>CEUK01024508.1_pt1 | contig 131631 bp, 98 predicted proteins | sample 356451 | NCBI WGS metagenome assembly CEUK01 (sample SAMEA2622843, study PRJEB7988) | marine metagenome | isolation source: saline water (ENVO:00002010), including
CTAATTTTAAGAGTTTATCTGATTCAGATGCCAACATTTTAGTTACAGGAATACCTGTCCATTTCGAAACGACCTGAGCGATTTCATGGTAATCAACTTCTTCTTTAATCATTTTAGCATCCGATTGAACTTTTAGGAGTTCCTTTTTTACTTTATCTAGCTCGTTTTCTAGATTGACTAATTTGGAGTATCGAATCTCAGCAACTTGCTCATAAGCTCCATTCCTCTCCAATTGATCTGACTCGACTCTCAAGTGCTCCATCTCATCTTTTATATCTTGAACTTCATCAATAAGATTTTTTTCTAAACTCCACCTTGAATTTAATTCACTTTGAATGGCTGAACAGGCATTTAATTCTTCCTCTATTTTCTTTAGCTTTTCCTTTGAATTTTCTTTTTTAAGTGCTTCTTTCTCAATTTGGAGTTGCATAATTTTCCGTTCGACTTCATCCAAATCTTCAGGTTTACTGTTGATTTCCATTTTGAGACTTGCTGCAGCTTCATCAATGAGGTCAATGGCTTTATCAGGAAGAAACCGTTCAGAAATGTAGCGTTGTGACAATTGAACTGCGCCCACAATGGCTGCGTCTTTTATGAGTACTTTATGGTGCCCCTCATATTTCTCTTTTATTCCCCTTAGTATCGATATTGCATCCTCCTCAGTAGGCTCATCAACTGAAACAGTTTGAAATCGTCTTACCAAGGCACGGTCTTTTTCAAAATATTTTTGGTACTCCGAGAGCGTTGTTGCACCAACAGCTCTTAACTCTCCTCTTGCCAGTGCTGGTTTGAGAATATTTGCAGCATCCATTGCACCATCACCGCTACCGGCCCCAACCAATGTATGAATTTCGTCGATAAATAAAATTACTTCACCATCAGACTTAATTACCTCATTAATCACGCTTTTAAGCCTCTCCTCAAATTCCCCTTTAAACTTGGCTCCTGCAACAAGTGAACCCATATCGAGTGAAAAAACCTTTTTTGATTGGAGATTTTCAGGAACGTCGCCTTTCACAATTCGCTGAGCTATGCCCTCAGCTATAGCAGTTTTACCCACACCTGGCTCACCAATTAGTATGGGATTATTTTTTGTTCTACGGCTCAATATTCTCAATACTCGTCTTATCTCATCTTCTCTTCCGATGATAGGATCGACCTTCCCTTGTTCTACAAGCTCGTTTAAGTTTTTTGCATAATTATTCAGTGCTGTATTCGTTTTTACTAAACTGGTACTTTCCATTTTTTCATTAGACCTAAGTTTCTTGATTTGATTTTTTACCTGACTAGCAGTTAATCCAAAAGATTTTAGAATGCTTTGAGCCTCGCTAGACATAACAAGTAAGTTGTAAAATAAAGTTTCAATTGTAATGTGCGTATCTCCAAATTCACTCAAACTCATTAAAGTTCTTTGAAAGTATTCATTCATCATAGAGGATGAAGACGGCAATTCACCAGTTGATGACTTCAAACCCGTTAATGCAACGGTCACCTTATCCTTCAAAATATCAGTGTTATCAATGAAAGGTTTGCTTAGGAATGTAATTTCGGATGCATTTTTTTCGCACATTGCTGCGAGTAAATGCAGTGTTTTTAATTCAGCATGGTTCTTCATCAAACACAATTCATGTGCGAACTGAATTGTGGTCAACGCGTTGTGTGTAAATCGTTTTTCGTTCATACCTTTGACACTACAAAACTTAAACCATCATATAAAACCTGAACACAAACAGACATTTTGACATGTTTGGTGGGTTTTAAATGCCATTTTGACGCCGTGCAAGCAGTTTTGCTCAACCTTAAGGCCTGAATAATGAAACTGAATAAGTGCGATTTATTTACATCCCCATCTCCTTGAAATCGCCAATCATTATTTTGCTTAATCTCAACTATTATAAGTGGATTTGGAAAAAATAAAAAGCGGAGAACCAGTTAATTTTAACCAATTCTCCGCTAGAGTGACCCCGACAGGATTCAAACCTGTAACCCTCAGAGCCGAAATCTGATGCGCTATTCAGTTGCGCCACGGGGCCTTTTTATCTTTTTAGTATAAAAATTATTTCAAAATTAATATCGTTTTTTCAATCGACAAGGATATATTACATTTGTTTTATCAATTTGAATTGAAAATAATATACACCTTTGTTCGTTTATGAATAATAGAATGCGAATATTAATATTTATCTTTTTTTGCGCTACTAATGTCGCGGCCCAAATAGGTACAGGGCAATGGCGTCTTCATATGTCTGCGACTAAAGCAATTGATGTTGTTGCAAAATCTGACCGTGTTTTTACAGCATACCAAAATGGAATAACAGAATATGGTTATTCTTCTAATGAGCTAAGTGCTTGGAATGCTGTAAGTGGTTTGTCTGACATTACAGTAACTTGTCTTGGGAATAGTACATCTAATGATGCTCTATTTGTTGGTTATGAAAATGGTAATTTAGATAAGATTAAGAATAATGCTGTCACTAATATTCCAGCAATTAAATTAGCTCAAGTTCAGGGTTCAAAGAGAATCAATAAAATAGTAGAGCATGATAGTTATGTTTATGTTGCGACAGGTTTCAGTATTGTTAAGATTGATCCAATAAAAAATGAAGTAAGAGACACATATTACCCAACTAATGGTAACCTGTCAATCCTAGATGTTGCTTTTAGAAACGATACTATTTTTGCTTTAACAGAGGATAAATTATATACAGGATTAATAAACAATATTGCATTGGCAGACCCTTCGCAGTGGTCTATTGATTCTAGGGTTCCTTTTCTTTCGGTGGATGATTCTTATGCTGAGATTGAAGAGGTTGATAATCGAATTTTCATTTTAGCTAAGGGTAGTGGTTTTGGAGATGACACCGTATTTACACTTACATCATCAACATTACTCCATCAAATTGGAGAATCATTCAGCCCTGAGATAAATAGTATCTCTCAAATTCAAAATAATTTACTAGTAAATTATTATGGTGGATCATTCATTTATAATAATAGTTTCTTGTCGGAAGCTTATTTTGGCCCATATTCTTTTGGTTCATCTGTCAACGCGAATGCTATTTCTTATGGGGATTCTCATTATTGGATTGCTGATAATGAACATGGCTTGGTAAAGTTTGAATCAACAGGAGGAAGTTCTAAGATCGAATTATTCGGGCCTCCTAAAAGTGACTTTTACAGCATGGATTGGGAAGACGGGAAATTACTTGTAAATGGAGGCTCATTATCTTCATTAAGCTCGACAACTAATCGTGCTGGAGTTTATATTTTTGAGGATGAGAGATGGATATTGAAGGATCAAAATAATATGTCGCAATGGAGTAATGGCGATATTTGGGACTTTATAACGTCATCAATTAATCCAATTAATTCAAATGAGTTTGCTGTTGGGACATATTCATACACTCCTTTATCCGTTGGAAGCATAGATGGTCAAATATCAAACACTTATACTTCATCAAATTCGTTATTAGAAGAAACAAGCTTGGGTAATGGAATGACATTACTTTCCGATATTATATATGATCAAACAGGTAATCTTTGGATACTTAATGGGTATGCTAACGCACCTTTAAAAGTTCTCACGAATGATGGTTTATGGTATGAGTTTGATCTAGGCGCCACTGCAAAATCAAAGTTTTCAGATAACATTGAGGTTGATTATAATGGTAATAAATGGCTCTCTATAAGGGGTGTGGGATTATTTGGATATAATGATAATGGGACTATTTCTAATCCTAGTGATGATAAGATAGTCTTATTAAATACAGGAGAGAATACAGGATCCTTACCTTCGAATCAAGTTAATGCTATTGCTGTTGATTTTGACAATGAGATTTGGATTGGTACAGATAATGGTTTTGCTGTTTTGTATAATTCTCAAGAATCTTTTGATGCTGGCTTTGGTGAGTATAATGCGCAAAGGATAAAATTAGAATATGAAGGAAATGTTGAGTATGTCTTGGGAGATACTGACATTACGGATATTGTTGTTGATGGTGGTAATCGAAAGTGGTTCGCGACATCCAATAGTGGAATAGTATTATTGTCAGCTGATGGTTTAGAGATAATAGAACAATATACAAAAGACAATTCCCCTTTGATATCTGATAATATTTTGGATTTAGAGATTGATCATAATACAGGGGAAATGTATATAATTACTGACTTAGGTATGGTTTCCTATAGAACAGATGCCACCTATGAAGACCCAGATTACAATGATGTTACTATTTTTCCAAACCCAGTGCGTCCTGAGTTTTCTGGTCCTATAACAATTCAAGGAATTAGGTATGATTCAGATGTTAAGATAACAGACATTTCGGGGAATTTAGTATACAAAACAACCTCAAATGGAGGTACAGCTATTTGGGATGGAAAAACTTTGAATGGGGAACCTGTTTCCACAGGGGTGTATCTAATTTGGACTGCTGCAAATCAAGGTAAAGGAAGAAAAGTTGGGAAAGTATTAGTGGTAAATTAAATATGTATGAAGTCTATTGATCATGGTATTTTTTTGAATAGAAAATCATATTCAGAGACGAGTTTAATAACCACGTTTTATACCAAAAAAAGTGGCCTTCAAAATTTTTTTTTTCGTGGAGGTAAAAAAAAGTCACACAACATGTTTCCGATGTCTATTTCAGAGCTATCTTTTTATGGTAGAACAGATTCGGGGTTAAAAAAATTAACACAGGTTGACAGTTTTTCTTCTCTTTCGTTTCAGTTTAATCCGATAAAATCTGCAATAGCTTTTTTTATGGCGGAGGCAATACAGAAGTCTGTTTATGAAGGTGATGTTGATGAAAAAATTTTTGATTTTATTTTGAGTTATGTGAAAGAATTAGATTCTACCGATGATTTAAAATTGTTTCCAATTTCTTTTTTGATAGGTTTTAGTGATGTCTTAGGTTTTAAACCATTAATACAAGAAAAAGATGTCGTATTCTTTAACCTTGATTCGGGAATATTTCAATCATCAATTAATAAAATGGATAGAGTTAAAAAAGGCCTAGGGGTTCAACTTATTCTCTGCCTATTAAACGAACAATCTCCTATAGATTTCTCCAAAGAGTCTAGAGATGATGCTTTAGATATTATGTTAGAATATTTTATGATTCATATATCAAAATTTAAAGAGCTTGAATCGCATGATATTATAAGGCAAGTATTATATGAGTAAAATTAAATTACCTTCTATATTCTTTAATATATACTTCAGAAAGATCTATGTCGCCCATTGAGTTAGACTTGAAGTCTCTCAAACGTCTATTTATCATTACGGTATGATCTTCATTAAGAATAGGTATTAAAATCGCCTCATCGACAATCATCTGATCACATTTAAGTAACAAGCTATTTCTTTTTTCTTCATCTTGTTCACAGATAGCGGACATAAACAAAGAGTCATATTCATTACTTTTAAAGGCATTAAACAATCCGTTATTGCTAATTAAAGTGTCTACTTTGTTTTTGTAAAATAAGCGTAAGAAGTTTTCTGGTGCAGGATAATCTCCAGTATATTTAGCTTTCCAAATTTTAGCTTTTCCAGTTTTGACAGCATCATTAAATTCCTCTTCCCCGCAAGGTTTAACAATTAGATTAATACCTAGATTTTTTTTAATTTGATTAGAAATAGCGCGACATATTTTGTAAGAAAGGCTTCCTTTATTTGTATTTACATATAAATCTAAATCTGGGAATTTATCACCATTAGAATAACCTTCTTTTTTCATTAAATTTTTTGCTTGTGTTATATCAAATTGATGACCATTAATTTTTTCGTTTGGATAGTTTTGAATTGACGGGACAAATCCATTTTTTAAAACCCATCCTTCACCCTCGAGTTTAGTGTTAATAAGCTCATCTCTGTTTATTGCTAAATTAATTGCTTTTCTAACATTTAAATCATCAAACTCTTTACTATTACAATTGAATTCAATATAAGCGATATTTAAAGATTTTTTTGATTGTACTTTATGTATTACGTTTTTTCCTTTTTGAGCATCTGAAAGTGACCCTAGAATATGCTCAATTTCTTGAGCCGGAATATCAAGAACTAAATCAATTAAAGCATTTGTAAATGCAAGTAATTCAGAGCGCTTATTTTTAGTATATTTTATATTTACTTTAGAGATAAAAGGGAGTTGATTTCCAAAGTTATCCTTTCTCCAATATTCGTTATTACGTTTTAATACAATATTCTTTTCATCAATATTACTTAACTGAAAAGGCCCCGTACCTATAGGGTGTTTATTTAAATCATCTCCATATTTTTTATATGCTTCTTTTGTTATGATTCCTAGGCTTTGGGCAGTAAGAATTTTCTCAAAATTAGAGAAAGGTTGACAGAGTTCAATTTTTAATGTATAGTCATCAATAATACGAATCCCATCTACACCTTTTGAGATAAAACTCTGCTCAGTTTTTGTGTTAAATTTTTTCGCGCCTTTAATGTATCCGATTAGCAGGTGACTAATATTATTTATTCTTAAACCAGAGCATGCTAAATCTAATGTGAATTTAACATCTTGTGCCTTTAACTCGTGTGTTTGATTTTTAAAACATTTGTCTTTATGAAAAAAAACACCTTTACGGATTTTAATAGTGTAAGACATAGCATCATCACTAACAGAAAAACTTTCTGCTAATCTAGGTACGACAGTTGACTCTTCAGAGTCTATTATAAATAATGTTTCAAAAATTTGAGATATAATTCGATGTTCGGAGTTATTAGTAGATTCTATTGGCGTTAAAGAAGTTATTTTTTTTTGGGCCATAAATGTTAATGTGCCACCATATTTTTTGCCTCCTAATCCATTTAAGTTAATAATATCTTTTCCTTCCTCTTTACATGAAGGAGTGTAGATAAGAAAGGAAAGCATTAAAATAAGGAAGGAGTTTTTCATACACACAAGATTAAATTTAGTAAAAATAAAGAAGCTTAGCTTATAAAGAGAATTTAATACCCAATCTTGTCTCGCACTCTTTTTAATACTTTCTTTGCAACTATTCTTGCTTTTTCAGCACCCATCTTAAGCGTTTTTTCAATCTCTTCTGGGTTACTCATTAGGTAGTTATACCTCTCTCGTTCTTTTTTATATTTTCTCACAATTAATTCATACAATGCTTGTTTGGCATGTCCATAACCAAAACCTCCTTTCACATAAAGGTTACGCATTTCATTAATTTCATTTTTGTTTGCAATAAGTCGATATAAATTAAAACAGTTACATGTTTCAGGGATCTTAGGCTCCTCTAATGTTTTTGAGTCAGTCTGAATCCCCATTATTTGTTTCCTAAGACTTTTCTCGGGAAGAAAAATGTTAATATAATTTTCGCGAGACTTACTCATCTTATTACCATCTGTCCCTGGGATTAACATTGTTTCTTTTTGTATGTTTTCTTTTGGAATGACAAAAGTTTCCCCCATTTTATTATTAAAACGATTAGCTACATCTCTAGTCATTTCTATATGCTGAAGTTGATCCTTCCCAACGGGAACAATCTCTGCATCATAAATTAGAATATCTGCGGCCATCAACATGGGGTATGTAAATAGTCCTGAATTTATATCTTCTAAACGATCTGATTTGTCTTTGAAACTATGTGCTAGACCAAGACGAGAATATGGGAAGAAACAGGAAAGATACCAAGATAATTCAGTCACTTCAGACACATCACTTTGTCGATAAAAAACTGTTTTTTCGGGGTCTATACCAAAAGCTAGCCAAGTTGCTGCTGTCGAGAGAGTGTTAGAACTTAGTAACTCACCATTTTTAATTTGGGTTAAAGAGTGTAAGTCAGCGATAAAAAGGAAAGAATCATTTTCTGGTTTATTAGCCATATTAATTGCAGGTAAAATTGCACCTAAAATATTACCTAGGTGAGGTGTCCCAGTGCTCTGAATTCCTGTTAATATTCTTGCCATTTATATTTTGTTTCAAACGAAAATAATCATTTTGACAGGAATATTCATTAACAATAGATATCAACAGGTTGAAATTCGTATTTTTGGTTTATGATAATCGCTAGAATAATAGTCTCTGTTTTATGGAAATTTTACATCACAATTATTTTTTCTATAACTACTCTTTTCTTTTATCCTTTGATTGTACCCCTTCTTTTTTCTGAAAAATTAAAAAAACACACATTCCCCTTTTTTGTAGCTTGGAGTTGGTCTATGCGAGTCTTTTGTTTTTATTTTGTTGTGAAAAAGATGAATAGCCCCCTACCAAATGCACCATATATTATCGTTGCTAATCACATTTCATATTTAGATATTTTTTTACTCCCTTCTATTTTACCAAAGAATCGTTTTCTTTTCCTAGGTAAAAGCGAGCTTTTAAGGTACCCTTTAATAAAAACATATTTTAAGAAGTTACATATACCGGTATTTCGACAAAACAAGTTAAAAGCGGCCAAGTCATTAATTAAATCAAAACGAGAGTTAAAAAAGGGTTGGTCTCTAGTCATTTTTCCTGAAGGAGGAATACCAAGCCTTAATAATCCAAAGATGATTAAGTTTAAAGAGGGTTCATTTCAATTAGCGAAGAGTAGTGACGTACCCATTGTACCTATTACGTTTATAAACAACCATAAATTGTTAAACAACCCTTCAAACATAAAAGGTATAGCAAGGCCTGGTTTAAGTTTCGTGTATATTCATCCCTTTATATCTAAAGAAGAAGTTCGACGTCTCTCCCAAACAGAATTAGCAAACAAGTCTTTTAAGATAATAGAGTCTGCTCTTATACAAGAGTATCCAGATTTAGTTGATTAATATTATCTTTGTTTATTATGTCTAAAATATCTGAAGAAACATTTGATCATATTGCACATTTAGCTCAGTTAGAATTTGAGAGTGAAAATGGTAAAAAGGCTATTCAGGAGGATTTGAATAAAATCATTCAATTTATAGAGAAGCTGAAGGAGGTTAATACGGAAAATGTAGAGCCTTTAATCTATATGACTAATGAAATAAACCGTTTACGCGAGGATGACCCTAAAGAGAACATTACTCAGGAGGAAGTCTTGAAAAATGCTCCAAAAAAAGATTCGGATTATTTTAGAATACCTAAAGTCTTAGAGAAATAAAATAAGCTAGTCAGAAACAGAAAATAGATTCATTCAAAGTTACTAACTTTACTCTTTCAACACTTAACTATGCAAGAAATAAGCAGTTATAATTTTAGAGGTAAAAGAGCTTTAGTTAGAGTTGATTTTAATGTGCCAATAGACAAGGGTACATTAAAAGTTATAGACGACACTAGGATTAAGGCTGCATCTACTACTATTCGTCATATTTTAGATAGTGGAGGCAGTGTGGTTCTTATATCACATTTAGGTAGACCTAAAGGCTCTTTGAATAAAAGATTTTCTTTAAAAAACATTCTTAAAAGTGTCTCAGATGTATTAGGGGTAGAGGTACATTTTACCGATGATTGTATTGGAGATGAGGCTTTTAAAATTAGCTCTAAGCTAAAACCTGGACAGGTCCTACTCCTTGAAAATGTCCGTTATTACAAGGAAGAAACAATAGGTGCAGAGAGTTTTGCTGAAGCTTTATCAAAACATGGAGATGTTTTTGTTAACGATGCATTTGGGACGGCTCATCGTGCACATGCTAGCACAACCGTTATTGCAAAACATTTCCCTAATGCTAAGATGTTTGGATTTCTAATAAAAGGAGAAATAGAAAATGTAGATAGACTCTTAAACAGTGAAGAAAAGCCTTCAACAGCAATTGTTGGTGGAGCAAAAGTTTCATCTAAGATAATTATTATTGAGCGTCTTATAGACATAGTTGATAATCTTATTGTGGGAGGAGGCATGGCTTATACTTTTGTCAAATCAGCTGGTGGAAAAGTTGGAAATTCATTAGTTGAAGAAGATTATATAGAGACAGCTAAAAAAATCAGATTATTAGCAAAAAGAAAGGGTGTAAAATTATACATACCAATTGACTCAGTTATTGCTGATTCATTTAAAAACGAAGCAAATATAGCAGAGACAATGATTGATAAAATACCTGATGGTTGGATGGGGTTAGATGTTGGTCCTAAAACAATTAAAGAATGCTCTAAGATTATTTCTAAATCTCGATTGATTTTATGGAACGGCCCTATGGGTGTTTTTGAAATGGATAATTTTAAGCATGGAACTTTGGGAGTTGCTAATGCAATTGTAAGTGCCACAAGTAAAGGTTCTTTTTCATTAGTTGGAGGAGGTGACTCTGTTGCTGCAATAAATAAATTCGGTTTATCTCATAAAGTTAGTTATGTTTCAACTGGGGGCGGAGCAATGTTAGAATATTTAGAGGGTAAAGAATTGCCTGGTATTAAGGCGATTAAAAGTTAAGATAAAATAAGTTTTTTTGGAATGTTTAAAAGACATTATTCATGTTAATAAAAAAATTAAAATCGTTATACTATTTTTTTTCTAAAAGAAGACAAACACTTCACTTAGATTATCCAGTTGAACTTAAACCACGTTTCGTTCATGAATCAAACAAGACAAGGCGTTTACTTTATTCAATTATTGAAAAAAATAGGTATGAAATTTTTTGCAGGTTGAAAAAAATCCTTTTTTACAAAGAGGTTTTTGATAACTTAAATTTTTCCATTGATGAGAAAAACAGTGATCAACCCGTTTGGGATAATAAATTCCTTCCGGGCTTGGATATTATAATTTTGTATGGATTTGTTGCACTAATAAAGCCTAAAAAATATATCGAGATTGGATCGGGAAATTCTACTAAAGTTGTAAGAAAATCGGTTGATGAAAACAACCTAGACACAAAGATAACCTCAATTGATCCGTATCCACGTGCAGACATTAACCATTTGGCTGATACCATTATTCGTATGCCAATCCAAGATTTAAAGGATTATTCAATGTTTGAAGAATTAGATGCAGGAGATATTATTTTTATAGATAATTCACATCGAGTACTTCCAAATTCTGACGCCACTGTTTGTTTTCTTGAGATTTTACCACTATTAAAGTCAGGAGTAATAGTACAGTTTCATGATATTTATTTGCCATATGATTATCCTCAGTTTATGTGTGATAGAGCTTATTCAGAGCAATATGTTTTGGCAGCTTTTATAATAGCGAACCCAGAGAAATATAAAATAATAATGCCTAATTATTTTATTAGTGAGGATAAAGAATTAAGTCAAATTTTAAATCCAATTTGGTCTAATAAAAAATTAGATTTAGTTGAAAAACATGGCGGTTCATTTTGGATTGAGATACAATAAAGAATCATTTTGTTAATTTCATATAATATTTCTTATAATAAAATTATTTTTGTTTTAAGTATGAGATTAAACTAAGAGAAATGGATAAGAATCAAGAACTAAAAGATCGAAGAAGTGGCTCTATGTTAGGGGGTGGAGAAGAGCGGATTAAACGTCAACATAGTAAAGGGAAGCTTACTGCTCGTGAACGTATCACTTTACTGTTGGATGAAAATTCTTTTAATGAGATTGGACAATTTGTTGAGCATCGTTCGAGCTCTTTTGGTTTAGAAAAAAATAAAATACCTGGCGATGGTGTTGTAACTGGTTTTGGAAGAATTCATGGTAGATTAATTTATGTTTTTTCACAAGACTTCACTGTTTTCGGTGGTTCTTTGTCAGAGGCACATGCTGCTAAAATTTGCAGGATAATGGACCTAGCAATGCAGAATGGCGCACCTTTAATTGGGTTAAATGATTCTGGTGGTGCTCGAATTCAAGAAGGTGTCATTTCTTTGGCTGGTTATGCGGATATTTTTTATAGAAACACAAGAGCTTCTGGTGTAATCCCTCAAATTAGTGTAATTATGGGACCTTGTGCTGGGGGCGCAGTGTATTCTCCCGCATTGACAGACTTTACTATTATGGTTGAAGATACTTCATATATGTTTGTTACAGGTCCAAATGTTGTTAAAACAGTAACACATGAAGAAGTTTCTTCTGAGGATTTAGGTGGTGCAAAAGCTCATGCAGAAAAGTCAGGGGTAAATCATTTTACAGTTTCAAATGATATTGAAGCATTAAAGTTGGTTAGAGAATTAATAACTTTTATGCCACAAAACATGGATGAGATGCCACCTAGTCCAACGAAATTTTCATTTAATAGATCAAAATTAGATACAATAAAAAAGATACTTCCAGAAAACAATAGCCTACCTTATGATATTAGAAAGGTTGTAGATTCAGTTATAGATGATAATAGCTTCAAGGAAATTCATAAAGATTTTGCGAAAAATATTGTTATTGGGTTTGCTCGTGTTGAGGGAAGAACAATAGGCGTGGTTGCTAATCAACCTGAGTCATTAGCAGGAGTTTTAGATATTGATGCTTCAAGAAAAGGGGCCCGTTTTGTTCGTTTTTGTGACGCGTTTAATATTTCTTTATTAGTGTTTGAGGATGTGCCAGGCTTTCTCCCTGGGACAGATCAAGAATGGAGAGGGATAATTACACATGGCGCAAAATTGCTTTATGCATTTTCAGAGGCAACAGTTCCTAGAATAACAGTCATAACACGTAAAGCATATGGTGGCGCTTTTGATGTAATGAATTCTAAGAGTATAGGTGCAGATTTAAATTTTGCTTGGCCAACAGCAGAAATTGCTGTTATGGGTGCTAAAGGTGCGGCAGAAATAATATTTAAACGAGAAATATCGAAAGCCAATGACCCAAAAGAGAAGTGGTTAGAGAAGGAATCGGAGTATGCTAAAATGTTTGCTAATCCTTACAGGGCAGCTGAGCGAGGGATTATTGATGATGTTATTCTCCCTGAGGAGACTAGGAGTAAAGTAATAGCAGGATTTAAAATGCTAGAAAATAAAGCGGATGTTTTACCTCGAAAAAAACATGGAAACATCCCTCTGTAATTCAAATATAGAATATAAGGGGGTTAATTTTATTTTTAAATGATATTATTATGTATAGATCACATACTTGCGGTGAATTACGTTATTCAGATATAGGATTAAAGGTTCTTTTATCTGGCTGGGTTCAGAAGTCAAGAGATTTAGGGGGGATGACATTTGTAGACCTAAGAGATCGCTATGGGGTTACTCAGTTAGCGTTTAATGTTGATGATGAAAAAGAGTTAACTGAAAAAGCAAGAAAATTAGGACGTGAATTTGTTATTCAGATTAAAGGTGAAGTAATTGAACGTTCAAGTAAAAATAAGAATATTCCAACAGGAGATATTGAAATTAAAGTTCTCTCTTTAAAAGTATTAAATAGTTCTATAACCCCACCTTTTACTATAGAGCAAAATACAGATGGGGGAGAAGATTTAAGAGCAAAGTATAGATATTTAGATTTACGCCGTAGCTGTGTGCAAGAAAAATTAAGATTAAGAAATAGGGTCTCTTTAGAAACGAGAAAGTTTTTGGATTCAAAAGAATTTTTAGATGTTGAAACACCTGTCTTAATCAAATCAACACCTGAAGGAGCTAGAGACTTTGTTGTTCCCAGCAGAATGAATGAGGGAGAATATTATGCATTACCTCAGTCTCCTCAGACCTTCAAGCAATTGTTAATGGTTTCAGGTTTTGATCGCTATTACCAAATTGTTAAGTGTTTTAGAGATGAAGATTTGAGGGCTGATCGTCAACCTGAATTCACTCAAATTGACTGTGAGATGTCTTTTGTTGAGCAAGAAGATGTATTAAACTTATTTGAAGAATTAATTAAACATTTATTCCGAGTAGTTATAGGTGTTGAATTAGAAGAAAAATTCCCCAGAATTAGCTATCAAGAAGCTATGGAACGGTTTGGTTCTGATAAACCAGACACTCGTTTTGCTATGGAATTTGTTGACATGAATGAAGTTACTAAGAATAAAGGTTTTGCAATTTTTGATAATGCTGAACAAGTTTTAGCTATCAATGCTAAGGGGTGTTCGGAATATTCAAGAAAAGAAATAGACAAATTAACAGATTGGGTTCGTAGGCCTCAAATAGGATGTAAAGGGTTAGTTTATTTGAAGTGTAATCAAGATGGGACCTATAAATCCTCAGTAGATAAGTTTTATTCTCAAAAGGATTTAGATTGTTGGGCTAAATTAGCGGAAGCTAAGCCAGGAGACTTATTATTGCTAATTAGCGGAGAATTAGATAAGACAAGAAAGCAAATGAACGATCTTCGTTTACATATGGCAGATAAGTTAGGGTTGAGAGACCCAAATGTTTTTAACCCATTATGGGTTGTAGATTTTCCTCTTTTTGAGTGGGATGAAGATGAAAAACGTTATCATGCAAAACATCATCCATTCACTTCTCCAAAAGTAGAAGACATCGATTTGTTTGACTCTGCCCCAAGTCAAATAAGGGCAAACGCATATGATTTAGTAATGAATGGAGTAGAGCTTGGTGGAGGTTCAATTCGTATCCATCGCCGTGAGCTTCAATCAAAAATGTTTGATTTGTTAGGATTTACAAAAGACGAAGCAGAAGAGCAGTTCGGATTTTTGATGTCCGCATTTGAATATGGAGCTCCTCCTCACGGAGGTATCGCATTTGGTTTAGACCGTTTAGTTGCAACAATGGATGGTGTAGATTCTATTCGAGATTATATCGCCTTTCCTAAAAATAATAGTGGTCGTGACGTGATGATTGATGCACCTTCACCTTTAAATATAGAGCAGATTAATGAATTAGGGATTAAATCATAGTAAATAAGGTTTTTAAGTAATATATAATTTAATGAATTTTAATAAAAAACAATTAACTATTTATAATTCTTTAGAAGGGAAAAAAGTTTTATTTAATCCTATTAAAGATGGGTTTGTAGGGTTGTATGTTTGTGGGCCTACGGTTTATAATAAAGTTCATTTAGGTAATTGTAGAACATTTATTTCATTTGATATGGTCTATCGATACCTTCTACATTTGGGGTATAAAGTTAGATATGTTAGAAATATTACAGATGTAGGTCATCTAGTCGACGATAGTGATCAAGGAGAGGATAAAATTTTAAAGAAAGCACGTCTTGAAAAAATAGAGCCAATGGAGGTTGTTCAGCAGTATACTTTAGACTTTCATAAGGTTATGAATGATTTCAACTGTCTTTCACCAAACATTGAACCTACAGCCACTGGGCATATTATGGAACAGATAGAAATGATTAGAGTTATTATTGATAATGGTTTTGCTTATGAGTCTAATGGATCTGTTTATTTTGATGTTGAAAAATATAATAGAAAACAGAACTACGGAGAGTTGTCAGGTCGAAAAATAGAAGATCTAATTTCTAACACTAGAGAATTAGACGGACAAACAGAGAAGCGTGGACCTTTTGATTTTGCTATTTGGAAAAAAGCTTCTTCAGAACATATTATGAAGTGGCGCTCACCTTGGGGTTTTGGCTTCCCTGGTTGGCATTTAGAATGTTCAGCAATGAGCACAAAATACTTAGGAGACGAATTTGATATTCATGGAGGAGGCATGGATTTGAAATTTCCACATCACGAATGTGAGATAGCACAAGCAATGGCTTCAAATGGGAAAAAGCCTGTAAGGTATTGGATGCATGGAAATATGCTTACACTTAATGGGAAGAAAATGAGTAAGTCTATAGATAATTCTATTTTACCTGGTGAGTTGTTTTCTGGTGAGAATGATTTTATGGATAAACCCTTTGACCCAATGGTTGTTCGTTTCTTTATGATGCAGGCACATTATAGGTCTACATTAGACTTCACTTCAGAGGCTCTTTCTGCCGCAGAAAAAGGATATCATCGTTTACTTAATACAATTAATGAGATTGAAAACTTGCCTACTAATGTAGATTCTTCTGAATCAGTATTGAAAATTGTAAAGAGTTTTTATGATGCCATGAATGATGATTTTAATACTCCTGTACTTATTGCAAATATTTTTGAAGCAGTTAAATATATTAATTCAGTAAAAAAAGGAGATGAAACCATATCCTCCTCTGATAGACAATTACTTAAAGAAGAGATGTCTACTTTTCTTTTTTATGTTCTAGGGTTAAAGGATTCTAATTTAAAATCAGAAGATAGATTGTCTCCCGTTATGGATTTATTACTTCAGCTACGGGAAGAGGCTAGAAATAATAAAGATTGGAAAACTTCGGACAAGATTCGTGATGGGCTCGCAAGTATAGGGATTACTATAAAGGATTCTAAGAACGGAAGCTCTTGGGATTAATTTTTAATAAAAATGATTTCTTTAGAACATAAAAAAAAGCTTTTTTTAGTTGATGCTTATGCAATAATTTTCAGAGCATATTTTGCGTTTTCAAAAAACCCTCGAATTAATTCTAAGGGGCAGAACACTTCTGCTGCTTTTGGCTTTACAAATGCACTTTTAGATATTATAAGGAATGAAAAACCCACTCATCTAGCTGTTGTTTTTGATCCGCCAGGGGGTTCTGTTAGCAGGAAAGAAGAATATCCTGAATACAAAGCAAACAGAGATGAAACACCAGAAGGGATTTTGTCGATGGTTCAACCTATTAAAGATATAATTAGCGCATTTAATATTCCGATTATTGAGGTTCAAGGTTTTGAAGCAGATGATGTTATAGGCTCTTTATCTGTTGTTGCAGAAAAAGCTGGTTTTATAACTTATATGATGACTCCAGACAAAGATTTTGCACAGCTAGTTACAAAAAATGTTTTTATGTATAGGCCAGGTAGGGGGGGTAATCCGGCTGAAGTATGGGGTGAGTCTAAAGTTCTAGAGAAGTTTGACATTGATAATGTCAAACAAGTTATTGACATTCTTGCTCTGCAAGGTGATTCCGCAGATAATATACCTGGAATACCAGGGATTGGTCCAAAAACAGCTTCTAAATTATTAAAACAATACGGTTCTATAGAAAGAATAATAGAACACTCTAGTGAGCTTAAGGGAAAACAGAGAGAAAACGTTGAAAATTTTAGTGATCAAGGATTAATGTCAAAGATGTTGGCTACTATTATTATAGATGTTGATGTAGAATTAAATGAGAAGGATATGGTAGTCTCTGAGTTTAACACTGAAAAATTGCGGAATATTTTTATCGAATTAGAGTTTAGAAATTTAGCACGTAGAATTCTAGGCGAAGAAATAGTGGTCTCACAGACTACTTATACATCTCAAAAAAGCGGACAGATGGACTTATTTGCTGAAGAAAAGCTCACTCATGAAGATGAAAAAGAGCAAATTAAAACAATTGAGAACGAAAAGATAAGCTATCATTTAATTGACACAGAAAAAAGTCGGAAGAAATTAATAGAAAGTTTAATGGACCAAAGAAAAGTTTCTTTTGATACAGAAACAGATAGACTAGATGCATTAAATGCAAATATTATAGGTATCTCTTTTAGTTTTAGACCAAATGAAGCATTTTATGTTTCATTGCCATACAATTTTATAGAAGCAAAAAAAATTCTTCAAGAATTCTGTTCATTCTTTGAGTCGACTAAAATTCAAAAAATAGCACACAATATTAAGTATGATATTCAAGTAATTAATCGATATGGAATTGAAGTCAAGGCTCCCATATTTGACACAATGATCGCTCATTACTTAATTAATCCTGACTCAAAACAGAGTATGGACTTTTTGTCTGAATATTATTTGAAATATAGACCAATTTCTATTGAATCACTTATTGGGAAAAAGGGGAAATCCCAAAAATCAATGTCAGAATTGCCACCAAATGAAGTTTATGAATATGCTTGTGAAGATGCAGATATAACATTTCAATTAATGGAAATTTTTGAGCCTGAAACTCAAAAAAACCACTTGAAAAAGTTGTTTTATGAAATTGAAATGCCACTTGTTCATGTTCTTGTATCAATGGAGAAAGAAGGTATTTCAATTGATTCCAAATCACTCAAAAATTATTCAAATGAACTTGGAGATAGATTAATAGAATTGGAACGCTTGATTAAGTTAGAGTCAGGAGTTGATTTTAATATTGATTCACCAAAACAATTAGGAGAAGTTCTGTTTGATAGGATGAAAATTTCTGATAAAATCAAAAAAACAAAAACAGGGCAATATGCAACAGGTGAAGATGTTCTTAAAAAGTTGAAACATGCTCACCCTATTATACCTTTTATTTTAGATTATCGTCAACTTAGAAAGTTAAAAAACACATATGTCGATCCATTGCCCAACTTGATGGATGAGTTTGATGGAAGAATACACACAAATTACATGCAGACCGTTACTGCTACTGGTCGTTTGAGTTCAAACAATCCAAATCTTCAAAATATACCAATCCGTTCTGAAAAAGGTAAAGAAATTAGAAGAGCATTTGTTCCTAGAGGTAAAGATTTTAAATTAATGGCAGCAGATTATTCACAAATTGAATTGAGAATAATTGCAGCATTAAGCCAAGACACAAATATGATTGATTCTTTTAAATCAGGCATTGATATTCACAAGGCCACTGCGTCAAAGGTTTTTAATGTACCTTTAAAAGATGTTACAAGTAGTCAGAGAAGATCTGCAAAAGCAGTAAATTTCGGCATTATATATGGCCAATCTGCATTTGGTTTAGCACAGAACTTAAACATTTCTAGAAAAGAGAGCAAACAGATTATAGACAGTTATTTTTCTCAGTATCCAACAATAAAATCGTATATGGATAAAACTATTTTTAAAGCAAGAGAGAATGGTTATGTCGAGACTATAATGAATAGGAGGAGATATTTAAATGACATTAATTCTGCCAATGCAGTAGTTCGTGGTTACGCAGAAAGAAATGCAGTAAATGCTCCTATTCAAGGCTCTGCTGCCGATATTATTAAGTTAGCGATGATAGCAGTTCACCGGTCAATGGAAGAAAAAAGGTTGAAATCTAAGATGCTTCTTCAAGTACATGATGAACTTGTGTTTGATATTCATGAATCAGAAATTGAATTAATGTTAGAACTAGTTAAACGTGAGATGGAATCTGCTGTAAATTTGATTGTACCGATGGAAGTTGAAATAGAGCTCGCAGATAATTGGCTAGACGCGCATTAGTTATCTTTTTTACCTGATTCACTTTTTTTTACCCAATTTGTTGATTCAATGATTTCATCAAACACTCTTTCAAAGGATAATAATTTAGGTGGATACTGTAATTGACGACGAACCTTTTTAAATGTTTTATTAATTAGGATTGATGTTGTTGTATATGGCGCATCGATACCTTGAGGATGAAAGTATGTAGAGTCTAAATTTAAATAATTTATTTCACGCGCTTTTTCGCTTAATCTATCAAGTACAGTTTTATCTAATTTCGAACAGTACCATCCTTGTAATTTAGTGTTTGCAATACCATGGTAAATTGCGTCACCATTTTTGAAAATCTTTAATTCATAAACAGGGCAGTTTCCAAAGCAGTATTCACGTTTTATAGATGAAAACAAAATAGATTGATTTGATTTTTTTTCTGTGTCTGACTTTTTTAATGTTTTACATGCTAGTATTAGAACAAAGGGGGCAATAAAAAAAGCAATATGTTTAAGCATAAATTAAATTTTATTTAAAGTTATTTTTCTTGAATTGAAATTCAAATAAAGTAATAATAAAACTCATTTTGTATATTTAGGTATGCGAGAATTTGTCTTTTTTTTATTTTTATTTTTATTATTTTGTTGTAATGACAACAGAGAGGAATCACCAGTTAATAGTGATTTAGATACTTTGTCACCAGTCTCTTTGTCTTTGGAAGATGCAAAGCGACTAGTTCAATTACCTTTAGATTGTGTTGACAGGGAATTTCCTAACAAATTAAATCAAGTAATTAGCTCTAAAGAAGAATTATTATCTCCTAGGCAATTACACCCTACATTTTATGGTTGTTTTGATTGGCACTCTTCTGTTCATGCTCATTGGTCTTTGGTTAGAATTTTAAAAATATATCCTAATATAGATGAAAAGAATAAAATAATAGAAACATTAAAAGTACACTTATCAAAGGAAAATATTTCTCGTGAAGTAGAATATTTTAAATTAGAGACAAGTCAAGGATTTGAACGAATGTACGGTTGGGCTTGGCTTTTAAGACTGTCTCAAGAACTAAATGATTCAGATATAGCTGAGGTTAGAAATTTAGAAGAAAATCTAAAACCATTAACTAAGTTAATTGTTAATAGAATTTTTGAGTTCTTACCCAAGTTAAAATATCCAATTCGTGTTGGAACACACACTAACACAGCATTTTCTTTAACAATGATTTATGATTTTGCTCAATCAACAAGTAATATAGAACTAGTAAGTTTAGTTAAAGAAAAAGCAATTAACTATTATATGCAAGACAGTAATTGCCCTATTTCATGGGAGCCAAGCGGATATGATTTTCTTTCACCATGTTTGGAAGAAGCAAATTTAATGCGAAGAGTATTGCATAAAGAAGAGTTTAAATCTTGGTTAGCTAAGTTTCTGCCATCGTTGGTTGATAAAAAAGCTTTTTTAGCTCCAGGAGTAGTCTCAGATAGAAAAGATGGTCATTTGGTTCATTTAGATGGGCTAAATTTTAGTCGTGCTTGGTGTTTATATGGTATTGCTGAGTCAGTCCCTGAATATTCTTATTTAATCAAATTAGCAAATAGCCACGTAGTTAAGTCCCTAGTCTCTCTTTATGATGGGAATTATGAGGGAGGTCATTGGCTTGGAAGTTTTGCTTTAATGAGCTTAACAAATTAGATTATTGAAATCTTATGTCCCAACCTCTTTTAGATAATACAGTCGTAAATGTGTGCAGTTCTTTTGCTGAAGGGATAGATTTGTGAATTGATTTAAAGTTAATTTCTTGCCCCTGTATTATAGGCTGATTATTTATAGGGAATAAATAGTTAACTTGGTTTTTATATGATTCAGAAAAAGAAACCCATTTTCGCATTAAGTTGATAGACTCATTATCTGTAAGCTTGAAGTCTGATGAATTGATAGAGCAGAAAAAATCTATCGTTTTTTTTGCTCTTGTTAATAGTACATTTAATCTTTTACGTCCATTTGGTCTATTCATTGGGCCGAAGTGCATCATAAATAGATTGTCTTCGTTTTTCCCATAACCAAAACTAATTATTAAAAAATCACATTCATCTCCTTGGACATTTTCTAGTGATTTAAAGAAGCCATTGTTTGACTCTATTTTTTCAGTTAATAGATTTTGATCAGTTGAAGATAATAGACTCCATATTAAGGACAACTGTTCCTCTGAAAAGGCTACAACTCCAATACTTCCAGGAATTCTCATTGTTTCATGAATCTGCTTAGCCACCTGTATAGCCTCAATTTTATTTTTTCGATTTATAAACTTTCCTTTTGATATATAATGGTGCCTTATTGGAACATCAGCATTTCTTTCTGGATAAGCAGTTAATTCGTTATTATAAAAAAACTGATTGGAAAATGCAATTAAATCTGGATGAACACTCCGGTAATGATGCTTTAATTTGACGCTTGGCCAGTTATAATTTGCTTGGTGTAATAGATCTAAGCTATCAATGTCTTTAGAAACAAAGTAATTAGAAGGTCCCATTTGGTTTTCATCTCCTGCAATAATGATTTTTTTTGCGCGATGAATTGTACCAAGACCATTTTGGATTGGTATTTGACTTGCCTCATCAAAAATAGCAACATCAAAAATGTTCTCTTTTAAAGGGAAGCAGTTTGACACCTGAGAAGGATTACTTAGCCAAATAGGTTTTAATAAGTCAATCCAAATTTTCGCTTCTGATTGTTGAAGTTGACGTAAGGAAGGATGACTGCGAGTCTTTCCGAATTCTTTAATTAAAATGGACTTCCCTTTTTTTAATATTTTTTTTAACTGTTTCTGCTCTTCATTTAATTTTCGTGTTGTTCTGTTTAATAGTTTATGATATGAATTAAATTTATTAATTATATTATTTTCTATTTCTAAGGAAAATAACCTTTGTTCTTCATTATATGCTTTCTGTATATCTAGTACCTTGAATCTTAAATCTTCACTTTTAAAAGAAGAAAAGAATGGAAACCGTTCTTTGAATTTTACAAAATGGCTTTTTAGAATAACCCCTTCATAATCAATGAAAGTGTTACTTTCTTTAAAAGCGTTTAACATTTTTTTATTAAGTTTTGATAGGCTATGTTTAGCAGAGACTACGCTACCTATTTCTTTTTGTAGTTGATTAAGATATTTAATTACGTTAATTTCAGGGTCAAAATTGAAGTGCATTTTTAGATCATTATAGACTTCATTAATTGTATTATGACTAGAAGTTATTTTTAGTCTTACTTCTTCTTTAATTTCATATAATTCCCGCCATTTTTCTTGGCTAAATTGATTTAAAGTTAAGTTGATTATGTTAATATTTTCTTCGGGGTCATTAATACCTAATTTACAGAGAGACATTAAATTTTTAGTCTGTTTTTTTAAAGTGGTAATTTCTTTTTCTCGTTTAATGAGAACCTCTTTAGCAAAACAGAAATCTGTGTTTGAAATTTGAATCCATCTTCTCCTTATTTTTCTTCGTTTAAAAAAACTCTTAAATTCTTTGATTTCTTTTAGTAGAAATTCCGTTTCTTTTTCAGAAGGAATTATTTTCCAATGAGATTGATTTTTGGTGATAAATTCGACTTCAATTTTTAATGACAAATAGCTTTTGTAAAGCGCGAAAAATTTTTTTTGTTCTTTTGATCCAGGCTCGAAAATTAAACGGTATTTTTTGTAGGTTTCATTTTCGAAAATTTGACAGTCGACTGCTTGTTTTTTTACTTTGCTAAAGGAGCTCCATGTATTGATCTGAAAAGTTGTTGATAATTCCTTAAGTTGTTCGATCCAAAAATTTATCTTTTTATCAATAAAATCGAAGTTTTCATTTTTAATTGTGTTGATTTTGAGGTTGCTAATAATGGGATTTATGCATAGCTTATAAAGATTGTTAATCTCATCCTTAACCTTTAAGAAAGAATCAATAGATGGAGCATCACTATTATATTTGTATTTTGCTAAATTATGATTTGAAGATAATTCTTTAAATTTTGTGTATGAAACTCCTCCAATAAGGTTTTTTTTATTTAACATATCTAGACTCATTTGAAGATTGTCGAGATACTGATCAGATAATAATAGATTTTTTTTACCACATTCTTGTGTCGATTCTAAATAATCCCATGTTTCTTTGAGCTCTTTTAAAAACGAATGACTTAGTTTATTTGAACTTGCAATGAAGGAGTATTTATCAAGGCCAAAATGAGAAAGTTTTTTCTTAATTACCTCCAATGCGACTCTTTTCTCAGATACAATAATGGATGTTTTGTTTTTATATAAGTATTTTGAAATTAAGTTAGTTAGAACCTGCGACTTCCCTGTGCCAGGAGGGCCTTGAATAACAATATTTCCTTCAGCTGCTTTTTTGAAAACTAACTCATGGTCAGTATCTGATTCGAGTATTTTCTTACGCGTAATAGACTCTATTTCTTGAGTTTGATCTTGCTCTTCACCAAATAGTTGTAAAACATTGATGGATGGGTTTTCTATCGTCAAAAGCTCTTCTAGCTCTTTAACTATATAATATCTGTGATGATGAAAATTACCAATTGATGAGGCATTATTTTTAATAGATAAGCCTAAAAGTTCGAGTTCTTTGAAAATGTTCTCTTTATTTAATTTAGGGCCTGAATTTATTCCGCTAATGCTTTTATTGATATGTCTAAGCAGAAAAGGGTTGATAAACTCATCCTCTTCACTTCTAGTAAATGATATTTGATTGATGAATTTGTTGATTGAAATTTCAAGCGGACAAATTAAAATAGGTGTTTGAACAATCTTACCATTAATTAAATGCTCAACAGTGCCATGTGTTTCGCATAAAGAATTAATTCCAGATTCTTTTTTATTTTTTTTTGCTTCTAGAATTATTTTTTTGGGGAAATCGTTTAACTCGAAGCTTAAAGATTTATTATTGAATACAAGGAGTTTATTGTCTTTATTTATATTTACTAACACATCATTTGTGTTAAACTGAACACTTTCTGAGAGTAACTCCTTTAACTTATTTTTTATTGATATAGACATTACTCTATAAATTTAATCAAGAAAGATTAATAATATGCAGTAAGGGCTTTTTGTTTAAAATTTTCATTCATTCTATATAGTGATTTTTTAAATAATGTTTTAGTCATTGTTTTGACTTTTGTTAACCGTTGAATTGTTGTTACATTTGTGTATTGATAATTTTTATTTAATAAATAATAAATAAAAGATGAAGGCTGACAAATTTGCCGTTATTGGTGTTGGAAGATATGGTTATACAATAGCAAGTCATTTGGCTGAGAAGGGAGCTAAAGTACATGCTTTTGACCCTAATGAGAACAAGATAGAGAGAATTAAAGATGAAGTTGCATTTGCAGTAACTTTAGATGCAACGGATATGCGTGCGTTAAAGTCTCAGGATTTTCACAAAATGGATGCTGCCGTCGTAGCTATTGGAGAAAATTTTGAAGCGACGGTTCTTACTTGTGTTCACCTATTAGATATTGGAGTTAAAAGAGTTATTGCTAGAGCTAGTGGCTCTCACCAACGTCTTATTTTAGAAAAGATAGGCGTAAAGGAAATTCTTACTCCTGAGAATGAGGTTGCTAACGTTGTTAGTGAAAAATTGTTGAACCCTAATATTGTTTCTTTTCTTCAGTTACCAGACAACCATGAGATTGCCGAAATTATTGCTCCAAAAGGCTGCGTTGGAAGAACAATCGATGATGTTGGTTTTAGGAATAAATATGAAATGACACTGATTACAATTAAACGTGAATACGAAATTGTTAAAAATGGTGAAGATCAAACAGAGCAACATATAATAGGAGTTCCTAAGAGTAACATGGTAATTGAGCATAAAGATACACTAGTCGTTTTTGGTGCTGCAAAGAGTGTCGAACGGTTTATTGAAATTAATGAGTCTCTTTAATGTTTATTGTTTCAGGTGTTTCTCGAGGTCTCGGAAGAGCAATTGTTAGTCTATTACTTGAGAGAGGGGAAAAAGTAATAGGTATTGGTCGCTCTCACAAATTTGATCACAAAAATTTTCTTTTTATTGAATGTGATTTATTAGACATAGAGGCGATTAAACGAATAAAATTCCCTAATTTAAAAGGTCAAATTACATTAATAAATAATGCGGGGATAATAGGTAATATTAAACGAATGTCTGATCAAAAATCATTAGACATTTCAGAAGTTTTAATGGTAAACACCGTTGCTCCTGCGGAATTAACGAATTTAGTTTATAATTCTTTAGATTTGAAACAGGGTTTTCGTCTTATAAATATTAGTTCAGGAGCCGCTGATAAGGTTATACCATCATGGGCGTCATACTGTGCTTCGAAATCATCTCTTAATATTATTACAGAAGCGTTCTTCCTTGAAGAGAAAGAGAAGGGCAACAATATTGTAGCATATTCTATATCACCTGGGGTAATTGAAACAGATATGCAAAAGCAAATTAGACAAACTGATAAAAACAACTTTTCTCTTGTTGATAAATTTATTGGCTATAAAAAAAACAATCAGTTGCTATCTTCTTCAGATGCTGCAGAAAGACTTCTGATTTTGTTAAATACTCCATTTAAGGGTGATGTTAAAGTAGATCTTCGTAATCTATAGGAATAATTAGAAGACGGCTAAAATTTTATTTGTGAAAATGCTCGTGTTTCCTTAACTTCACTCTAGAATATACTTTAATTTTCATAAACTATGAATAAAATAATACTCTCCATTATTTCAGTTTTTTCTTTTTCTTTTTTCATTGACTCACAAGAAAGAATTTTTGATAGATCTAATGCCAGGGATGGTGAAACGGTTGAATATTGTTCTCAGCATAAAAAACAATTAGAACTTCTCAAAAACCCCGATTATTTAAAGGCTTTAGCTAAAGATGAAATTGTTCGAAGTCAAGAAAGAAAAGAAAATGAACAAATAAATACAAAAGCTATTGTTTGGTATATCCCTATCGTTTTTCATGTTTTACATAATGAAGGCCCTGAAAATATTTCTGATGATCAGATTATAGATGCATTTAATATTTTAAATAGAGATTTTAAACGTGAGAATCTAGATGCTGATAATGTCCACCCGGATTTTCAAGGTATGCCTGCTGATGTAGATATAGAGTTTAGGTTAGCAACAAAGGCTCCGGATGGGTCATGTTTTTCAGGTATTACTAGAACAGAAAGCCCTTTGACACTTGATGGAAGTGATGGACAAGATCAAGTTGATGCGATTATAAATGGTAATGATATCTATCAAGGTCAGTGGCCACCAAACAAGTATTGTAATGTTTATGTTTGTGCTGATATTGGAGGTGCTGCTGGATATACATTTACTCCAAGTGGCTGGTCCGGAAATGACATGTTTTATAATGGGATTTTTGTTTTAGATAATTACTTAGGTTCTATTGGTACATCGAGTGTTGGATCTAGCAGAACATTAACACACGAAGTGGGCCATTGGTTAAATTTGAGACACACTTGGGGGCCAAATAACAACCCAGGAAATATTACTAGTTGCTATGATGATGACAACGTCGCGGATACTCCAAATGAGATAGGTGTAACGGCTTGTGCTTTAAATGAGATGTCTTGTGGACCAAGAGCAAATGTTGAAAATTACATGAATTATTCTTATTGTTCAAAGATGTTTACTCAAGGTCAAGTAAATAGAATGCGAAATGCTTTAAACTCAAACACTGCAGGAAGAAATAATTTAAAAACAGCATCTAATCTTACAGAGACGGGAGCTGATGGTAATTTATATTTATGTAAGGCAGATTTTGAGGCAGATAAGACCTCTGTCTGCCCTGGAGGGGTTATAAATTTCACAGATCTTTCATACAATGAAGTTAATCAATGGACTTGGTCTTTCCCAGGAGGCTCTCCATCGTCTTCAACAATTCAGAACCCTTCGGTTACTTATAACACACCAGGTGTTTATGAAGTTTCATTAATAGCGAATGATGGTTCTATAAGTGATTCGGAGGTGAAATCATATTATATTAGAGTAATGGAATCACCTTCCTCACTTCCTTTTTGGGAAGGTTTTGAAAATTACTCAACTTTAAATAACATTCAAGAGTGGGAAATAAAAAATGAACAAGGAAATGGGTTTGAGTTAATTTCAAACATCTCCAATACGGGTAATAAATCGGTAAAGCTGACTAACTATAATCAAACTGAGGGTACAATAGATGAACTAATTTCTTCTCCTGTAGATTTATCTGACATCACATCATCTGTTACTTTAAGTTTTAGATATGCATATAAGCGAAGAAACACAAATGATGATGATTTTTTCAGAGTATATGTAACTGAAGATTGTGGAGAAACTTGGGATCTAAGGAAAACTCTTCATGGGTTTCAACTTTCCAGTCAAGTTCAATCATCAATGTTTATACCATCCCCATCATTTGAATGGACTACCGTTCATATGACTAATATCACTAGTCCTTATTGGGTAGAAAATTTTAGGTATAAATTTAAGTTTGAAGCTGGTGGGGGTAATAACATATATATAGATGACATTAATATATATAATGGAAGCCCTTCAGACGAAATTATTTATGATAACTTAGGCCTATATGAGGATAATCAGATTACAGATTTAATTATTTATCCTAACCCAACGGATAAGAAGGTCAATGTTCGTTTTGAAGTTGTAAATAATCAGGATGTTATCATTAATATCCAAGATATTACGGGTAGGATCACAAGTCGAAATACGATAAAAGCAAAACCTGGAATAAACCTTGTTACAATAGACACAGATCGATTGTCATCGGGGTTATATTTTTTAAATGTTGAAACTACTAGTAGCCAGAAAACATTAGAACTGCTTATTAAATAGCAATTTTATAAATTATTCTGCAAGTATTTTAAAAGACTATTAACAGACGAATCATTCAAAGTGTGTCGGACTTTAAATCCTTTTTTAACTAAGTATTTTTCAGTGCTTGTCCCCCAAGCAATTATAATAGATTGGTTTGTTATGTCATTTTTTTGAAGAAATCCATCAACATTTGAGGGACTTGTAAAGACATAGATGTCGCAAGGAATAATTTTAGAACTATTTATAATAGTTTTGTATACTATAACTTCGAACACCCTACTTTTGTTTAGCTTTGATGAGACTGTCTTTAGTGATATGTCAGATATAGGGAATAATACAGTTCTATTTTCTGACCAAATGTTAAATTCGTCTGCAATTTTTTCAATATTACCACTTGTTCTACCTATAAAGTCAATTTCATGACCCATTTGTAAGAGTAGCTCAGCGGTTTTAGATCCTGTGCAGGCAATCTTTATATTTTTTGGGATTTTTTCACATTCTTTAAAGAATACAACAGATCGTGGACTAGTAAAAAAAATAATGTCATAGTTGAAATCGACATTAAATTTAACTCCTTGAAATTTTAAAAAGGAAACAGAAAAAAGTTTAATGTTTTTTTCTGCTAAAAATTGATTTAGGTATTCGCACTCAGAGTTTGATTTAGATATGAAAAGACGTTTAGGCAATTAATTATTATTTTTTTAGTTCTGAGACAACTTTTTCAGCGATTCCTTCAAACTTTTTAATTGTATATTTCAATTGGATACACTTTTTCTCTTTATCACTTGCATAAGAGACAAATAAGTTGTTCATTTCATCACAATAAACTCCAAGAGGTAGTTGACAACCACCATCTAATAAGCTTAAGACTTGTCGCTCTAATTCAACACGTTTTTGAATACTTTCTACGTTTATTTTATTTAAAAGCGTATTGATTTTTTGATCTTCATTTCTGATTTGAACTGCTAATACTCCTTGAGCTGGAGCCGGCACAAACTTTTTAGGGTCAAGAAGAACTTCTTTAAATTCAGATAAATTGATATTTAACCTATCAACACCTGCTTTAGCTAAAATTATTGCATCATAAGCACCATCTTTTAGCTTTTGTATCCTTGTAGGTACATTTCCTCTTAGATCTTTAATTTTTGAATCGGGAATATATTTTAGAATCTGAGACTTTCTTCGCGCTGAAGAAGTTCCGATAGTAGAATTTTTTTTAAGTAACCACTCCTGAGATAAATCAATGGCATTTTTATTAATTAACAATGTGTCTGCTGGATTTGCACGATCTGAAACACAACCAATTTTTAATCCATTTGGGCTTGTTGTTTCAAGGTCTTTATATGAGTGAACAGCTAGATCAATTTCTTTATTTAGCAGTGCAGTTTCAATTTCTTTTGTAAAAAAACCCTTCCCTTCCATTTTACTATAGCTAAGGTTTTGAATTAAATCTCCTTTAGTTTGAATTACTTTAATTTCAATTTTATAATTAAAAGCTTCAAGTTTAGATTTGATGTAATTAGATTGCCATAGTGCAAGCTTACTACTTCTTGAACCAATGATAAGCCTTTTCATTTAAGGCTCTTTTTTATTAAGATATCTTTTGCCATAAGCATTGGTATACTAATGTATTTTTTCTCCATATAATTGACTACTTTATCAAGTGTTTCACGAGAATCTTCATCTAAATTCTTTAAGTCATTTTTAAAAATTTCATTAATTGCATTAGATTTAATCTCCTTTACTTTGTCAGGAACAGAACGCATAGCAATTTCGATTTCTCTAACTTGATTTATGTGTTGAAACTTTAGTATTCCTTTTGAGATAATTTCCTCAACTAACGCAATTTCTTTTGATCTTATTTTTAGATTTTTGTTTGATATCTTTTGAAGTGATTCAATTGAAATATGTGAAGCGTTATGATTTTTTACAATTTCAGGAGATACATCTTGTGGAATTGCAAGATCAATGATAGTCTTATGAGATTTGTCTTCTTTTAAAATTGTTTTATATAGATCATGTGTAATAATGTGATTTTCTGAACCTGTACAAGTAATTATAATATCAAATTTCTCATTAAAGCTTTTAATCTCATTAAGTTGGTATGGTTTCCCATTTAGTTCGTTCGCAAGTACTTGTGCTTTTGAGAAAGTGCGATTAAAAACATGAAAGTTTTTAAAACCATATTTTAAAAGATACTTACTCATATTCGTGTTAGTCTTACCAGCTCCTATAATTAAAATACTAGAATTTAAGGATGCATTTATTTCTTTTAGTCTTTTATATGCTAGAGAAACAATAGATACTGGACGCTTAGCTATGTTTGTTTCTGTATAAACTTTTTTTGCAACTTCAATAGTATGATCAATCAATAACCTAATAAAATCTCCTGTTAATTTGTTTTCTTTTGATCTTTCAAAAGACTCTCTAACTTGTCTTATAATCTCTCGTTCACCAAGTATCATTGAATCTATTGAAGATGCAACACGAAGTATATGATCTAAAGCTTTTAGTTCACTTTTAACTATGCAATTAGACAAGTATTCTTCTCGTTCATTTATATTTAGTTTAGGATAAAGTAGGGTTAAAAAATTATTAGGAAAAGTTGCGCTAATTTTTTTATTTGTAACAAAAATAAATTCTACACGATTGCAAGTAGAAAGAAACATTATTTCGTCAAACCCCATTTTTGACTTAAATGCAGGGAGAGAATGTTTCTGATTTTCTTCTTCAATGTGTAACTTACCAATTTTAGATAAAGAAAAATTATTATGCGTAAAGGCAATAATATGAAGCTTTTTTAATGAATTTTTTGCACTGTTATTTTCTAAATCTTGCACAATACAAATATCCTTACATATTACTTTTCTTTTGTCATAGATTTGTCATTTAAACATATTTAGAATACATCTAAATAAAGAGTTTAAAATAAAACATCAATGTTAGCTGTATGTTTTTATAGATTTTATATACTTGGGAAATAAAAAAGAGCCAAAAGAGTCTTTTTACTAATAATATTTCTATATTCATTTTAATAGTAATTAATTTAGTATGTCTAAGCTTTATATTGTACCCACTCCTATAGGTAATTTGGAGGACATTACACTACGGGCAATTCGTGTACTAAAGGAGTCTGATTTAATTTTAGCTGAGGATACACGAGTAACAAAAAAACTGTTAAACAGTTTGGAGATCTCTAAGCCAATATTGTCATTTCATACCCATAATGAGCACAAAATATTATCTGGTGTAATTGACAAGATACTTTCCAACAATTCGACTGTTTTGGTTTCTGATGCTGGTACACCTGGAATTTCTGACCCTGGATTTTTACTTATTAGAGAGTGCATATTAAAATCTATAAAAGTTGAATGCTTACCAGGCCCTGTAGCTTTGATTCCTGCAATTGTATCAAGTGGTTTTTCATGTGATCGATTTGTGTTTGAAGGTTTTTTGCCTCATAAGAAGGGTCGAAAAAAACGGTTGGAAGAAATAGGTGCAGAGAATAAAACATCAATTTTATATGAATCCCCACACCGGTTAGTGAAATGTCTTAATCAAATTGTTGAATTTATGGGAGAAGATAGAAAGGTATGTGTTGCTCGAGAATTGACAAAATTATATGAAGAATTTAAAAGAGGTACAGCGAAAGAAATTAAAGAATATTACGAGAAAAACCCTCCTAAAGGGGAGGCTGTTATTATTATTGAAGGAAAAGATAAGAAGTAATGAATGATTTTTTGACAGAAGGTTTTTTTCTTGTAAGAAAAGGGGAATCAAAGGATGCATTTGAAAAAAAGAAATTTAAGATTACTCTACCAAAGGATAATGAAGTTTTAATTGAAGTAGAAGCTTTTGGATTAAATTATGCTGATATTATGGCTCGTAGGGGTTTATATCGTGATGCACCTCCCCTGCCATGTATTATTGGATACGAAGTTGTAGGTACAATAATTAGAATAGGGCCGAAAGTTAACAAGTCAAAATTAGGGCAAAGAGTAATAGCTTTTTGTCGATTTGGTGGTTATGCAAAACATGTAATTACATATGATGATGCTTCTGTAATTGTTGGAAGTCAACCAGCTAGCTCACTCATGGCATTATGCACCCAAGGCGTTACTGCATTCTATATGTCAGAGAGTTTAATTTCTATTAATAAACTAGATAAAGTTCTAATTCATTCCGCTGCTGGAGGTGTAGGGTCTATTTTGATTCAGTTAGTGAAACTAAAAGGGGCTTATGTAGTTGCAAAAGTGGGGAGTCGAGAAAAAGAGTCTCTTGTCAAAGAATTAGGTGCAGATTTTGTGGTTAATTATAATGAGGGGGATTATATAAAAAAGATTAAAGAAAAGTTTGCTCAGTCAAGTCTAGATATTGTTTATAATCCTGTTGGAGGAAAAACATTCAAAAGAGATTTTTCATTGCTTGGTTCTGGGGGTAGAATTGTTTTATTTGGTGCAGCAGAACTTTCAAAGGGGAAAATGGGGATTATTTCTAAGCTTAATTTTTTATTAAAGATGGGGTTCGTTTTACCTATTTCTTTGATGATTAAATCTAAAAATATTCTTGGTGTTAATATGTTAAAAATCGCTGAAGACAAACCTGAAGTTATATTATTTTGTTTACAAGAGATTTTTAAATTATATGTGGAAGGTAAAATAAAACCACAAGTAGGCGGAGTATATAATACTAATCAATTAGCAGAAGCTCATCACGCATTAGAAGGTGGCCAAACTGCGGGTAAATTAGTTATTACCTGGTAGATTATTCTTTTTCCGTATCATCTTGATTTGTATCCTTTATTTCTTGTGCTACAGATTCGACCTTATCCTTGTTTAGTAAAGGGATATTTTTTATGATGACATCTGTGACTTTTTCTCCTCTGTGTGAAATCAATGCAAACATCATTATAATACTTGTAATTAAAATAGGGTATAGTAGTAATCCTGTATCGAAATCAGGAATATTTACATTATCGCTTTTAATTAAAACAAAGAATAATAAAACTGTAATTAACCCCCTTGGAGCAATAAATAATTCTGGGAAAATAAATTTTTTTGCAAAAATTTTAAGACACAATAGTCTTACAAAATAAAGAATACCAACAATCGCTAGACTATTCATAGTAACTTCAAAATCATATAGAGATGCTAAAGAGATGCTCAACCCAAAAACAACAAAGAAAAAAGTCCTAATTAAGAAGGCTGATTCTAATGTAAGAACATGAAAGTCACGTAGAATAGGCTCAACCTTTTCTTTATTAAAAAATCGGGAGAGTTTACCTCGGAAGAAAACTTCAGTATTATTTAAAATAAGCCCAAAGGTTAATATAATTAATAATGAAGATAGATGGAAGTATTTTCCAATTGCAAAAAGCATTAGCAGTACAGCAATAATTAGAAATAGTTTTACTTGCATTGTTAAATGTTGAAACAAGTAGACCATGATATAGGAAAGAATTGTAGAAAGAACAATGGTTGATAAAATATTCATTGAGATATTCCAAAATAGACCTGTTCCTTCTACGCTACCTTGGGCGCCAATCATAAAGTAAAAAACCATAATTCCAATAATATCAGAGAAGGTACTTTCATATACCATGAATTCGCGTTTCTCTGTATTTAATTTATTGACACTAGGAATAATAATAGCGCTACTCATAATACTTAAGGGTATAGCATAAATTAAAGCCGTATAAAGTGTTGTGCCTGGAAAAATGTAAATAAATAAATATCCTATACCAAACATGGATCCAACTAAACAAAGTATAGCGACAATAAAGGACTTTAAAATTAATTTAGCTTTCTTTTTTTCTAATTTAAGATCTAGAGCAGCTTCAAGAACAATCATTACTAAACCAATATTCCCTAGAATTTCAAGTATTGTGTTAAGTTTTAAGTCTTCATCAATTAGCCCGTAATAATCCATAGAGTATTTTATACCTATACCAAGAGCTATTAATAAAAGAACAGAAGGGATATTTGTTTTTTTCGAAATTATATTGAAGAAAAAACTAAGTATAATAATACTACATAAGCTTATTATAAGTATATATGGATTCATTTTTTTTTTCTAAATGTTACAGTAAATAAAGAAAATTATTCTATAATCTAACAATCTTGTAATAATTATTTAATAACTATTTTTGTGTTAATAACTAATATTGATTTTTATATAACATAGGAGTGATATGATTTTAAAAAAAAAAGTATTAGTGCTCTGTACGGGCAACAGCTGTAGGAGCCAGATGGCTGAGGGGTATCTTAAAGCATTTGCTTCTAAAGGAACAATAGTGTTAAGTGCTGGTGTTGAAGTTCATGGCCTAAATCAAAAAGCAGTTCAAATAATGAAAGATGATGGAATAGATATTTCATCAAATACTTCTAATAATGTAGATGAATATATAGGATTAGACTTTGATTTTATTATTACAGTTTGTGATAACGCAAAAGAACGTTGTCCTTATTTTGATTCTGATGCGATTAAATTTCATTATAGTTTTCCAGATCCATCAAAAGTTATTGGTTCAAAAAATGATATAAATGATTGTTTTAAATCTACTCGTGATTTGATTAAAATATATTGTAAAGAATTTAGCTCAGCGTATTTATGAAGAGATATATTGCGGAAATAATTGCAACATTTTTTATGATTTTCTGTGGCACAGGTGCAATGATAATAGACACTGAATCACAGGGAATTATTTCACACTTAGGCGTAGCTACCGTTTGGGGTTTAATAGTTATGGTTATGATTTTTTCTTTCGGAAAAATTTCTGGTGCACATATGAATCCAGCAGTTACTTTAACTTTAGTCTTACTGAAAAAACATTCCAGAAAAGACCTTTTACCTTATTTTTTGTCTCAATTGATAGGAGCATTTTCCGCTAGTATCACCTTAAAGTTAATATTCCCAGAGAACGAGTTTTTAGGTTCCACTCTGCCTAGTGGATCTGATTATCAGTCTTTTGTCCTTGAATTTATTTTAACGTTTATTTTGATGCTAGTTATATTGTTAACCACTCAAGGCAAGAAGGAAATAGAGCAACATTTTGCTCCCATTGCCATTGGTATGACTATTATGTTAGGGGCATTATTTGCAGGGCCTATATCCAAAGCAAGTATGAATCCATTTCGAAGTTTGGCGCCTGCAGTTACTTCAGGTCATTTAGAGCATTTGTGGCTTTATATAGTAGCTACTACTTTGGGTGCGCTAGCCGCTGGTTTATATTGGTTATGGCAAGATTCTTAGTGTTCTATTTACGCTAAAGTTTATTTAATAAACCAAAATTTTAATGTAATTTTGTTTTCCATTAATCTAAAAAAAGCTAAAAAAATGGCAGAAGGAATTAAAGAAATTGATATTGCTGGTATTTTATCTCAGTTTGGAGTTGATTCAATTAATAAGGGAGCTTCAACGGGAGAACATTGGTTTAACACAAGAGGAGAGAAGATAGAATCTATATCTCCAGTAGACGGCAGGACTATTTCTGCAGTAAATTCGTCTACTGATGCAGATTATGAAGCAGTTGTTTTAAAGGCACAGGAGGCTTTTTTATTATGGAGGAAATGGACTGCTCCTGCTCGTGGAGAGGTAGTGCGTCAACTTGCCACAAAATTACGTGAGTATAAAAATTCTCTTGGGATATTAGTTTCATATGAGATGGGAAAATCTTATCAAGAAGGTTTAGGTGAGGTACAAGAGATGATAGATATTTGTGACTTTGCTGTAGGTCTTTCTCGACAGCTTCATGGTTTAACTATGCACTCAGAGCGTCCGGGTCATAGGATGTATGAGCAATATCATCCATTAGGTGTTGTTGGAATAATTTCTGCATTTAATTTTCCTGTTGCGGTATGGAATTGGAATACTGCACTTGCATGGGTTTGTGGTGATGTTTGTATATGGAAGCCATCAGAAAAAACTCCAATTACAGCAATTGTTTGTCAAAAGATTACACAGGAAGTCTTTAGCCAAAATGGTGTCCCAGAAGGAGTTTCTAGCTTAGTTGTTGGGGGAGCAGATATCGGGAAGTTAATGGCTAATGACAAAAGGATACCTCTAGTATCTGCAACAGGTTCTACTCGTATGGGTAAATCCGTTGGATCTTCTGTAGGTGCTCGTTTGGGAAAATCATTATTAGAGCTAGGAGGTAATAATGCTATTATTGTAACTCCTTCTGCTGACTTAAATATTGTTCTTCCGGGTGTTGTTTTTGGTGCTGTTGGGACAGGAGGTCAACGTTGTACTACAACAAGAAGGTTAATAATCCATGAAGATGTATATGATAATTTTGTGAATGCTATTGTTAATGCATATAAACAATTAAAAGTAGGAAATCCATTAGATGAAGCAAACCATGTCGGGCCACTAATTGATAATGATGCTGTTAATTTATATTTAAATGCTTTACAAAAAGCAAAATCGGAAGGGGGGAATGTTTTAGTTGAAGGTGGTGTATACGAAGGAGATGGATATGAATCAGGTTGTTATGTTAAACCTGCTATTGTTGAGGCAAAAAATAGTTTTCAAATTGTTCAAGATGAAACATTTGCCCCTATTTTATATATTATTAAATATTCTGGCGATTTACAGAATGCAATTGCGATACAAAATGATGTTCCTCAAGGATTATCTTCAGCTATCATGACTAGTAATTTGAAAGATTCTGAGATGTTTTTGTCATCTGCTGGTTCTGACTGTGGTATTGCAAACGTTAATATAGGGACTTCAGGCGCTGAGATTGGAGGTGCTTTTGGAGGAGAAAAAGAAACAGGAGGTGGACGAGAATCTGGATCAGATGCTTGGAAAATATATATGCGACGACAGACAAATACAATTAATTATACAGATGATTTACCTTTAGCTCAAGGGATAAAGTTTGAGTTATAGAATCTTTTCAAATTAAGTGTTAATTCTTTTTATAAAAAGAATCAGTTTTTATTGATTTCTCGAGGTTTTTTTTAAGTTCCTCTAAGTAGATTTTAGAATTCACATCCCCAGTCTTAGCTTGTGCTTTAATTTGGTAGTATAGATTGATTTTTTCTCCAAAGAGAGCATGGTCTAGTTTTGTTTTAATTTCAGCAATCTTTGTGTTAATTTCAAGTAATGTTTCTTCTGTTTGAATTAGTTCTTTTTTTTCATCATCATTTTTGTTCTCCTTTTTTAGTAAATCTAAATATTTAGGTAATATCTCACCTAAGATGAAACTGAATTTTTCTAGCTCTTTTTGTAATAGTTTTTTTTGATCATTAATATTCATGGGCAAAAGAAAATTTTAAGATATTAAAATTTATCTAAATTTATATAAAACATTTAATTTTTAATCTGTGCTTAATTCTATTAGTTATATCTATGGCCGGTATTTATATTCATATTCCTTTTTGTAAGCAGCGTTGTATATACTGTGACTTTCATTTTAGTACATCCTTTAATTCGTATCGAGCAGAAATGATAGAAGCAATTTGTGTTGAGATAATAGAAAGAAAAAAATACCTTGATAATCAGGAAATAAAAACCATATATTTTGGCGGAGGGACTCCTAGTTTATTATTAGATTATGAATTGAAGTCAATTTTGGATACTATACACTCAAATTTTGTTGTTAAAAAATCTCTCGAAATTACTTTAGAAGTCAATCCAGATGATATAAAACAAGAAAATCTTATTATTTGGAGAAAAAATGGTGTTAATAGATTAAGTATAGGTATACAGTCTCTAAAGCAGTCAGATTTGGACTGGATGAATCGTTCTCATAAAGTTGAAGATTCATTTGCTTCTATTTTATTAGCTCAAAAGTATGGTTTTGATAACATAAATGTTGATTTGATTTATGGTCTACCCAACCTTTCAATGGAAGATTGGGTTTCACACCTCAATTTTATTATTCAAAATGATTTAATTACTCATTTATCGGCATACTGTTTAACTGTGGAGAATAATACAATTTTAAATGATAGGGTAATTAAACGTAAAATAAATTTGCCAAATGAAGATGTACAATCAGATCAATTTTTGAAATTGATTGAGATGATTGAAAAAAGTGATTTTGAACAGTATGAAATTTCAAATTTTAGTCGATCAGGTTTTGAATCAAAACATAATTCAAACTATTGGAAGGGCTTCTCTTATCTTGGTGTTGGACCAAGCGCACATTCTTTTAATGGTGAATCAAGAAGTTGGAACTTATCAAATAATAAAATTTATATCAAAAAAATAAAAGAAAATAATCTCGGGTACAATGAGACAGAGAAGCTATCAAAATTAGATCAGTTTAATGAAAGAATATTAATTGGTCTAAGAACTATTTATGGTGTTAATTTGAATGAGCTTTCTAAGCTAAATAAGCTAACAAAAGAATTTCAATTAGCTTTGAGTGAATTTAAAGACAAAAAGTGGATTGAAGAAGATGTAGGCGTGTTAACTTTAACAAAAGAGGGTAAACTTCGTGCGGATTATATTGCTTCAGGGTTATTTATTAGTTAATTTTAATGATGATCTTTTTAAACTTTATTTATTGTGGTATTAAGACTATTATTTATATCATTTCTTTTAGGCATTGCATACATGAGTCTAATTCCATCTGAATCAGTAAATATAGGAAATGATAAAATCGGTCATTTTATTGCATATATGATATTGATGCTTAATGCAGGATTGATTTTTTTTAAAAAAAAGAAGAAGTTTTTGCTCGCAATTTTATTTTGTATTACTTATGGATTTTTAATAGAAATACTTCAACAGTTTGTCCCTGGTCGTTTTATGTCTTTAGAAGATTTCATAGCAAATACGATAGGGGTTATTGTGGGGATTTTATTGACTTATTTACTTTTTAGACCAATTATTCAATTATTAAAATCTATGAGAATAATTTAGATATTTTTATAGTTCAAAAAAAAAAATGGAAAAGCTTAAAAATTTTATTAACGGTGAGTATCGAGCCCCTATTAATAGTCAATATTTGGAGAATTTTGAACCTTCCACCGGAGAAGTTTATAGTTTGATACCTAATTCTTCTAAAGAGGATGTTGATTTAGCTGTTAAATCAGCAGAGGAAGCTTTCCCTATTTGGTCGTCCATGTCAAAAGAACAAAGAAGTAACATTTTAATTAATCTTTCGAAAGGGATTGAGGCGAGAAGTGAAGAGTTTATTAATGCCGAGTCTAAGGATAATGGTAAACCAGTCTCTTTGGCAAGAAGTGTTGATATACCTCGTTCAATAGCTAATTTTCATTTCTTTGCAACGGCTATTTTACATTTTGCTTCTGAATCACATAATATGGAAGGGTTAGGTATAAATTATACTATAAGAAAGCCAATTGGTATTGTTGGTTGTATTTCTCCATGGAATTTACCGTTATATTTATTTTCATGGAAGATCGCACCTGCTTTAGCTTCAGGGAACTGTGTTATTGCAAAACCATCCGAAGTGACTCCTTATACTGCTTATTTATTAGGTCAAGTTGCCAAAGACGCTGGTTTACCACCGGGTGTTTTGAATATATTGCATGGTGAAGGTAATTTAGTGGGAGATTCTATTGTAAAACATCCAAGTATTAAGGCAATATCTTTTACTGGAGGAACAGCAACGGGGAGTATAATTGCTCAAAAAGCCGCCTCAATGTTTAAAAAAACATCTCTTGAGTTAGGTGGAAAAAATCCTAATATAATCTTTGCAGATTGTGATTTTGAATTAATGATTAAGACGACACTTCGTTCTTCATTTGCAAATCAGGGTCAGATATGTCTTTGTGGATCAAGAATTTTTGTAGAGAAATCAATTTATCACAAATTTAAAGAAGAGTTTGTAAAACAGGTTGATAATTTATTAGTATCAAATCCAGCTGATCCAAATGCTAAATTAGGTTCAGTTGTTTCGAAGCCCCATATGAATAAGATTCTTTCTCATATTAAAATAGCTAAAGAAGAAGGAGGAAAAATTTTAACTGGCGGTAACCAAGTTAAACTTGATAAGCCATATGATAAAGGCTATTATATAAGGCCTACAGTAATAGAAGGGTTGTCTTTTGATTGTAAAACAAATCAAGAAGAAATTTTTGGTCCTGTTGTTACACTAATTCCTTTTGAAAAAGAAGATGATGTCATAATGATGGCTAATTCAACAGAATATGGTTTAAGTGCAACTATATGGACTTCAGATCTGAAACGTGCACATAGAGTCTCAAATCAATTGCAGGTTGGTCTTGTATGGATTAATTCTTGGTTAGTAAGGGACTTAAGAACTCCATTTGGAGGTATGAAGTCATCTGGAATGGGTAGAGAAGGCGGTTGGGAAGCCCTAAGGTTTTTCACAGAACCTAAAAATATTTTTATTAAATATTAAAAAAGGGAGGAAGTAAAACTTCCTCCCTTTATTGATAAGAAAATTATTATTAATTATTTAATAAGTATTTTTTTTGTAGTAGAACCATTATTGGAGTTTACAGTAACAAAGTAGACTCCAGGGTTTTGACTCGAAAGATCAATTTCTGATTCATTTTTATTAGAATAAACAGTTCTACCCATAACATCTTTAATAATAGTTGAAAAATTATTTATGTTATTGTTTAGTTTAATTGTGAAATTACCCTTACTAGGATTAGGGCTAATATTAAAGTTAGAGTTATTGGATAGATTTATTGTTGATGCTAAATTAAAATAGAGGATTTCTATTTCAAAAAAATAAACCCCACCTAGAGATATTGTTTGTGTATAAGGTACACCGCTTTGCATATCACTGAAAGGGATTTGGTCTATAAATTGACGTTCATAGACTGACTCATCTGGATTTATTAAATCAGTTACATTAGGAATAAGAGGAACTTCAGAGCAAGTAACTATAATAAAATCAGATTCAAAGCCTGCAGCTTCAAATTTTATATGGTCAGCAACAATATTGTACTCACTTTTAATTTCAACATCTGATATATCATTCCAAAGTCCATAAGCTTGATCTTCATCTGAGTCAAATGCCCAGCAATAGTAGTCTTCATTTGTATTTCCATTGTCTGAGACCCAGAGTTGAAAAACAGGATCTTGAGGTGCAAATGGGCAGGTTGTAATCGGAGGGACTCCTGGAATTATTGGCGGAATAGTAAGCTCTCCGTCGCAATCATCTGCAAGAGCCATAAGTTTAGTTACTTTAACAGTATAACTTATTTGACTAAATGTCATAAATGAGACAAGTGAAAAGGTTAAAAATAAGTATTTCATAGTAGTTAATTTTTCATAAAGCTAACACTTATTTATTAAGAATAAAAGCCTTAGTATATTCAGTATTATTTGTTCTCAATACTGATAGGTAAGTTCCATTATTTAATTTATTTAAATTAATTAATGTATTAAATGAATCTAATTCTGATCTAAAGACAATTCTACCCATTAAATCTTTGATAAATAAAATATACCCTTTATAGTCATTTGTGTTTAATTTGACATTAATAATTCCATTATTTGGATTGGGATATAATTCAAAATAAATCTTTGAATCTGCATAATTAAGTGAAGCATCTTGACCTACATAAAACCCATCTATTGCCCCAATACCGGAACTTGAAGGGTCTAACCAGAACTTTAGTTGTTTGCTATTAGAGCTCCCAGACGGGTCCCAAGAACTAGAAAGTTTTCCATACCAATCAGGCCCATTTAAATTCCAACAAGATGCAGATCCGCCCCATAGTTGACCAATAATCCTTTTATTTTGATCATATAATGGTGCTCCTGAGGATCCACCTTCTGTGGTTGTATTTCTGTCCCATTTAACCTCCCAACTACTATTATTCTCTGAAGACCCCATTGCTGTAACTGAATTTCCTGGGTTATCATCAAAGGCAATTTTTTTTATATCTCCAGAGGGATGGTGTATACAAACAGAAGATGTTGGGGGGACATTTTGATTATTCCAACCAGAGAAAAAAGCATTGAATGAACCAGGGATTGTCCCTCCAGACAACCCACCAGTAATTTCAACTAAGCAAAAGTCAGACGGAGTCCTTCTTGCCCTTAAAATGGCACCTGATAGTGACTGAAAAGAAGGCGAGCTATTTGGGTTTGAGCATCCATTTGATTCCCAGTTGAATCTGAAAATCCATGATGTTGGATTACTGTAACAATGGTTGGCTGTCAAAACATAGGGTGTCCCATCATTCTCAGTATTATTAATTAATGCTCCAGAGCAAAACCCACTACTTCCAGAGACTAGCATAACTGCACTTCTTTTTTGATATTCCCAATCGTCTCCATCTGGACAATTAACATTCATGTTACAATTACCAGAATCATCAAAACCTTTTAAAAGAGCAATAAATTCTTGTGATGACCTATAACCATGTGTAATTGTATTTATGTTTAGACTTTTTTTAAGTTCTAGATTCTCTTTCGGTATATAATATTCAATAATTGCAATATCGCCAGGGATTAATTCTGTCCCAAGCTCACCTTTGTACAAGTGATTTTCTTTGAATTTACCTAAAATAAAAGATTTATCTTCATTGTAAACATAAAGTTCGTTTCCTTCAGGAATTAATAAATTATCTAAAGTTAAATTTATTGTCAGAGCTTCTTTACAAACTATTTTTAACAACCAAAGGGAACCTCCATTATTAAGCTTTATCCATGAACCAGAGTTATTCATGTTTAAATTAGTATAATGATTAAACCCAAATCTCCATGGAGCTATACCTTTTCCATCGACTTTAGAATCTTCTATACGAAGTGAATCTATATTCGGCTCCTCGTAAACTTTTGATTCAATTGATTCTAACGTAAGGCTTTTAGGTTGCCCCCCATCTCCTTGCTGAGCAAAGGATAAAAAACTTACAATTATTGTAGTGCATATAATAAGTGCTTTTATTTTCATAGTTGTATTTATTTTAAGTTTGATTAATTGGGGATGGATATAAAATTGTATTACTAATTTACAAAAAAAGAAGAAGATTTTAAAATTACCTCTTTTAGATAAATAGTTTATATTTAGCTATTATAATTAATAATCAATTAGGATGATAATAGGGATTTGTGGAGGCAGTGGTTCAGGTAAAACAACTTTACTTAAACGTTTGTGTTCTCACTTTATTGAATCTAGGCCAAGTGTATTCTCAATGGATAACTATTATTTTCCTATACAGGATCAAATTAAAGATGAAAACGGGGTGTATAATTTTGATCTACCTACAGCTCTAGATGAAGTTAGATTAGTTAAAGATTTGACTAAACTTAAAGCAAAAAATGAAGTGATAGTTAGTGAATATAATTTTAATACTCCACAAAAAAAGAATCGATTAGTTACAATAAAACCTTCTGACCTGATTATTGTTGAGGGGTTATTTTTATTTCATTATGAAGGCGTTAATAATCAATTAGATTATACTATTTTTATTAATGTTGATGCCCAAACACAATTAGAACGAAGGTTAAATAGAGATCAAAAGTCTAGAGGTTATACTAGAGAGTCAATACTATACCAATGGGAAAATCACGTAGCCCCCTGCTATGCTAAATATATATTACCATACAAAAAAAGAGCAGATTTTGAATTTAGGAATGATTCCAATGCAGATAATGATTTTAATTTATTGATTAAAGAAATAGAGAATAAAATCTAAATATGTTAAATACAATTCTAAGAAAATATTACATTTTATTTTTAGCAGTTTTTTGCACTATTTTTTTTGCATTATTTTTTTTCAAAACATATAGTGAAAATTATAAAGGATCAGTTAGACAATTTCAAAATGAATTCATTAGCCTTGAAAAAGTTTTAGAAAATGCATTACGTATTAGATCAAAGGAAATTAAAAATAATGGTATAGAAGGGCAATGGAAAAGAGAAGTTATTCAAGATAGATATAGTTTTCATGTTTATCACAGAGATTCTCTTGTTTTTTGGAACACAAATCAACTTCCAATTATTCGTTTTGCTGATATACATTACCCAGCTAGTGGATTATTACATTTACAAAATGGTTGGTATTATGCAAGATTAAAAACCTTTGATGACTATGTAATCTGTGCATCAAAATTAATCAAGCAAGAGTATTCGTATAAAAATAATGAGTTAGTGAATGATTTTGCTCCAAATTTCAATCTATCATTTTCTGCTTCAATATCATTAGAAGAAGAAGTAGGATTTCCCATATATTCTAATAGTTCAAAATATGTATTCTCTATTCTACCAAATATATATCAAGAGGCGACTTTCTTTGAGTCTATTATAATGTTCCTATTATTATTTATTTCATTGATTTTTTGGCTTTTATTTTTACGCAGAATAATTGTTCCTTTAAAATGGGATTGGTGTATACCAACATTGTTAGTTTATTTACGATTTTTATCTTTAAAATTCACTTTTTTTGGATTTATGCATGATACATCTGCATTTGATCCTAGTCTATATGCAACCAATAGATGGCTCCCAAATTTTTTTGAATATTTAGTCAATATTTTAGTGTTAATTTTTCTTCTAGACTATATCACAAAACGAATAGTTGTCATATCTAAATCTAAATTCAAAAAATATTTTGCATTAGTTTTACTCTTGATCTCTTTCTTTATTTGGGCTCTAATTTTATATCTAACCAAAACATTAGTAGATAATTCATCAATCCCCTTGGTTATTGACAAACTTTTTTCATTAAATATATATTCAATTATCGCGATAACAAGCATAGGAGCATTGTTTTACTTCTATTTTAAATTGGTGAAAGGAATCATAGAGATATTTTATAATCATCTAGTTTCTGCCTCTAAATTGGCTGTTTTTATTTTTTTGTGTTCACTATTTTATTTCTTTTTTGAAATAAATTATGGTTATGAATTATTTTTGGCAGCTATATTCCCTTTAATATTTTACGAGTTTGTTCTATATCTTGTATATAGACTAGATAGGTCAAACAATTTAAATTCAGGCATTATTTTATTGTTTATTTTTTCGATTGTAATGGCATTTAATCTTTCTTCTTTTAATAATCGAAAAGAAAAGGGTGAACGTGAATTATATGCCAATCAACTTGCAACTGAAAAGAATATTGTAACAGAGGTTGAATATACTCTGATTAAAGAAAAAATATCAAGGGATAATTATTTAAAACGCTTAATTAGTTATCCTAGAGCAATAAGTATGTCGAAATTTCAAGCAAGAATGGAACGACGATTTTATAAAGGATTTTGGGAGAGATATGAAATGGAATTTTATTTGTTTGACAGTAACTATTATCCTATTATAGATGCCATACAACAAGGGACTGAAAAATATGAAAATCTTCAAGGGGTTATAGAACGCTCTGGAGTTATTTCAAAGATTGATTCGAATGTTTTTTTTATTAATGATTATACAAATCAATATAGTTATTTAATACGTCAAAAAATTATTGGTAAAAACAAAGAGGAAGGAGTTTTATTTTGCACGTTAAAATCAAAAAAAATACCCGAAAAAATTGGTTTCCCAAGACTATTAGTTTCATCTAAAGCAAATGTTTTTGAACCACTTGAATCATATTCCATAGTAAAGTACCATAATGGAAGGATGATAACCAAATATGGTGGGTTTAATTATCCATCATCTTATAACTTTATGATTCCATCTAAGTTAGAGAATAAGGGGTTTTTTGATTACATGGGGTACAATCATTATGTTTTAAAAAAGTCTAGTCATGAAGTTTTGATTCTATCTAAAAAGAAATTAAGGCCTGTTGACTATATAACATCTTTTTCCTATTTATTTACACTATATGGCATTCTTCTGCTTCCTTTAATCTTTATCCCTTATAGGGATAGAGGTTTTGGCAAAACATTTAGTCTTGCTTTGAAAATCCAGGTTGGATTAATCTCATTGGTGTTTTTATCTTTATTTGCTTTTGGATGGGGGTCAGGAGTTTTTGTTAGTGATCAGTACAATGAACTTACAGATGATGTTATTAAAGAAAAATTAAAGTCTGTAGAGACTGAGATAAAATCAAAGCTTTCTAGTTATGATAAGTTAAGTATTTTAGATCATGGGAATTATATTCAAGTATTATTACAGAATTTCTCAAAGGTTTTTTTTACGGATATAAATATGTATGATAAAGAGGGCTACTTGTTGGCAACATCTAGACCAAAAGTTTTTAATGTTGGTCTAATTAGTGAACAGATAAACTCAAATGCATATCAACATCTAAAATTCTTACGTCAAAGTGAGTTTATTCATTTTGAAAATATTGGACAATTAAAATATTCTTCTGCATATAAGCCTTTCTATAGCTCTTCAGGTAATTTGATGGGGTATATTAATTTGCAGCATTTTGGTCAACAAAGAGATTTTGAAAATCAAATACAAAAGTTTTTAGTTGCTATTGTTAATGTTTTTATTTTCTTGTTAGCTATTTCAATAATCATAGCAATTTTTATTTCTAATTGGCTTACAGAACCTTTAAGGATTTTGCAAAATAGTTTTTCTCAAGTAAAGTTTGGAAAACATAATCAACCAATTTCATATGATAAGGAAGATGAAATTGGTTCTTTAGTTAAAGAATATAATAAGAAGTTAGCGGAGCTTCAGCATGCAGCTCAGAAATTAGCTCAGAGTGAACGTGAAATTGCCTGGAGAGAAATGGCAAAACAGGTAGCCCATGAGATAAAAAATCCTTTAACTCCAATGAAACTTAGCGTTCAACAATTATTACGGACATATAATCAAAATGATCCCAACAGCACATTGAAAGTGAAGAAAGTTGCGAACTCCATGATTGAACAAATTGATTCATTAACAAGAATCGCAAATGAGTTCTCTACTTTTGCTAAGATGCCCTATCCATCAAAACGAAATTTAGATATTATTAAATTAATAAGCCATGTTATAGAGGTTTTTGCTTCTAATGTTAATACTTCAGTAACATATAGATCAAATAGGGAGGAAGTATTTTTATTGGCTGATAAGAATCAATTTATACGTGTGTTTAATAATCTTTTGAAAAATTCTATTCAAGCTATTCCAGATAATATTAAAGGAGAGGTGAGTATTAACATAGATGCTCAAGATAAATACGTTATTATTACGGTTAGTGATAATGGTGTAGGAATATCTAAAGAGCAATATGACAAAATATTTGTCCCTAATTTCACTACCAAGACTACAGGAGCGGGCTTAGGTTTAGCAATGGTGAAACAAATTGTTGAGAATCATCTAGGGGAAATTACATTTAAAAGTATTATTGGAAGTGGCACTAATTTCATAATTAAGTTACCATTAAATGGGAGTAAATAAATTATTTAAAATAATAAATAATAACTTTGTTTGTCTATGTCATAATTTATGAGTGATAGTAAAAAAATAGCTGTAATTGGTGGTGGTAGTTGGGCTACTGCTCTTATTAAAATTTTAAGTAATAATGTTGATTCATTAAATTGGTATATGAGAAATGAAACAGCAGTAGATCATATTTTAAAATATAGACATAATCCTAATTATTTACAATCAGTTGAGATTGATTTAAATAAAATTAATGTTAGTATTGACTTGGCTGAAGTAGTTAGACCAGTAGACATTGTAATTATTGCATCTCCATCTGCCTTCTTGGTTAATTTGTTTGAAAATTGTCCTCCCGAGTTATTTAATGAAAAAATAGTTTTCTCTTCTGTAAAAGGTATTATACCTGAGTATAATGCTATACCCGCTCGGTTTATCCATAAGACTTTTAGAATACCCTATGATCGTATTGGAATTATATGTGGGCCTTGTCATGCAGAAGAAGTTGCTTTAGAGAGGCTTTCATATTTAACAGTTGCTTGTCAAGATGAGGAGTTAGCCGAAGAAATGGCAGAAATATTAGCATGTAGATATATTAAAACTACAATTTCAGATGATTTAATTGGTACAGAAATTTCTGCGGTCTTAAAAAATGTATACTCTATAGCTTCAGGGATATGTTCCGGATTAGGTTATGGTGATAATTTTCAGGCTGTTCTTATTTCAAATGCAATTCAGGAAACTGAAAATTTAATTGATGAAATGAGTCCGATTCATCGAGATGTTAAATCATCAGCCTATTTAGGGGATTTATTAGTTACAGCATATTCTAAGTTTTCTAGAAACAGAACATTTGGTTATATGATTGGGAAGGGTTATTCGGTTAAATCAGCTCAACTAGAAATGGACATGATTGCCGAGGGATTTTATGCTGCTAAAAGTTTGATGGAAATCAAAAAGAAGTTTCAAGTTGAAATGCCGATAGTTGAAGCTGTGAATAATATTCTCTATGAGAAGATATCTCCTGTAATAGAAATGAGGATATTAACAGATAGATTAAATTAATAGTTAATTCGAATATTTATTTACCTTGTAAATATTAAATAATTATTAGAAATAAATTAAATGAAAGTTTTCAAGTTTGGTGGTGCTTCTGTAAAGGATGCTAAATCAATTAGAAATATCGCTAGTATTATTTCTCTATATGATAATGAGAAATTAGCAATTGTCATTTCAGCAATGGGAAAGACAACTAATCTATTAGAGAAGACGGTTAATTGTTTGATAAACAGAAAAAAAGAATTATTTGAAGAAAAAATAGAGGTGTGTAGGCAATTTCATTTTTCTATTATAGAAGAACTATTTAATGATAGAACGAATGATGTTTATAATAGTGTTTCAGAAACTTTTGTTCTTTTAAGTTCTATGTATGAATCTAGTAATTGTGAAAATTATGATTTTGTATATGATCAAGTTGTAAGTTTTGGTGAAGAAATTTCAACAAAAATCATCAGTGAATTTTTAATTCAAGAAGGCTTTAATGCAAGGCTTGTAGATGCAAAGAAGCTAATAAGGACAAATAAATGCTACAGTGAAGCTGAGGTTAATTGGGAGATTACAACATCATTGTTCCAAGCTGATTTTCTATCTCAATATGATAAATATGATTTTCAGATAATTCAAGGTTTTGTTGGTCATAATTCCGACGGATTTACAACAACATTAGGGAGAGAAGGTTCTGATTTCACTGCTGCAATAGTTGCTTATTGCTGTTGTGCCCAAGATGTTACAATTTGGAAGGACGTTCCAGGTATGTTAAATGCTGATCCAAAATGGTTTGATAATACAATTAAATTAGAAAAAATATCTTTTAGAGAAGCAATTGAACTTTCATATTATGGTGCCTCTGTAATTCATCCAAAGACAATAAAACCACTTCAAAATAAAAACATACCTCTTTATGTAAAGTCATTTAAAAACCCGAAGGCTGATGGTACTATAATAGACTCATGTATTTTAAATGACAAATTAGTCCCTTCTTTTATTTTTAAGATGAACCAAGTTCTTTTTTCGTTTACACCAAAAGACTTTTCCTTTATTGTAGAAGACAATTTAAGTGATATTTTTAATCGACTTTCAAAAGCTAATGCTAAGATTAATTTGATGCAGAATTCTGCTTTACAATTTTCAATTGTATTAGATGCAGATAAGGTTAATATTCAAAAACTTTTACTATTGTTTACGGACAATTATCAAGTGAGGTATAATACAGGATTAGAGTTAGTTACAATTAGACATTATAACTCAGAAACCATAAAACAACTAACGGTAAACAAAGAAGTTATTTTAAAACAAATAACTCGTGAAACGGCTCGTTTAGTTATAAAATCAAAAGACAAATAATTTATATTTGTTTTATTATGAATGAACAATTATTAAATGCTTGTTGATAAAAGATTATTGTTAATTAACATAGCGGTTAATTTAACTTTGTTTTATCGATTTTAAAATTACAGTTAAAACTAAAATTATACCCATTAAAACACATATAGTGGGAACAGTTGGGATATCTATTAAAATTGCAATTAAATGTCCAATTATACAGCAAAAAACTCCAAAAAGAACTGCCGAAATTAAAAAAACAGATAATTTTCTCGTAATTAAATTAGCAAAAGAAGGTGGAATAACCATTAAACCGATCACCATAATCGCTCCAACGCTATCAAAACTAAAAACTGTTGATATACTTGTAAGAGAAAGTAGTAGATAGCTCCAAAAGGTTACTGAAACACCTATTGAGCTTGCATAATTTTTATCAAAACTACTTATTTTGAATCCTTTTATACCATAATACATAATTAAACTGACTACAAATAATATAATCGAAAGATTAAAAGTTGGAGTTGGTATTCCTAAAGGATTTTTAATAATAGGAACAGTATTAATATCTCCAAATAAAACACATTCCACATCAATATCTGAGTTTCTTGCCTTTGAAGTAATTAATATAATCCCTACGGCAAATAGTAAGGTGTATATAATACCTATAGCGCTGTCTTTACTATATCCACCCACATTATTTAACCAATCTATTATTATAATAGACAAAACTCCAAAAATACTAGCACTAATTAGCATCCAAAAAGAATTGATTTCTCCTGATATTAAAAAGGCAATTACTATTCCAGGTAATACAGCATGAGAAAGAGCATCGGTTATTAAACTCATTTTTTTAAGTACCAAAAAACTCCCAAGTAAACTTGAATTTATTGCTATTATACAAGCAGTTAAAATAATCCAAAAATCAAACATCAATTTTTATTTTTTGTAATAATTTTAAATTCAATATTTCTTTTTATTAATTCGGCTTCGATTGAAGGAGTTATAATTTGATTAATAGTTTCTGAACCATTTGGTAAATGGTAAGGGTTTACGTCTAATATTTTATCCATGTAAAACTCCCATAAAACATTTAACAGAATTATTTTTTTTGCCTTAATTATCCCTTTATCTGTTATAGAATATAAACCTTGTGAGTGTTTTAAATAGTTATGTTTTTTTAAAATTTTTATCCCTGAGTTTAGTTCTGATGATGATGTTGAATATATATTTTTAATTTCTCTAAAAGTTCTTTGCTTCTTAAATTGATTATTTGACTTTTCAGCTTCATAAATTATTTTTATTATATTGTCTGATAATAATTTTTTTTTGTTTTTTAAAAGTTTTATTTTCTTCGCTACAAGCCCTTTTTTTGAAAAGAAAGCAGAAAATAAAGAAAATAAAGATAGAACAACAATAATCCAAGGTCCGGTTGGCATATCAGTAGATAAAAAAGAAATAAATACTCCTATTACACTACTAAATGTAGCAAACAGTCCTGACAATAAAATTGCTTTTTTAAAGCTATTTGTCCAAAATAGCGCAGAGGATGCTGGAGTAATAAGAAGAGCACTCATTAAAACAATACCAACTGTTTGAATTCCAATGGAAGTACTGATTATAATTAACCCAGAAATTAGACCTTGAACAAACTTTTCACTCAACCCAATAGTAGTTGCGAACAACTTATCAAATAATAGAATTTTAAAATGCTGGTAAAAGACTGTTAAAGTCAAAATTACTATTCCAAATATTATTGAAAAAATATATAAATCAGATTTGATTATTGTTGCCGCTTTACCGAATAAAAAGTCAGTTAAGCCACTTTGATTACTATTTTCTGAATGTTGAATAATATTGAGAAGAATTACACCAAAACTGAAAAATATAGATAAAGAGATCGCAATTGAAGCATCTTTTTTAATTCTTGAAATACGCGACATCCAATCCACTAAATAGACAGCCGCTGCCCCTGCAATCATCCCTCCAATACTTAAATATATTGGATTCTTTACTCCTGAAAACATGAATCCAATACAAATACCTGGTAATACAGCATGTGAAATTGCATCTACTATTAATGCTTTTTTGCTAAGTACAACAATAACACCGACAATACCACAAGTGAAGCCCAAAATTATTGTTCCTAAAACAACATATTTTATATTTGCATCTTGAAATGAAAAAAAATATATTAAATCACGCCAAAAACTCATTTATAATTATGTTTTTATAAATTACTTCTTTTTAAATCTTTTTCAGTTTTTTCGGCCAAGGTTAGGTTTCCATCGTAAGTTCTTCGCAAAAATTCTTGAGTAAAAACATCGGAGGTTGGTCCACTTGCAATAATTCTTTTGTTGATTAAAATTGTCCAATCAAAGTAGTTCATTACAGACTGCAAATTATGATGAACAACAAAAATTGTTTTCCCTTCTTTTTTTAATTGCAATAAAACTTGAAAAATTGTTTTTTCAGTTGCGATATCAATACCTGAAAAGGGTTCGTCCATAAAATATATATCAGATTCTTGTGCCAAAGCTCTTGCAATAAATACACGTTGTTGTTGTCCCCCTGAAAGTTCAGAAATATGATAGTCATGATAATTTTCCATTTTCACTTTTTCTAATGATTCAGAAACAATTTTTCTGTCATTATTATTCAATCTTTTAAAAAGGTTTTTTTTACCATATCTACCCATTTCAACTACATCAAAAACCGTTGCTGGGAAATCCCAATCAACAGATTCTTTTTGAGGGACATAAGCTACTTTTGAAATAACACTATTAATATTTTTATTGAATATTTTAATATTTCCAGTACTTCTTGGAATAAGCCCCATAATTGACTTAAGTAATGTTGATTTACCAGCGCCGTTTGGACCAACTATTCCAACCATTTTACCTTGTGGGACACTAAAATTAGCATTCCAAACTACTGGGTTATTATCATAAGACACTGTTAAATTGTGAACTTCAATTATTGGATCATTCACTTTCTTAATCATTTTGTTAGGCCATTAACTATCGAATTAGTATTTTTTTTTATCATTTTTATATAACTATCAGCACCACTATTTGAATCTCCTAATCCATCGCTATATAATGTTCCACCAATCTTTAAATCCAATCCCTTTGATTTACATCCCTCAATAACGGAATTAATATTTTTTTGAGAAACAGAATTTTCAATAAATATTGATGGTATATTTCTTGAAACTATAAAATCAGTTAATTCAGTAATTGTTCTTATAGATATATCTGAAGATGTAGAAATTCCTTGCAAACCTTTTACTTCTATTCCAAATAATCGACCATAATATCCAAAAGCATCATGTGCGGTAATTAAAACTCTTGAAGAATCAGGTATTTTAGAAATTTGATTCTTGACATATTTTTCAGTTTCAATTAACTTTTTAACATAAGAACTTGAAGAAGAATCGATATAATTTTTATAGCTAGAAAACTCAAGTGACATCTTCCTACCTGCCAACTGAATAGATTTAGCGAATAAATTAACATCGTGCCAAAAATGAGGGTCATATGTGCCTCCAAAATCGTTAGTTTTCCTGAGCCTATCTTTTGGCACAATGTCTCCTAAACTAACAACGAGACTGTATTTCCCTATTTCCTCTATTGCATCAATTAAATTTGATTCAAAGTCAATTCCATTATATATAATAACATCTGCATTCATCATATTCTTTATTTCTGATGTTTTGCTTTTATATGTATGAGGGTCAACACCAGGTCCCATCAATGATTTTACCTCAAAATTTGAAGGAAGAATATTACTTATTGCATCAGCTATCACACCTGTTGTACAAATAACTTTTATTTTTTGATTTTTTTGATAATTTACCTCTCCGCAGCTTATTAGTATTGCTAATAAGAAAATAAGAATACTAAATTGTATTTTTTTATTGATTTCATCTTTTTTAAGATATAACATATTTAAAAATTATATTAGGGTTTTTAATTAAACATTTTAGTTGAGTGATTGATTATTAATTTTAAGAAGGGGAACATATGAACGAATATTTTTTGGAAAAATACAATTTTAAAATAATCAGATGCAAACCTTTTATTTTATCTAAAATCATATCAAATTAATTTAGCGTAAATATAATTCTTTATTTAAAGTTTATACTCTTCTATTTTAGTATCTTTTTAACAATAATTGCAAAAAATAAAATGTATATAAAACAAACTGTACCAACCATAAATGAAGGTTGAATGCCTATAAGGTCAGATATTTTTCCTTGAAGTGGTGGGATTATTGCTCCGCCAAGAATCATCATGACAAGAAACGCTGAACCTTGTGTTTGAAGTTTACCTAATCTGGCAAGTGAAAGAGAAAAAATACAGGGCCACATAATAGAACAGAATAACCCAGTGCTTAAAAAAGAATATACTGCTAACATACCACTTGTGTTTAATCCAATAATTGTAGAAACTACTCCTAATGCAGAAAAGACACATAGAGTATAAGCAGGTTTATCTTTTGTGATAAAAAAGGCTATAATTTGAATAATTACGCACAGAAAATACCAGTATAAAGAATCAATTTTATACCCAGAAAATTTAGTTAAAATAAGAACTATGCTAAAAGCAATTAAAGGGACAAAAAAACGAAGAATTTTTTTTGTTTGCTTTGTCAAATTAAATACAGTTATAGCTCCTCCCCATCGTCCAATCATTAATGAACCCCAATACATAGAGATGAATGGAGCAATTTGAGAGGAGTTGTACCCCCCAAATTTATTTTTAGATAAAAGTTCTGCTAAATTACTACCTATAGAAACTTCAACACCGACATATAAAAATATAGCAATCATTCCAAGTGTAAGTTGAGGATATTGCATAGCTCCCCAACCTTTTCTTTCTTTTACTCCTTTTACTGATGCATATATTAATCCTACTATTATAATAACAAGGCCTGCTGACCATCCAATAATCCTAATATTTTCAGCATCATTTATATTCCAGTTTAAATTAGGTTTGTAGCTGTAGAATACAGGAGCAAATGAAATTATTAAAAGACCTGTAATTATAAGTAATGTTTTGGTTGCCTTTGCAACATTATCACCTTGCTCGTCTTCTGTTATTTTTATTTTGCCTTCTGGGACTCTTTTTGATAGCCCAAATAGTGCAGCGATAGAAATAAAAAGTATACCTACACATGCGTAAAGAATAATCACTTTTGACAGACTTAATGAGATTATCATTTCCTCACTAATTGCTGATGCTGTACCAAATAGTGATAAGGAAACGATTAAAGGTCCAATTGTTGTACCTAAACTATTTATTCCACCACCAAGATTTATCCTGCTTGATCCTGTAGCTTCATCACCAAGCGAAATCATAAAGGGATTGGCGGAAGTTTGCTGAAGAGAAAATCCTAGAGCAACTATAAAAAGACCAATAAGCATACCCGTAAATAGATTAAAGTATACAGATAGAATCATTGCTATTGCACCTAATGCAGAGAATAATAACCCGTATACAATACTTTTTTTATAGCCCCATACACCGATTAAATCTTTGCCTGATGAGCTGCCATATAAAAAGAGTGCTAAAGCACCTAAATAGTATGCACCGTAAAAAGCAAAGTCAATAAGTTGACTTTGAAATTGATCTAAATTAAAATATGTTTTACAAAAAGGAATAAATACACTATTGCCTGCAGCGATAAATCCCCAAAAGAAAAAAACAGTCGTTAGTGTTGTTAGTGCGCTGTAATTTGTTTTTTGAGACATGTTTTTTTTTTAGTACTCGAGGCGGGGATCGAACCCGCACTCTCGAAAGAACTGGATTTTGAATCCAGCGCGTCTACCAGTTCCGCCACTCGAGCATTTTTAAATTCCTTTCTAATAAGGAAATTTTAGTCAAATCGAAGTTAGTTAATTTCTTTAAATCGTAAAAAGAGTTTATAAATTATTTAGTAACTATGTTATGAAGTCATTGTTTTTGTCTAAAATTGTGTTGTTATGAGTAAAATTTTGATTAAAAATATTAAAGGTTTAGTTCAGTGTGGTGAGAATTTACCAAAAATTCGAAAAGGCGATGAAATGAAAGAACTCCCTATTTTAGAAAATGCTTTTTTAGCTATAGAGGATGGCGTTATTGTTTCTTATGGGAAAATGAAAGAGTGTTCAGGAGTAACTGATTGGAGAGATTTAGAAGTAATTGATGCTGAAGGGAAATTTGTTCTACCAGCATTCTGCGATTCTCATACACATACTGTCTTTGCAAAATCAAGGGAAGAAGAGTTTGTTCATAGAATTAATGGATTAAGCTATGAAGACATTGCCTCTAATGGTGGAGGGATATTAAATTCTGCAGCTAGATTACAAGAAATGTCAGAAGATGAATTATTTAATAGTTCTATGAAAAGAATAGATCAATTAAAGTCTTATGGTACAGGTGCGCTTGAAATTAAATCTGGTTATGGATTAACAATTGAGTCAGAATTAAAGATGTTGCGTGTCATAAAGCGGCTTAAAGCAGAAAGTGATATTATCATCAAATCAACATTTTTAGGAGCACATGCTTATCCACTTAAATTTAAAGAAAATCATAAAGGTTATATTGATCAGATTATTAATGAAATGTTACCTAAAATTAATCAGGAAGGATTAGCGGATTATATTGACGTATTTTGCGAACGAAATTATTTTTCTGTTGATGATATGTCACAGATTCTTGATGCTGGCATTAATTATGGATTAAGACCTAAGGTTCACGTTAATCAATTTTCTTCAATAGGTGGAGTTCGAAAGGCTGTAGAAAAGAACGCTCTATCAGTAGATCATATGGAAGAAATATCTAATGATGATATTTGTGCATTGCAAGGAACAAGTACAATTGTAACTATACTACCTAGTTGCTCATATTTTTTGTCTATTCCATACAGTAATGCGAGAAGACTAATTCAAAATGATATACCTATTGCTCTTGCAAGTGACTTTAATCCAGGGAGTACTCCTAGTGGCAATTTATCTTTTGTTTGGTCCTTAGCTTGTATTAAGATGAAGATGACACCTGAAGAGGCCCTAAACGCACTTACCCTAAACGCAGCTTATGCTATGGATTTACCTGACACTCATGGTACAATTTCTATAGGTAAGAAAACACCCATAATAATTACAAAAAAGATACCTAGTTTAGCATATATTCCATATTCTTTTGGTGAACAGAATATTGAAAGGTTAATTGTAAAATAGCTGTTTTTAAGATGAATTTTATTTCAAGAGTAGCGAATTATATTTTTGAACAGGACTTAGATCTAGATAATTTAACTATAGTTCTTCCATCAGAGAGAGCTAAGAAGTACTTGTCATCAGCGCTATTTAAGGTCTATGGAAGACCAATTATCTCTCCAAAAATTTTCACTATTGACAATTGGATTAAACATCATAGTAGAGAAACAGTCATTGACAATACTCGAGCTCTGGTTCGTTTATTTGAAATCCATTTAGATCAATTTCAAGCTACTCATGAATGCACATTTGATGAGTTTTTAACTTGGGGTAATATTATTCTTAATGATTTTAATGAAATTGATCGATATTTATTGGATAGTAATCAGGTATTTAAAAATTTATCTGATATTAAAGAACTTGAAAGTTGGAGTTTTGGAGATACTGAAGTCACAGAGAATCAGAGTCGTTTCATGGAATTTTGGGAACGCCTCCCAACATATTATAATTTATTAAATCAATCATTATTAGATAAAAAGGCTTGTTATTTTGGCAAATCATTTAAGTTTTTGTCAGAGAATATTCATCATTTATTTAAAGAAAATAAGGATAAACAGTTTTTATTTGCTGGACTAAACGCTTTATCCAAGTCAGAGATGTCTATTATAAAACAACTTGAAAGAATAGGTAAAGCCCATGTAATTATCGACGCAGATGATTATTATTTTAATAAAAAATCTCACGAAGCAGGTAGATTTTTAAGAGAATTATTAGGGTTTTTAGATAAGCAAAGTATAGACTTTATTCAAGATGAAATTTCTAACAAAAAGATGAATGTTGAAATTTTTGATTGTGTTCAGATTACAGGTCAGGTAAAGGTTGCTTCAACTATATTGCAAGATCTTCCTAAAGATGAAGTAGATCAAACAATGATTTTATTAGCAGATGAATCACTAGTTGGACCACTTTTAAAGAACTTACCTGCTAATATAAAAAAAGCAAATATAACTTTAGGTTTACCAATACGAAACACGGCGGTTAAAACATGGGTAGAAATAATTTTTTCAATACAAGAGAATAAGTCGAGGTTTAACACAAATGCATTTTATTATAATGATTTGTTGAACTTATTTAATCATCCATTTATTATCTCTATCCTTAATGAAGAAGAGAAAAAGAAAATAGTTAATATTGAGCAGAGTATTCTTAAGAATAATAGAATATTTTTAAATTATAAGAATCTTGAAATAAGTTCTTTTTTAAAGAAAATACTTAATTTAATATCGTCCGATTGGCTTTCAGATTGGAATAAGGCTATTTTTTATATTAGGGATTTAAATAAGTATATTTTTTCCTCATTGAGGGAAGAATTTTCTTTTGAAAAGGCTATTATCGAGAGTTTTGATTATTCACTAATTGACTTTCAAAACATTATATATGAAGGTCTGCCAGAGATGACTTTAAAATCTTTTAATAATTTATTCAGTCAACACTGGGATAAAAAATCTATAGCTTACCATGGTAACCCAATGGATGGATTGCAAATTATGGGACTTCTAGAAACTCGTTGTCTTGACTTTAAAAGAATTATCTGTATAGGAATGAATGAAGGTAAACTGCCTTTAAATAACTCTATACAGTCCATTATCCCAATGGATTTGAGACAGCATTATGGGCTCCCTACCATAAGAGAAAGGCAGGGGTTATTTGCTCATCATTTTTATCGTTTATTGCACTTTTGTTCAGATATTTATATTACTTACTGTAGCTCAACAGATTCTATTGGAATTAATGAACCAAGTCGTTATTTGATGCAGATCGAAATGGAGTTAAATCACTTGAATAAAAAGATTAAAATTCAAAAGAAAACATATTCTTTAGACGTCGAAAAAAGTGTTGTTTTAACTAATATTATTAAGACACCAGAAATAAAAAAAAGATTGGATTTTATTATTTCTAATTCTGTTTCTGCATCTATGTTAAAAAAATATTTAATGTGTTCATTAGATTTTTATTTTAGATATGTTATGGAATTTGGTGAATCTAACTCTGTAGAAGAAGAAGTTGAAAATGCTACTTTTGGCACAATAATTCATGAAACATTACAAGAGTTATATTATCCTTTTGCACGATATGATAAAAATGGTTTAGAGCGTATCCCTAATCCAAAAAACATTACTATTTCGAACATCAAAGAGATGTTAAATAAATATAAAGAGATTATTCACAAAAAATTTATAAACCACTTTAATGGAGATTCTGATTCATTTACAAAGGGAAAGAATTTATTGTCATATAGGATGGCAATTGAGATGACAGAAAGATTTTTGAACTCAGAAATTAAATTTTTATCACAACAAAAGGAATTAGTCTTTATTGAATCTGTAGAGAAAGAGTATAATGCATCTATATCTATTCATGTTAACGGTGAAAGTAAAACAATAAATTTAAGAGGATTTGTTGATAGGGTTGATAGAGTTGGAGATCAAGTTAGGATAATTGACTATAAATCTGGCAAAGTATTAAATAATGATGTAGCATTAAGAGATAAAGATAAAAGCGCAGAAGATATTGTTGAAACTATAAAAAAAAGGAAACATGTTCTGCAACTTTTACAATACGCATTTTTATATAAAAAAAATCATAATGTTATACCACAATCTAGTATCATTTCTTTTGTTTCCAATCAAGGAGAACCATTTATTTTAAATGTTAAAAAGAATGATTTAGAGATGGTTGTAAGTAACTTTCCAAGGTATTTAGGTATAATATTTTCTGAAATGTATAATGATGAAATACCATTTTCTCATGTTGAAGAAAATGGGGAATTTTCTTATTGTGAATATTGTGATTGATAGTTAAAAGAGAATTTAAAATAAAATTATTTTAATAAAGTTCTAATTTAAGTGCAGATCTATAGTCTTTAATTTCTTCTCGGTTGACTTTGTGATCTGATCTCAATAGAAGATTTAAAAAGTATATGAAGTTTTCTTTATCCTCAATTTCGATAGGATATTCATTTCCTTCATCATCTTCTTCATATTGAGCTTGAATGTTAAAACATGATTTCTCAGTTAAATATTCATAAGTTAAGCGAAGAACTTTTGTAACTAGTGGATCTTTTTCTTTTAGAGCAAGCTCTCTTAATTCTTTTAGTTTTTCTACAATCATTTTAACGTTTATCCCATTTTTTTTTACGTCTTCAATTATAGACTCCAAATTTTTATTTGCTGCAGCAAGTTTCATATATAATTTAATTATAATTCCGTTTACAAAAATAAGTAACTTCAATTAAATATTTCACATCACATAAATAAATCAAACTTATTTTTTGATTTTTTTTTGAAAGATGATTTTTTTTAATTTGTTTTAAACTATAATTTTTACAAAATGGATTTGATACTTAAAGGTATAGTTACAGGGTTTATTTTGAGTATCATGATTGGACCTGTGTTTTTTGTTCTCCTAGAAATAAGTATAAGAAAAGGGGTTAAAGCCGGTATTGCTTTTGATATTGGTGTTTTGGTGAATGATTTTCTCTATATTTTAATAGCATATGTCTTTTTTAATCAAGTTGAATTACTTTCTTCTGGAGATGATAATTCTGTATTGAAAATTATAGGTGGAGTTATGTTCTTTTTCTATGGTCTTTTTACTCTTTTTAAAAAGGTAGAGGAGAGCTTTATTGATAATAATATGGAACTAGACACTGATTTAAAAGGATATATTTTACTCGGTCTGAAGGGTTTTTTGTTAAATCTTGCAAATCCAATGATTTTGTTTTACTGGTTTAGTGTTATGACGCTTGTTTCTGAAGAGTCTTCATCTGGAGAAAATTATATTACAATGTTTACTTTCATTGCTTCGATTCTAATTTCATTTTTTTTAGTTGATTTACTTAAAATTTTTGGAGCAAAGAGTTTACGACCTTTAGTAACACCTAAACTTCTGAAAGGGTTAAATTATTTAATTGGCATAGTGTTTATTTCATTTTCAATGGTTTTAATTGCGCAAGCTACTTTAGCACTTTTAAATTAAGGATTAATTATAATTTATAAATAATGAGATTAATTATAGTTTTATTTATATGTTCTTCTACTTACACAATCTTTTCGCAAGAAATAAAAAAGGAGGACTTATCAAAAGAAAGAAAAACTTATTGGGATTTCACTAATAATATTCTACAATCAAAAGGGCAATATTTTAAAGGTGAGTTCGGTGAAACTAATGAGAAGCATGGAAGGTGGTATTATTATAATTCTTATGGTGAGATAGAAGAAGTAAGGGACTATTATCGAGACATGCTTTTTGGTTCAGTTCTCTTATATTATTCTAATGGTCAATTACGTCAAGAAGGTTATTTTAAAAACAATCTTCAAGACAGTATTTATATAGAATGGTATGAGACAGGTTATCTTAAAGTTAAAGGAGAATTTACTAAGGGTAAGCCAACCAATAAGTGGTATTATTATTACAGTGATGGACGACTAAAATCAGTTGAAGAGATTAAAGAAGATAGAAGTTCATTGTTGGAATTTTATTTACCTGATTCAGTTGGTACTCAAACAATTATTAATGGAGAAGGGGAGCTTATAACTTATTATACCACTGGTCGTGTTAAAGAGTGGTATAATTATTCAGAAGGTCTTAAAAATGGAGATTTTGAGGAGTTTAGTCCATATGGATATCATACTCTTAAGGGCTCTTTCCATAGTGGCTTAAAAAATGGTTGCTGGGAATATTTTTATTATACTGGTGATAAAGAAAAGGTGACACATTATCAAGATGGTATTTTAGAAGGAGAATATTTGTATTTCTATGACAATGGAAAAATAAATGTAGAAGGCCAATTTATAAATGGACAAAAAGAAGGTAAATGGGCTTGGTACACTAATAAAGGAGGTAAGGATATGGTAGGTGAATTTAGAAATGGCCTCCAACATGGTGATTGGTTTTATTGGTACCCTAATGGTGAGCGTTCTTATAATGCGCATTATTTTGATGGATTGAAGACAGGAGAGTGGGTTTATTATTACCAAAATGGAAAAAAGTTTAAGCAAGGTATTTTTGAAAAAAACATTAAAGATGGAAAATGGATGACTTGGTATGAAGATGGAACAACTTTAATGGAAGGAGATTATTCTAAAGGTAAAGAAGATGGGGTGTGGAAAAATTATTGGAATACTGGAGAGCTGAAAAATACAGCAAATTTTCATGATGGGAAATTGCAGGGAGAATGGTGCTCATATCACATTAATGGGAAATTAAAGCTTAAAGGTCAATATGAAAAAGACATGAAAGTGGGAAAGTGGGTGGAATATTTTGAAAATGGAAGATTAAAAGAGTTAAAGCATTATAAGATTTTTAAGGAAAAATCTAAATTAGACTATGATCTAATTAAGAATCGGTCTATTATTTTTAGTAAATTACATGGACCTTCAACCTCGTACTCTTCAGAAAATTATAAAATAATTGAAGAAGGAGAATATAGGCAAGGTGAAAAGGATGGTAAATGGACCACATATTACCCAGGAGGCATACCATTTGTGATTTCTAATTATAAGGAAGGTAAGTTAAATGGTCTTATGCAAAAGTTCTCTCGTCGCGGTGAAATAACTTCTGAAATAAACTATAAAGAAGGGCTTAAAAATGGAACTTTTATTCTCTATGGTAAAAGTGGAAAAGTTATTAAGAAATACAATTTTAAAAATGGTATAAAAGTGGATGGGGGTGGATTGAATGATGGGGGGTTTTCCCCAAAAAGATAATACAGTTTTTTAGGCAAATAATTCTTTTGCATTAGAGCTGAAAAGTTTTACTGCTATAGCAAGAAGAATTATTCCAAATACTTTTTCAAGTATAGCAATACCTCCAGGACCTAATATACGTTCAATTTTCTTTGTGAGTTTTAGTACAATAAAAACAACAATTATATTAATCAGAATAGCAAGAGCAATATTAATTTGATGATATTCTGCTCTTAAAGAAATTATTGATGTCATTGACCCTGCACCGGCAATAATAGGAAATGCTAGTGGAACTATGCTTGCTGTTTTACCAGTCGTCTCTCCCCGGAAGACTTTAATCCCTAAAATCATTTCTGTAGCCATTGCAAACAAGATTAATGATCCTGCAACAGCAAATTCTTCAACTTCCACACTAAATAAATGTAGAATTTTTTCACCTAAGATTAGGAAAAGTGTCATTATTGCCAGTGAAACAATACTTGCTCTAAAAGGATGAATTTCACCACTTTGCTCTTTTATTTTTATGATAATTGGAATTGATCCTATGACATCTATTACAGCAAATAAAACCATAGATGCTTTAAAAATATCACTGAGATTAAATTGGCTTAAAAAAGAGGACATAGCTTATTGTAAAATTGATTTTTCTATTACTATAGGCAAGTATTTTTGCTCTAGTTGTTTAATTTTTCGTTCAATTTCTAAAAGGTTATCTTTTGGGTTTATTTCAAAATAGAATTGTGCAATTATTCTCCCTTTATCAAATTGTTCATTAACAAAATGGATAGTAATCCCAGATTCTTTTTCTTTATTTTTAAGTACTTCTTTATGAACATTCAATCCATACATTCCTTTACCTCCATATTTAGGTAGAAGTGAAGGATGAACATTGATTATCTTATCTTTATATGTTAATACTACTTTTGGTGGAATAAGTTTTAGATAACCTGCTAGAATAATCCAATCAATTTCTGCTGTTTTGCATACTTGAGTTAAAAATTCACCATCTTCAATTTTGTTTTTATTGTAATACTTTGTTTCTAATCCAATTTTTTTCACAGAATTTAAGACAGGCGCATCAGCTTTGTTACTTAAAACAAAAGACACCTCAATTAAATTATGATTTTTGAAGAAAGATATCAAGTTGATAGCATTGCTCCCTTTTCCTGAAGCAAATATTGCTATTTTTATTTTTCCCATATTACAAAGTTATTAACTTGATTTTAATTACATAATGCAGTTTAAAGAAATTAACATTATAGTAGTGATAAATTATTAGTAAATATTTTGTCTTTTGATATTTTGTAGCTTTCTTTGATGCTAAATAAATAATTTAAAATTAGAAAGAAATGTCTGACATTAAATCAAAAGTGAAATCTATTATTGTAGATAAATTAGGTGTTGATGAAGGTGAAGTATCAAATGATGCAAGCTTTACAAGCGATCTAGGCGCAGATTCTTTAGATACTGTTGAATTAATTATGGAATTTGAGAAAGAATTTAATATAGCAATTCCAGATGAGCAAGCAGAGAATATTCAAACTGTAGGTGATGCAATTGCATATATAGAAGGGAATGTAAATTAATTTTTTTCGTAGGACTAACTTATGGCTAAATATGGATTTGAAACGTGTTGTTATTACAGGTCTAGGTGCTATCACTCCAATTGGAAATACTCTTTCTGATTATTGGGAAGGGTTGAAAAAAGGGAAGAGTGGTGCAGACATAATTACGCGATTTGACCCTTCACTATTTAAAACAAAATTTGCTTGCGAAGTCAAAGGATTTGATGTTTCAAATCATTTAGATCGTAAAGAAGCAAGAAAATTAGACTTATTTTCACAATACGCCATGGTCTCTGCTAGAGAGGCTGTATCAGTTTCTAATTTAATAAATTCTAATCCAAATTTAGATCGGATAGGGGTTATTTGGGGTTCAGGAATTGGCGGCATGAAGACTTTTCAAGATGAGATAAGCACTTATTTTCAAGGTGATGGTACACCTCGTTTTAGTCCTTTCTTTATTCCAAAGATGATTGCAGATATTGCTGCAGGTCACATTTCAATTGAATATGGCTTCCGTGGCCCTAATTATGTAACAGTATCTGCTTGTGCCTCTTCAACAAATGCTATTATTGATGCATATAATTATATTCGTTTAGGTAAGGCCGATGCAATAGTAACAGGAGGGTCTGAAGCTGGAGTGAACCAGTCTGGAGTAGGCGGATTTAATGCACTAAGAGCCTTATCAACTAGGAATGAATCTCCTAAGACCGCATCTCGTCCATTTGATCTTGGTCGTGATGGATTTGTCTTAGGTGAAGGTTCGGGTGCTTTAATATTAGAAGAATATGAACATGCTATTAAACGTGGGGCTAATATATATGCTGAAGTTTTAGGTGGTGGAATGTCTGGTGATGCATATCATTTGACAGCTCCACATCCTGATGGACTTGGAGCTCGAAACTCTATGATTGCTGCAATTGATGATGCTAATATTAATCGAGAAAAAATAGATTATATAAATGTACATGGTACTTCAACTCCTTTAGGCGATATTGCTGAAGTTAAAGCAATCCAACAGGTTTTTGGGGATCATTCTTATAATTTGAACATTAGTTCAACTAAATCAATGACAGGACATTTATTAGGTGCTGCCGGAGCTATTGAGGCGATTGCTGCTGTTATGGCAGTTAAAGAAAATATCATCCCCCCAACAATTAATCATGAAAATCATGATCCAGAATTGGATAATAATTTAAATTTCACATTTAATAAAGCACAAGAGAGAATAGTTAATTATGCTATGTCAAATACATTTGGTTTTGGCGGTCATAATACAACAATTATCGTGAAGAAATTTGAGTCTAATTGTTAGTTAAATCATTTTTTTTTACAAAAAAATCAGATGAACAATTAATTGTGTCTTTTGTTCTTGAAAAATTTGGTTATAAAGTAAGAAGTGTCAAATTTTTTAAAGAAGCATTTACGCATAAGTCTTCAATAAATCATGATCAATTAACTTCTAATGAAAGATTAGAATTTTTAGGAGATTCAATTATTGATACTGTTATTGCAAAAATCCTATATTTAAAATTCCCAAATGAAGATGAAGGATTCCTGACAAGATTAAAGTCAAAATTAGTAAGTAGGATAAGTTTAGCGATTATTGCTGATAAAATAGAGATCTCTAGGATACTGAAATATAACAAAAACCTTTCCATTAACTTAGAAACAATTCAAGGTAATGCTTTTGAAGCTGTCATTGGGGCAATCTTTCTTGATGGTGGTTATAAAAGTGTTGAAAAGAGTTTAAAAGAATATATTTTAAAAAAACACATTGATATTAGTGAGGTTCTTATTAAAGAAGTTGATTTTAAATCACGATTGTTTATATGGAGTCAAAAAAATCAAACCCCTTTTCATTTTGAAGTTTTATCTGAAATTAAAAAAAAAACATCGTGGCAATATATAATTGTTGTGAAAATTAATAATAAGGAATATGGCCTTGGAGTTGGCCCATCTAAGAAGAAGGCTGAGCAACAAGCTTGTCAAAATACCCTAGTGCTCTTGAATCAATTATAGTATTAAATGTTTTATCTTTGTATTTGTTATGAATAGGAAGAAAATAAGTAATAACTTAAAAAAATCGAAGAGAAAACTTTTAAAATCTAAATTAAACCCTACTATTCATAGTAAGTTGAAAAAAAAGGCTAAATACATTGACTTTAAAGACAAGCTAAAAAAGGGTGATCCATTACCTTCTTTTAATGATAAATTTATTAGACTAAATAAATATTTGTCAAATGCTGGTATTTGTTCAAGGAGAGAGGCAGACGTGTTAATTAAGACTGGACTTGTTTCAGTTAATGGTGAACAAGTTTTCAAAATGGGTTTAAAAGTTTGTCCAAGTGATATTGTAAAATATGATGGACAGCAAATAAATCCTGAAAAGAAAAGATATGTTTTATTAAATAAACCAAAGGGATTTATTACTACAATGGATGATCCATTTGGTCGTAAAACAGTTATGGGGTTGGTTAAAAAGGCTTGTAAAGAAAGGATTTATCCTGTAGGTCGATTAGATAGAGAGACAACAGGATTATTATTATTCACAAATGATGGAGATTTAGCTAAAAAATTAACTCATCCAAGGCACAAGTCAAGAAAGTTATATTATGTTGAATTGAATAAGAAAGTTTCAAAAGAAGATATAAAGAAATTATTAACTGGAGTAAAATTAGAAGATGGGACATCGTTTTTTGACGATGCAGAGTATGTTAAAGATGGTGATTGTAGACAGTTGGGTGTAGAGCTTCATTCTGGAAAGAATAGAATAGTTAGAAGAACATTTGAGGCTATTGGTTTTAATGTAGTGAAATTAGACCGTGTTAAATTTGCAGGCTTAACTAAAAAAGATTTGCCAAGGGGTATGTATAGACATTTAACAGAAAAAGAAGTTGCATTTTTAAAAATGAAGAATTAATGAGGGTTATTATACTATTCTCTTTAATGTTATATTCAGAGTATTATTGTTCTCAAGTAATGGAGAGCAAAGTTTCTTTTGCTAAAGGTACTTTATATGGATACTGGGGATATAATAGAAGTAGTTATTCAAAAAGTAACATGCACTTTATAGGCTCAGGGTATGATTTCACATTAAAAGGAGTTGTAGCCCATGATAACCCTGAGAAATTTGATCCAATGGTATATTTTCATCCTGAGAAGTTAACAATACCTCAATTTAATGTGAGATTAGGATATTACTTTAAAGATAATTGGGCTTTATCTTTTGGGTATGATCACATGAAATATCTCATTGCTGACAGAAATCATGTTTTTTTGAATGGTTTTATCAGTCCTGGAATTGACAGTGTTTGGTCTGGCTCATATACCGGTGAAGAAATGATAACAAATAGAGATGAATTTCATTATGAGAATACAGATGGGTTAAATTATTTAAGGTTTGAGTTGACATATACAAATCAAATTTTTAAACCTCGAAATAAAGATTGGTTTGCTTTATCAACAAATACAGGATTTTCTATTGGTGCACTTCTTTCATATAATGATTTTACATTTGCTGGAGAAAGTCACTCTAGAACAATTTCTTTGTCTGGTTATGGATTATCATCCCATTTAGGATTAAGGTTCGAATTTTTTAAATATTTTTTTATTCAACCTAATTTTGGGTTTGGATTTCATCATCAATTAAAGGTTCGAAATAGACCTAATGACTCTAGCGCATATACTCGACATGCTTATGGTTATTATGAGCTTGATTTTTTAATAGGTTTTTTAATTTATACAAGGGGGAAAAATAAATGTGATAGTTGCCCTTCTTGGTAGATAAGAATCTTATCTTTTTTTTTGATTATCAACTGTATAATTAAAAATAACGTTTGATTATTTTTATTATTAGTAAATAATAAATCTTAAAAAGATGTTATATTTGTTTACTGATATTATAATCTATAAAATCTTACAAATTTATTTCTAGTATAGGTTTATGATAAATAGTTGTATTTTTTAATCTATGAAACAGTTCATCTTATTGTTTTTCTTTATTTCTTTAAATTACATTGGTATAGCTGCTTTATCAGTAGAGGGGACATATCAAGGTAAAAATTTATATATTCAAAATCCTATGGATGATGATGGCTTTGGATATTGTGCTACTAAAGTTACAGTTAATGGTGATATTATGCCTGGCGGGACAAGTTTTGGTGCATTTGAAATAGATTTTTCTTTATATAATATTGACATAGGAGAGCCTGTATTTATAGTTATAGAACATAATGATGGATGTAAGCCAAAGATTTTAAATCCAGAGGTTTTATTACCTAGATCAACTTTCGAAATTATCCAGATGAATATATCAGATCAAGGATTGCTGGACTTTAAAACTAAAGGGGAACAAGGTAAATTGCCTTTTTTTATTGAACAATATAGGTGGGACAAGTGGGTTGTTGTTGGCGAAATTAATGGGAAAGGAAATAGCCAAGATAATAACTATAAAGTCAAAGTTAGACCTCATTCTGGAGAAAACATAATAAGAGTTGTTCAGATTGATCATTCAGGGAGTAAGCGTGCCTCAAAACAAGTTAAGTTTTTTTCTAACTCACCAGAAATCACAAAAACTCCTTCAAAGGTGAAAGATGAAATTCAATTTATGGTTAATGGGCATTTAACAGAAACATTATATGAAATTTTCGACGCCTATGGTAATATAGTCAAGAAGGGTTTTGGAAGTAATGTTGATTGTTCAAATTTAGTTCGTGGTATTTATTACATTAATTTCGACAATTTTAATGAAAAGTTCATTAAAAATTAGATGTTCCGATACAATATTTAATTCTTATTGATTGGTAAAGCATATTGAACATATAGGTGTAGCAGTAGATAATATAGAAGAAGCATTAAAAACTTTTGAGGTATTATTGAGTTCACAGTCTTATAAAAAAGAGATTGTTGAATCGGAAGGTGTTAAAACTGCTTTTATAAGAGTTGGTGAATCAAAAGTAGAGTTATTAGAAGCAACAAATAAAGACTCTCCAATAGCAAAATTCTTGAAAACTAATAAAACGGGGTTCCATCATATTGCTTTTGAGGTAGACAATATTGATGTTGAGTTAAAAAGATTAAAGAATAAGGGATTTAAGCTTATTCATGAAGCACCTAAATCTGGTGCAGATAATAAGCAAATAGCCTTTCTTCATCCAAAATCAACTCAGGGGATACTAGTAGAATTGTGTCAGGAAAAGAGAGAATAAATATCTACTTGATTTAATAGATGGTGGGTGTTTAGACCAATAGATTTTGCGCCTTCTATATGTTGAATAGAATCATCTACAAATAAAGTTTTTGATGGTTCTAAACTCTCTTTATCACATATAAAAGTAAAAACTTCTTTATTTGGCTTTCGCATTCCAATTTTATGTGATAAATATATATTATTAAATATTTTTTCTGGCTTTGGGTAATTAGTTTTATTCCAAGACTTGATTGCTTCCTCAATGTGGATTTCGTTTGTATTACTTAAAAGGAAGATCCGATACCCCTTTGATTTCAATGCAATTAGATATTCAATAGTTTTTTTAGGAACGTCTTTAATCATTGCATTCCAAGCGGAAATAATTTTTTCATTAGGCGTATCCGATGGTATAAAACGTTTTATTTCTTTTATGAAATTTATTTTTGAAATATGACCTGTTTCTAATTGATCGAATAATCTAGTTTGTTTTACTTGGTTATACATAGAGTTGAAGTTTTTTATACCCAGAGCTTTAAAAGCATTTATTGTGTCGTTATATTTTATGTTAATTATGACTCCTCCAAAATCAAATATAATATCATTTATGTTTTCTTTATTCAGCATAATATATAGTTTGTTGCACTCAAAGGTATGTTAATCTTATAAAAAAATAAAAACAGAAAAATCAACTAATTTATTATCTTCGGAAAATAATGAAGTTGAATCTTAATAATATTGATTTTATTGATACAAATAAACCTATAGATATTTCTATTTCTCTAACTAACTCAGAAAGTAACCTTAGTGCCTGGTCTTTGGAAAAACCGATCTTTGAACCTGTAAATTCAAAAGAATTTAAAGGTTTAGTTTCTGAGGGAGGCAAAGTAAACTTTAGAAACATTTTTTTTAATCCTCACGCACATGTTACGCATACAGAGTGTTTAGGTCATATTACAGAAAATATCTATTCCATAAATAAAACTTTAAACACCTTTTTTTTTAAAGCAAAACTAATTACTATTAATCCAATCTCTCGTCAAAACATAGATGGTTTGACTGATTTTATTATTACGCCTGATTTAATCCCTCATGATTCTTTGAATGCGGAAGCACTTATAGTACGGACATTACCAAATAATATTAGTAAAAAGTCAATGAATTATTCTTCGAAAAATCCGGTATATTTTGATGTTTTATGTGCTGATAAGATAATTCAATCAAGTGTCAAACATCTATTAGTAGACTTGCCTTCTGTAGATAGAGAGAGCGATAATGGTAGGCTTGCTTTTCATCATGCGTTCTGGGAAGTGCCTAAAAATCCAAATTTTGAAAGGACCATTACAGAAATGATTTTTGTAGATGATAGTATCCTAGATGGTGATTATATTTTAACTTTTCAAATAGCTCCATTTGAAAATGATGCTTCACCAAGTCGCCCAATATTATATGAAATAGAGCAAATTTAGGCCCTTTATTATATTGAGAAGTGATTAGCAGTATTTACTTAAAAAAAAATCAGAGAATCTCTAAACATTTGTGTAACAACACTTAAGACGCTAGATTTGAAGGATTATTAAGAACTGTTATACTCTTTAATCAAACTAGAAAATGAAACTGCCTCTCCAAGCAGTGTTTCCTCCAAAAAGATAAGTCTATAATGTATAGAAAATCTCTGATTATATTCTTCTAAGAAGTTAATTTACAAACTTTTATCCAATAGTGAGTCCCTTAATGAATATTATACCTTATGTAATGAATATAATTATGTTTTTATTTATTTTTTATTAGATGTTTTCTAATCTTTGAAAAAACAATTCTCTTTTTGCTGGCGATAGAGGAACTTCAGAGCCATCTTTCATCACTACAGCTCCTCCATTTTTTTTGTCATATCTGTCAACATATTGAATATTTACTAGATGAGATTGTTGTACACGTAAAAAATTGTGGTTAGATAATAATGTTTCATATTCTTTTAATGTTCTTGAAACAAGTATTCTTTTATTATTTTTTAAAAAGAATGAAGTGTAATTACGATCTGCTTCACATCGAATAATTTCATCTAATTCAATAACGTGAATACTTTCTTGTGTTTTTAATACTAGTCGTCTTTTTTCAGAAGGTTGAATGTTTTTTTTCAGTGCCTCAAATTTTAGATTATCAAATTGGTTCAAAGTGATAGTTTTTAATGCTCTTTCTAAAGCTGATCTCAATTCATTTGTATCAACAGGTTTTAACAGATAATCTAGCGCACTAAATTTTATAGCCTTAATTGCAAATTCTTCATGTGCTGTTATGAAGATAACTTCAAAATTTTTTTCTGGTAAAGATGCTAAAACGTCAAATCCAGTACCGTCAGGCATTTGGATATCTAAAAATACAATGTCAGGATTATGTTTTTTTATTGCATTTATAGCAGATTCAACATTTTCACCTTCCGGTATTGCCTTTACATCAAAACCAAAAGAATCAATCATTTTAGAGATTAATTGTCTTGTTCTATTCTCGTCATCTATAATGAGTATTTTTTTTTCCATTTTCACACTAAATTTTGATAATCAATAGAATACGGCAACGAAATTAATATTTTTGTGCCAGTTTCCAATTTTTTATCATAATCTTCAACTATTAATGTTCCGTTAGTTTTAGACTTTTTATTTAAATTTTTAATTCTTTCACGAGTTATATTCATGGCCATACTTTTGTGAGCCGAAACTTTTTTATTCTTTTTTGATGCTTTTCTTCCGATTCCATTATCTATAATAGATATGGTTAACATATTCTTTTGTTTACGAAAGTGAATTTTGATAAAGCCACCTTTAATTTTATGTAGTTGACCATGTTCGATAGCATTTTCAATGAAAGGTTGAGTAATCATAGGTGGTATAATGGTATTTTCTTCAAAAAGAATTTCTTCAGCGATAACATCAAACTCAAATCGTTCTTCAAACCTTAATTTTTGCATTTCTAAATATTTTTTTAGTATCTCTATTTCTGTATTAATCGAGATATATTCTTTGGGAGAGTTTTCTAAAATTAATCTCATTAATCTAGAGAAGTTAATTAAAAACTTTTCTGATTTTTTTAAATCATTATCATATATATAACTTTGAATTACGGACATTGCATTAAATATGAAGTGAGGGTTCATTTGTGCTCGAAGTAATGTTTGTGACATTTCAGCTTCTTTTTGCTGTTGTTTTATTTTAGTTTCATTCCATCGATAGAATATAATGATACCTGCTAAAAATGCTATTATTAAAAATGCAAGGATTATGTATGTTTGAAGATTATTCCTTAATTGACTATTTTCTAGTTTTGAAGCAGTTAATTTTCGTTCTTGTTCTTTTCTTTGAATCGAATCAGCTTGAGAGTTAATTAATCTTTCACGTTGTTCAGACCTATAAGACTCACTTAACTCAGCAATTTTAGTTGCGGATTGTAGGGCAGTATTACTATCAAGATAATTTAAATATAGCTCCATATATTTTAATGATTTTTCGTTGTTTCGGATTTCCTTATATAAATCAGCAATTGTTCTGTAAGTTTGATATATTTGGTTCTGTGCACCGTATTGCTCTCGAATGGCCACAGAGCGATTTAAATAGTTTAGAGCATTTTTATACTTGCCTTGCTCTTTAAATACAGTCCCTACATTGTGGTAAACACTAGCTATCTTTTCTTTGTTGTTAGTTGATTCATAATAGACCAAAGCTTTGTTGAAATTGATAGATGCAAGGTCATATATTTTTTGTTCTTTGTACACTAGACCAAGAATAGTATGTGTTTCGCCAAGGCCATTTAGGTCATTTAAGTTTGTTAAATAATTAATAGAGCGATTGGCATTTTGTATTGCTTTTGAAAATTCATCTCTTTCTAAATGAACTGAGGCAAGGTTAGTTAATGCTAAGCTCATTTGTCTTTTATCAAAAATTTTAAGTGCGTAATCAAAAGATCTTTTAAAATAATATTCAGCGTCATTTAAATTGTATATTAATTTTTGTGATTTTCCAATCTCACGAGTATATTTTGCAAGTAAATATATATTATATGATTCTTCAGCCATTTGCAAACTGATTAAGTTCTTAGCAACGCTTAATTCTAGTTGTCCAAAAAAGCTATATATCTCTGCTTGAGTATTGAATGCTTCAGCAAGAGCAGATTTGTCTTTAATTCTACGTGCAGAACTAATAGCTTTTTTAGAATAAAAAAGAGCTGAATCTTTTTTATTTGACACCATAAAGTTATTTGCAAGAAACGAATAAGCTTCAGAAAGATTTTTTTGATGTGTTTTGTTTTGCGATAATTTTATAGATTGTTTCAAATAAAAGTCAGCTGTTTCAATCTCTTGCATGGAGCTATAGTAAAAGCCAAGGTGTTTATAGTAACAGGCTCTTATTGTATTGGAATTTAGTTTATTTAAAATTGGCTGAAAATCAACAATAATCTTAAAGTATTCTTTTTGATTACCAATTTTTTTAGCTATTTCACCATTATATAAAAAAGCATAAAATTTAATCGAGTCAGGGAATTGTTCACTTTCCTTTATGATAATGTGTCGAATAGAGTCAGCTTTCGTAATATTATTGATCTTGTAATATTCTCCAAGTGTTAGTAATCGATTAAATTTTTTTATTCGATTATTTTCATTTTTATAAGACTTTATTAAGTTCTTCTCGTGTGATGTTTGGCTATATGCTATTGTATATATTGATGACCAAAATAAGATGAATAATAAACTAAAAAAATGGGAGAAATTTTTCCGCATAGTAGAGTAAAAATAATATTTTCAAAATATCATAACTTCAATATAATGAATTCTATTGAGTTTTATATTATTAATCTTGCTACAATTATCTAACTTTAACATTTTAATATAAATATGGGATGGAGTATAATTTTTCAAAAATAGAATCTTATTGGAGGAAGTTTTGGGCTGATAATAAAACATTTAAATCAGAGGATAAATCTAAAAAAGATAAGTTTTATATCTTGGACATGTTTCCTTATCCTTCTGGTTCAGGGCTTCATGTTGGCCATCCATTAGGTTATATTGCTTCAGACATTTATGCTAGATATAAGCGAAATCAAGGCTTTAATGTTCTTCATCCAATGGGTTATGACTCATTTGGTCTTCCAGCAGAGCAATATGCTATTCAAACAGGACAGCATCCTTCTATAACTACAGAGAATAATATAAATCGTTATCGAGAGCAGTTAGATAAGATGGGGTTTTCTTTTGATTGGGACAGAGAGGTTCGTACTTCTAGCCCGAACTATTATCGTTGGACACAATGGATTTTTAAGCAGTTATTTGACTCCTATTATTGCAATATTCAAGACAGGGCTTTACCAATTTCCGATTTGATTAAAGAGTTAGAGCGTAACGGAAATACTTTGGTGAAATCTCCTTGTGATCAAGACACACCCCTTTTCACGGCTGAAGAATGGATGGGGTTTAGTGCAGAAGAACAAGAAAGGATTTTATTAAAATATCGTTTGGCTTATTTATCTGATACTATGGTAAACTGGTGTGAAAAACTAGGAACTGTTCTGGCAAATGATGAGGTTAAAGATGGTGTTTCCGAAAGAGGAGGACATCCTGTAGAACAAAAGTTTATGCGTCAGTGGTCGATGAGAATAACTGCATACGCAGATCGTTTACTAAACGATATAGAAAAACTTGATTGGAGTGATTCTATTAAAGAAATTCAACGCAATTGGATAGGGAAATCAAAAGGCGCTTCTGTATTTTTTTCAGTAGATAGACACGATGCTCAAATAGAAGTATTTACTACACGTCCCGACACTATTTTTGGAGTAAGCTTTATGGTCTTGGCACCTGAGCATGAACTAGTAAAAACTATTACAACTAAAGAACAATTATCAGAAGTAGAAACCTATGTGCAACAAACTAAATTGAAGTCAGAAAGAGACAGACAATCTAATGTTAAAAAGATAACTGGTGCTTTTACTGGTGCTTATGCTATTCATCCGTTTACTAGAAAAAGACTAGCTATATGGATTGGCGATTATGTTTTGGCCTCTTATGGAACAGGTGCAGTCATGGCTGTTCCTTGTGGTGACCAAAGAGATTGGTGTTTTGCTCAACATTTTGGGATTGATATCATAAATATTTTTGATGATGTAGATATCACTGAAGCTGCTTATGAAGGTAAATCGGCAGTGATAGTTAATTCAGATTTTTTAAGTGGGTTGTCTGTAAATAAGGCTATTCAAAAAGCGATTGAATTTATTGACGAAAAAGGTGTTGGAAAGAGCAAAACAAACTACCGATTGCGTGATGCTATTTTTAGTAGACAACGTTATTGGGGAGAACCATTCCCTATTTTTTATAAAGATGGTTTACCACGTTTGGTGGAAGATAAAAATTTACCCATAACATTACCAGAAGTAGATGAATATATGCCTACAAAAGAAGGTGATCCTCCTTTAGCAAGAGCTGAAAAATCTTCTTGGAATTATTTTAAAGGAGATCGTATGGAATATAATACTATGCCGGGATGGGCAGGAAGTTCTTGGTACTTTTTAAGATATCTTGACCCTAATAATGATAGTGAATTTGTTTCCAGACAGAAGGTTGGTTATTGGAAAAATGTTGATATTTATATTGGTGGGGCTGAGCACGCTACTGGTCATCTATTGTACTCTAGATTTTGGACAAAGATTTTATATGATTTAGGACATATTCCATTTGATGAGCCTTTTCAAAAAATGATTAATCAGGGAATGATTTTAGGTAGGAGTAGTTTTGTATATCTTATTAAGGATAAAAATAAATATGTTTCGTTTTCAAAAAAAGATGATTATGATGTAATACCAATTCATGTAGACATTTCATTAGTAGAAAATGATAAGTTAGATATAGAAGGATTTATGAATTGGAGGCCTGAATACATGAATGCAGAATTTATATTAGAAGATGATGGAACATATAAATGTGGTTTTGAAGTTGAGAAGATGTCAAAATCTAGATTTAACACTCAAACACCAGATGAATTAATTGATAAATATGGTGCTGATACGCTAAGGATGTATGAGATGTTCCTTGGACCTATAGAACAAAGTAAACCATGGGATACTAATGGTATTAGTGGTGTACATAGTTTTTTAAAGAAGGTTTGGAAGTTGTTTAATTTTGATGAATCAGGTAAAGCTAATTTACTAGACGAGAAACCAAAAAAGGAAAACTTAAAAACATTGCATCAGTTAATAAAGAAAATCACTGAAGACTTAGAACGTTTTTCATTTAACACATGTGTGTCTGCATTTATGATTGCAGTTAATGAGTTAACTAATCAGAAATGTAAAAATAGAAATATTCTAAATGAACTTTTAGTGCTACTTTCTCCATACGCCCCACATATTTGTGAAGAACTTTGGGTGAAGTTAGGTAATGAACCAGGAAGTATAAGTTTTCAAAAGTTTCCTGTTTTTGAAAAGAAATATTTAATTGAAAAAAATTATTCGTACCCAATTTCTTTTAATGGAAAGATGAGATTTTTATTAGATTTACCAGTTGATATTAATAAAAAAGAAATAGAAGAAAAGGTTCTTAATAATGAACAAACAAAAAAATATCTAGAGGATAAAAAACCTAAAAAAATTATTATTGTCCCTCAAAAAATAGTAAATATCGTTTTTTAGTAATTTTTTGATACTTCGTTATATTTTGGCACATCCTTTGTTCTTTTAAAAGAAAAACAAAAGAATAATGAAAGATTATAGTGTCTGGCGATTTAGATTTTTTTTCAATTTAATTTTAGTTTTATTCCTTTATGCTTTAGTTTCTTTCAAAGAAACAAATTACCCTAAAATTTTTAATAATGCATTTAAGGAAGGAGAGAAATTGCGCTATTTTGTTTCTTATGGTTTTTTGGATGCAGGTGAAGTTACAATGGAGGTAAAGTCAACTTCAAAGAGAGGAAGCAAAAGATCATTATACCATTGTATTGGTACAGGAATAACAACAGGCATATTCAGTGCATTTTATAAGGTCAAAGACGTTTATCAAAGCTACATTGATAAGGAATCAATTATGCCTTGGTTTTTTATAAGAGATGTTAATGAAGGAGGATATAAAATAAAACAAAATTATGTCTTTAAGCAGAATTTAAATAAAGTTAATAATGGTATTAAAGAATTCAAAGTGCCAATGGGCATTCAAGATATGGTATCTTCTTTTTATAAGTCTCGAACTTTAAATTTCAATAAAATGAAACCAGGAAAAATTTTTTCTTTTAAATGTTTTATGGATGATGAAATATATGATTTGAGAATAAAATATTTAGGTGATGAAAATGTTAAAGTTAGGTTAGGAAGTTTTAAATGTCATAAGTTTGTCCCAGTTGTTCAAGAGGGTAGATATTTTAAAAATGAAAATGATGTTCAATTTTGGGTTAGTGCAGATAAGAATAAAATACCAATATTGATTAAGGCAAAAATACCAGTTGGATCACTAAGGCTTCATTTAGTAGATTTTCAAGGTCTAAAAAATAAAATGACAAGTAGAATATAACCTTTTATATCTTAAAATTTATATTGTAAAGTAAGATATCCTCCTATACCATCTGAGGGTAAAATTCCAGGACCAGGATAGCCACTTGCTCTCCTTGTAAAATATTGATTGTTAGTTAGATTAGTTATGCCTAGTTCAATATGAAAGTGTTTTTCAAAAGAATATTGAGCAGAAAAATCAACAACATAATATGATGGGATAAGACCTATTACAGCATCTCCTGAGGGTATAACTGAATTGCTTGCATCAGAAAATTGTTCAGAATTATAAGAATATTGAAGCTGTAAACTTAAACCTCTTATCCTATATTTTAATCCAGACCTTAGTATATAAGAGCTAACATACTCTACTTTTTTATCTATATAATTTGTTTCTTTTGAACTAATATAATTTGCGTTAATGTATGCACAATTAATAAATAGAGACAAAAAATGTTTGTTTGATTCTTTTATGGCTTTTAAAAAATCAATTTCAGTAAAAAGTTCAATGCCGTAATTTTGTGCATCACCAATATTGGTTCGTTCTTTTTTTATTGTACCAGGTTTTGGTGACAGGCCTATTTTATCACCATAAAAGATATAGAAACTAGCTATATCATATATAATAAAATTTTTAAACAATCCACGGAATCCTAATTCAGCAGTATATCCATATTCGTCTTTAATTAAGCTATCAATGACAATGTTTGGATTGTTTATTCTTATATCTGTAAAATTTATTGCTCTATAGTTTTGAGTAATATTAGCGTATAAATTTGATTTTGATGAAAGTTTATATGATGCCCCTCCTCCAAATAATGGGAGATTTCTAGATGTGGAATTATTGTTATTAATAGTGTATATGGAAAGGGTATCTTGATTTATTGGATGCAAAACATATTGTTTGTAGTATCCATCAGCTTTACTTCTTATGTTCTCATATCTTGCGCCTAAATTTATTTTCCATTTTTCCCCAACAAAGAAAATGTTTTCAGTGAAAAAGGCTAAATTCCTAGAAGGGAATGAAAATGAAGAAGATTCTAAGTCATTTTCATTTTGGAAGCTAAAGTCAGGATTATTACCATTAGTAGCTAAACCTTGTTTTGCAGATGTATTACCTTCATAATATCTCATCCCACATAAAAATGCTGCTTTAATTACTCTCTTATTATTAGATTCGGATTGTTTTCTGTTTAGGATGTATTTTTTTAAAAATCGAAGTTCAATTCCACCATTTTTAAAATCACTTGCTATCATTTCTCGTATATCATTATTATCTGCTTGTGTTATTTTACCTAAAAATCCTAAACTATTTCGTTGAGATATCATGCCAAATGCACGAATATTAATAGATGATTTATTTCCAATTTCTTGGTCATAATTTAATGCAAGCATATTCCAATTGATATTGAACCAATTTCTATTCCTTACACTTTGCCTTGGGTCTTCAATGAAATTAAGATCAGTTAATCCTCCCGCTTGTCTCGCAAGATAATTCATATGCGTATATTCTAATCCTATTTTTGCATTTTCATTTATGTGGTATCCAATTTGAGCAAAAATTTGATTCTGCTTGAAATTACTATTTTCCCGATAACCATCACCCTTTTTGTGTTGGTAATATATTTGATAAAAAAGACGATTTTTTGTCCCTGCGATACGATTGAATGTTCCTAAATAATTATATAATCCTATTGTGTTTCGAGACACAAATTCAAGTGGTTTATTTTTAGGCGGATCTTTTAGGATAAAATTTAGAAGACCTCCAAACTGAGTCCCAAATTGAAGTGCAGCAGAGCCTCGAATGATTTCAATTGATTTTAAAGCTTCTGTTGGAGGAGTGTAATAGCTTTCAGGGTATCCCAAAGCATCTGCGCTGATATCATACCCATTCTGACGTGTATTAAAGTTAGCTGCACGGTTGGGACTTAATCCTCGACCACCAATTCCAAGTTGAATTCCAGCCCCGTCACTTTCCCAGATATTTAATCCTGGAATTTTAGCGAAAATTTCGCGAGGGTTTCCCATTGATTTTGCACCATTAAGTTTTTCTAATTCGATTACAGCATTAGTGCCAGTATATATTTGAACACCTTTAATAGGAGGTAAAAATCCAACATCAAAATCAGATAAACGTTCTTTTATAACATTTGTCTCTATTATTTCTTGTACAGATGACTTTAATGTTACTTTTATGTTTTTTAATTGTTTCATTTTATAGCTCAAAACAATTATTGTTGAGTCAAACCCTCTCTTTTTAAATAAAATGCTATCGTTTATATTTGCTTCTATAGAAAAACCCCCATCAATATCAGTTAGATAGAACTTTTTATTTGTGAGATTTTCAATTTTAACAGAAGGGATTGAGGATTTGTATTCATCTTGGACAAAACCAGAAAAATATTGTGCTTTGCTTTCGGCGGAGGAGAAAACAAGCCATCCGAAGATTAAATAATATACTATTCTTGAAAAGGCTCTATCCATTTTCTATGATATAAATTGTATTTAAATTTAGTTAAATCATGTTTTTTGTCAACAAAAAGTTGAGATGGTCTACCGTTTAAACTCACAAAAATTTCTGCATGAATTTCAGGGTCTTCAATTAAAAACTTTTGATCCCCATAATGAAGAGTTTTACCATGATAGTGATTCTTGAGAATGTTTGCATATTGTAATATCATATCAGGTTGTGTTGCCATTTGGTCTTCTTGAGTTCTAGTTAAAAAATTACCGTTATCAATTTCTGATTTACGACCTGTTTTTGGGTCAATAAGATAAAATGTTGCTAGTCCTTCTTTATGCATTAACATTACTCTCCATGAAAACCTAAATCCTTCTTCATTCCAAAATAGGTCTCCTGGATAAAGTAAATATCTAAAAGGGACTAGTATTTGAATTGAAATATAAATTATTAAAAAAGCTTTAACAATTTTTTTGTTTACCGAGAAAGGATTATTGAATTGTATAATTTCTCTCCATTTTTTTTTGGTAAAAAAATCTAAAATTTTGTCATGAAATGAGGAAGAAAAGAATATCAGTGTAAAGAAGATCATTACCCATGGAAAAACACCAATTGGGAATAAATAAAATGTTAGAAGATGAAAAGAAATCACTGTAAAATATGCATAAGGTCTATATTTAGTTGATAATAAGAATATAACAATAAACAAATCATATATACAACCTGCCCAACTGAACAGATAAGCGACCCATTCTTCTTGCATGAATGAACCAAAAAAAGGAATATTATGGTGAGCTTGAAGCCATGTCTTCATTGGTTGAGCATGCAGCAACCAATCGGAATTTAATTTTGCTATCCCAGCAAAAAAATATACAACAGCAATTTGAAATTTAAGAATATTAATACACCAACTTTTAGTTAAACTAGATTTTATTTTTGGCCATATTTTTACATCAATTGAAAAGTTTCTGTTAGCTGGGACAAACACCATAATTAGTGATATAAGACAAATGAAATAGTAGTGATTTAGATAATTTGATTTGTCTAATAATTCAACATAAGTAAAGCATATAAATAGAATAAAAGCAGAAATTCTGTAAAAAAAACCAAAAATTATAAAAATGGAAGAGATAACCATTAAGATAAATGGTAGGTATATTAAATCATCCTCAAAGGGTTTTATCCACTCAAACCCAAGATATCCAAAGAAGTATTTAGGTTCTACATATAACTGTTCTATCCATCCTTTTATGATAAAACGAATTGTTCCAAATAGCATTAATGAACCAAAAATTATTCTGAATACAATTAATGGAGCAATTGATGTTTCTTTAAATGGACTGAGTGCTTTGTATACTCTAGTCACCATCATTATCTTGATAAGTAATCAATACTCCAAATGCAGAAGTCATATCAGTTTTAATGTTAACAACTTGACCTTGAATCAAGTCGTATAGCTCATTTAACTCCGATGAATTATTACTTATCTCAGTTTCAAGTGTACCAGAGAATGTATCAATTTTGTTAAGAATTTGATTAAAAGTGTTTTCGATTGTTGAGGCAAGATTTGATCTCTCCAAATGAATGAGATAATCATGAAAACCCTGTCCTGTTGTTGATCCTTCATCTCCAAGGTATACATTTCGAAGAGCTAAGATACTTTCTTTTAGAAGAACTAATGAAATTCCACTATATCGGGCTTCAATATATTCTGGAAGAGGTATTCCTAAGCTTTGAACACCTAATGGTATTCCGAGCTTAGCTTTTTTTGCTAGCTCATAGTCTCGATTGTATTCATTTATTAGAAGAGAAAAACCTGAAGTGGTTTCTGTCCCTGTAGATGCTATGAATGTCGATTTATAAGTTGACCATTGAGAATTTACTTGCATAAATTCATTTTTCATTTTCTCAATAACATCAAAAATGTATTGTGTGTAGTTGCTATTATTCTGAATATCTATCAATGCGTTAGTTCGAAATAATAGATAATCTAAAGCAGAAAATCCTATTGCATCTGCATTATCAACAGAACCAAGATTATAATTTCCGTTAGTAATATTTGTATTTACTTTATTTGTATCTGTTGGATAAGTTCCTGCGCCACCTTTAAACGCAAGCTCTCTAAGTGGGCCAAAGTCGAATATTTTAACTGTTTGCCAAGTTAAGTATGACGATCTCCACTGATCTCTTAAATCGTCTAAATTAGATTGATTAGGGTTTGATTGAAGAGATAAAAAACTAGATTCAAGAGAATTAAAGTCTGATTCAAGTTCATTAAATGAAGTTATGATAAAATTATCTGCTAGGTTAGATAAAAGGGTTCCTTTGTTGAAGTTGGGTTGTTCTACTTCAGGGTCTTTTTTACAACTAAAATTTATCAATAATAACAATGATATACTTAAATAAACTAAATTAATTCTCTTGAAATCCATAGTTTTTAATTATTTAAAAGTTTCTAAAATTTTGAATCTATTTCTGTTTTGATTGCATTTAAATCAGCAACAGTCATGTCCCAAAAATTAGTTTTAAACATAGCCATAAGAGCAGTGTGCTCAGTTGGAGTCATTCTTCTTGTATCTTCTGCAGCATATCTTAGATTCCAAGCAAATGCCCATCCTTCTGCTAATGCGTGTAAGAATTTAGCATTATCATTTCCGAAGTAACCAATGGCATCATCAAGATAATTCATTGCTTGATATGCTGAAATATCTTCCCATTCTGTTCTTATAGCCTGGATTGCAGCATCACGATCAGCTAAAACGTCATTAGAAATTGCTGCTCTACCCATTAGGAAGTTATCCATCATGTCTGCATTACAATTTATTGCTGGATCTTGTTTGTTACAGTATTTACCCCAAAATCTACCAGGAATTGTAGTTGGGAAGTCAATATCAACTCCAAAATATCCAAACGCTTCATCATAGTGGTGTTCCATGACAGTGTAATATTTTGCAGGAGTTCCTGTTGGATCTACAGCTGTTGTATTATCAACATTCATTTTATCTGGGCCAAAATATACGTTTAATGCTTGATGCATAAATACCGCACCCATTAGTCCTTTTTCGATAAGTTGAACATTTTCTACACCATTTGCATCAACTAAGTATGTACTAGATCCTGAACTAATTGTTCCAGCTTGTCCGCTACTAGCAGTACTAGCAAAATCTATACTTGACGCAGCAGCAGCATCCATAAATCCTTCGAAAGTAGCTTGATCTGCAGCAAAACATTTGTTTTTAAGTTGTTTTGTTGAAGTAAAAGAGAAGAATCCATTACCATCACCACCTACGTTAGCAAATGCATCTTTGATTACCTGAGCATCAATAACACCAGAAATACCTGATTTTACGTATGTAACGATTTCAGACAATTGGTCTAAACGTTCAGTTTGTCCTGAATAACTTACTGTTGAATTTCCATCAGCATCTTGAAACACATATGTTGTTGGAACAGTGTAAGGAGTAGGAGTATTGCTATATTCACAACTTCCATCATCTTTTTCAGCTTCAGAGCTGTAGTTTGTCGCTGTTGGGTCAGTACACCCTTTCTTTTTACATGAAATAGCTGTTGTAGCAACTACAGCAGCTAAAATTAAGATTGATTTTTTCATAATCTAATTAATTAAATTTTAAATTTTAAATTGAGTACAAAAATACAGCTAGAACACATTGTTAAACAATACCATATTTATGGTATTTTTAATTAATCTAAATAAGCATAAAAATAGAGGGCGTGTTATATTTTAACTTAATCGTTGAGCTTTAGGACAGCTAAAAATGCTTCTTGAGGAATCTCAACTCGACCTACTTGTCGCATGCGTTTTTTACCCGCTTTTTGTTTTTCTAAGAGCTTTCGTTTTCGAGTAATGTCACCTCCATAACATTTAGCAGTTACATCTTTTCTTAATGCTTTAATTGTTTCGCGAGCAATAATTTTTGCACCTATAGCAGCCTGTACTGGAATCTCGAATTGTTGTCTTGGAATTAACTCTTTTAGTTTGACACAGATTCGTTTACCTAATTCATAGGCATTATTTCTATGGACTAAAGCAGATAAAGCATCTACCCCTTCGCCATTTAGCATTAAGTCCATACGAATTAAATCAGAAGGTTTGTATCCAATAGGATGATAGTCAAAAGATGCATATCCTCTAGATACAGTTTTTAATCGGTCGTAGAAATCAAAAACAATTTCACCCATTGGCATTTCAAAAGATAGTTCAACACGATCTTGTGTAAGGTATATTTGGTTTTTTAATTCACCCCGTTTGTCTATACATAAATTCATAATTTGTCCCACATATTCTGACTTTGTAATAACTTGTGCTTTAATATACGGCTCTTCAATCCTATCCATTTTTGATGTTTCAGGAAGTTCAGAAGGATTGTTTACAATTTTTTCAATTTCAGGATTTTTAATCATATATGCTTTATATGAAACATTAGGAACAGTTGTAATAACTGTCATTTTGAATTCTCGTTCTAGGCGTTCTTGGATAATCTCCATATGAAGCATCCCAAGAAAACCACAACGAAAACCAAAACCAAGAGCGGCAGAAGACTCTGCTTCAAAAACCAATGAAGAATCATTTAACTGTAGTTTTTCCATAGAATATTTAAGCTCTTCATAGTCTTCGGTATCAACAGGATAAATTCCAGCGAAAACCATTGGTTTTACATCTTCAAAGCCTTTCAAAATTTCGTCTGTTGGATTCTCAAGTGTTGTAATAGTATCTCCTACTTTTACTTCAGATGCTTTTTTAATTCCTGAAATTAAGTAGCCAACATCTCCAGCTTTAACTTCTTTAGTAGGAGTTAGTTCCATTTTTAAAATACCGACTTCTTCGGCATTATAAGATTTTCCTGTATTTAAGAATTTTATTTTATCCCCTTTATGTATGATTCCATTTTTCACTCTAAAATATGTTATAATACCTCTAAAGGGATTAAATACAGAATCAAATATCATGGCTTGTAATGGCTCTTTCTCATTTCCTTTAGGAGGTTCAACACGTTCAATTATAGCTTTTAATATTTTATCAACACCTAATCCAGTTTTGCCAGAGGCAGGAATTATTTCATTTGAATCACAACCTATTAAATCAACAATTTGATCAGTTACCTCTTCTGGTTGAGCACTAGGGAGATCCATTTTATTTAATATTGGAATAATTTCTAGATTGTGTTCTAATGCTAAATATAAATTAGATATTGTTTGTGCTTCAATTCCTTGAGATGCATCTACAATTAATAAGGCTCCTTCACATGCAGCTATAGAGCGGGAAACTTCATAAGAGAAATCAACGTGCCCGGGTGTATCAATTAAGTTCAAAATATAATCTTCTCCACCAAGGCTATAATTCATTTGAATTGCATGACTTTTTATAGTTATACCTCTCTCTCTCTCTAAATCCATATCATCCAAGGCTTGATTTTGCATGTCTCTTTCAGAGATAGTACCTGTTATCTGAAGCAATCGATCTGCGAGTGTACTTTTCCCATGATCAATGTGAGCTATAATGCAAAAATTTCGAATATTTTTCATTTATTTTATAAATGTTCTCCATTAGTAAAAGTACTGCAAAAATATTAATTGAAGAGTCAAATTTTAGCATATAAAAAATGAACGAGAAAAAAATTTCTCGTTCAAAACTAAATTACTAACTAATTATGAAAACTAACTTTGGTTTTATTGATGTTTTTTAATTTTCATCAAATCCACATACTTAATACGATGGAAAATCTAAAATATTGTATATAGACTATTTTTTTAGCGAATAAATTTTTTCAACTAAAAACCTAAAAGTGTTTTTATTGGGTTTTTTGTCGAAGGAAACATTTCATTAGGATTCTCTAATAGTTCTTTTACTTTCACTAAAAAACCAACGGATTCTTTCCCGTCAATAATCCTATGGTCATAGGATAGTGCAAGGTACATAATTGGTCGGACCTCTACTTTACCATTTATTGCAACGGGTCTTTCAACAATATTATGCATTCCGAGAATAGCTGATTGTGGTGGATTTATTATAGGAGTTGATAACATTGATCCAAATACGCCTCCATTAGTAATTGTGAAAGTACCACCAATCATCTCGTCAGGAGTTATTTTCCCATCTCTAGCTTTAATAGCTAATCGTTTAATTTCTTTTTCAATTTCGGCTAACGACATATTCTCTGCATTTCTGACAACAGGAACCATTAAGCCTTTTGGAGAAGAAACAGCAATTCCAATATCTGCATAATCATGTATAATCATATCCTTGCCATCAATTTGAGCATTTACCGCAGGATATATTTTTAATGCTTCTGTTACTGCTTTTGTGAAGAAAGACATAAATCCAAGATTTACTTCATGAAATTCAGCAAATTCTTGCTTATATTTTGATCTTAAATTCATAATAGTACTCATGTCAACTTCATTAAATGTAGTTAACATAGCTGTGTCGTTTTTTACAGAGACTAATCTTTCTGCAATTTTACGGCGCATTAAGGATAATTTAACTTTTGATTTTTTTCTATGAGTTAATGATCCATTATCTATTACTTTCACAACATCTTGTTTCGTAATTCTACCGTCTTTGCCTGTACCAACTAATTCACTAGATGAAATGTCATTTTCAGCCATAATCTTTGCTGCTGCGACGGAGGGAGTTCCTGTTGCGTATGATTCTTTTCCATTTACTGAATCATTTAAAGATTGAAGGGGTAAATTCTCTTCTTTTTTTACAGGGTTACTAATTTCTTCTTGATTATTTATAGTGTCTTTAGAGACGAAACCTTCTGGTTTTTTTGCAGCTGTATCAATCAAACAAACGACAGCACCAACGCTGACTGTATCTCCGTCTTCCGCTTTAAGCGTTATTCTCCCACTTTCTTCAGCTGGCAATTCTAGTGTTGCTTTATCAGAATCAACTTCTGCTATTGCTTGATCTTTTTCAACGTAATCTCCGTCTTCCACTAGCCATTGTGCAATTTCTACTTCAGAAATTGATTCTCCCGGGCTTGGTACTTTCATTTCTAATACAGCCATATTTTTTATTTTAACGGCGAAGCCGTGTTAAGTTTCTCTCTATTTAGCGTACTCAAATAATTCATTATACAATCGATCTAATCTTCTTTTATGTAAGTCATAGGACCCTTCAGCTGTTGCTCCAGCGGCTCTTCTACATATACCAATTAAGTTTAACTCTCTTAAGTTTATAGCCATATATGTCCAAGCTCCCATATTTGCAGGTTCTTCTTGAGCCCAAATTAAATTTTTAGAATGTTTATATTTTTTTATTATTTCATTAATCTGGGTTTTAGGAAGTGGGTATAATTGCTCAATTCGAATGAATGCCATATTAATAACATTTAATTCCTCAGCTTTTTCTGTTGCTTCATAATAGAACTTTCCAGAACAGAAAACTATAGTGTCAACTTTATTAATATCTGCAATTGGGTCATCAAGAACTTCTTTAAAAGAACCATTCTCCATTGTTTCTAATTTTGATGTAGCTCGTGGATGACGTAGTAGTAATTTTGGAGAGAATACGACTAAAGGTTTCCTAAATTCACGTTTGATTTGCCTTCTTAATAAATGAAAATGATTTGCCGGTGTAGATGTATTTGCAACCTGAATATTTAAATCAGCACATTGTTGAAGAAATCTTTCCATTCTCCCACTTGAATGTTCAGCTCCTTGTCCTTCATACCCATGAGGTAGTAATAACACTAACCCACTTTGAGTCGACCACTTATCTTCACCAGCTGTAATAAATTGGTCAACTATAATTTGTGCGCCGTTGTAAAAATCTCCGAATTGTGCTTCCCAAATTGTCAAGCCATTTGGACAAGCTAGTGAATAACCATATTCATATCCTAAGACACCGTATTCAGAAAGTAAAGAGTTATAAATAGAAAATTTAGCTTGCTCTTTAGATAGCAAATTAAGTGTTATAATTTCCTCTTCAGTGTCTTCAGTCTTTACTACAGCATGTCTGTGTGAAAATGTACCTCTTTCTACATCTTGACCTGATAGTCTAATTGGACATCCTTCATTTAAAAGGGTTGCATAGGCCAGCATTTCAGCTGTTCCCCAATCTAATTTATTTTCAGTAATAGCTTTTTTTCTTTCTTTAAATATTTTAGAGATTTTTCTAAAATATTTACGTCCTTCAGGAAGCGTTGAAAGTTTATCTCCAAGATCTAACAATATTTTTTTATTAACTCCTGTTTCTGGTGATTTAATAAAGTCTTCCTCTAAACCACTCCTGTAATCTGACCAAGCATCACTTAAGAAGTCGTGAACTAAAGCTTTTTCATGTTTTCTAGATTCATTAAATTCACTTTCTAAGTGTTCATTAAATTCTTCTGTCATTCTTGATGCATCTTCTTGTTTTATAATATTCTCATTAACAAGTTGACTTAAGTATATATCTTTCACATTTGGATGCTTAGATATAATGTTATATAAATTTGGCTGTGTGAATTTTGGTTCATCTCCTTCATTATGACCGTATTTTCGGTATCCTAATAAATCAATAAAGATGTCACTATTGAAGTGTTGTCGGTATTCCATAGCCATCTCCATTACTTGAATAACGGCTTCTATATCATCACCGTTAACATGAAATACAGGACATAGAGTTGTTTTAGCAATATCTGTACAGTATGTGGAAGATCTTCCATCTAGATAGTTAGTAGTAAAACCTACCTGGTTGTTTGTAACAATATGAATTGTACCACCAGTTTTATAACCATCCAATTGAGCCATTTGAATAGTTTCATATATAACTCCTTGTCCTGATATAGCGGCATCACCATGAATTAGAACAGGGCATATTTTTTTATTATCATTGTTAGTATTATGCTCAATTTTTGCTCTTGTAATTCCTTCAACAACCGGATTAACAGCTTCAAGATGAGATGGATTTGGAGATAGACTAAGGACAATGTCTTTTCCTTTTTTTGATTTTATAAATGAAGTGAAACCTTGATGATATTTAACATCTCCATCAAATCTTTTTTCAAACTCAAATTCTTTCCCTTCAAATTCAGAGAATATATCTTTTGCTCTTTTTTCAAAAATATTTGTTAATGTATTTAATCTTCCTCTGTGTGCCATTCCAACGACAAATTGTTCGACACCAATATCTGATCCTTTTTGAACTAATGCATCTAATCCTGGAATTAGAGCTTCTAAACCTTCAACAGAAAATCTTTTTTGACCTACAAATTTTTTACCAAGAAAAGTTTCAAAACAAGTTGCTTGGTTTAATTTTTTGAAAATTTCAATTTTACGATCGGCATTGTATTTAGGCCTATTCTTAAGTTCAATAGCATTCTTAAACCATTCTATATGACCGGGCTCTCGAATATACATATACTCAATTCCTATAGATTGACAATAAGTTTCTTCAAGGTCTTTAATAATATCTTTCAATGATGCAGGACCAATCCCAATATTCTCTCCTGCTTGAAAAACAGTATCTAAGTCACTTTCATCTAATCCAAAATTTTTAATTTCTAAGCTTGGAGAATATTTTCTTCTCTCTCTTACAGGATTAGTTTTTGTGAATAGGTGCCCCCTAGTTCTATAACCTTCAATTAGGTTAATTACCTTAAATTCTTTTTGAAAATTTTCTGGAACTTCATTTGTTTCTTCAAAGTTTGTTTGAGCAAAGTCAAACCCTTCAAAGAATCTTCTCCAACCTATGTCAACACTATCAGGGTCTTCAAGATATGACTTGTAAAGATGGTCAATTGCACTTACATCAGCATTCCCAACATATGATATTTTATCCATTATTTTAAGACATAGTTTCTGGAAATTCAAATTTAGACAATTTCGAGACTTTCAACTATTAGAATGATAAAAAATAATAGAATAATATTATTTTTTCTTCATTTTTTAGTTACTAGAAGCTTCAAGATGCTCCAGTTCAATTGTAACAGTTTGATCTTCAATTTTCTCAAAAAGTATTGTTGGTTTATTTGTTTCATGACCAGGAGAAATTAGGTTCATTTTTCCTGCATCTTCCCATACTGTTTTCTTGAAGTTTAAGAATCCAGATATTTTTTCTGCTGTTATAGGTAAAAATGGTTGAAGTATTATACTCAAATTAGCAGTAATTTGTATAGCAATATTGATAATTGTTTGAACACGGACAGGGTCCGTTTTAACAATCTTCCATGGCTCCATGTCAGCTAAATATTTATTACCGATTCTAGCAAGGTTGATTGCTTCTGCTTGAGCTTCTCTAATTTTATAACTATAAATTAGTGATGAGATTTTATTTGGAATTTCTTTGATATGATCTATGACTTTTTCGTCAAGTGAGTTTAAATCATGAATTTCAGGAACCTTTCCTTGATAGTATTTTTGAGTTAAGACAAGAGTCCTATTAATAAAATTTCCTAGTATATCTGCTAGCTCATTGTTAATTCTTGTTTGATATTCTTTCCAAGTAAATTCGCTATCTTTTGACTCTGGGGCAATTGATGTTAGAACATATTTTAGCTCGTCAATTTTATTAGGGTAGCGTTCAATATACTCGTGAAGCCAAACCGCCCAATTTTTTGAAGTCGAGAATTTATCTCCTTCTAGATTTAAAAATTCATAGGCAGGGACATTCTCAGGAAGAATAAATTCCCCATGTGATTTTAATAATATTGGGAATATAATGGCATGAAAAACAATATTATCTTTTCCTATAAAATGTATTAATTTTCTGTCTCCCGTCCAATATTCTTTCCAATCTTTTTGATTTTCTTTGGCCCACTGTTTAGTCGCAGAGATATAACCAATAGGAGCATCTAACCAGACATAAAGTACCTTACCATCACCATCTTTCATTGGGACCTTGACTCCCCAATTTAAATCTCTGGTCATAGCTCTTGGCCTAAGACCACTATCAATCCATGACATACATTGCCCAATTACTTGATTTTTCCATTTTGAGGCATCATGTTGAATAGAGTCATTTAACACTCCTTTTTTTAACCACTCTGTCAACCATTGTTCATGATTTTGCATTGGTAAGTACCAATGAAAAGTTGAGCGCATAATAGGTTTATTACCACTTAGTGTTGATTTGGGATTTATTAAATCAGTAGGGTTTAAAGTTGCCCCACATTTTTCGCATTGGTCTCCATAAGCATCCTCATTATGACAATGTGGGCAAGTTCCTTTTATATACCGATCAGCTAAAAATTGATTGTATTCTTCATCATAATATTGTTCACTAGTTTTCTTAATGAATTCACCTTTATCGTGTAATAATTTAAAAAAATCTTGTGCTGTTTTATGATGAATTTCACTCGATGTTCTGTGAAAGATATCAAACGAGATATCAAAATTTTTAAATGTGTCTTTAATTATTGTATTATATCTTTCAACAATTTCTTCTGGGGTAACACCTTCTTTTTTTGCCCTAAGAGTTATAGCCGCTCCATGTTCATCACTTCCACATACAAATAGAACATCATGTTTCTTCATACGAAGGAAACGAACAAATATGTCAGATGGTAAATAAACACCTGCTATATGACCCAAATGTAAAGGACCATTTGCGTATGGTAAAGCAGCAGTTACAGTGTATTTATTTTTTGTCATTATAAAAGGATACAGAGTTTAGAAGGCAAAGTTAATAAAAGCATCTTTTGTTTAAATATTGAATTCATTTTCTATAAAACGGATGTTAAATTCCTCTAATTCTTTTAAGATAGGGTCATATATATCTTTGCCTATAGGGAGGGTAACTCCTAGGGTATCTATCTTATTCTCAAGTATCATTTTGGTACATATCGCTGTAGGAAGACCAACAGTATTAGACATAGAAGTATATATGTTATCTTCACCTATATTAACCATATTAGAAGAAATACCATATTCTTTGCCATCTAATTGATATTCAAATTGATGTACCATAACTAGCATATCCTTATCCCCTGAAGTAAGAGATAGTTTTTCTACTAATATTTTTTGAAGAACTTGCGCTGGTGAGTTATTCTCTGCATTTAATATTGGTTTATCCTCAAATAAGCCAAGCCATTTGAACCGGTTAAAATTTTCCATTCTATCAGGCCTCAAAAAGTCTTTAAACTTATTTTCAACAGATTTTTCCTTATCGTAAGGGAGGAATGAGTTAACAAATTTTCTAACAGTAAGTCCATCTGTATTTACTAATTTGTAACTATCATCTGTCATTCCTAATTCAATAAATATATCCCAAGCTTTACAAAAGCCAGGTCTTCTTAATGTTCCTCTAAAAATAGTAGGTATCTTCTCCAATCCATAAATTTGTCTGTAGGAGAGAGAGTCTCTGTTTGCATAACCAACAAAATCACCATAACCTTCAACTGAAATATAATCTAACCTTCCAAATAAACGGTTGTATGGTATGTATTTATATTGTCCATTTCTTTTAAAGCAAGCTGCACCACCTTGCCCAGCAAGAACAACATTTCTAGGGTTCCAAGTAAATTTATAATTCCATGGATTATTATCGGATTCAGGTGCAATTAATCCTCCACAAAAAGATTTAAAGCTAGAAACCACTCCACCTTTTGACTTTATTTTATCAATGACGGACATTGCACTCATATGGTCTAAACCTGGATCAACGCCAATTTCATTCATTATAACGATTCCTGCGTCTTTAGCCCTTTGGTCAAGACTCTTCATTTCTTTTGATATATATGAAGGTGTAATCAGGTTGGTTTTAAGATCAATACAGTCTTTTGCAACCTCTACGTGAAAGCGAGCTGGTAGCATTGAGATTACAATGTCTGCATTTTTAATCTCTTCTTTTCTAAGAGCCGATTTTGTAGCATCAAAGTTTAAAGCTGAGGCATTTTCATGACCATTAATTTTACTCTCAACAGTTTGTTTGTTCTGGTCAACAATTCTTAATTTCCAATTATATTTTGAAGAGTTATTTAATAGGTATCTAATTAAAGATGATGTTGATAGACCTGCGCCTAAAATTAGAATTGTTTTCATAATTTAAATTTGATTCTATGTAATTAATCACTTTTAATAAAACGCAATGTCTTCTTGTTTTTATGGTTGTCTTTAATATCAAGATAGTAAATGCCAGAATTTAGTTCCGATATATTTAAATGGATTTCTTCCACGTAATAATTTGAAATAGTTTTAATAATTCTGCCAGTTTGGTCTAAAATAGAAATAGTGATGTTTTTATTTTTTGGATTTATTATTTTGACATGTAATAATTCTCTTGATGGATTTGGATAAAGTATTATTTCTCCAAAAGGATTCTCTTCTATACTTGCCATGCCATGAAAATAGATGTCTGACAGCCCAACACATCCATTAGCGAAGGTAACTTCAACAGAATAGTTCCCTGAAACATTTGCAGCCTGTGATTGGTTATTCCCACCTGCGATAGGATTACCATTAAAAAACCATTGATATGAGTCACCAGCAATTGTTGTTAATACATTGTTGTTTTCTGAAATAGTTACTGTTGGTGAAGATTCCATCAATGTAACTATTGGATTTGATAAGCAATTAATACTGTTTCCATAAATAAAATGGGATGATGATTTACTTCCTTCAATAAATGTTACGCCATTTAAATCTGAGATATGTTCAGGAGAGTTTATTAGATTTCCATTAGTAGAGGATAGCTGTTCTTCAGTATTATTCCCAAAACCAAAAACAGAGTTGTCATTTCTTTGAACTAAGGTAGTATATTGACTTACTGAAATTGATTTAGCTCCTTGAATGTCAATTTTTACAGGACTTATTTCGTCACTAAAAGTGCCATTACCGAGTTGACCATATGTATTATTTCCTGACACAAAAACTTCATCCTCTGAAGTTAAAAATACGCTGTGGGCAGCTCCGCCTTGGCAATCAACCACTTTTTTCAAGGAGGACAATGTTGGAACTAATCTATTGTCGAGATCATTAAGCCCAAGTTGGCCTGAACTATTATTTCCCCAAACAAATAAATTTTCATTGTCATCTATCGCAAAGCTATGGTATTCACCAGCTCCTATATGTGTGATATTTGAAATATTATTTATTAAAGAAGGAAGGTCATAAGACGTCAGGTTATCTTGTCCAAGCTGACCAAAATCATTATTACCAACAGCTGCAACAGTTCCATTGTTATAAAGAATTATGAAATGATTTTTCCCACCAGCAATGGAATCAACATTTGATAAATTAGTATTTTGAAGAGGGAAATTTACAACAGCAGTATTACCAATGCCTAGTTGTCCTTCTGTGTTATTACCCCACACCCAAACATCTCCATTATAATCAACAGCCATACTAGCAGATTCACTTGTTGCTATTGTTTTGATATTAGAAAGTGAAGGTACAATTTGTGCTTCGTTAGCATTTGTATATGTACCATCTCCTAGTTGCCCTGAACTATTTTCTCCCCATGAATAGACTTCATTTTGATTATCTATAGCTAAAAGAAAGTCATATCCTGAAGATATTTCATTGAAGATTAAACTTGATGATGATGGTGTCGGTTCGCTATTATTGAGATTTGATCCATTAGCAAACACACCGGATGAATTTTGCCCAAATGACCATACCTTACCATTTCCTCCTGTTGTCACCTCTAAGGAATAAGAACCAGAATCATAGATAGTAATGGCTGTATCATTATCTCCATTTATGATGTTATTGTTCAGTAACCATTGATTTCCAAATAGAGAGTTACTAATTATCATCACAGAATCCCCTTCACAAAAAGTAGTGCTTGATGTTGCTGATATAATTGGTTGGCTAATAACATCCATAATAATATAGTCATCATAAGTTTGAAGACAATTTGTAGATGTCGACTCACCAATAAAAGAAATGATGTCTAAGTCATTTAGAGTGGATGAATTATAAGTGTTATTTGGGCTTAATGGTTGAACAATATTACCATTTAATAAAAACTCATAATTATCACCGCCACTTGCTGTAAACGTTACAGATTCTCCTTCGCAGATCATATTTGATGGAGTAACTGAAAGAGATAGAGGCATTGAATTAACAGTGAAATTATATGTATCTATATTAGAAGGACAATCTCCATTATAGGTGATTATAGAGATAATGTCATTATCTTCTAGTTCATCTGTACTGAACGAATTATTATTACCAAAGTATTGTGATATTCCATTCAATAAAAATTCATAGCTCATTCCACCAGAAGCGCTAAATGAAATATTATCATCTACACAAATTATATTATCTATATCTGAGCAACTTGATACTAGTACTGGGTAGTTATAAACAGTATAGGAAATTGTGTCAAGCGCAAAACTCTCACACCCATTAGCCTGCCCTAAAACAGTCACTTGATCTCCATCATTAACAATACTATTAAAAGGGTTTGAGGAGCTTTGGTAAATTCCATTGATAAAAAACTGATAATTATTTGCCCCTGAAGCTAAAAGGTTAGTTAATTCTCCATCACAGATTTCGTTATCATCATTATTTATTAAATTAACAATAGGTATACCGAAAACAGAGTTTGTTATTACAGAAGAATAGCTCGAGCAACCCAATGATGTCCCAAGTACTTGAATATTGTCACCATTTGATATTGATGAACTTACTAATGTAGAGTTTAATGATGGTATTCCTTGTGATATACCATTAATGAAAAATTCATATTCATTAGCACCAGAACCAGAAAAAGTAATAGTATCTCCATTACAAAATTGATTATCAATATCTGAACTTGATAAAATTGTATTAGGCGTAGGGTTAACAATAATTTGATTTGTAGAATCAATGTTATTACATCCTTGAATATCTGTAATTTCTACTGAGACAATACTTCCTGAAATTAAATTATTTGTATTGAACACATTTGAAGTCGTAGACGGGCCTTGTGATATATTATTAATGAAAAATTCATAAAGTGCACCGCCACTTGCTGTAAATACAATAGAGCTTCCACTACATATTGTATCAGATGTCGAGGATGTTATTGCAGCTGTTGGCAGGGAATTTACAGTTATAGATATTGTTGAATTGTTTTCGCAACCATTAGCCTCTCCGTTGACTGAAATAGGGTATGTGCCTGCTATAAATCCAGAAGAATTTATTGTGTTATTTGAAGATATAGGTCCTTGCGAAGTTCCATCAACAAAAAACTCATAGTTGTTGGCACCAGAAGCAGAGAAAGTAATTAATTCATCTATACAGAAAACATTATCACTGGCGTTTAATATTACAGAAGGTAATGGGTTTACAGTTGTAGTAATTAGGTTTGATGTCACGCCAGGACAACCAAGCAATTGACCACCAAGGCTAACTACTTGACCGCTTGAAAGCGAAGAGGTTGTAAAGGTGTTTGTTGACGAGAGGGGACCTTGAGGTGTACCGTCTAAATAGAATTGGTACATGTCACCACCACTACCTGTAAATGTAACAGAATCCCCAGAGCATATAACATTATCTATGTCCGAGCTACTTAAAATCATTGTAGGTATAATATTCACATTGGTTAAAATAATTGAACTCGAATCTGAACAACCATTACCTGCAGTTCCAATAACTTGAACTTGGTTAGTCCCTGCACTAAAAGTTGGATTTATTAAAGAAGAATTTGAAGAGGGGCCTTGAACAGAAGTGCCGTTGACAAGAAATTCATATTGACTTGCATTAGAACCCGTAAAAGTAATTGGATCTCCAATACAAATAGAATTGGATGGGCTCGTTGAAAATAAAGAGACACTAGGGTTAATTAAAACTGTCCAATTTGATTGTTGAGAAACTATACATGTGTTTGATATACCATTTACAGAAACGACTTGACCATTGATTAATTGGTCTGTGTTAAAAGTATTATTTGTAGATGGAGTACCTTGAGATATTCCATCAATAAAGAACTCATATTCATTCGCTCCACTAGATGTAAAAGTTACATTTTCACCATAACATATTGTGTTATCTAAGTCACTTGATGTTAGTGATGTATTTGGGGAAGTCAAAACTTCCATTATAATACTACTACTATTTAAGTTACATCCACCAGAAGTGAATCCTTGAACATACACAACATCATTATTTGACAAGTTGTTTATTGTAATAGTTGATGTTGGAGAGGAGGCTCCTTGAGATACTCCATTGACAAAAAACTCATACAATACAGCTCCACTAGCACTAAATATTACCTCGTCACCAGAGCATATAGAAGAGTCAGCATCTGAAGAGGTAAGCGTTGTATTTGGAATCGGGTTAATAAAATAAGAGAATGATTCAACTGCATCTCCTAGGCATCCGCTAATGTTTCTTCCAACAAGTGTTACTGTATCTTGAAATGATAATGAATTTGTTGTCCAAGTAGATGTTGTTGAGAATGGTTGTTGAATTATACCATTTAAATAGAATTCATATTCGTAAGCACCAGACCCAGTAAAGATTACTGTTTCATCTTGGCATATTACATTGCCTTGAATGGATGATGATAAAGTTGGAGTAGGTAAATTATTTACATTAAATATTATAGACGAAGTGTCAGAGCATCCGATTTGGTCAATAGCTACAACAGAGACAGTGTCTTCATCAGATAAGATTGAAGTAGAGAAGAGTCCAATAGAATCTTGAAACTGAGAATATGCAACACCATTTATGAAAAATTGATATTGATTTGATGAATCAGTGTTGAATGCTTGGAAGTTAACTAAGTCATTCACACAAATATCAGCATCTAAATCATCTGCTTCGAATGAAAATGAAGGATAGTTGAATACATTAAATGTATACGATGGCATTGTATCACTTTCACAACCATTTTCATATGCTTTGAGACTAATGACATCATTATTATTTAAAGAGCTAAAAGAAAGCAGTGTATCATTCACTGATGGGCCGCCTTGTGAAACACCATTGTAGAAAAACTCAAATTGTGTCGCACTATTTGGAGATTGTGCTTCAAAATCAACGCTTGTCCCAGGACATATATTCGTGTCAAGAACTGAGCTCGATAAAGAGAAGTTAGGATTAATTATGTCTACTGTAACAGTATCGTAAGAGGTACAATAATTTTTATACTCAGACTTTAAAACCACATCTATTGAACCATATTCAATGAATACGTGAGAAGATGTATCTTGCTCATAATTTATATAGTCACTACCGCATGATGGATTCAAAGAGGCTACAATATCTCCTGAACTACCAGATGCACCAATCAGAGAAAATACTTCAATATCAATTGGAGTTACTATGCTAAATGAAATATCACTACCTAAAGAATCAACACCTACAGTATTTAACTCAATTTGACAATTAACTCCTTCTTCAAGAGTTACAAAAGTAGTGTCACTAGCTCCAGTAGATAGTGAGAAAGTTGATAAAGTTATCCCATTTTGAATTATGTCGTATGACCAACCATTCCATCCGTCTCCAACAGAATCGGACATAATAATAGAGTATTGACAGGTTACCCCTGCTGGATCAAAATATCCAGTTGAACCATCGTTAAAATACCATTGAGATGTTATATCACTAGTAGTCCCTAGAAAGTTTACAGAATTGTTTGTAAACCCTGTTGTATCTCCAAAGCAAAAAGGGCCATCAGCTGTAAAACTTGATGTAACAGCTGGTGTGCTATTGAAAACCCAATTGTTAGTGCCTGGTGATGAAAGGTTTGATGAGAAATAAGCATTTGCAGAATTTGATACTACGATGTTATCGATTTTTAAACATTCGGCATTTGTTGACCCATCATTCTGTAAAAAGGAATTTGGAGAACTTCCAGGAGATCCAAAAGGTATTTGAGAATAAATATGAATTGAATCTCTACAATTTCCGATCATTTTAAGACTATCAGAAATTGTTTGTGTTGCACCACTTTCAAACAGTATAGATGAACCAGGTACAATTGTTAATTTGTTAAAACTATTGTTACCTATGATTCTTTGATCAAGATTTTTTAATGTTTGAAAGTTAAGAGTTACATCATAAAAAGTGGTAGGGTTAGATGCTGACCCCTCTGTCATTAAAAAGTTCAGAACACTTATAGTGTCTGGAGAATATTGAACGGTGTCACCTATGTATAGGTGTGAGGTTCCTGGATTTATAGTCAAATCATCATCACCATCAGAATTAAATCTACCTTTTAGTTCAACAAAAGAACTACCCATATTAAGTGTTCGTGAATCTGTAGTTGAACTAATATCATTTATTGTTGATATTGCACCAGTTTTAACATCGTTATTTTGAGTGTCAAAAATTCCGTTTACAATTAATATTCCGGAAGTATCACTCATCATTAGGTTGTCTTCTAATTTTAATGTTTGGGAGTTAGAATTAGGAGATACAATAAAGTTTGCGTCTATATTAGAATTATTTGATGTTATGGATGCATTATCCTTAAAAATAAAGGACTGAGATGTGTCTCTTCGGACGTTTAGGTTACTGTTTAAAACTATATCACCGTATACCATTAAATTTCTTTCCAGAAATAAAGTCTGAGGTGAGTTTATTCCAGTCCAATCCATATAATTTAAATATGCTGTATCATCAACATTAACAATTTGGTTTGAGCTGTTAAAGGAATTATTATCAAAGTATACAGAATCTTGATTAGTTGGGATTTGATTTATTGGGCTACCTCCTGACTGGTTAGACCAATTACTTGGGTTAGTCCAATCTCCATCATTTCCAACCCAATATAACTTTGTGTATATGATTGTTAAATCAAGTGTTATAATACTATCACATCCTACTGCATTACTTGTAGTAAAGGTTGCAGTATTATTCGATGCAGTATACGTGTTACCATCTAACCAAGTATAATCATTATATGCTGTAATTACATCAGTTGATGAACTAGAATTATTTATAGTTAAATCAAGTGTAATAATACTATCACATCCTGCTGCATTTGTTGTAGTATAGGTTGCAGTATTATTTGATGCTGTATACGTATTTCCATCTACCCAAGTATAAGAGTCGCAAGCTGTAATTAAATCGGTTGATGAAGTAGGAACACAACAATTTTGTAAAGGGACATCTGTACTATATGTTGCACCATTTATTGTTCCATTATTTCCGTTAGATGTTAAGTCAAAAGCTGTTGTTCCACTTCCTTCCTCAAAGTTCCAATAACCAACTAAATCTGTTTCTGTTCCTGTTGGAGGGCAGTTCATATATTGTTGGATTTCTTGTTGGGTAAGTGCAGTGTTCCATATTTCAACATTATCTATTAGTCCATCAAACAATTCAGTCAAACCATGAGCCGCTTTACCAATAAATGTATTGGAAGTTGTGTTTGGAGAATTGTTTAAACCATTACACGAGTATATAAACTGACCGTTTAAATAAAAAGATAATAACCCGCCATTTAGAACTAAAGAGATGTGATTCCATTGATTAACATTTGCCAGTGTATTAGTAATGCAAAAAGTAGTTGGAGTAACTCCTAAGCCTGTATGTGCATAAAATTCTCCAGTAGACCTTACAATTAAGGCATATCCACCTGGTTGAGGTGAATTGACATATTTTGAGACAATATTTTGATATGAACCGATGTTATTAGTGTTTATCCATGCGCTTATAGTAAAGTCTTGTAATAAATCAATGTCGGTCAATTCAATATAATCATTAACTCCATCAAAGTTCATTGAGTAGTTGTTCTGCCCAAAGCTCATCATTGGAGCTATTAGTATAATAAGAATAAGTTTATATAAGTGGAATGCTGATTTTATTGATTTCACGATATTAGTAAAATAGGAGATATTTCTGTTTTTTTCTAACGTGAGATTAGGATTTTTCATAAATATCTTTTTAGCATTTTTTGGTCAAGTAAATACAAATATTGAAGAAAAAAATGACAGTACCAAATAACAATAATTGATTTATTTTTATTTTTCAACATTGTGTTTTTGTAAAAAATTTTAGTGTAAATTTGGTGCAAACTATTTGCAAACTAACTATCAAATCTTATATGAAAAAAGGACTATCACAGGCTTTATTGACAGTTTTTTTTATGCTATTTATAACTAGTGTTTTCTCTCAAGAAAGAGATAGTTTAAATACATCGACTAAATCGGAAACCGTTACACCTAAATCTGAAGCAGGTAATTTAGACATGATAACCGCGCCTGAAACATTTGAAGTGTCTTCTCAATTTAATGGTTTTATTAGCAAGTCACATGGATCAGCTATCGTTGTTACCTTGATTAATGATGTTGCTTTCCCATTGATAGCTAAAGGAATGAATAAAGATTTTTATGCTAAAAATAATTTGTCTTTCATATCAGAATCTGATGTGCAAACAGTTCATGGTTATAAAGGAAAGTCATTTAAGCTATCTTTCAATTTGGAAGATAATGACTATATAAGGTATATGGTATATATCGGTGATATTAAAAACACTCTTTGGTTGAACATCACTTACCCTAAGATAGTTGAACCTGTTTTAGAACCAGAGATTCTTAAGTGTATTGATTCTGTTAATTTAAATCCAAATAGAGGTGAGAAATAAAATATTATTTTTTGTTATTTCACTATTCTTTTCAGGCAATCTGTTTTGTCAAACACAAACGATTCACCATCAAGCAAATTTCTCAACAGATTCTCCTCAAAGCATGTGGGGAGCAAATGGTGTAAATTTTAGTCTTGATAAGACTATTACTTTATTTAATGAATCTTGGAACGAGAGTTTTGATACTGGTAGTGGAGGGATTGCTAATATTGCTGGATTTAGTTTTGGCGGTGGATTAGCCGGTGGGATTTCTGGTGTTGTAGGTTCAGAAATTTCTTTAAAGGGTTTTACATTAGGGCAGATAGATGTTGATTATCCAGTTGATGTAGAAGTTGTCATGAATCAAGATCAAACATATGATCAAGGAGATTCTGTATCAATTACTACTTCATATGATGTCGAGTCAGGCTATGAATTAGAGACTATGTATCCAAGTGCTGGAGAAGTTAGTTGGGACTTTTATTTTCAAATGGCTGCCAATGCATCTGCGGAATTATGTGCTTTTTCATGTGTTTCATTTCCTATAATCCCTTCTTTTGACACTGGTCTTCAGACAATAAACCTAGTTCATATTAGTGGTAATGGGGCAACAACTGGGCCAAATGATGGGCCAGGAGGACAACTTGGAATATGGTATCTAGGTCTTGCAGATATAGCAGCCCCTGATGAGGATGGAATACGTGGTTGGCCATACGCTAAACCGCCAGCAGGAAGTAATAGCATTGATGATGATGATGCTCCTTGGCAAGTACATATCCCTGTTAGTGCAGACGGTGTCGTTGCAGAATTACCTGATAATAGTTTTGGTCTTTCTGGCGAACTAAGTATACCATATGTTATTACGGAAGATAATTTAAACGCTTCAACTGGAAATATTCAAGCTTGTGGAGACTCTACATATTTGGTTCTAGATCTTGAAATTTTTAAAGTTTTAGGTAAAATTTTATCTAAATTACCTTCACCTCAAACTCAAGCTGCAGGTGCTGTTCTTGCTAACCTTTCAGGTAGTGAGGAGCTTGGTGTTGCTGAGGTTACTTGGAATTTCTTCTCTGCAAGTTTTGATGCTCAAATAGCAAATACTCAATGCTTTGATTTTACTCCCAAGGTTTATGGTAAATATGAGTTTCCTGTTCCTGTTGGCTATACAATTTTCAACCCATCTGGTGCTATTGTTTCATCAGGGAATAGTAGTATAATAAATATTGAGATAGGGAATACATTTAAATATAAATACCCTTGTTATTTTGATACTATTAATATTGAACCAACATACACGATTGATGGTATAATTAGAAACCATACTTATGATCAAGTTACATTTAATTTTAATATTAGTGCACTAGAATTTGGTTTTGAGATACCAGCAATAACAGTTATCCCTGGATTTACAATTCCAGAAGTTTGTATCCCAATACCATATCCATGTCCAACATGGACAAAGCCTTGGAAATGGTGTACTGAATGGGTGTGTACTCCTGAAATTGTTGTCCCACCAGTGGGATTTCCTGGCTGGACTCTAGGGGTTGGACCTTTGCTTGACGAATCTTGGCCATTGGGCTCAGGATTTAGTTACGATTGGTTTGATGATACATGGAGCCTTGGAGGGTTTAATCCAATAACATTTAGTTCATTCTCTATGGTTGCTAACCGACTTGATATTTCTACTTCTTTTGCCGATGTAGATTGTTATGGATCAAATACAGGGTCAATTAACGTAGTGACAGCAGCTATTTCTCCTGCGTTTCCATATGAATATTCATGGTCGAATGGTACTGTGACATCTCTAAATTCTCAGAGCACAAACCTAACGGGACTTCTAGCAGGACCCTATCAAGTTACAGTATACGATAATAATGGTTGCCAAATGTTTGATGGTGCAACCATCTCTGAACCTCAAGAATTAACGGTAAGTTATTTTTCAAATGATATAAGTTGTAATGGTGCCGATGATGGTTCGATTGATATTATAGCTTCTGGAGGAACTGGAGGTTATACATATACAATTAATAATCAGATTACATCATCTAATATTACGAATTTACAACCTGGCTCATATAATATAGTTGTTAATGATGCTGAGTCTTGTAGTAAGTCAATTAGCGTAACAATCAATGAGCCTCCTCAATTAACTCAGTCTGGATCAGTTATAGATGTGAGTTGTAAAGGAGGAAATGATGGTGAAATTAATGTCGATGTAGGGGGAGGTGTTTTACCATACACCTATTCTTGGGATAATCCTAATTCTTCAACTTCAGAAGATTTAGTTGATTTATCTGCAAGTACTTATATATTAACCATTACTGATGACAATGGATGTATTAGCTCTCTTCCATATATTGTTGATGAGCCTACAACACACGTCTCTCTTAGTGGATCTACATCAAATGTTTTATGTTATGGTGATTCTACAGGGTCTGTCGATGTTACTACTTCTGGTGGTACTCCCGGATATGTTTATCAATGGTCAAGTATTATAGATGGTGTTTTACCTTTTGTTACAGAGGATCTAAATTCAGTTCCAGTGGGCACATACTCACTAATTGTTACAGATTTAAAAGGTTGCATTGATACACTAAGTAAGATAGTGAGTGGGCCTTCTGCAGCTATTAATTCATCTCCAGTTTTAACGAATATACTTTGTAAGGGTGATTTAACAGGTGTAATTGATCCAAATATAAGTGGAGGGAATTCTGGTTACTCTTATTTATGGTCAACTAATTCTACTCAAGCTCAAATATCTGGATTGCAAGCAGGGGATTACACATTAATTGTAACCGACACTAACAATTGTGTTACTGAATTTACTTATCAATTAACTGAGCCAAATTCTAGTTTGTCACTTACTATTAATGCTATAGATGTTCTTTGTCATGGTGATAATTCAGGAGAAGCATTAATAGACATAAGTGGTGGAGTAGGAGGTTATACTTACACATGGAGTAATGGTGAAATAACAAAAGATATAAGTAGTCTGTTTTCTGGGAATTATTCAGTTACTGTTATAGATACAAATAGCTGTTCAATTTCGGATAGTATATATGTTGATGAGCCAGTCGCACCATTAACACTTTCAAGTACTGTAATTGATGTGGGGTGTTATGGGGAAAATACAGGTTCTATAAACTTATTAATTAATGGTGGTTCATCACCATATATTAAACAGTGGTCAAATGGGAATTCTATCATACTATCTGATACAATAAACGTTTTATCAAATCAATATTCAGACTCTTATTCAGCATTTGTAACAGATAATAATGGATGTACAGCAAGTTTAACTTCCATTATAAACGAGCCAAGCTTTCCCTTAGCTATATCAGGATCAGTGAATGATGTTAATTGTAACGGTTTAAGCGATGGCTCTATTGACATTAATGTAACAGGAGGAACTATAGATTATATTTATTCATGGACAAATGGCAGTAGTTTGGAGGACTTATCAAATGTATCTGCCGACACTTACACTGTAACTGTTACAGATTCTAACAATTGTATTGCAACTAATTCCTTTATTGTAGAAGAACCTTCTCTTCCACTCACAGTATTGCTAAGTAAAACAGATGTTTTATGTCATGGAGACACGGATGGACAAATTGAATCCTTAGTCCAAGGAGGGACTCAACCATACACATATTCTTGGTCTAATTCAGAGACTTCTCAAAATTTAACAAATGTTCCATCGGGTATTTATACTTTAAACGTTACCGATGACAACGGTTGCTCTTCTTTTACTGGAACTACAATTAATCATCCTGATTTATTAGTCGTTAGTCCAATAGTTACAGACGCAAGTTGTTTTGGTTATAATGATGGAGAAATATTTTTATCCATTCAAGGAGGAATTCAACCCTATTATTTTAATTGGGGGAATGAAAATGAAATACTTTTGAATAATTCTAGTGAAACTTTAGACACATTAATATCAAATGATTATTTCATAAGAGTTAGAGATGATAATGGATGTATCAATGAGCAGATAGTATCAGTTGATCAGCCAGAACCTTTGGTTGCGACTGCTCAAATCAGTGATGTGACTTGTTATGATGGGAATAATGGTTCAATTGATTTAAATATTTCAGGGGGTACAGCTCCATACCCTATAATTTGGGATGATGGTCAGACAACCGAAGACATATTCAACTTAGTTGAAGGGAATTATCAGTATACAATTACCGATAGTCAAGGTTGTATTCTCTCAGATTCGTCCTATGTCAGTCAACCCGAATTAATTCAAATTGGTTATGAAATTATTCCAACAAGTTGTATTGATCAGAAAGATGCTGCAATTTTTGTGAATCCATATGGCGGTACAGTTCCATATAATTATTCATGGTCTAATGGTTCATTAGATCAAAATATTGAGTCTCTTGCTCCAGGGCAATATGATTTAACAATTTTCGATTATTACGGATGTACTCAAAGTTTTAACTTCGATATAAATATTAACGAAGGAGAATGCTTAAATATCCCTAATACATTTACACCAAACAACGATAATTACAACGATACGTGGATTATTGGGAATATTGATTTATATCCTGAGGCTACCGTTAAAGTTTTTAATAAGTGGGGCAATGAAGTTTTTTCTTCATTTGGTTTATATTCTCCATGGGAGGGAACACATAGAGGTGTTTCACTTCCTTCAGACGTATATTATTATGTAATTATTTTACAAAATGATGAGGGGAATGAATATACTGGTACAATAACAATAATAAGATAATTGTGATGTTAAAAAAAATACTTTTTTGTTGTCTAATAACGATATGTGGAATGTCATATGCTCAAAATGCATGTCCCAATATTGTAATGACAGGAACGGATGTTTCTTGCTATGGACAATCAGATGGATCAGCAACTGTATCTATAATTTCAGGTGGGTCAGGGAGCTACACTTTTACATGGTCAGATTCTACAATATCAAGTGGATCTTCTGGTAGTTCGATTACATCTCTGTCTGTGGGCACTTATACTGTTACAATTTCTGATAATAATACTGGGTGTAATGTCATAGGAGCTTATGTAGTTGGTTCACCAGACCCTATTTCTATATCAGAAACAATAACAGACGTTAATTGTTACAACGATCAAACAGGTCAAATTGACATTAATGTAACAGGAGGAAGTACACCATATTCTTTTTTATGGAGTGATAATTCAACACAAGAAGATTTAATTAATGCACCCGCAGGAACTCATACCGTAACTGTTTTTGCACCTAATAGTTCTTGCCAGTTTTCAAAAACTTTTTTTATTGAACAACCAGGAGCAGAGTTAAGTGGAAGCGGTGTTGTTACTGATGTTTTATGCTTTGGTACAGCTACCGGTTCTATTGATGTTACAGTATGGGGAGGAACACCACCTTACACTTATTCTTGGGACAATGGCATGTTATCACAAGATGTTTCTGGACTTAGCTCAGGGGCGTATTTACTTACTGTAACTGATGTAAAAGGATGCACATTAAATTTACCTTTTACAGTCAATCAACCTTCTGCATTAAGTGGGACAATTTCAATGGATTCGGTTGATTGTTTTGGCACTTCAACAGGTTCAGTTAGTTATACTGCTTCAGGGGGTACTAGCCCAATGAATTATTCATGGTCGAATTCTACTTCATTATTCTCTCAAAATCAATCTACTATATATAATATGCCAGCTGATAAATATACTGTGATTGTAACTGATAATAACGGCTGCATAATATCTGACAGTATAGATCTTATAGAACCAACAGAGCTTGTTCTATCTTCAACATTTCAAGACGTACTATGTTATGGTGAAAATACAGGTTCAATTGATTTAACAATTTCAGGAGGGATTGCTCCATATGAATTTTTATGGACAAATAATTCTTCAATCGTTTCTACGTCTGAAGATGTCGATAGTTTATATTCAGGGCTTTATTCAGCAACTATTTCCGATCAAAATGGTTGTTTAATTAATTTTAGTCAAGAGATTATTCAACCAAGTATTCCTGTAAATGTATCAACTGATGTTATAGATGTAGGATGTTTTAATGATGCTACAGGTTCAATTGATTTAACAATATCTGGTGGTACAGGACCATATGATTTTGATTGGAGCAATGGAAGTACTACTGAAGATATTTTCAATTTAGTTGCAGGTACATATTCTTATGTCATTTTAGATGCTAATTTATGTCAATTATCAGGCGCTGAGGTTATTTCTCAACCGTCAGAATTAATTGTGACAAATCAAATAACAAACATTGACTGTCATGGTGAATCCACTGGAGTTATTGATTTAACGGTTACTGGTGGAACTTCCCCGTATTCTTATAGCTGGTCAAATAGTTTGTATCAATTAAGTACAACATCTCAAGATCTTATCAATTTGGAACAAGATACTTATCAGTACGAAGTAGTTGACGATAATGGATGCCTTAAATCAGACACATTAACTGTATATGAGTCCCCAGATCTAGTTAGCCAAATAACAGGGCAAAATATTTTGTGTTACGGTGGTACAAATGGTTTAGTTGATTTGACTGTAAATGGAGGAGTAGGGTCATATTCATTTTTTTGGAATAATCTAGAAATCACTGAAGACATCAATAACCTTACCGCAGGATATTACGAAGTTCAGGTAACAGATTCATTGGGCTGTACATTATCGGACAGTATTACTTTGACTCAACCCCTAGATAGTTTAGATTTTTCTTACGAAGTTTTTGATGTTCTATGTAATAATGGAGTGGATGGCTCAATTAATCTTTCAGTTTCAGGTGGGACTCTACCATATTACTATAGTTGGTCTAGTGGTGACACATTGTCTAATATAATGGGATTAACAGCAGGGAACTATCAGTTTTTAGTTACAGATGAAAATGGTTGTACGATAACAGATTCAATATTTGTAAATCAACCAGATGCGGTAACATTAAATGAAAATATTTTAAATGCAAGTTGTTTTGGTTTTAGTGATGGCGCAATTGATATCACCCCAATTGGTGGGACAGCACCTTACGATTTCACTTGGTATAATTCCACCTTTGCTTTATCTGCTCAGACAGAAGATTTGAGTGGATGGCCTGCAGATATTTATCAATTAGAGATTATTGACTCTAATAATTGTTTCTATGAAATGTTTCTTGAAATTACAGAACCGGATGTATTAGAAATAAGTTTTTCATATAATAATGTTAGTTGCTCAGAGGGAACAGATGGAAATATACTAGTAGATATTACTGGAGGGACACCAAGTTATTCTACAACATGGTCTAATGGAATTACAACAGAAGATTTATTAAATATAAATTCAGGTACATACCAATTGAATGTTGTTGATTCTCAGTTATGTACTGATTCTATAACCGTTGATATAGTTCAACCTGACCCTCTTCAAATTTCATTTGAAGTCGACGAAGTTTCTTGTATAGATAATCATGATGGTGTAGCCTATGCATCAACAACTGGAGGAAACGGGAGCTATGTTTATTCTTGGTCTAATGGAACGGATGGATCAATTAATGAGAATTTAAGTAATGAATTTTATTCATTAATTGTTACAGATATTTTAGGGTGTTTAGTTGAAGATTCAGTATATATTCCAAAAAATAATAGTCTATGTATAGATCCAGTTAACGCTTTTTCACCAAATTCTGATCAATATAATGATACATGGATTATTGATAATATGGATCTGTATCCAGATTCCGAACTTAAGATATATAATAAATGGGGCAATTTGATTCATCAACAAAATGGTCTATATCAACCATGGGATGGAACAACGAATGGACAGGCACTTCCATCAGACACTTATTATTGGATTTTAAACTTAAACTATCCAGATAGAGATGTGCTTAAAGGAAACATAACAATTATAAGATAAAAATTATGAAAAAAGTTTTAATATTATTACTTGTGATAGCGACTGGTTCAGTTTATGGACAACAAGTTGCCTTGAACTCTCAGTATCTTTTTAATGAGATGCTTGTTAATCCAGCTGCTACAGGGACAAAAGAGTATATACCAATTCAATTCAATTTTAGAAAGCAGTGGACCAATTTTCCTGGTTCTCCTACTACTCAAGCTCTATCAGCTCATTCATCGATAACCAAAAATATGGGGTTTGGAGGAACATTATTTAATGATGTTGCAGGTCCTTCCAGAAGAACAGGTGCAAATATTAACACATCTTATCAATTACAGTTGGATCAAAATAGAAACAATGTTTTAGGCTTTGGTTTGGGAGTATCTCTAACTCAGCACATGATTGACGTTAATAAGCTAACCACTTATTTGCCAGATGATCCAGCTGTTGAAAGAGGTTTTAATAATCAAATAGTTCCAGATGCCAATTTTGGTTTATTCTATCGTTATAAGAACAAAGGTTTTGCTGGTTTATCTGCTCATAATTTGGTCGAATTAAAAAGAGATCTTTATGATTTTGAATCAATTTTTGTCAATCCTTTAGTGAGAACTTATTATTTTCTTGGTGGCTATAACTTTGATTTAAAAAGAAAATGGGTTTTAAAGACATCGACTTTAGTTCAAATGATAGAAACAGGAACGATGCAATTTGATCTAACAACTATAGCTTCTTTTAATGATATTTTATGGTTTGGCGCTTCATATAGGCATACAGACGCCGCTGTTTTTATGGCAGGAGGACAAGCTGGTCCATTTAAGTTTGGCTATTCTTATGACTATACATTATCAGATATTGGAGGCTATTCCTCAGGCTCTCATGAAATCTTTGTTGAGCTTCAAGTAAACAGAAAATCTACATCTAATTCACGTGTTCCTTGGTTAAAAAGAAATAGAATATACGCTCCCTAAATAAAATGAAAAAGTTTATAACCTTTCTTTTATTGCTATTTTTCAATTCAACTACTTTTTCTCAATATCTTGAAGAAGCAAGAGGATGGTTTGAAAAATATGAATATAAAAAATCAGCTGAAGCTTATTCTAAAAGTAATGAGATAGATAATCTTTCAATTGATGACTTAAATAGATTAGCGTATTCATATTTCATTATTGGAGAGTATAAAAAATGTAGGCCTATTGTTGATTCACTAATTAAAAGAGATAATATTCCCCCCTTATTCTTTTATATTGATGGAGAACTTTCAAAAGAGGAGGGAAATTATTTAAAGGCAAAAGAATCCTTTGAAAAATATATGCTTCTTGATACTGAAGTAAATATAGACACCAAAATTAAATCGTGCAAATTGATGCCATTATGGGAACCTATTTCAAATGCTGTAATTAATTTGAAAGAATATAATTCAACCAAAGCTGAAATTAATGGGAGTATATATAATGACAAAAAAATTGAATTGAATTGGAATATAGTATTTAAAGAAAGTGGCTATGATAGTATTAAAATGTCTGTTAATGAAGAAGAAATTGATAATTCTGAACTTTTATTATTGAATGCCTACTTAGAAAATAAAAACGGGGATTTGATAAAAATAAATTTTAATGAAAAATTCATCTCTGTTAGTTCATTAGCTTTTCTTCCTCAAAAAAATGAGGTTTTGTTTACTGCAACTAAACTATTAGAAAAAGAGTCTGTTCATAAGGTCCCTCACATATTTTCTGGTATTTACAACCCAGTGAATCAATCTGTAGATTCTATTAAACCATGGGTTTATTCAGGATATGAAGATTCTACTTCATGTGCTAATCCCTCCATTAATAGTGATGGAGATCTTATTATATTCTCAAAGTTAGGCTCAAAAACAAGCAATGCAGATCTATACATGACAAAGTTTATAGATAACAAGTGGTCTATTCCTACACCAATTGATGAGTTAAATACTGATCTTGATGATTTATTCCCAGTCTTTATAGGAGATTCTTTGTTGTCTTTTTCATCCAATGGATATCCTGGTTATGGTCGTTTAGATATTTTTTATGTTAATGCTGAAGATTTTTCAAATCGCAAACATTTTAAATCGCCAATAAATAGCTATATGGATGATTTTAATTTTATCTATACTGATGTTAGTAAAGCCATTTTTACTTCTAATCGAATGGGAGGTGTTGGTGATGATGATATATATACTTATGAGCTAAATAAAAAAATAGATACAAATATTATAGAGACTATTGATAAAGATGATATTTTAGAGAAATGGCCTTTAACTAAAGTTTATTTTAGTTTTGATAGATTCAATCTTGAAAATGATATTCCTGAAATTGATCAATTAGTCTCATTAATTAAAAGATATAATGTAAATATTCTTTTAGAAGGACATGCCGATAGAAGGGGGTCTTTAAAATATAACTATGACTTAGGATATAAGAGAGCAATTTCTGTTAAAGATGCATTGCAAAAAAGAGGTATACCATCTAACCAAATACAAGTTATTTCTAAAGGTAAAACGGAACCTTTTTATGATTGTTCTTTGGGCTGTTCGGAAGATGATCACTCTAAAAATAGGTTTGTACTTCTTAAATTATTAAAGAATTAGTTTACTTAGATATTTGATATCCTTTGGGAGGTAGTGTTGAAAATGTATTCACTTTATCTTTTATTTTTTCCATAAAATTAGAAGCAGTAAAAGTCATCATCATACCATTCTCTTCTTTACTAAATTTCATCGGAAATCCAGGTAATATTGGATTTGTGAATTGATTTTCTATGTTGCTAAGGTCAATTTCTGTTGTATACCAATAGATTGACTTTTTACCTGCAGATGTAACTATAGCCTTTTTACAATTGAATCCAAGGATAGTCTTAGTTTCGTTAATTAAGCTACAGATTGCTGATGTGTCAGGGTTATTATATTTTATTTCATCAGCATAACTTAGGGTTGCATATTTACCATTTCTACTATCCATAAGTGATATTGCTGCGTTTGTTGATTTGTTTATTCTAATTGATGAGCGGTAGATTTGCCCCATTTTAAAATCGATTCTTATTTTTTTTTCAGCAAAATATAACTCCATTTTACTATCTCTAAGTAATGCGGCTTTTTGTTTAGTTGAATTTAGAGTGTCAATTGCTTTAACATCAATATCATATTGGATATATCCTTCTGTTAATTGAGAAATAGAGAAGTTATAAAACAATAATAATATTATAGGTAGAATAATTTTCATTAATATGTAAAAATATAATTATTCAGATATTAATTAAGAATAATTTATAACTTGATTTTTTTTAATTTGTAGTTTTGTAATTTATTATCAAATAATGGGAAGAGCATTTGAATATCGTAGGGCAGCTAAAGAAAAACGTTGGGACAAAATGTCCAAGCTTTTTCCGAAGCTTGGTAAAGCTATTACTATGGCTGCTAAAGAAGGAGGAGTAGATCCTGAAATGAATGCTAGCTTAAGATCAGCAATAAAAAATGCAAAGGCACAAAATATGCCCAAAGATAATATTGCTGCTGCAATTAAACGCGCCCAAGGTAAAGATGCAGATTCATTTTCAGAAATGAATTATGAAGGTAAAGGGCCGCATGGTGTTTTAGTTTTTGTAGAGTGTGCTACAGATAATCCAACAAGAACAATTGCTAATGTTAAATCATATTTTAATAAAGCTGGAGGATCTATAGTAAGCAACGGCTCTTTAGAATTCATGTTTAATAGAAAGTGTGTGTTTGAGATTCAAAAAAGTGATGATATAGATATTGAAGAGCTTGAACTTGAATTAATTGATTCAGGTCTAGAAGAGATTGAAGAGGTTGAGGATAAAATAATCATCTATGGAGATTATACATCTTTTGGTGATTTATCTAGTGCTATTGAGAAGATGGAGATAGAGGTTACAAAATCTAATTTAGAAAGGCTACCAACATCTCCTGTTAGATTTAGTGATGATCAGCTTGCTGACATTGAGAAAATGTTAGATAAGATTGAAGATGATGATGACATCCAACAAGTTTTCACGAATGTCGAATAATAATTTTCAAATAAAAATTCTTCTACAAGAATAAAATAGTTGAATTATTCGTTAATAATTTTTGTTAAGGACATAGTATAATGACAATAAGATTAAGCCAATTTATTTATTTAACTATTCTACTTCTTTTAATAAGTGCTTGCTCAACAGAGAAGAACACAATATTAAGTAGAACTTATCATAGCTTAAATGCTCATTATAATGGCTATTACAATGCTAATGAGCTCATTAATCAGGCTTTAAATACTTATAGATCTTCTTTACAAGAAGATTACTATTCTATTTTGCCAATTGACCCTGTTCCAAATAAAGATGAAGTAATAGGAATGTATTCTTTTATTGATACAGCTATTCAAAAATGCACTAAGGTTATAAAAGATCATAGCATGCCTAGCAATGATCGCCCAGCAAGAAAAAAAGATGAACATAATAGGTGGATAGATGAAAATTGGATTACTGTGGGGCAGGCTTTTTATTACCGTTTAGATTATGAGTCAGCTATAAAGAATTTTAAATTCATTAAAAAGTTTTTCAAAAATGACCCATCTATATATACTGCTGAATTATGGATGGCTAAGACGAATATCGCTCTTGGAGAATATACTGAAGCGAAATTCAGTTTAGACAAGTTAGATAAAGCCATAAGTGAAGATAAATTTCGTGGAAAAAAACGAAGTAAAATAGGAAGAAAAAATAAAAGAGGGGATAATGATATACAAGTCCCAAAGAAGATAAGGTTTGATATAGAAAAAACTAAGGCAGATTTTGCGATTAGAAAAGGAAATAACCAAGAGGCAATTAAATATTTAGAATCTGCATTAGAATTTGCAAAGAAGTCTAGAGATAAAACACGCGTTCATTTCATTTTAGGCCAACTATATGAAAAATCTGGAGAAAGTGAGAAGTCAAGTTATCATTATGCAAAAGTTCTAAAAGGTGATGCTCCTTTTGAAATGAGTTTTAATGCAAGGATTAAAAAGGCATTTTTAGGAAGTAGTGAAAAGAAAAAAATTGATTTGTATAAAATGTTAAAAGATGCAAAAAATTCAGAATACAAAGATCAAATTTATTACGCTCTTGCTGGGATTGAATTTAATGAGGGGAATGAGGTAAAGGGAATTGAATATTTACATCAATCAGCATTTTATTCTATTAAAAACACAAGGCAAAAAGGCATGGCCTATGAAATGTTAGCTGATATTAGCTTTGGTAAAAGGAATTACGTGAGCGCTCAAAAGTACTATGATTCTTGTGCTAAAGTGATAACGGATAGTTATCCAAATGCAGAAGCGATTAGGAACAAAGCAACTAATTTAGCAGATCTAGTGATTGCTGTGGAAACTGCAAAATATGAAGACAGTGTTCAGATGATAGTTGCTTTGAGTGAATCTGATCGCAAAGATTTTCTAAAAAATACAATCAAGAAGATTAAAGAAGAAGATGCTAGAAGAAAAGAAAAAGAAGCTGCTAGATTAAGAGAGCTTCAGTCTAATGAGAATTTATTTGTTCAAAGTGGAAGTGGATCAAAATGGTATTGGAGTAATGCAAAATCTAGATCAGAAGGATTAGACGAATTTAAAAGACTTTGGGGTAGTCGTGAAAATGAAGATGACTGGCGTAGATCAGATAAAATTGTAATAGGAGATTTTTCTAACATAGAAGAAGAGATAATTGAGTTAGATACTACTTCTGTCCCAGATGACACACTAACAGTTGAATACCTTTCATCAAAGTTACCTTTAACTGATTCTCTATTAGCTATATCTAATGTTAAACTTTTAAAAGCTCTTTACGATGCTGGAGTTATTTATAAAGATTTATTAAATGAAGATAATATGGCAATAGAACAATTTGAGGCTGTGCTAAATAGGAATATAGAGAATGAACACAATCTAATGTCAGCATTTCAATTATTTAAAATCAGAGAGGAAGTAGATATAACCAAAGCACAGGAGCATAAAGACTATATTCTAAAAAATTTCCCCGATAGTGACTATGCAAATTATTTGAGGGATCCGAATTATTTTATTAAAAAGAAAGAACTCGAAATTCTTGCAGAAAAGGAATATGTTTTGGTTTTAGAACAATATAATAATCAACTGTACTATCCAGTAATTTCAAAATCTGATGATGTTATTTTAAATGATAAAGCTAATTTATTTCGATCAAAATATATGTTATTAAAAGCTCTTTCTATGGGACAAGTCATGGAGGAGAAGTCAGATCTATTACCTGTGTTAAACCCCATTATAAAAGAGTATCCAGGGACTTTAGAATCTAAGAAAGCGAAAGAAATGATTGATATTATAGAGAATGGTTATTCTAAAAATGAGATTGTAGATTTTGGGGATAAATTTTTATTTAAATATGATGATAAAGTTAAAAACAGAGTAATTGTATTTTTAGATGAGGGTCAGAATTCTAATTTAGCAAAATCTAGAATTATTGATTTTCATAGAGAATTTTTTAGTCGTGATAAGCTAAAAGTAACATCCAAAGTATACAGTCCTAAACAAAATATCATCTTAATTAGTGATTTTGATACAGAAGCTGATGGGAAAGAGTATATTCGTATTTACAAAAAGACTAGAAAGTATTTATTGAATTTGCAAAAAGCAAAGATTTTCATGATTACAACGGATAATTTGAAAATATTATTTGAAAATCAAAACTTTGCAGATTATGAATTATTTTATGAAGAATATTATTAAATTATAAGTTATGAAGAAAAAAGGAAGTGATTTTTTTGAAAGTCCAGAAAGATTAAATGTTATTGTCTCAGGGTCTAAGGTTTTAGGAGATATGATTACTGATTCTAATTTAAGAATTGATGGAGAGGTTGTTGGGAATGTAACATCAGCTTCTAAAGTTGTAATTGGTGATGAAGGTAGTATCAAAGGTGATTTAATATGTGCTGATGCAGATATTGAGGGGCGTGTTAATGGAGTATTAACTATTGATGGATTACTTGCCTTAAGATCTACTGCAATTGTTGAAGGTCAAATATCAACTACTAAATTAGAAGTAGAGGAAGGTGCTCAATTTTCAGGGAATTGTAAAATGAACAATTTTATTGAAAAACCTTTGTTTAAGGAACTTGAAAAAGATCCGGATAAAGAGGCTGATATTAATATTCTTAATGAAGATTAAAAAGGATTACAATAACCTTTCTAAGTATGCTCGTTTTTCTTCTATTGTCATTCAGATGGGAGTTATAATCGCTTTTTTCACATGGTTAGGTGTTTATTTAGATCGAGAGTATAATACTGAAACAGGTTGGTGGACAATAGGCCTTTCTTTATTTGGTATAATCATATCCTTATATTTAGTAATCAACAAGGTTATAAAAATTAGTAATAGAGATGAATCCTAGTAAACTCTTCATAAGAAGATTTGTCTTATCATCGTTATTAGTTGAATCAATTTTATTTCTCTATTTTTTTATAGATCTTTCAGGAAATGGCCTTCTCTTGAATTTAATAATAAACGGTTTTATTTTTTTATTTTTTTTAATAGGCTCTATAATTATAGCTCCATCAATAGGGAGAAAATCTAAGAGTTTTATTAATAGATTTATATTGTCATCATTTATTCAATTTATTTTTAGTCTTTCAGTTTTAGCTATAGTTATATATAATATGTATAATCTTTTTCAGGTTAGGTTTATAGCTGTCGTATTTATTTTACATTATCTTGTTTTGTTATTAATTCAATCAATTTTCTTAATAAGAAGAAAATAAATTAGTCGTATTTTGAGTTTCTTTTTTTCTTTAAAAGAAATTGAAAAATAGGTTTTAATATTTTTAAAAAGTTTTTTATTTTTTTTTTGCCGTCACTATTAAAAGTTTAGTTAAATTCGCAGAAATTTTAAAACGATTTTAACAGTTGGATAAAGTCATGAAATATTTTGCTGTACTTTTTTGTTCAATAACATTCTCTTTCTCTGTTATAGCTTCAGAGGAAGGTCATGAAAAAGAGGACTTTAATGTTAGTGAGATGATTATGCACCATGTAAAAGATGCACATGAATGGCATCTGTGGACTCTGAATGACAAGCATGTATCTATTTATCTTCCTATTATACTTTATACGGATGAAGGTCTTAAGGTCTTCTCTTCCTCACATTTTTATCATAATGAGCCATCTCACGAAGGAGAAAACCATTATTACAAAGGTACTGGACCCGCTGAAGGATATGCTATGTTCCATGAAAAAATATATAAGTTAGATGACTCAGGAATCTTACACTTTGAAGGAGGTCATGTTCATGGAAATATAAAACCACTTGATTTTTCAATTACAAAAAATGTTGTTTCTCTTTTCATAGGATCTTTCTTAGTATTTATAATAATGTTCACATGTGCTAGGTATTATAAAAAAAATGGATCTGTTGCGCCGAAGGGCTTATCAAAGTTCATTGAACCTTTAATTTTATTTGTTCAAGATGAAATTGCGAAGACTAATATTAATGAAAAGAAGTATAAGAAATTTGTACCATTTTTATTAACCATATTTTTCTTTATATGGATCAATAACCTTTTAGGATTAATACCTATATTTCCAGGAAGCGCGAATCTTACAGGTAATATAACAGTTACTTTTTTCTTGGCATTTTTAACTCTGATTTTAATTCTTGTGAATGGTAATAAGAATTATTGGGGCCACATTTTTGCTCCACCGGGTGTACCAAAAGCTCTATTGCCTATTATGATTCCGATAGAGATAGTTGGGATATTTACAAAACCTTTTGCTTTAATGATTCGTTTGTTCGCTAATATTACTGCGGGACATATTATCATTTTAGCTTTGATTTCCATTATTTTTATAAATAAAAATGCTGCTTGGGGAGCTCTATCTGTTCCTATGGCATTATTTATTTCAATTTTGGAGTTGTTAGTAGCTGCATTACAAGCATATTTATTTGCTATGTTATCAGCTTTATTTATAGGTGCTGCTGTTGAAGAGTCGCACCATTAATTAGTAATTTTTAAATTTAATATATATGATGTACGGAAGTATAGCAGCAATTGGAGCAGGACTTGCAGTTTTAGGAGCAGGTATTGGTATTGGACAAATCGGTGGTAAAGCGGTTGAAGGTATCGCGCGTAATCCTGAAGCTTCAGGTAAAATAACTACTACAATGATTATTGCAGCAGCCTTAATTGAAGGTGTAGCCTTATTTGGTGTTGTAATAGGTCTTTTAGGAGGTTCACCTGCATAAAGAGTAAAATAAATTCTGCCGACACATAATGTGAAGGCAGAATTATTTAAAACTAAAAAAAGAAAAAAATGGATTTAGTAACACCTGACTTGGGTCTGTTATTTTGGACAGGTATTGTTTTTTGTACTTTGTTATTTTTATTAGCAAAGTTTGCTTGGAAACCTATTTTGAATGCAGTTAATGAAAGAGAAAAAAGCATTTCGGAGGCCCTAGAGCTTGCTGAGAAGACTAGAGAAGAAATGAAATCATTGAAAGCAGAAAATGATAAAGTTTTGAGACAAGCAAAAGCAGAGAGAGACGAAATATTGAAAGATGCAAAAAGTACTGCAGCATCAATGATAGCAGATGCAAAGAAACAGTCTAAAGAAGAGGCTAAAAAAATAGTTGATAGTGCAAGAGAATCAATAAATGCAGAAAAAGCATCAGCGATATCTGACCTTCGATCTCAAGTTGCTTCTTTCTCTATTGAGATTGCAGAAAAAGTTGTTCGAGGTGAGCTTTCTTCTTCAGAAAAACAAGAAGCACTTGCCAATAAACTTGTTGATGATATTAATTTGAATTAGAAAATTCAAGCATGAAAAGTACAAAAGTAGCTTCTAGATATGCAAAGGCTTTAATGGAAATTGCAAAAGAGCAAAACAAAGTTAGTTCTGTTTTGAAAGACATGAAGTTTATACTTCAAATAAACACAAGTACAAATGATTTTGAAAGCTTAATTTCAAGTCCAATAATTAGTGCTGAAAAAAAAATTCAAACTTTTGAAAAAGTGTTTGATCAATTTGAAGATGTATCTAAATCTTTTGTTAAATTAATTACAGATAATAGAAGGGAGTCTAGTCTACCAGAAATAGCTCAATCTTTCATTTTACAGGTGAAAGATTATGAAGGGATTACCCCAATAACAATTACTTCAGCTGTACCTCTCGAGAAGTCTGTTAGAGATGTTATTGTTACAAAAATTCAAAAATCTGTAAAACATAAATTAGAGATAAAAGAACAAGTAGATGAATCTCTTATTGGAGGTTTCGTTGTAAAAATGGGTGATATGGAAATAGATGCTTCTATTTCAAATCAGTTTAATAATTTAAAAAAACGTTTAGTTCGTTAATTTTAAGATAAGAAAATAAATTATATACAATGTCAGAAGTAAAAGCAGCAGAAGTATCTGCAATATTAAAAGAACAACTTTCAGGTTTCCGTTCGGAAGCAGAGCTGAAAGAAGTAGGTACCGTTTTAACTATAGGTGATGGTATTGCTCGTATTTATGGACTTAAAGGAGTTCAGTATGGTGAATTAATAGAGTTTGATAGTGGACTTCAAGGAATAGCATTAAACTTAGAGGAAGATAATGTAGGAGCCGTACTTTTGGGACGCTCTGCAGAAGTTAAAGAGGGAGATACTGTGAAGCGTCTTGGACGTATTGCTTCGGTTAACGTCGGTGAAAAAATGGTTGGGCGCGTTGTTGACACTTTAGGAAATCCTATTGATGGCAAAGGCCCTATAGGTGGTGAATTATTTGAAATGCCTATTGAACGTAAAGCACCAGGGGTTATTTTTCGTGAACCAGTAACAGAACCTCTTCAAACAGGAATTAAAGCAGTAGATGCTATGATTCCTATTGGTCGTGGCCAGAGAGAGTTAATTATTGGTGACCGTCAAACTGGAAAAACTACTGTTGCTATTGATACAATAATCAATCAAAAAGAATTTTACGATAGAGGAGAACCTGTTTTTTGTATATATGTTGCTGTTGGACAAAAAGGATCAACAGTTGCAGGTATAGCAAAAAAATTGGAGGATGCTGGAGCTATGGATTATACTGTTATTGTTGCAGCAAATGCTGCTGATCCTGCTCCAATGCAGTTTTATGCTCCTATGACAGGGGCTGCTATTGGAGAGTATTTCAGAGATACTGGAAGACCAGCATTAATAATCTATGATGATTTATCTAAACAAGCTGTTGCGTATAGAGAGGTTTCATTATTACTCCGTCGTCCCCCAGGTAGAGAGGCATATCCAGGAGATGTTTTTTATTTACACTCAAGATTATTAGAACGTGCTGCAAAAATCATTAATGATGATTCTATAGCATCTAAGATGAATGATCTTCCAGAATCCTTGAAAGATAAAGTGAAAGGTGGCGGTTCTTTAACTGCGCTTCCTATTATTGAAACACAGGCTGGCGACGTTTCTGCATATATCCCAACAAATGTTATTTCAATTACAGATGGACAAATATTTCTAGAAGGGGATTTATTTAATGCAGGTATTAGACCAGCAATTAATGTTGGTATATCTGTTTCTCGAGTAGGTGGGTCTGCTCAAATTAAGTCGATGAAAAAGGTTGCAGGGACATTGAAACTTGATCAAGCTCAATATAGAGAGTTGGAAGCATTTGCAAAATTTGGTTCTGATTTAGATGCTGCAACAAAATCAGTACTTGATAAGGGAGCTCGTAATGTTGAAATTTTAAAACAAAAAGAGGGAGATCCATATCCAGTTGAAAGGCAGATAGCTATCATATATGTTGGGACAAAAGGATTAATTCAGAATGTGCCTGTGGATAAGGTTAAAGATTTTGAATCTGAATATCTTAATTATTTAGACTCTAAGCACTCTGATATTATGAATTCTTTAAAATCAGGCAAATATTCTGAAGAAGCTACAGATGTATTGACTAAAGTTGCTTCTGAGTTAGCTGCTAAATATTAATGGTTTGATAATTATATGTTATTTATCATCATAATTAAAGCATGGCAAATTTAAAAGAAATACGAAATCGAATTACCTCTGTTAGTTCTACTATGCAGATAACTTCTGCAATGAAAATGGTTTCAGCATCTAAGTTAAAGAGAGCTCAAGATGCAATTAATCAGATGAAACCTTATGCTGAAAAGTTACAAGAAATTTTAGGTAATTTAAGTGCAACACTTGATTTGTCTGAAAATCCTTATTCTGAAAACAGAGAAGTTAAAAATGTTTTAATTGTTGGTATAACATCTAATAGAGGTTTGTGTGGTGGATTTAACAACAATATTTTTAAAAAAGTTAATGAATTAATCGAAGAGTATGACGAAGTAAACACAAAGGTTTTATGCTTAGGAAAAAAAATAAACGATTTATATAGGAAAACTCAGAATTATTACCAAGATGATAGTTCTAGTGTTGAAGATATTTTTGCTGATTTAACTTTTGAAAATAATGCTATTATAGCAGAAAATATAATGGACCAATTTATTAATCAAAAATTTGATAAAGTTATTCTAGTTTACAATAGTTTCATTAATGCTGCAAGTCAAGAGGTGAAATCAGAACAATTATTACCTATTACTCCAATTATTAATGAAGTAACCAATGTAGGGGATTATATTTTCGAGCCAAGTAAATCAGACATAGTAGAAAATCTTATTCCCAAATCTTTAAAAGTACAATTATTTAAATCCTTGCTAGATTCTCATGCATCTGAACATGGAGCAAGAATGACGGCTATGCATAAGGCAACAGATAATGCTGAAGAGTTAAAAAGAAGTTTAACTTTATCTTATAATAAAGCTCGTCAAGCGGCTATTACTAATGAAATTTTAGAAATAGTTGGAGGAGCAGAAGCACTTAAGGGTTAATTTTAACTTTTTTAAGACCGTTTCATTTATTAATTTAGTTTTCATGAAGGTTTTTTTTCTTTTCTTTTTTTTAATTTCTTTTAGTCTTTATTCTCAAGAAAGAGCAAGGATTAAAGACAATATAGAGATTCGGAAATCACAAAAAAAAGATGCTGAAAAGAATATTTTAAAACTTAAAGAAGCCTTTCTACTTATTAGAATTAATTTAAGAGAAAAAGAGATTGCATATTATGAAAGTTTTCATAATAATAAAGGAGCTGATAAGGTTAGAAAAAAACAACAAAAACAAAACACTCAAATTTTAAAAGCATTTCAGGAAAATTTTGATTTCTGTAAAGCCTATTTCTTTTCAATGGCAGATTCTAGAAAGTTATTTGAAGGTAAAATTGATTCAGTTAAGTTTTATGATTTTGATATGAATTTGGTTAACCCTTATGGTTTAATTTCAAACAATTATTTTATAGCAGAATTTGGTTCAGTAGAGTCTGATACAACTTTTTTTTATAAAGGTAAAACACCTAACCCTCAAAATCAACAAAACCCTGAGGGATATAGTTATTTTGGAGATGAAAAATTCAGCCTACCAGCATTGGTGATAAGAAATAGAGACTTTATTCAATTAAGAGATCCATTTCCATATTATGCTGCATATAACCCTGGAGGTAATATTAATAAGAGGTACTCTAATTCTATAAGTAAATTAAATTTAAGACTCAAGAAATACTATGCCAAAGTTAGAATTAATTTGGAAGAAACACATACTGAATAAAACTTTCAGACTATTAATTATTCACTTAGGTTATATTTTTTATTGGTAATAATTTAAGAAAAGAACCAATAATCTATCTCACTTATTTTTTTTATAGAAAAAATAAATTGTTCAATTTTTTTTTGATCTTTTGGGGAAGCTACAGCAATAATTATTTGTGGGCTTTTAAGACCTTTAATAATCGAAAAATCTTGAACTTTTATACCGTAGATATCTTTGCCAATTTTTTTTCTATTATCGCACACCCAGTTGATTTCATCTTCGTTTTTTTTAAATAGTTTTATTAAATCTTTTCCATTTTTTCCAGCACCCCATATAACTAATGGTCTACTATAATCTCGGTCAATTTTACTGAAGTAATTTGTTTTAAGATTAAAGAAACGGTTATCCAAATAACATTTCCAATTTCTTGATATGCGATTACTATGATCGCGCCAGAAATGTAAAATTTTATCTATACCTATAATTTGAATTTTTCTTTCATAGAAGCGAAAACATAGATCATAGTCTTCTGGAAAAACATTAGAGTTAAAACCACCAGTTAAATCAAAATCTTTTCTAGAAATAAGCCAACAGTTAGATGGAATAACACATTCTCGATAAATTTCTGAAGTGTGTGAGTTGTTTTTAGAAACTTTGCAAATCCAATCGTCATATCTTTTAAACCCATTTCCTATTTTTTTTTCATCTGAAAAGGATTTTGTTCCGCCGGTAATAACAAATCCATCACCATAATTATCTAGCTCTTTTACCATAATGCTAAGTTTGTATTTAGGCATTTTATCATCAGAGTCCATTCTGTGGATATAATTTCCTTTACTTTTATTATAGCCCATCCTTAAAGCTTTAAGTAGGTCTGCCTGTTCAATATGGTATACTTTAATTCTTCTATCTTTTAATTCAAATTTTTTTAATATTTCTAACGAATTATCCTTAGAACCATTATTCACAGCGATAATTTCCCAATCTTTATAAGATTGGTTGATAATTGAATCGATGCATTCAGATAAGTAAATAGCTGAATTATTAACGGGCATAATGATTGATACCATTTTGAAAAGATTTGTTAAATAAAACAGCTATAATTTAGGATTAAGATAATCCTGAAATTTGACCATTATTATCTATTTCCATTTTTTCAGAGGCAGGCTTAGATGGTAGACCAGGCATTCTCATCATTTTCCCTAAGATTGGGATAATAAATCCAGCACCAGAAGCGAATTCAAATTCACGAACAGTTATTCTAAAATCTGAAGGCCTACCAAATAATTTATCGTTATCTGAAAATGATTTTTGTGTTTTTGCCATACAAATAGGTAAGCTACTCAATCCAAGACTATTAATTCTGTCTAATTCAGCTAGTGCTTTTTTTGAATAGTCAACACCTTCAGCACCATAAATTTCAACTGCAATTTTTTCAATTTTGTCCTTTACTTGTGATTCCCATTGATATAGTTGAGTAAATTCACTTTTTTTAGAGTTGATTTCAGAAACAACACTTTCTGCTAGATCAATCATTCCATTTCCTCCTTTTGCCCAACCATTAGCAACAATAGCTTTAACACCAATTTTATCACATTTAGATTGAATTAATTTTATTTCTTCTTCAGAGTCATTTGGAAAAGCATTAATCGCTACAATTGGTGATAGGTTGAATTTTTTAATATTCTCTATATGTTTTTCTAGATTTTCAAAACCGTTAGCTGTAAAATCTATATTTGGCTTGTTGTAGTCTTCTTTTAATGCTCCTCCATGATGCCTTAAGGCTCTAATTGTAGCCACTAAAACAACAGCATCTGGTTTTAATTTACTTGACACACATTTTATATTTAAAAACTTTTCAGCGCCTAAATCAGCTCCAAATCCAGCTTCTGTAACTACATATTTTGATAACGATAGTGCTATTTTGGTAGCTAAAATAGAGTTTGTACCTTGCGCAATATTGGCAAAAGGCCCTCCATGAATAATAGCAGGATTTCCTTCCATTGTTTGAACTAGATTCGGTTTAATAGCATCTTTTAATAAAATTGCCATTGCGTTTTCTGCTTTTAAATCACTAGCATAGATTGGTTTTTTATCAAATGTCAGCCCTATGTAAATTTTTCCTAGACGTATTTTGAGATCTTCAAAATTTTCTGCCATACAAAGAATGGCCATTATTTCAGACGCTGGTGTGATGTTAAAACTATCTTGTCGTGGTATTCCATTTCCAGTACCACCTAATCCAATAATAATATCTCTAAGTGCTCTATCGTTCATATCCATAACACGTTTCCATGATATCGTTCTTGGATCAATATTAAGATTATCTATTTTTGACTGAAGATTATTATCTATTAATGCGGAGAGTAAATTATTTGCTTTTTCAATAGCTGAAAAATCTCCAGTAAAATGAAGATTAATATCTTCCATTGGGATTACCTGAGAAAACCCTCCACCGGCAGCACCTCCTTTTATGCCAAAAACAGGACCTAAAGAAGGTTCACGTAGAACAACAGTTGTTTTCTTTCCAATTTTATTTAATCCCTCAGTAAGGCCTATTGATGTTGTTGTTTTTCCTTCTCCTGATGGAGTAGGTGTCATTGCAGTCACTAAAATCAAATGATTTTTTTTAATTTCTAATTCGTTTATTAAGCTTAATGGAAGTTTAGCCTTATATTTCCCATATAATTCTAACGAGTCTTCTTGTATGGATAATTTTTCTCCTATTTCTCTAATCGGATGTATTTTAGCTTTTTGAGATATTTCAATGTCTGATAATTGATTTTTGTGCATACTGTCTTTTTTCAAACTTTATAATAAAAAATAATTTTTGGTTAGGTGTAAATATAGTAGAAAATAACTTTAATGTTATTATAGATTTAGCTCTTTAACTTACTGTCTATGTAGATTAAATTTTATGTATTCACAAGTTGACATTAAAAACTATTTATTACACTTTAAGTTAAGTAACTTTGATTTTTTTACTTTCATAAAATGGCAGCAAATAAAAAAAACAATCAATTTGGAGTAACATCAAGTTATATTTCTACAATTGTTGGAATATCACTTGTTTTGTTCATGATAGGGATCGTATTAGGGGCAATTTTTGGTTTGGAGAATATTCAAAAACAAGCTAAGGAAAATTTACAAGGAGACTTGTTTTTTAAATCAGAAATGAATTCCGCTGATATTAAGCAAGTTGAACAGGAGTTAAAGACTTGGAGCCAATTTCGTAAAGTTTTTTATGTGTCTCCTGAAAGAGCTATTGAAGAGTTTACTGGTCAGGATCAAAACACAGATAATATTTTAGAAATTTTTGAGGGTACTAATCCATTACCACCAACAATTGGATTTAACCCTATTGAAGAGTATGCGACACTAGAAGGAATGGATAAAATAAAAAGAGATCTTTTTTCAGAGTACCAAGATAGTATAGAAGAAGTAAGTTATGATAAGGCTAGTGTAGAGTCAGTAAACCTTGGATTTAAACAGTTTGTTTATTTGTTTGGAGCAGTTGCTATTCTTCTCATTCTTATTGCTGTGGCAATGATTAATAATACAATACGGTTAGCGTTATATTCAAAACGATTTTCGATTAAAACGATGCAGCTTGTTGGAGCAACATCTTCTTATATAAGAAGACCGTTTTTATTAAAATCTATTCTTATAGGCTTTGTTAGTGGCATAATATCTCTAGCCTTGCTTTTTGGTTTGTTTTATGCGTTAAATAATGTTTTTGATTCAATTGAAATTAGTTATTCTATAAATGCATTTCTAACACTTTTGGGTTCTCTTATATTCATAGGTATTTTTATAACTTATATTTCTACTTTCTTCGCTCTTAATAAATATTTACGAATGAAGTTAAATGATTTGTATTAATTTTGGTATTTGTATTTCGGTAATAAAAAAATAAAAATGAGTTCAATTAACAAACCCAGCAAAAAAAAATCAACTTCATTAGGCGAGTTTAATGAAGAAAAATTATTCTCATTTAGTAAAAAAAATTATAAAATCTTACTTTTTGGACTTGCTATTAATATTCTTGGTTTTATTTTGATGATTGGTGGTGGTTCGGATGACCCAAATCAATTTGATGCTAGTGAATTGTTTAGCCATAGAAGAATTACAATTTCTCCGATCCTATTAGTTATTGGATATATTATTATAGCATATGCTATAATGAAGAAGGAAAAAGTAAATTCAAAATAGATTAAATGGGTTTTCTTGATGCAATTATTCTTGGGATAATACAGGGATTGACAGAGTTTTTGCCAGTTAGTAGTAGTGGACATCTAGAGTTAGTCAAATATATACAAGGTCAAGATCTTAGTGGTAAATCTAGCTTGATGATGACTACTTTTTTACATTTTGCTACAGCGTTAAGTACAATTGTTGTTTTTCGAAAAGATGTTTCTTTGCTATTAAAAGGGTTATTTAGATTTAAGAAGAATGATGAGTTGATTTTTTCAATTAAAATTTTTTTATCAATGATTCCTGCCGTTATTGTTGGGATTATGTTTGATGAGATTTTGGAATCATTTTTTCACGGTCAGATTTTACTTGTTGGATGTATGCTGATCTTCACGGGTGTGATTTTGTTTTTAGCCGATAAATCTAAGATTACACAAAAAGAAGTTAGTTTTTTTAATGCTATTATAATAGGAATAGCTCAAGCAATAGCCATTTTACCTGGAATATCAAGATCTGGTGCTACTATCGGTACTTCCGTTTTATTAGGTATAGATAGATTCAAAGCAGCTAGATTTTCTTTTTTAATGGTTATTCCAATTATCTTCGGGAAAATTGCAAAAGATATTATGAGTGAAGAATTTACAATTATTTTCTCAGATAAAGATGCCTTAGGAATTTCTTTAGGGGTAATATTAATAGGATTTATTTTTGCATTCCTAACTGGTTTTATAGCTTGTCAGTTCATGATTTTTTTAGTGAAAAAAAGTAAGTTGTCTTATTTTTCATATTACTGTTTTATTGTTGGTTTTCTTGCTATAATCTGGAAAACATTTAATTAGCATGATAGAAAAAATTGCTTTAGGCGAGACTATATTAGTAGATAAACCGATTGGATGGACATCCTTTGACGTAGTGAATAAAATACGTTGGCATTTAAAAAGGAAACTTGGTGTTAAAAAGATTAAAGTTGGTCATGCAGGAACTCTTGATCCTTTAGCAACTGGTTTATTAGTGATTTGTATTGGTGCAAATACTAAAAAAATTAACCAATATATGATAGGAGACAAAAGATATGTTGGTAAGTTTTTAGTAGGGAAAACAACTTCATCATACGATTTAGAGACTGATTTTAATGGAGAATTTCCTATTTCTCATATTAATGAGGATTTAATAGAGTCAGTTAGGCTTTCTTTTTTTGGTAAACAATATCAAGAACCACCTGTTTTTTCAGCAAAAAAAATTAAAGGTAAACGTGCTTATGATTATGCTCGTTCTGGCATAGATGTTGAATTAACAAAAAATAAAATAATAGTTCATGATTTTAAGATTGACTCCTCAAATTTTCCGGAAATAAACTTTGATATATTATGTAGTAAAGGAACCTATATTCGTAAAATTGCTCATGATTTTGGTTCAAGACTTAACTCTGGGGCCACTTTAATTGAGCTTAGAAGATTGCAGTCGGGCACTAAAAATGTTAGTGAGAGTAGGAGTATCGATGATTGGATTGATTTTATTGACAACTCTCCACTTTAAAAATGTTAATTTTTGTACCTTTGCATCCTTGCAAAAAAACTAATAAAATAGAATTGTTATTATGAATAAAATGAAATTATCTCAGTTTAGTTTTGATTTACCAGAAGAACTAATAGCAGAGTACCCGACAGAGAATAGAGATGAATCTCGATTAATGGTAGTACATAAGGATACTGGTAAAGTTGAACATAAATTGTTTAAAGACATTATCGATTATTTTGATGAAGGTGATGTTTTAATCATGAATAATACAAAGGTGTTTCCGGCTAGGATGTATGGGAATAAAGAAAAAACAGGGGCTAAAATTGAAGTTTTTTTGTTAAGAGAATTAAATCGAGAGAGTCTACTTTGGGATGTTTTGGTTGATCCGGCAAGAAAAATTAGAATAGGCAACAAATTATATTTTGGTGAGGATGATTCTTTAGTCGCTGAAGTGATTGATAATACTACATCTCGAGGAAGAACTCTTCGTTTTCTTTTTGATGGTTCATATGAAGAATTCAAAAAAACAATTACTGAATTGGGTCAAACACCACTCCCAAAATATATAAAGCGTGATGTTGAACAAATCGATGAAGACCGTTATCAAACCGTTTATGCAAAAGAGGAAGGTGCTGTTGCAGCACCTACTGCAGGTCTACATTTTTCTAAACAATTGATGAAGCGTCTTGAGCTTAAGGGAATTGATTTTGCAGAAATAACATTACATATTGGGTTAGGTACTTTCCGCCCTGTTGAGGTGGAAGATTTGACTAAGCATAAAATGGATTCAGAACAAATTTCCATTAATCAATCTTGTGTTGATTTGGTAAATAATGCTAAGAAGACAAAAAAGAAAATAGTTGCTGTTGGAAGCACTGCTATGAGAGCAATAGAAACTTCAGTTTCAACTGAAGGATTACTTAAACCATATGATGGTTGGACAAATAAATTTATTTTTCCTCCATATGATTTCAGTATTGCGGATGTTTTAATAACAAATTTTCATACACCTTTATCAACTCTATTAATGATGATCTCTGCTTTTGGAGGGCATGAAAATATTATGAATGCTTATCAAGAAGCCATTAAAGAAAAGTACAGGTTTTATTCATATGGAGATGCGATGATGATTATATGATATAATTTATATTATTGAATCAAAATTAACTTTATTAAGCTTAAATAATAACTATTTTTGTGTTGTCAAATATTGTTCTGCTTAATTTATGCTAAAAAGGGTTTTGAAAGAAAAGATTAATACTTATATACTTTTCACAAAGTTTAGGTTGTCTGTACTAGTTATTTTATCAGCTATTTCGGGTTATTTATTTGTTGGCGGGAGTAATTTTCTAGAATTGATTTATCTTTTTATTGGAGGTTTTTTGGTAACAGCAGCATCGAATGGTTCAAATCAAATTTTGGAGAGGGAAGTAGATACGTTAATGAAGCGAACAGCAAAAAGACCACTTCCTCTAGGTACTCTTTCCCTTAAAGAAGCATATACTATTGTTGTAATCTCATTAATTCTTGGGCTCGTTATTCTTTATTTAATTAATTTTTATTCCTCATTACTAGGGTTACTTGCTTATGTAATTTATGTTTTTTTATATACACCAATGAAATCTAGATCCCCTTGGGCAGTTTTTATAGGAGCTATACCTGGCGCTATACCGCCCATGCTAGGAGCAATAGCTTATACTGATGATTTTGGTTTGATACCAGGGATTTTGTTTTTTGTTCAATTTACATGGCAATTTCCTCACTTTTGGGCAATTGCATGGGTTTGTTATGATGATTATAAACTAGCAGGTTTTAATTTATTACCATCTGATAAAGGTAAGTCAAAAAATTCTGCATATCAAATGGTAATTTGGTCAATTGCATTAATTCCATTTAGTCTTTTACCATGGGTTATAGGTGTTTCGGGATCATGGTCTATGATTATCTCAACTTTTTTAGGTATAGTGTTTTTTTATTATGCATATAAGTTGTTATTAACATGTGAAGATAAAGATGCTCGAAAGTTGATGTTTGCATCATTTGTTTATTTACCAATCATACAATTTTCTTATGTGTTTGATCGTAATTTAAATGTTATAGAATCGTTTTTACAAATAAATAAAATATAAAACATGAGTCAGAATTATATAAAAACTAAAGAAGATTTAAAAATGAATAAGGCTAAAAAAAATCTTGTATATGTTGCCATGCTTAGTATAATTATGTTGTTTGGTGGATTGACATCTGCATACATAGTCTCAATGGGAGACTCTTTTTGGCTAAAGTTATCAGTGTCTGCTTGGCCCAAGGTTTTTTTTGTAAGTACAGGTTTAATGTTATTAGGCAGTATAAGTATTCAGCTTGCACTTTTTTATGTAAAAAAAGATCAAGTTAAGCGAATGAAAATTATGCTTTTAATGACACTAATATTTGCTTTATCATTTGTCTATACTCAGTATTTGGGATATTTAAATTTAGCTGAAAATGGAATCCATCTTACTGGATCCGGAATAATAGTAAAAAAAGGAAAATATGGAGATTTATTTGAAGTTAAATATAAAGGAAGTTATATTAAAGTTGATGGCAATAATTTTTCAATAAATGGCGAAAAAATGAGTGAAGATGATTTTAATGCTTACAAAAATTTTATGCAAAATTTCATTCTTTTTGACGATCAGGTTAATCAAGAATTTATAAAAAAAGAAGTCATCAAAATTAATAATTACGGGAACGAATTTCAGATTTTTCTTCTAAATAAAGCACTTAAAATTTCAAATGGGAAATTAGTTTCTAAAGAATACGGTAAATTAAAGTTTACCGAAAGAATTCATTTAAGTGATTTAGCAAAGAATGTTCGAGATTCAAGAGGAGATTTTTTTGCTAAAGGTG
>CEUK01185163.1_pt1 | contig 129732 bp, 111 predicted proteins | sample 356451 | NCBI WGS metagenome assembly CEUK01 (sample SAMEA2622843, study PRJEB7988) | marine metagenome | isolation source: saline water (ENVO:00002010), including
AATACCTAAATCCTTCATTTCAGAAATTTGAGATGCTAAAGCTACTTTTTCTATACGCATAATTTCTTCTGATTTCGGACCAAAAAGTAGTTGAAAAATAGTACTAATAATTCCGAGACCTGTAGAGATAAAAGTTAATATACATAGAACCTTTAAGAAATTTGGTCTTTTTTCAGTTAACTGTTTGTCTGTTGTTTCATTCATAATTACTATTTAAAATTTAATAAATAAGACATAATTATATTATAAAATATTCTTAACAAAATTTATAGATTTGTCAATAAGTGGATATATATATGTATCATCTTTAAGAAACGGTACTTCTTTTCTATAATCCAAACGCAATTTTTCAATTTTTTCAGAACTCTTTTCTTTTCTAAAATCCATTGCTTGTGAAGCATTCATTAATTCAATGGCCTGTATTGAAAAACAGTTTTCAACAATCTTGTATAGCTTAGTAGCAGAATTTGCACCCATACTTACATGATCTTCTTGTCCGTTACTTGAATCAATCGAATCAATGGAAGCTGGGGTACAAAGAATCTTATTTTGATTCACAATAGAAGCAGCAGTATATTGAGGTATCATAAACCCTGAATTTAAACCTGGTTTGGCAACTAAAAATGAGGGTAAATCTCTTGTGCCTGAAATTAATTTGTATATCCTTCGTTCGGAGATACTTCCGAGCTCAGCGATAGCTATAGCTAAAAAATCCATAGTAATTGCTAAAGGTTGTCCGTGAAAATTTCCGGCAGATACAACTTCATCTTCATCTACAAATACTGTAGGGTTATCAGTTACTGCATTAATTTCTCTTTCAACAATTTGAAGAGCATAATCAATAGCATCTTTAGAAGCACCGTGGACTTGAGGAATACATCTAAATGAATAAGGATCTTGAACATGTTTCTTATCTTTAGCAATCATTTCACTCCCTTCTAAAATGTTTCTTATATTTTCAGCTACCTCAATTTGACCTTTTTGATTTCTAATTTGATTCACATTTGAATGAAAAGGATTCAAGTGACAATCATATGCATCTATAGATAAGGAAGAAATCAAATTAAATTGACTCCATAATCTCAAACTATTAGAAATACAATAAGATGCATAAGAACTCATAAATTGTGTTCCATTTAATAATGCCAAACCTTCTTTAGACTTTAACACAATTGGGTCTAAATTTATTTGAGTTAATACATCCGACGTTTTTCTCTTTTCTCCTTTATAATATACTTCTCCTTCGCCTATTAGAGGTAAAGACATATGTGCAAGCGGAGATAAGTCACCAGATGCACCAAGGCTTCCTTGTTGATATACAACAGGAATAATTCCATTATTAAAAAAATATAACAACCTTTCTATAGTCAATAATTGAACACCTGATGATCCATGACTAAGTCCTAAAACTTTTAATAATAACATTCGCTTAACAATTATTGTTGGGACTTCTTCTCCTAGACCACATGCATGAGAAAGAACAAGATTTCGTTGTAAAACAGCTAATTTATCATTAGAAATAGGGGTGTTACATAAAGAACCAAAACCAGTATTAATGCCATATATTAATTGATTATTAGTATTTAACTTATCATCAAGATACTTTCGACATTTTAAAATCCTTTTTTTAACGCCATCACTTAAAGTAACTTTAGTATTTGAATTTAAAATACTATCTACTTGAGTTAACGAAACCCATTTGTTTTCGACTAAAAAGTTCTCCATTATTTTTTTAATCTTTTTATTAGTTGGTCAACAGTTATTTTTTCTTGATTTCCCGTCTCCATATTTTTAATTTGAATACAAGATTCATTAATTTCATTTTGACCAACTATCACAATATTTTTCACACCAATATCATTTGCATATTTCATTTGCTTTTTTAATTTAGCCGATGATGGGTATAAATCACATGATATTCCTGAATTACGAACTTTACTGACAAGCTTTAAACAATAAGATTGTTCAAGTTCACCAAAATTTAAAAATAGTAACTCTAAATTATCATCTATTTCATTTGGAAATAGATTCAACTCATTTAAAACATCATAAATACGATCCGCACCAAAAGATATACCTATGCCTGAAATATTATTCAATCCAAAAGAATTTGTTAAATCATCATATCGACCTCCACCACAAATACTTCCCATCTTAACACCGTTTACTTTAACTTCAAATATTGCACCAGTATAATAATTTAAACCACGTGCTAATGTCATATCAAATTCTAAATTAGCTCTTTTCAATCCTAAAGTATTTATATGATCAAAAACAAACTCTAATTCTTCAACTCCTTTAATACCAATTTCACTTTCATTAAGAAAAACCTTCATTTTTAATAAACGTGATCTTGTATCACCATCAATTCTAAATAGTGACTTTATTTTTTCAATACTATTATCAGAAATGCTATTTTCTCTTAATTCTTTAGCTACACCTTCAATACCAATTTTATCTAATTTATCCATTGCTACAGTAATTGGTATTAACTTATCAGATTCACCACATATTTCTGCAATACCAGATAAAATTTTTCTATTATTTAATTTAATTGTAAAATCAGGAATATTCAAATTTGTTAAAACTTCATCAAAAAGCATAATGAAATCAACTTCATAAATAAGAGAGCTACTTCCAACAACATCAGCATCACATTGATAGAATTCTTGGTATCGACCATATTGAGGTCTATCTGCTCTCCAGACTGGTTGAATTTGGTAACGTTTAAATGGAAAATTAATTTCATTTTGATGTTGAGCTACAAAACGAGCAAAAGGAACTGTTAAATCGTACCTAAGAGCCTTTTCAGATAAAGAATTAGAAAACTTTGATAAATCACCTTCCTCTAGAGCACGTAAATTAAGTTTCTTAACTTTTTCACCAGAATTTAAAATCTTAAAAATTAATCTATCCCCCTCATCACCGTACTTCCCAGTTAAAGTATTTAAAAACTCAAAAGAAGGAGTCTCAATTGGAGAAAATCCGTATATCTTAAAAGAATTTTTAATTGTATCAAAAATATAATTTCTCTTTAAGACATCTTTAGGTAAAAAATCTCTAGTTCCTTTAGGTATAGATGTTTTTTGAGCCATTTAATTTTAATTTATCTACAAAGTTAATAAATGCCTTTAATTATATTTTAGTTTTTCCAAGCCAACGAAGCACATTATCATACCAAATCTTATCTGCCTCATCTTGTTTTAAAATATCTGCTTCTAAAGCAAAATCAATAACACGACCAGGATAAGAATTAGCAACACCTTCCATTTCACCTAATGGATAAGGATCGTCCAAACCTGCTACTATTTGACTAGATCCAACTCTCCTTTTTAACAATTGTAAAGTATATGAATCATGTACTAATGTATCAAAAAACAAATTTTTATGTCCTAAAGAAGATCTTGGGTCAATTGCTTCTTCAAATAAATCAGGCCTTCCGTCATATCCTTGAAGACGACGACCATAATTTGCTTGACCTAACATACAACCATGAGCAAAACATGTTCTAATATTAGGATATTTATTTACAAACCCTTTTAGGGTATACAAATGCAATGTATCTGCAGTTTGAGCCATCATCCAAATTAAATGAAATCTCCAATAAACATCTTTTAAATTAACCATTTTTTGACCATCGTATGGATGAATCTCTAAAGCCAATTTATATTGATTTGCTAATTCAAATATTGGTAATATACTATCATCTACTACTGAAACCCATTCACCATATTTATTCAAAAAATGAGAAGGAAGACAAAGTAAATTCATCTTTAATTGATTGACACAACGATCAATTTCCTTTAAGGAGTCCTCTAAATAAAGTGGTTGAACTACAAAACCACAAGTAAACTTATCTGGTTTTCGTTGTTGAACACTTTGATTGAAATCATTTTGCCATCTAATTGCATCATATGTATCTTTCTTGCTCCAACCATTACAGTATAATTGAGAAAGATTAAGCATGACAGCATGATCAATACTATATTTATCCATCCAAGCTAACTTTTCATCAAAAAAGAAACTTGAATCAGTAATTGGTCTAGACCAGTCACCTTGCCTCATAAATTTTTTATCATCATCAATGAAAAATAATTTTTTATCCCTCATAAACTTTGGAATCTCATATGGTTCAGGTAATAAATGACCATGACCATTAATTTTCATTTTTTTCATGATGATAAATATTTAAATGAAATTGAATTTTAATAAATATAGAAAAGAAGGAGATAAAACACACTAATAATAAGAATAAAAATAATCTAATATATTTTTCATCTTATTTAAGCAAACAACGAATCAACAAACTCAACGCTGTTAAATGGTTGTAAATCATCTAATCCCTCTCCGACACCTATATATTTAATAGGCACTTTCATCTGATCAGAAATACCAATTACTACTCCACCTTTAGCAGAACCATCCAACTTTGTAATTGCTAAAGAATTAATATCTGTTGTAGAAGAAAATTGCTTTGCTTGTTCATAAGCATTTTGTCCTGTTGAACCATCTAAAACTAATAAAATTTCATGTGGAGCAGATGGAATAACTTTTTCCATAACGCGTTTTATTTTTCCTAATTCATTCATTAAGTTGACCTTATTATGAAGTCGACCTGCAGTATCAATAATAACAACGTCTGAATTTTGAGCTTTAGCAGACTTCAAGGTATCATAAGCAACAGAAGCTGGATCAGCACCCATTCCTTGATTAACAATAGGCACACCTACTCGATTTGCCCAAACTATTAATTGGTCTACTGCTGCAGCTCTAAATGTATCTGAAGCACCAAGAATAACATTATGTCCTAATTTTTTATACTGATATGCCAATTTACCAATAGTAGTTGTTTTACCTACACCATTTACACCAACAACCATAATAACATAAGGCAAATCAGAATTCTTAGAAATTGAAAAATATTCATTATCTAAAGAAATATTCTCTTTTAACAAGTTTACAATCTCATCTTTAAGAATAGAATTTAATTCTTCAACACCGATAACTTTATCTTTAGAAACGCGAGCTTCTATCTTATCAATAATTTTCAAAGTAGTTTCAACTCCAACATCTGAAGTTATTAAAACTTCCTCTAAATCATCTAGAACATCAGCATCAACTTTGGATTTACCAATAACAGCACGTGTAATCTTACTTAAAAAACTCTTTTTAGTTTTTTCAAGTCCTTTATCTAACGTTTCTTTTTTTTCTTTAGAAAAAAATTTAAATAAAGCCATAATTAGAAAATGAGAAAAGCTCCTATTTTCCAATTAAATAGAAGCTTAAATTAAACTATATAGTATAAATGATTAACCCTTTGAAAACCACTCTTTTACCTTAGTGTTATGTACAGTTTCTTCTTTAAAAGAATAAGATCCATTCTTACCTGATTTAACCATCTTAATCACTTTAGAATGCTGTCTTCCACCGCCTTTTTGTATAGATGCAACTACCTTCTTTGCCATAACTTAAATTATTTAATTTCTTTATGAAGAGTATAACGCTTCAATATTGGATTAAATTTCTTAATTTCCATTCTGTCAGGAGTATTTTTTCTATTCTTTGTGGTAATATAACGAGAAGTACCCGGTAAACCTGAATCTTTATGTTCTGTACATTCTAAAATTACTTGAACCCTATTTCCTTTTTTTGCCATTTCTCAATCTATTATTAATCAACCATTACACACTAAAAGATAATGGATAACAGAAATTTATTTTATAAAACCTTTTGAACGAGCTTCTTTTACACAAGCACTAATACCTTTCTTGTTAATTGTTCTTAATGCAGAAGTAGATATTTTCAACGTAATAAATTTGTTTTCTTCCGGAAGAAAAAACTTCTTAGTTATTAAATTCGGATAAAACTTACGCTTAGTCTTACGATTAGAATGTGAAACATTGTTCCCAACCATAACCGCCTTACCTGTGATTTGACAAACTCTTGACATTTCTATGTATTTTAATCTTAATATTAAAAAGCGATTGCAAAGTAACCATAAATTGAAAGAAAATGCAAGTAATAATTATTTTTTTTCAGTATTTATATCTAATAATTCGCAACGTAATAAATTTAATGCAGAAAAGATAGACTTCTGTATATTCCGTTCCCTATTATCAGAAAAAAGAAACCTTTTCACTCTAACTCTTTTAGGTCCAGCAATTCCTATCCATACCAAACCAACTGGTTTTTCTTTATTACCTCCTCTAGGACCAGCAATTCCAGATAATGAAATACAATAATCAACTCCTAACTTTTTCCTTCCGTTAATTGCCATTTTTTTTACTACAATATCACTTACTGCGCCATAAGTATCCAAATCTAATTTTTGAATATCTAAAAGATTCATTTTAATCAAATTAGAATAACATATAATACTACCCTTAAAATATTGTGAAGAGCCAGATATTCTGACTATTTCCTTAGAAAAACCACCACCTGTACAACTTTCAACTGCACCAATAGTATTTTTTTTATCAATCAATAAACGTCCTACAATATCACTTAAAGTATCATCATCTTCTCCAAAAAAATTAAATGGAAAACGTTTTTTTATTTTGAGAATAATACTATCAATCAATTCTTTATTTACAATATTATCTTTAGCAGATAATCTCAAGCGCACTATGCTATTGGAAGGTAAATAAGCAAAATTAATATTTTTAGCTAACATTATTTTTTCCAAATCATCTATAATATTTGCTATATAAGATTCACCAACACCTTGGAATAAAATAGTTCTTTGAAAAAGAGATTGAAATTTAAATTTATTTTTTAATAATGGAAAAACTTGTTTTTTCATTATTTCCTTCATCTCATATGGAACACCAGGTAGACTAATAACAACTTTATCTTTAATATCAAACCACATTCCAGGAGCTGTACCAAGATCATTCATTAGAACAGTAGATCCTTTAGGAACTAATGCCTGATTAATATTAACATCTAGAATTTTTAGTTTTCGCTTATCAAAATATTCCTTTACTCTTTTTAATACATCTTTATTTATTTGTAATTCACTATTAAAATATTCTGATAATACATTCTTAGTAATATCATCTTTGGTTGGCCCCAGGCCACCAGTTATAATAACTAGATCAGATCTATTTATAGCAACATCCAGCGAATATATAATATCTGCTCTAGAATCTTTTATTACAGAAGAAAAATTAACTTTCACTCCATAATTCATAAACTCAAATCCTATCCATGATACATTTGTATTTATAGTTTGACCTATCAAGAGCTCATCGCCGATACAAATAATTTCTACTTTCATTTTACCTTTTTATATTTAGCTATAGATTCAATGTGCCCTGTATGTGGAAATTGATCCACAAATGAAATTTTTTGAAGAAGGTAACCTTCGTTTATCAAAATATTAGTATCTCTAGCTTGGGTTGAAGGGTTACAAGATATATATATAATATTTTCAACTTGAAGAGAAATAATTTTCAAAAGTGTTTTGGGTGCTATACCTGCTCTTGGTGGATCTAAAATAACGGTTTTTATTTTACCAATATACTCTGGATATTCCTTTAAGAACTTGCCTACATCAGAAGCATAAAATTTTATATTATTAATTTGATTGCGTTCAGCATTTCTTCTTGCATCTTTAATAGCTTCTTCTACTATATCAACTCCTATAATTTTAACATCAGGATTTCTTACCGATAATATTTGACCAATAGTACCAGTTCCACAAAATAAATCCATTACAACATCATTTGATTTTAATTTTTCTTCAAAAACATAATCTAATGCCTTGGCATACAAATTTTCAGCACAAATAGGATTAGTTTGGAAAAAACTTTCCATAGAAATCTCAAAATCTAATCCAAACAAGCGTTCAACTAAAAAAGATTGACCATATAATAAAGAACATGTCCCATTTTCAATTTTTGAACGATCAGCTATATTATCATTAACTGTATGTTGTAATCCAGCTAGCCTTTCTCCTAACTTATTTTTTAAATAAAACACAAGATCATCAGTTTTAAAATAATCTAATCCAACTGATGATGTTACAATATTTATTAATAATTTATTTTGAAAAAATGACTTTCTTACTACTATATGACGAAAAAAACCTCTTTTTTGGGGAGGATGCCATGCAGGCAAACCCGAAGACTTTAAAAATTCTCTCACATCACTAATAATACTCTCCCATTGACTATCAAAAAGTCCACTATTCTTATTTAATGACTCAACTTTCCACCAGGTCCCTCTTCTTTTAAAACCTAAAGCAAAAGAATCATCTACATCTTTTCCTGTTACTATATCATGTTCAATTGATGAAAAACTATACTCCATTTTGTTTCTATAAAAAAAATGTTTTGGTGAGCTTATAAATTCATCAAAATATTTTTTCGGATTTTCTATATTACCTATTCTTCTAAAAATTTCAAGAGTAGATATTTTTTTTTGTTTTTCTTGTTCATTAATAGGAACATAAATATAAGGAGCACCAGAAATCTCTTGAAAATCAGAAATTTTCTCAACTGGAGATCTTTTTATAACCTCAATAAGTTTAGCTTCAGCATGTTTTTTTCTTTTTTTCACAATCCTTGCCTTTACAACCTGGCCAGGAAATGCATTATCAACTAAAACTATATAAAAACCACTTTCTGTTGGTATTTTAACAACACCTTTTCCACCGAAAGCATATTCGGAAATAGAGACATTCAAAACCTCTGATCGTTTAAACATAAACGTTTAATTAAATCATTCCTCGAATAACTCCGCGTTCTGAATTAGAAACAAAGTCTAATATTTCAGTTCTTAATTTTGATATCTTAATAGAATTTTCAATCATTTTTATTCCCATTGATATATTATTATTTTGAACATATAATGCTCTATAAATATCTTCAATCTCACGAATATTTTCGTCAGAGAAACCTCTTCTTCTCAATCCAACGGAATTAACTCCTGCAAACATTAATGGTTCTCGAGCAGCTTTAACATATGGTGGTATATCTTTTCTTACCAAAGAAGCACCTCCAACAAATGAATGTGATCCAATATGAACAAATTGTTGAGCAGCGACCTTACCCTCTAAAATAGCAAAATCATCAATAATAACATGACCAGAAAGTCCAGCATAAGCAGCTAAAACAACATTATCTCCAATCTGACAATCATGCGCAACATGAACATAAACCATTAACAGACAATTATTACCAATTTTTGTCTTCCATTTATCTTTTGTTCCTTTATGAATAGTAACACATTCTCTAATAATAGTATTATTACCTATTTCTACATATGTTTCTTCTCCTTCAAATTTTAAATCCTGAGGTTCTAAACCAATAACAGAGCCTGGAAAAATTTCACAGTTAGAACCTATCGTGGTTCCTGGATAGATTGTTACATTGGGATGAATTTTTGTTCCATTACCAATATTAACATTGTTATAAATTGTAGAAAAAGCTTCCACAACTACATTTTCACCCAATTTAGCAGCGCTAGAAATATTTGCAAGATTACTAATCATTCTGTTTTATCCTTTATTACCTGAGCAAGCATTTCTGCCTCTACAACTGATTTACCATCAACATAACCAACACCTGACATATGAACTAAACCTCTTCTAATTGGAGATATTAATTTAAGTTCAAAAACTAATGTGTCTCCCGGAATAACTTTTTGCTTAAACTTCACCTTATCTATTTTCATAAAGTATGTAGAGAATAAATGTGGATTATCCACTTTACTTAATGCAAAAATACCACCGACTTGTGCCATCGACTCAATTTGAAGAACTCCTGGGAAAATAGGATTTTTAGGGAAATGACCTGTAAATATAGGCTCATTCATAGTTATATTTTTAACACCAATAATTGAATCTTCAAAAAGATCTATCACTTTATCAACTAGTAAAAAAGGAAAACGATGTGGCAACATAGATTCAATATCATTGATGTTATAAACAGGTTTTTTTGTCAAATCAAAGTAACGTTCAACCGTTTTTTTAGATTTCATATACTCCTTTAAAACTTTAGCGAAACAAACATTTCCATAATGTCCTGTTCTAGCAGCTAAAACATGTGCTTTTAATGGACGACCAATTAAAGCTAAATCACCAACAATATCCAGAAGCTTGTGTCTTGCTGGTTCATTTTCAAAATTTAAATTTGTACTATTCAATACACCTATTCCATCAATTTTAACTTCAACATCTTCTTTACCTAGTAATTTTGCTAAATCAGCTAATTCTTGTTTACTTACTTTTTCTCTTTCTACTAGGACTATAGCATTGTCTAAATTCCCACCTTTAATTAAATTATTTTTCGCTAAAACTTCTAATTCTTTCAAAAAAACAAAAGTTCTAGATGGAGCAATTTCTTTATTGAATTCAGAAATACTATACATAGAAGCATGCTGAGTTCCAAGAACAGGTGAATTATAATCAACCATTACTGTTAGTCGATAATTAGAATCAGGTATAGCTAAAAATTCAATCCCTTTTGCTTCGTCTTCCCATTTAATATTCTCATCAAGCTCAAGGTATATCCGCTCCTTATTTTGGTTAGTATAACCAACCTTCTCTATTGAATCTACAAATAATTTTGAGCTACCATCCATAATAGGAACTTCAGGACCATTAATTTTAATTAACGCATTATCAACTTGACAACCATATAGAGCTGCAAGTATATGCTCAGTAGTATTAACACGAACTCCGTTTTCCTCAAGAGTTGTACCACGCTCAGTTGATACCACCAAGTCGCAATCAGCTCTAACAATTGGCTGTCCCTCTATATCTGTTCGTTGAAATCTATAACCGAAATTTTCTTTTGCAGGAGATATTTCTAAATCAACTTTTTCTCCTGTATGTAAACCAACTCCAGAAAATAGAATAGATTCCTTTATCGTTCTCTGCATTTCTGACATTCGCGTAATTATTTTATTAATGTTTTAATCTTATCTTCAATAACCTGAATTCTTTCTAAAATCCTTGGCAATCTCCTGAATCCTAGATATGATTTTTTATATTCTTTATTATCAAAAGCTGGCGAACCCATAAGAATAGAACCATCTTTAATATCTCCAGAAACACCTGACTGTGCTGCAATCTTAACGTTATTTCCAACTTTCATATGTCCTGCCAATCCTACTTGACCACCTATCATAACATTTTGACCAATTTTACATGATCCTGCAACACCTACCTGAGCTGCCATTGCTGTATTAGATCCAATATCTACATTGTGAGCAATTTGAACTAAATTATCAATTTTTACACCACTACGAATAATTGTACTACCCATAGTAGCACGATCAATAGTTGTATTAGCTCCAATATTAACACTATCCTCTAAAACAACATTTCCTATTTGAGGTATTTGTTGAAAATTCCCATTTTCATCTGGAGCAAAGCCAAATCCATCAGAACCAATAACAGCACCTGAATGAATAACACATTTTTCACCTAAAATAGAGCCATGATAAATTTTAACGCCAGAATATATAATAGTACCTTCTCCTATCTTAACATTATGACCAATATAAACATTAGGATAAATTGAAACATTATCACCAATAACAACATCTCTTGAAATATATGAAAAAGCACCTAAAAATAAATCTTTACCTACCTTAACTGACTTATCAATAAATGAAGGTTGCTCCACTCTAGGGTCTTCTTTATTTATTGAATCATAAAGATTTAACAACTTAGCAAAACAAGCATATGCATCTTCAACTCTAATAAGTGTTAATGTCTTAGGAATAGGTTTAATTGGTGTGAATTTTTCATTCACAATACAAATTGTTGATTTTGTATCATAAATAAAATGCTCATACTTAGGATTAGATAAAAAAGAAAGGGCACCAAAAAAACCCTCCTCAATTTTCGCTAAAGAATTAACCAAAGCAGAAGAATCACCCTCCACCTTTCCATTTAACATGCCCGCAATTTGCTCAGCTGTAAATTCCATATAATCAAAAATAAGAAAAGAATTGTTGTAAACATAATGCGAAAAACCCTTTTATTAACAAGATTAGTTTAATAAAAGAGAATCACAATCTAACTTAAAAATAGAATCAAAAGTGATAATATTTAATTTATTTTTATACCAAATAACAGTACATCCAATTTCATTTTTATCCTTTATAAAAGTAATATGGTGTTTAGGTTTTGGAGTTTGATTAAAATTAGTTTGACTAAAATCAATTTTACCTGAAGATTTAATTAAATCAAAAATATAATTAGTGTTTTTTAAACCAATGGATTCCTTTTGACAGTTTATATATTGATTAGAATCTATATATAGTAAATTATCATCATTGGGATAATGGATTATAGTACCGAATCCTTTTTTGGAATTACAAATATTATCAGTTTTATCTTTCAAAAAAACCTCTGATATAAAACTCTCGTGAGGTAATGTAAAAACAAAACTAACACTATTCCTATTTATAACATAACTCTTGGGGTGTATATCCTTACGACTATTGATAAAATCAATATCACCATCACTTAATGCTAATAAAACATCATTAACATCCACTCCCTTTTGACTCATTAAGTCTTCTGTTTTTTCTGAAACAACAATTAGCCGATCAAGAATAGCATTTTTAACTCGATTTGAAGGCATCCATGAGCATCCTCTATTTTCAAAGAAAAAAAAGACAAAAAGTAAACCTACACCAAAACCAATTCCATAATACATTAATCTTTTAATCCAGGAATTCATAAATTGATTTTACTATTATAAATAATAACAAAAATGCTCTTCAAATTGAAGAGCAATTCTTATACAATTAATAAAATTACTTAAATAATCGCATCTAATTTAGAGGCTAATTGTGCCTTAGGAACAGCACCAACAGATTTATCTGCAACTTCACCATTTTTTATATATAAAACAGTAGGTATATTTCTAACACCAAACCTAGCCGACACTTCAGGATTATTATCTACATTAACTTTACCTACGACCGCTTTTCCTTCATATTCTCCTGAAATTTCATCAACAAGAGGACCTATCATTCTACATGGGCCACACCATTCAGCCCAAAAATCAACCATTACTGGTTTATCTGATTTCAAAACTAATTCTTCAAAATTCGCATCTGTAATTTCTAGTGCCATAAATTTATTTTATTATTATTCGTACTTCAAAATTAATGAATCATATTGAAAATTAATTTATTTTAATAATTTAATTTTCAATCGTCATTTTTTTAATAATCTTTTGATTTTCTGTTTGTAGTGAATAAAAATAATTTCCATTTGGCAAATTAGAAGAATCAAAGTTAATAATATTACCACCAACACTACATTGATCAGAAACGACCTCTAATACCTCAAACATGTTAATATCTAATATTACAAACCTATAAGATCGTTTAATATTAGAAGTAAAATAAAATGACAATTTGCCTATTGCAGGATTCGACTCCAAACTATCTAATTTGCAATAATCATCATGGTTAATCGATTTTCTTGAAAAGAAAACTAAAATTTTTCTATAAATAATAACAACAATAAATATTATAATGGAAACATATAGAATTCCAATAACAATATCATATAAAGTAAGAACTTTTAAAACCATAATTAAAGAGATATTACACCTTTCAACTTAGATATTTGTTTATACTTTTCAATTACTATGTCCGAATTCATCATCATTTGTTTAATAGATATGGCTATATATTTGGCTGTTTTTGAACTTGAGCTTGTAACTATAGCATCTTTATCAAAATTTTGTATCACTTTTCTAATTAAATCAGAATCATTAGGCATAATAAATTTAAACAAATAAACTGAAGGCCATACTTCTAACTTTAACTGTTGACTAAGTTTTTGATAATGATCAGACATTATTCTCTTTTTTAAGCCATAAAGATAATCGATAAGCTTCTTTAAGGAGAATATTGTTAGAGTCTAATCCTTCAATATCTTTAATCGACCTCCCCCCTTTTTTCATAAACTTATCAATCTCAGCTTCTAACTCCATTAAATCAAATAAATTACTAACCTGAATATTATAATTTTCTTTAAAATTTACGTCTTTAAAAAGTAATGCAAATTGTCGTTCATTTTCAATTAACTTATTAAGTAAGAAAACAATTTCACGAAACTTATTAGAATTAAATAACAACAATTTAATACCATTCTTATTCTGATTATATTTTCTCCAAGAATCACCAATATCTTCTTTACTTAAGCATATATCAAAATTAAGTTCTAATGTTTCAACATCATTTATTTTAGACAAAAAAACATAAGCTTGATGAATCAAATTAAATTTTTTTATTTGTAATTGATAAGACCTTCTTGACGGATAAATAAATAAAATTTTATGTTTAAACTCTAATAACTTTTGGTTATATAAATCCCCTATACATTCTTCAGTATATTCAGGAAAATACAACAAAGCATCTTCTCTAGTCATCAATTTCTTTTACTTTTATTTTTTCTCATCCTAATATTTAAAAACTCTACTAATAGTGAAAATAGAATAGCAAAATATAAATACCCCTTTGGAATATGTTGACCAAATGATTCAGCAATAAGAAAAACACCAATTGTCACTAAAAAACCTAAGGCTATCATTTTTATTGTTGGTCTTTGATTAATGAACTTTGATATTTTACTTGCAAAAAACAACATAACTAACATAGAAATAAGTATAGCAATATATATAATAACAATTGGATCTTCAGAATTATTACCCAAACCATTAGTCATACCAATAGCAGAAATAATAGAATCAAAACTAAAAATAATATCGATTAAAACAATCTGCATTATAACTGCTTTTAAAGTTGTTTTAGAACTTTTAGATTTTTCTTCATGACCAACAACACTATTATGCATTTCTATTATGCTTTTATAAAGCAAAAATAATCCACCAAAAAAAAGAACTAAACTTTGTGCTGAAAATTGAATATCCATAATATTGAATAATGGATCTTTCATTTGCATTATCCATGCAACAAAAGTCAACAAAACTAATCGAACTAACAATGCCATTGTTAACCCTATATTTCGAGCATATCGTTGTTGTTTTATAGGTAGTTTATCAGTAAATATTGAAATAAAAATAATATTATCAATACCTAGAATAATTTCTAATAATGATAAAATGATTAAATACAAAACCCCATCCCAAGAACATAATATTATAAAATCCATATATATTTATTTTATTGTTTCAAAAAAATTCCTCAACACAATATGATTAATATTACCAGGAGTAAAAATCTCAATTAATTTAGGACGATTTGAATCAGTTAAATCATAAAATTCTTCCATTTGATTTTCAATCTCTTTAATATTATATGCTTGAAAGTAATTAATATCAAAAGCATCACATATACCTTTAGCTTTATTTTGGTGTTTTGAAACAAAAAAATCATCAAGTTGATTTGTTTTAGATGGTCCATCAATAATCTTAAAAATTCCACCACCACCATTATTAATTAGTATAATCCTAAGATTTTGATTTAAATAACGAGACCACAGTGCATTACTATCATAAAAAAATGAAAGGTCTCCAATAATAACAATATTACATTTATCCTTAGCAATTATAGATGCACCACAAGCTGTACTTAATGACCCATCTATTCCACTTGTACCACGATTAGAATAATAAGAAATTGATTTTATTGAATCAAACAACTGACAATAACGTACTACAGAACTATTACCCATATGAAATATTGAATCTTCGGGAAGATAATCTAAAATAATTTCATATACTGCTAAATCAGAGTACTCTATTTTTGAATAAAAATCAGATAATTTATCTTTAATTAAATAATCATTTTGTTTCCACATATTACCATAAGTAGAGTTATTAATTAACCCATTTTTATGCATTATAGATGAAAAAAAAGTATAAGGCAAACATCTAATAGACTTATACAAATGTCTATAAGTATTCATTTCAGGAAACTCAAATCCTATTTTCCAATGAAATTTTATATTAGCTTTTCTCAAAAACTTCTTAATTCTTTTAGATACAACAGCACCACCAATAGTCACTAAAAAATCAGGTTGATAAAATTGAATTTGACCTTCATCAATTGAATTTAACATTCTATCTATACATTGAACAAAATTACTATCTACTAAATTAGATGTATTTTCAACTAGAACAACAACTGACGTATCTTTAGCTATTTCTGATAGAAGATTCTGTAAAGGAATATTTTTACTTAATTGACCACAAAGAATCATTTTTTTCTTACTGCTAACCCATTGCTCTGAAAATAAATCTAGATCAATTTTTTCCTCATGAACCTTAAGAAAATTAAGTTTTGATTTAAAATAGTCAACTTCAATAGTATCATAAAGTGGCTCAGAAATTGGAATATTAAAATGAATCGGACCTTTCCAAAAAGTATTACAATAATGAAAAGCAGAATTCATTTTAGACTTAATACAATCTATTTCATTGATTGAATTCACTTTTTCTGGAACTTCCATTTCATATCTAATATGATTTTTATATACACCATTTTGAACAATTGTTTGACCATCACCATGATTAACCCATTCTTTTGGTCTATCAGCAGAAATCACTACTATTGGAACACACTGATAATAAGCTTCAGCAACTGCAGGATAATAATTAAGCATTGCTGAACCTGAAGTACAAACAACAGCAACTGGAGATTTCAACTGTTGAGCCATTCCAATTGCATAAAAACCCGCTGATCTTTCATCATTAATAATAAAGGTTTTTATTTCCGGATGTTCATCTAAAGCGATTACTATAGGTGCGTTTCTAGAACCAGGTGAACAAATAAAATGTGTCAATTTATTATTCAAACATTGCTCAACAAACAAACTAATACCAGATTTTTCTGTAGTTATCATAATTAACCTTTTATATTATTAATAACATTTAAAAGGGTATTAGCTTTAAATTCTGTCTCATCCCACTCATTAATAATGATAGAACTTTTAGTATATCCACCACCTAAATAAAGTACAATAAATTGATCAAATACTTGAGCACATCTTAAATTGACAAAAATATCCGAATTTTGACGATTATGTAAACCTATTAAACCAGAATAAAATTGTCTTTTATGCTTCTCTACTTTTTTAATAAGCTTAATAGACTCTTTTCTTGGAAAACCTGATACAGCAGGGGTTGGATGCAATAATGAAACTAATTCTAAAATTCTATTTTGAGGTAAAAAAAAATTAAAATTAGTTTTTAAATGTTTTACTGGCCCCATAAAAAAAGTTTCCAACTCACTTTGTTTTATTTTATCCAAACCTAAACTTGATAATTGTTTATTAATAAATTGAGTTACTATGTCTTGTTCAACAAATTCTTTTGTAGACCATTCCTGATTTATGTTATTAGGAAGTGTTCCCGCAAGAGACATTGTTCGACCTTCATTATTTTTATAATTAATTAATAACTCAGGTGATGCTCCAATCCAGGTACCAAAAAATTTACTTGAAATTAAGTAAACAAAAGCATCTTTATATTCAATACATAATTCTTTGTAAAACTGGAGTATGTCAATACTTTGATTTATAATTTTAATTCGTGACAAAATTGCTTTATTAATACCTTTATCAATAATTTTTGATAAAAAATATTTTCCTGTATTTAAATATTCTTGTCTTGTCTGATCTTTAATTTTTTCCTTTGATGAATAAAATTTTAATTTATTGTTGTTCTTTTTTTCTTTAAAAACAAAAATATTTTTCTTCTCAAAATCTGAAACAAAAAAACCAGTCACATCTAAAATTGAATTAACCTTAATGAATTCTCCATTTAATGAAACAGATTTTTGACAAGGAATTCTATAATAAACTATATCACCCAAATTATTTATTATTTTTTTGAACTATCATCATAGTAAGTCTTCCACTGCATATTAATTTATTTGACAATTCATTGTAAACATTAACTGACCATACATGAGTTCTTTTGCCTAAATGAACTAATCTTGCTTTCGCAAAAACAAAACCATCCTTTACAGAAGAAATATGATTTGCATTTACTTCTAGACCTACCGAAAACTCTTTTTCATTATCAATAATTAAATTTGATCCAATTGAGCCAAGGCTTTCTATCAAAACTACAGATGCTCCACCATGCAATACACCAAAAGGTTGAGTTGTACGATGATCAACAGGCATTTTACCAATTAAATAGTCATCTCCTAACTCAGTTACTGTAATACCTAAAGCTCCAATTAATGTATTTTCATTAATTAAATTAATCTTGTCTAAAGAAACTTTTCTCATTTTCATATTTACAAATTTAAGGTCATTCATTTAATTAACAACAATGATTCGTTGAAGTTTATTTCTTTATAAAGAAATTTAATTATGATATTCAATTAATTTTGTTTTTATGATTTTAAAAAATGTAGACTTAAAAAAATACAATACATTCGGAGTATCAGTTAATTCAGATAGGTTTGCTACTTTTTCATCCTTAGATGAATTGGAACAAATATTAGCAAAAAGAAATAAATCTAAGATATTAGTATTAGGAGGTGGAAGTAATATACTATTCACTAAAGACTTTAAAGGTTTTGTAATTAAAAATGAAATCAAAGGATTTGAGATAACAAATAGAAAAAACAATAATGTATATGTAAAGGTTGGAGCTGGTGAAATATGGCATGAATTTGTAATGAAATGTATAGATTTAGGATTCGCTGGAGTGGAGAATCTATCTCTAATTCCAGGAAGTGTAGGAGCTAGTCCTATGCAAAACATAGGAGCTTATGGCGTTGAGGTGAAAGATCTTTTCCTTGAACTTGAAGCATATAATATTGAATCGAGAAAATTAAAAATATTTTCAAAGGAAGAATGTGAATTTGGATATCGGGATAGTATTTTTAAAAATAAATTAAAAGACAAATACATAATATTATCAGTTACTTACAAACTAGATTTAAAACACAAAATAAATTCAAGTTATGGAGCTATTCAAGATGAATTAAAAAAAAATGGCATTATTAATCCAACAATTAAAGACATTAGCGATGCGGTAATTAAAATACGTAGTCATAAACTACCAAATCCAAAAAAAATTGGAAATGCTGGAAGTTTTTTTAAAAATCCCATTGTAGATAAAAAAATACTGTATGATATTGAAAAAAAATATAATAAAATACCTAATTATCCTATATCAGAAAAAAAATTCAAATTAGCTGCAGGTTGGTTAATTGAACAAGCAGGTTGGAAAGGAAAAAAAATTGAAAATTATGGAGTACATAAAAATCAAGCATTAGTTTTAGTCAATTATTCTGATGCAAAAGGTATAGATATTTTAAAACTTTCTAATCAAATAATAAATGATGTTAAAGAAAAATTTGGTGTTATTTTAGAACGTGAGGTTAATATTCTATAATTTATTTTTACCATTCTAAATTATTACCACTTTCTTGATTATATTTTTTTAGTAATTTCCTCCAATCTTCTCCACCATACTCAGAACTATCTATAATACCAAAATAGTCGTCTTTATTAACTTTATACTCTTCAATATCCTCTCCTATATAACTTACAATGGATTCAAATAATTCTTGCTCTATTTCGCTACAAAAAGAAATTGCATGTCCTCTTCTAGTTCCACGACCAGTTCTACCACAACGATGAACATAATTATCAGGAGCATCAGGAATATCATAATTAATTACATATTCAACATCTGGTATATCAATACCACGTGCTGAAAGATCAGTTGTAATTAAAACTTTATTTTCTCCTATTCTAAAACGATTTAAAATCAAAAATCTTTCTTCTTGTTCAATGCTACCATGTAAACATTCAGAATCAATTTTAACACGTTTAAGTGCTTGTAAAACCCTCTTTGATCTAATTTGAGTTCGAACAAAAACAATAATTTTTTTTTGAGGGTACTCTCTAATAATATTCTCCAAAAAAAACCGTTTATCATCCATTTTAACTTTAACAAAAGAATGAGTTATTGTTTTAGCAATTTTATTTTTAGGAGAAATCTGAATTCTAATTGGATTTTTAACAACATTATAAGCCAAAGACTTAATTTTCTTGGAAATAGTTGCTGAAAAAAACAAAGTCTGTCTTTTTCTAGGAATAAAATTCATGACATCATTAATATCCTTTAAAAATCCAAAATCTAACATTAGATCTGCTTCATCTAAAATCAAAAATTTGATTTTTGAAATATTAATAATATTTTGAGAAATTAAATCGAACATTCTACCAGGAGTTGTAACCAAAACATCAATCCCCTCATTCAAATTATTAATTTGATTTATTTGATCTACACCCCCGTATAAACCAAAGACTTTAACATTAGTATCCTTTCCAATTTCAATATATACAGATTCTATTTGTTTAGCTAACTCCCTCGTCGGAACCATAACTAAACAACTTATCATATTATTATTTTTTTTGGCTTTCTGAATAACACTAATAGTAGGAATAACAAATGCTGCTGTCTTACCTGATCCAGTTGGAGATATAGCCATAATATCTTCACCATCAAGTATAGGCTTAATAACCTTAAATTGAATATCAGTAGGTCTACGATATCCAAGAAAATCTAATTGAGTTTTTATCTCCTGACTTATTTTGTAATCTGAAAACTTCATTTATAAACAAATGTAAAAAGAAAAACCGCCTTATAAAAAGGCGGTTATAATATAATAGAAACAAATAAAAATCTTTTTAATCTTGATCATTAGGAACCAATATACGTCCACAATGCTCACAAACAATAATTTTCTTCTTTGCTTGAATATCTAATTGACGTTGAGGAGGAACTTTATAAAAACATCCGCCACAAGAATTCCTTTCAACTTTAACAACAGCTAAACCATTTTTAGCGCTATTTCTTAATCTAGTATATGCACCAGCAAACCTTTCATCCAATTTTTTAAGAGCTGAAGCAGATTTCTTCATAAGTTTTTCTTCTTGAGCTTTTGTCTCTTCTACTATTTCATCTAATTCAGTAGTTTTTATCTTTAAATCCTCTGCTCTATATTCATAACGCTCTTTTATCTCATCAAGTAATTCTTTTTTAGATGCAATCTTAAACTGACTTTCTTTAGAACGCTTATCATTTAATTTAATTTCAAGCTCTTGATATTCAATCTCCTTAGAAAGAGATTCAAATTCCCTATTGTTTCTTACATTATTCTGTTGCTCTTTATATTTTACAATTGCAGCTTCAGAATCTTTATTAGCATTTTTACGATTAGAAATATCCAACTCCAAAGCCTTTATTTCATCTTCCATTTTACCAAGGCGACTTGATAAACCTTCCAATTCATCTTCCAAGTCTTTAACCTCTAATGGTAATTCTCCTCTAACAGTTCTAATTCTATCAATTTCTGAATCAATTAATTGTAATTTATATAAACGATCCAATTTTTCAGCAACCGTTATTTCCTTATTAGCCACAGTTTTTGCCATTCTTAAAAATAATTTATTGGGTTTGTATTTATTTCACTTATAAAAAATGCAAATTTAGTGAATTTTTTCTTCAAAATACCTTTTAAAAGTATAGAAGTATATTGTTCACTTTCAAAGTGACCTATATCAGCAATAATAATTTCACCTTCAGCATCAAAAAATTGATGATATTTAAAATCAGAAGTAATAAAAATATCAGCCCCTTCTTTCTTTGCTTTTTTCAACAAAAAACTTCCTGAGCCACCACAAAAAGCAACCTTTAAAATTTTTTTACCTGTTGATTTTGTATATTTTATGACACCACAATTAAATGTTTTTTTAACCATTTTCAAAAAATCAAATAATTCAACTGGCTTACTCAATAAACCTATCATCCCAGACCCTTCATTTTGATTGATATTACTAATTGGTATAATGTCATAAGCCACCTCTTCATAAGGATGAACATCTTCCATAGCCTTTATAACAGAAGGGATTTTATGGTTAGAGACCAAAACTTCTATTTTTTCTTCTTCTAGAGAAGATAATTCGTTAATCTTTCCCTTGTATGGTTTTGCATCACTATGTGGAAGAAATGTACCAACACCAGCAGATCTAAAACTACAATTTGAATATTTACCAATATTACCAGCACCCGAATTAAACATTGCATTTAAAACATCTTTTTGATTTTTAGTAGGACAAAAACATACTATTTTTGATAATACATTCTGTTTAGGTTCTAATATTTGTAAATCTGATAATTTTAATAATTCACCAATCTCTTTATTTACACCTAAATGATAATTATCTAGATTTGTATGTATTGCATAAATTGCAATATCATTTTTAATAGCTTTAATAATAGTTCTTTCAATATAATTATTACCGTTAATTTTTTTAACACCACTAAAGATTATTGGATGATGAGAAATAATAAGATTACAACCTCTATCAATAGCTTCATCAACAATAGATTCAATACAATCTAAACAAATTAATACTTCCTTAATTTCATCATCTTCATTACCTATAATTAACCCAGAATTATCGTAAGATTCAGAGCTAGATAATGGAGCTAATGATTCTAAATACTTTATTACTTCTTTTATTTTCATAATTACAATTCAAATACAAAACCAATATGTCCACCTAAAGAATATGCTCTGTGCTTATAAGCAGCATTTCTATCTAGACTAGACATTAATTGCAACCTATATTCTGGCAGCAAAACAATAGACCAAGAATTAACTAAATTTAATTGTACTCCAAGATTACATGCGATACTTGCTACAAATGAATTATATCCAATCTTTGTTTTCAACTCCTCTCTTATAATTGTATTATTAGAATCCTCTGATTCAATATTTTGTTTAAATCCAGTAAACATTTGTGGTACAATACCTCCACCGACTAACAACCTAAAATTATCTCCATAAGTAAAAAAAATCTTCAAAGGGACTGCAATATAACTATATTGTGATTCATACTTATATAAAGTATCCAAATCTTCATAAAAATAACTTTCTCCATTTCTCAAATAAGATATAGCTCCTTCCCAGGCAATATTCTTATGTATTTTACTTCTAAAACCTATAGAAAAAGACCAATTACTTGATTTATTCTCATCAATACGATAACCTAAAGGCTGACCAAAAAAACCATCATTTGGTTCAAGAATCCTATAAGAAGAAGACCAAATAGAAGTGAGAAAAATAGATGTTTCGTTTTCTTTTTCCGTTCTCTGAGCATAGAAATTAAATCCTATAATAAATAGGATGATAAAAGTATTAAATAACTTCAAACCAAATATTTAATAAACAAATAATAATAAATACATTTTTTTATCAAATATAATGATTCATTAATCATTTAATAAATGATTAAATAAAACTAAAAAATATAGTATTAAAATAATAAGGCATGATATTTGTGATGAATAAGTATAAATAAATAGATAGATATAAATTTCATTCTATTGTAGACAAACAAATAGCTCTGAATAACAAGAAGAAAAGTGAAGAAAAAAATTAAATTTATTATTAATCCTATTTCTGGTATTGGAAATAAGAATGACATCCCTAGACTCATTAAACAACATCTAGATTTAAATTTATTTAACTATGATATCACATACACTAAACACAAAGAACATGCTAAACATATTGCTAAAGAATCTGCAAAAATGAAATACGATATAGTCTGTGCAGTTGGTGGAGATGGATCAGTCCATGAAGTTGGTACAGCTTTAATAGGAACAGAAACAAAACTTGCTATTTTACCAATAGGATCAGGAAATGGATTAGCAAGACACCTTAAAATACCATTAAACATTAAAGATGCAATTAATTGTATTAACAAAAATCATACTATAAAAATGGATACAGTACTTGTAAATGACAAATCATTCCTAAATGTAGGCGGATATGGTTTTGATGCTATTATAGCAAAAAAATTCAATAACTTCGGTAAAAGAGGAATAAGAGGTTATGCGTATCTCATTGCACGAGAATTTTTCAAATATAACCCTATTAATGTTTCTATAGACTTAGATGGAAAGATCAAAACATTACCAATAGTTTTATGTACTGTAGCTAATGCATCTCAATTTGGTAATGGCTTTACTGTATCTCCCAAATCTGATGTAACAGATGGTGAATTAGAATTATGTATACTAAAACCTTTCTCTATTTGGTCTGCCCCATCAATTATTTTCAGATTCTTCAGAAAAAATGGTCATAAAAGTCGTTTCACTGAAATAATTAGATTTAAAAAGATTACAATATTATTATCCAAAAAAATAGCTCATTACGATGGCGAACCTTTTGATGTGAAAGAAAAACTAAAAATTAGTGTGGTACCTAAAAGTCTTAATATCTTAGTGGGATAAAATATTTAATATATGGATAAACTTTTTTTATATCCTATAATACCTTCAATCATATTAGGAGTAATTAATTGGTTATTTTGGAAAAAAAGAGGATACACATCTAAAGTTAGATTAATTATTACTGTACTCCTATTTTATGTTGGATTCTATGTGTTATTAAAAAAAATATTATGATTTCTATTTCCTACATTTGTTGATATATGAAAACATTCAATTATCACATTAAAGCCATAACTAATACATTTAAGGAAATATTTCAAGGAAACTTTATTTTGTATTTCATTCCAGGAATTATATTAACAATAATATACTATTGGTTTCTACATAATGCTTCAACCATAGTAAAGGCCAATAAATTAACTAGTGAATATTCTTGGATAAATTGGATATTTGAATACATAAACTATACATTAATTAAAATTTTCCAATTATTTCAAATAATTAGTAAACAAATTTATATTTTCTTAATACTAACTATATTTTCACCTTTCAATACATATCTAGGAGAAAAAATAGAAGAAAAATATACAAAAAAAAAAATTGAAGGAGGTCTTAGTCGTTTCATAAAAGATATTTTAAGAATGATACTTATAGTAATTCTAGCTCTTATACTAGAATTTTTTATAATAATAATTTATTGGACTATTTCATGGATTATTGATTTAGATATATTAGACCACATTATATATTTTTGTATTACTTCATTTTTCTTTGGCTTTTCATTTTATGACTTTGCTTTAGAAAGAAATAAACTAGGGGTGTTTAATAGTATTGGATTTGCTTTTAGTAATCCATTAACAATGATTTTAACTGGGGGAATATTTTTAATTCTTTTCAATATTCCAATTATAGGTATACCTATCGCACCTGTTTTAACATTAATGATATCAACTTTTGTATATTTATATCTAAAAAAACAAATTCCTTACCATAATAATAAATGATATAAAAAAAGAAAATGAGCTATTTCTCAGAATTCAACAAAATATCAAAATCTGAATGGGAAAAAAAAATATTTTCTGATTTAAAGGAAAAAAAATCTTCTATTAAAATAGAAGATGAAATTGAAGAATTAAATATATCAAGTTATTATCATTCAGAAGATGTTTTTAAAAATGAAATCCCAGGAAATTTCCCTTTTACTCGAGGGATGAATAAACAAAAAAATGACTGGAAAAATGGTTCATTAATAATAGTTTCAAATGAAAAAGAATCTAATAAAAAAGCATTATTAGCATTAAATTCAGGAGCTGACTTACTTGTATTTAAAACAAATAAAAAAAATGTAAACTGGAAAGCAGTATTCAAAAATATTAAGTTTGAATTTATATATACTCAATTTATAATTGAATCAGTGTCTGATTTTGATGTTATTTTCCAATTAATGAAAAAACATGAATTCAATATTCAATACAAGATTGATATAATAAGTAATTTTTTTAACGAAAATTTTAATTTAATTGCTAAAAATTTTAAACATAAACAAAAAAGATTTTGTAGCGTAAATGGACACAAAATTCAGCAAATTGGTGGGAATACTTGGCAAGAAATTGCATTTTGTTTAAATATAGGTCATGAATATTTAATAAGATTAATGAATATCGGTTTTTCAATTGATGAAGCTGCTGCTTGTATATCATTTAATCTAGGTGTAGGTTCAAACTATTTCTTTGAAACTGCAAAATTTCGTGCTCTAAGGAAGCTATGGTCAAAAATCATCAATGCATATGACCCGATACATCATTGTTCATATAATTGTGATATCACTGCAGTAATTGGGCATATGAATAAATCCTTAAAAGATCCTTACACAAACTTATTAAGACAAACAACAGAAGTTATGTCAGCAATTAATGGTGGATCTAATGCTATCTTAGTTGAGCCATACGATATATATTCTATGAATGGATCATCTGAAAAATCAGAAAGAATGGCATTAAACATTTCAAATATTTTAAAAGAAGAATCCTATTTCGATATAGTTATAGATCCCTTAGGAGGAAGTTACTCAATAGAAATGTTAACAGATGAAATTGCTCGAAAAGGATGGGAGAAATTTCAAGATATTGAAGGTGTAAATAAGGGTGTGAAATCAGAATTATTTATAAATCAAATAAAAGAAAAAGCTAATATTAGAATAAATAACATCAAAAATAATTCAATAAAATTAATTGGTATTAATGCTTTCAAAAATCCAAAAGAAATAAAAAACACTTGGAAAGAAATTGATTCATATCTCGGCCTTCCAACAATAATTTTAGAAACAGTATGAAAAAAGTAGATTTTAAAACTGTTTCTTTTGATTCGGAAATAATAAGAAAGGAACAAAATCAATTTGATGTTATAACAACTTCAGATAAAATAATTTTAAAGAATTTTTATTGTAGTCAAGATATTGAGTCAACAGATCATATTGGTTTCGTTTCAGGTATTGCACCTAATTTAAGAGGACCCTATAGTTCAATGTATACTACACGTCCATGGACGATACGTCAATATGCAGGATTTTCTACTGCAGAAGAATCAAATGAATTTTACAAAAAAAATCTAGCCGCAGGACAGAAAGGGCTTTCTGTTGCATTTGATTTAGCAACACATCGCGGGTATGATTCTGATCATAGACGTGTTTTTGGAGATGTTGGGAAAGCAGGGGTTGCTATTGACTCTATTTTAGACATGAAAATTTTATTTAACGATATACCCCTAGACAAAATGTCTGTGTCTATGACTATGAATGGTGCTGTACTCCCTATAATGGCATTTTACATAGTAGCTGCAGAAGAACAAGGTATAGATAAAAAAGAATTAATAGGTACAATTCAAAATGACATATTAAAAGAATTTATGGTTAGAAACACATACATCTATCCACCTATTTCATCAATGCAAATAATTTCTGACATATTTGAATATACATCTAAAAATATGCCTCGTTTTAATTCAATATCAATTTCTGGATATCATATGCAAGAAGCTGGAGCAAATGCTGCAATCGAATTAGCTTATACTTTAGCAAATGGTTTAGAATATCTTAAAACAGGAATAAATGCCGGGATGAACATAGATGATTTTGCACCAAGAATAAGCTTCTTTTGGGGTATAGGAATGAATCACTATACAGAAATAGCTAAAATGAGAGCCGGAAGAATCTTATGGGCAAAAATAGTTAACAAATTCAAGCCAAAAAATCCTAAATCACTAGCTTTAAGAGCACATTGTCAGACATCAGGGTATAGTCTAACAGAACAAGACCCCTTTAATAATATTGCACGAACATGTATAGAGGCAATGGCTGCAGTACTTGGAGGCACTCAATCTTTACACACAAATGCATTAGATGAAGCAATTGCTTTACCAACAGATTTCTCTGCGAGAATAGCTCGTAACACACAAATTTATTTACAAAATGAAACAGGTATAACTCAACATATAGATCCATTAGGCGGTTCTTATCTTGTAGAAAAATTAACAGAAGAACTAGTTCATAAAGCTTCAAAATTTATTAAAGAAATTGAAGAATTAGGTGGAATGGCAAAAGCAATCGAAACTGGAATTCCTAAAATGAAAATTGAAGAATCAGCAACGCGAAAGCAAGCTAGAATAGATTCTCAAAAAGACATAATAGTTGGTGTTAACAGGTTCCAAACTGAAAATAAAGAAAAAATAGACATTCTTGAGGTAGACAATACCGAAGTAAGAAATTCTCAAATTAAAAGACTAAAAAGTATAAAAGATAACCGAAATAAAAATAAGGTAAAACAATCACTAGAAGAATTAAAAAATGTAGCAAAAACTAAAAAAGGAAATTTATTAGATGCTGCTATCAAATGTGCACGAGCAAGAGCTACATTGGGTGAAATATCATATGCTCTTGAAGAAATCTACGGAAGATATAAAGCGAAAATAAAATCTATTAATGGTGTATATTCAACAGAATCTATGGGAGATACAGAATTTAACGAAGCAAAAAAACTAACAAAAAAATTCAGTGAATTAGAAGGAAGACGTCCAAGAATTATGATTGCTAAAATGGGACAAGATGGGCATGATCGTGGAGCAAAAGTCATCGCAACCTCATTTGCTGACATAGGATTTGATGTGGACATTGGACCATTATTTCAGACACCTGAAGAAGTAGTCAAACAAGCAATAGAAAATGATGTTCACATTATAGGTGTATCATCTCTTGCTGCAGGACATAAAACTCTTATCCCAGAAGTAATTTATGAATTAAAAAAATTAAAACGTAAAGACATTATTGTTATAGCAGGAGGTGTAATTCCACAGCAAGATTATAATTTCTTATACAAACATGGTGTATTTGGTATATTTGGACCTGGAACAAAAATATCAATAGCAGCAAAAGATATATTAAGTTTATTAATACAAAGTTTTGATTAAAAAATAATTACTTTAATTTTAAATACTTTTAGGTATAAAATTTGATTATATATTTTATTAAAAAATAAAAAATATGAAAACTATATTTACAATTCTCTTTATTTATTCTGCAAAATTAATTCTTAGCCAATCACCAAACTACGATGACTTAAAAATACTTTACGCAGACACCAAATATGAAAAACTTTCCAAAGTAGCAGCACATTATACACAAAAGGATAAAACATCTAAAGATGTATTACCATATATATGGTTATCTAAAGGTTTATATAAGATTTCATTATCTGGAAGCGATAATCCAAAATTTAAAAATGCATATAAGGATGCAATAAAATATCTCTCAAAAGGAATTAAATATGATGTAAAATATAATAATGGTTCAACATTTGAAGATGATCATAAGGAATTTCTAGATGAATTTCAGTTCAGCTTACAAGAAATCATTGATAATGAAATGAGCTCTAATAATGTAAAACGAGCATTTAGTTGGGCAATTAAATATCAAAAAATAACAATGAATCCGATTGGAGCAAACTATATTATGGGAGCTTGCAAATTTATGGACCAAGATAAAACAACTGCAAGAGCATACTGGCAAAAAGGTGATGCCATGATGGAAGACATTAAGACAATTAATAAGTTTAGTGAAGCAGATAGATTAATGTTTAAAAATGGTGTTTTATCAACAGCTGAAGCAATGGTAAAAAGTAGACAAATTAAAAGTGCTAAAATATTATTAAACAAAGCTTCACATTGGTTCGAAAAAGATGAAGATTGGAAAGAAATTTATGATGAAATACTAAATGAATAAAATAATATTCTAATTTGTTAACATAAAGCAATTAATAAAATTGATTAATGTTACTTATCAGTTAATTCATAATCAATATATTTAACCTATGAATATTTTTTTTGGATACTTAAAAAATAAATTCCTTCTAACTACTAGTATTTTTCTTCTTTATACATTATTCTTAGATGAACAAGATATATTCTCTATATTTTCACAAAAACAAAAATTAAATAAATTATCGGTGAAAAAAGAAAGAATTAAATCTAAATTAATTGAGACTCGCAATACTTTAAATAAATTAAATCAAATATCTGAAGTTGAAAGATATGCTCGTGAAAAAAAATATTTCAAAAAAGATAATGAAGATATTTTTGTAATATTTTCTGAATAATTTTCATCTCTTCTAATAGAATTCGTCTATCTTTCACTTCACAATCCATAGGATCAATGAAGTATTTTTTTTTGTTTAATGAGTCTATTTTTAAAAAAATTGATTATTCTTATATTACTATAATAATATGATGCGATCTGTTTATAATCATAACCTAAATCAGCCATTTTCATTGCTCCTTCTTGACAAAGACCAACACCATGACCAAAACCATAGCCATTTAATAATACATCATTACCATCAATTCTTGAACTAAAAAATGTTGACTTTAGCTTAAACTCTTTCCTTAAATCTCTTAGTGGAATACCGAGTGATGGATGAATATAAAACGCCTTACGATCTATTTGTCTAAAATTATAAATCAAGTCACCATAGTCTTCTTCTAAAACACCATATTGATCACTTAAAAATGAAGACCATCTTTTTTTTGAAATCCGTTTTATCCAATTTGACTGTTTAGTATTACAACAAAAAGTATCCTTAAAAGTGGATAAATAATCAACTGAATTATTCCAAACATAAGAAGGATCACATGTTTGTCCACCACAATTAGAAGAAAAAAAAGTTGTAACTAGACTACCATTAATATCTACTATAACTTCATTAGAAGTAGATTCAACAGCTTTTTTAATATTTGAATTATCAATAGAATGATTACGATAAACTTGGCAATGTTGATTATCGCATAGATGATATCCTTCTTTATGATGTCTATTTTTATTCTTTAATGCATACGTTCTACTAATTAATGATTGAACCTTATAATATTCTATATGTCTTCCCCTACCTCCTTCAGCCTCAACTACACCACATAAATAATCATTCATGTTAACTAAATTAACCAACTTTAAATATCCATCTTGAACTGTAATTTCAATAGTATCTTTATAAGTATATTTTGATGATTTAATAGAATTTGGAAATAGACTTAAAATTGAACTTTTTTTCTTGGGAACTAAAAAAATCTTAGAAAGATTAGTATATCTTGATCCAATAAATTCGACGGAAATTTTAGAATTCATTACACTTACTTCTATTATACTATTTATAGGTATCGATGAAACAAAAGATGAATCACAAATAATATTATAAGCCCCATAATTACTTTTTATTTCTATAGAATTTACATTTAAAGCCGTGAGAACCCCTATCCTCATTTGTTGAGAAAAAACAAATGTTATTTTAACACAAAAAATAATTGCAAAAATAATTTTCATGATTTTGAAATTAAAAATCTAACTATTTATAAGTAGGTCTTTTAACAAAAATTGTGCAACTTTTTCACTAGCACCAACTTCACCTAATTTTTTTTCAAGCTCTTGATAATTATTTTTTATTTCATTTTGATAATGTAAATCATGAATTATTTTTCGTGCTTCTTTTTGAATTGTATATGAATTACAATCCTTTTGTATTAATTCTTTAACAACTTCCTTATGCATTATTAAATTAACCAAAGAAATAAAATTAACTTTAATTAACATTTTAGCTATATAATAAGAAATTAATGAACTTTTATAACAAACAATTTGTGGAACTTTAAATAAAGCTGTTTCTAAAGTTGCAGTCCCTGAAGTAACAACTGCTATACTAGCATTAGAAAGTAAATCATATGTTTTATTAAAAACAACATTTATATCTGGATCAATTGATTTATAAAAATCTAATGATAAATTCGATACACCTGCAACTATTATTTGGTGCGATCTAAACACCTCTAACCCTTTTAACATTTCAGGCAATAATAAAGATATCTCTTGCCTTCTACTACCTGGAAGAACTGCTATAATAGGCAAATCACCAAGATTATTTGAATTCATAAAAAAATTGTGATTATTAGATGAATTAAATTTAGATATTTCATCTAGAAGGGGATGACCAAAATATTGAACTTGAAAATCAAAACTTTCAAAAAAATCTTTTTCAAAAGGCAGAATAACAAACATGCAATCTACATTTTTTTTAATTTGATAGACTCGATTTTTTTTCCAAGCCCATACTTGAGGAGAAATGTAATAATAAACTTTAATACCCATTAATTTTGCCCATTTAGCAATTCGCAAATTAAAGCCTGGATAATCAATTAAAATAATTGCATCAGGATTATAACAACGAATATCGTCTTTACAAAACTTAAAATTTCGAAGTATTTTATTAAGGTTTAAAATCACTTCAATAAATCCCATAAATGACAATTCACTTATATGTTTAACCAATCCATTTTTTTGAATAGATTTCATTCTATCACCACCCCAAAAACGAAAATCAACATTTGTATGTTTATCTAGAATAGATCGCATCAAATTGCTAGCATGAAGATCACCTGAAGGTTCACCTGCAATTATATATATTTTCATTTTTTTCATCAGTTTAAAAAAACTTAATAAATATGATATATGGAGCAAACATTAGAGACCCTATTATAACACCCATTGAGATATTATATATTTCTTTATTCAAGAAAAGATAAAACCAACCCAGATTAGAAATAATCGAAATTGTTAAAATCTTTATTTGATAAGAACTGTTATTCATAAATTTATACCATAATTGTTCAAAATAATAACCTTGTAAATAAGAAAAAAGGCATAAAATAATTGGTAAAAAAATCAACGGAGTTATTAATGCTATCAAAACTCCCTTTGTGTGATCAATTGACCATTTTTTTAAATTCATAAAATAATAAATTAAGAACTTTTACTAAAGTAACTAAAGTTATGTTAATCTTTCATTATAAATAATGAGTAATATAAATGAATTAATTATTTTTGAGCATACAATAAATGAATGACTTTATAATGGCTGCTATTGGAATGACAACAAATAATTTAATCAATATTGCAACAGAAATTACTCAAGCTAATATATCCATAGTAAAAAATTCTATAAAAAGTATGTCTTCAGGCCAATTAAATTGGAAAGTATCTAAAAATACATGGAATATAAATGAAATATTAGCCCATTTGAATGAATATAGTAAACACTACCATGATACATTTCTTCATAAAATTGAAAATACTCGTTTTAAATCTTCAAAAGAAGGTTTCATAAGTTCACCACTAGGAAAAGCTGCTTGGAGAGCAATGAAATTAGGTAATGCCAATAATATAAAACGAAAATTCAAATCACCTAAAGAGTATAACCCTATTCTTTCACCCAATATTCTAAAAGGAAATCAAATTAATAATTTTCTTAATCAACAAAAAAAATTATTACACATAATAGAGAAATGTACAACCGTAAATATTCGACGTATTAAAATACCAACATCAAGGTCTAAAGTGGTAAGATTAAGATTAGGAGATGCTCTTCTATTCGTTGTATATCATAATGAAAGACATGTACAACAAATTATTAATTTAAAACAAAATACCTGTTTCCCTAGTAAATAATGAGTAAATTTTATGCTTATTGTAAGGTTAGTATCTCTCCCATTCGTTTGGAATCAAAAGATCAAAGTGAAATAATTTCTCAATTATTATTTGGCGAATTAATCGAGGTATATAACATCAATAAACCTTGGGCAAAAATTCAAACATTAGAAGATAATTATGAAGGTTTTATAGACTATAAACATTTTAATATATTAAACGATAAAGAATTTGAAAAATGGTCAAGTGAAATTTCAATATTAAAAATTCGAGAATGTAAATTATCTACCCCTTGGGGAAAGCAAAGAATTTGTAGAGGCTCATATATTTCATCTAAAAAAATGAACTTTAATATTGGAAATGACAACTTTCAAATAATTGAAAACACACAATGTGATTTAAAAACAGTTTGGGAGTATGCAATAGATTATATAAATACTCCTTATCTATGGGGAGGAAAATCACCTTTTGGAATTGACTGTTCGGGTTTGGTTCAAATAATCTATAGAATATTCAATATAAATCTTCCGCGTGATGCAGATAAACAATCCAAGATTGGAGAAAAAATTCATCTAAATGAAATATCCTCAGGTGATTTAGCCTTCTTTAAAAACGATAAAGGAGAAATCATTCATGTAGGTATATGTAATGAGAATAGAGATATTATCCATGCATCTGGTAAAGTTAAAAAAGATAAATTAACAAGTAATGGAATAATAAATACTGAATCCAATATTTTAACTCATAAATTAGCATCCATAAAAAGAATTACATAATATTAAAAGTTAAAACATACAATTATGTCTAGAGACGAAATAATTTTTAATTTAATTGATGAAGAAAAAAAAAGACAACTTCAAGGAATAGAATTAATAGCATCTGAAAATTTTGTTAGTAATGATGTTATGTTATCTATGGGTAGCATACTAACAAATAAATATGCTGAAGGCCTACCTGATAAAAGATATTATGGTGGATGTGAAATAGTTGATCAAGTTGAAAAAATTGCTATAAAAAGAGCATGTAAATTGTTTGGGGCTGAATGGGCTAATGTTCAACCTCATTCTGGAGCACAAGCTAATGCTTCAGTATTATTAGCCTGTTTAAACCCTGGAGATAAAATTTTAGGCTTTGATTTATCTCATGGTGGACATTTAACACATGGATCTACAGTTAATTTTTCAGGTAAATTTTACAAATCTTTTTTCTATGGTGTCAATAAAAAAACCGAATTAATTGACTACGAACAAATGGAAAAAATTGCTAAAAAAGAACGACCTAAATTAATTATATGTGGTGCATCTGCATATAGTCGTGATTGGGATTATCCTCGAATTAGACATATCGCTGATAAAATAAATGCACTAATTTTGGCTGATATTTCTCACCCGGCTGGTTTAATTGCTACAAAACTATTAAACGATCCTCTAAAACATTGTCATATTATTACTTCAACAACTCATAAAACACTTCGTGGTCCTAGAGGAGGAATTATTATGTTAGGACAAAATTTTGAAAATCCATTTGGTTTAAAATGGAAAAATGGAAATCTGAAATCAATGGCATCATTATTAGATTCTGCCGTTTTTCCTGGAACTCAAGGAGGACCATTAGAACATGTTATTGCATCAAAAGCTGTTGCTTTTGGTGAAGCTTTGACCGAGGAATACAAAACATACATGAAACAAGTTCAAAAAAACTCATCATTGATGGCTAAAGAATTAATCAATAGAAATTATTCAATTATTTCTGGAGGCACAGATAATCACTCAATATTAATTAATTTAAATTCTAAAAATGTTACTGGAAAAATGGCCGAAGATAAATTATGTAAAGCTGATATTACGGTCAATAAAAATATGATTCCATTTGATAAAGAATCACCTTTTATAACTTCTGGTATTAGAATTGGAACGCCAGCTATAACAACACGTGGAATTAAAGAAAATGAAATAAGTACAATTGTTGATATGATTGACAAGGTCATATCAAATATAAATAATGATAAAATAATTAGTGAGGTAAAAATTGAAGTAAATAAATTGATGGTAAACCGACCATTATTTGCATGGTAAAAATAAACATAATTATTTACTAGATTGTTTTCTTATAACTTTCCAAAATAATTTTGGAAAAAACTTCTTTAATGTTACTGCTTTAATCTCTTTATTTCCAATAAAGATTTCTTTTTTATTTTTAATAACTGCATTTAAAATTTTATGAACACAATCATCAACACTCATACCTCCATGTTGGTTATTATCCATAACTCCATGCTTTAATCCATCTGAATTTAATGCATTTAAAGATATATTTGTCTTAATCTTACCAGGGCAAACAATAGTTACTTTTAATCTATTTTCTTCTTCCTCTAAAAGTAAACTCTCATAAAATCCATGTAATGCATGTTTAGAAGCACTATAAGAGCTTCGTAAGAAGAAACCAAACTTACCAACAATACTTGATATAACTATTATATGGCCATTTTTTTTATTTCGCATATATGGTAAGACAGCTTTTGTTAAAGCAATATTTCCAAAATAATTTATCTCCATAATTCTTCTATCCACTTCCAAAGGAGTATCTCTTGCATTTGAACGTTGAGATAATCCACCATTATTAAATAAAAAATCAATAATTCCATATTTATTAATCACTTGAGTAGCCAAATATTCAAATTCATTAGACTTCTCAAGATCTAATGCTAACACAAAATGTTTTTCTGGATTTTTTAATTTCAATCTTATTGATTCCAACTGATCATAATTTCTTGAAGATATAATAACTTTAGCTCCTGCCAAATCAAGTTGCTTAACGATTTCAAAACCAATTCCTGAAGAAGCACCTGTAACCCAAGCAACCTTATTTAAAAACATAAAGAAGAAATTTAAATCTTAAAAGAAGAAAATTATAAATCAGTTGGTAAAATAGCAGGTTTATATCCCTTTTTTTTTGGTTTTAATTGATCTATAAAAACAATTTTAAATTTTTCAGAATCTGAATTATAAATCATTTCTGTTATACCATTCATGATAATTGGCGGATTTTTTTTTGAATTAAAAAAATTATTATTCATCATCTCATAAGTATTATCATCATATTGTAAAAAAATGGATACAATTAAACCATTTTCTACTCTTGCTTTTCCTGATATACAATAAGAACCTCCACCATCTTCAAAATAACTTATAATAACATTTCTATGCATATCATCAGATACAGAATAAGACCCTCTATCATCAAATGCTCTTTGTAATTTAACAAAACAATCTTCCTGAGCAATAAATTTTAAACTTATAAAAAGAAAGAACAGTAGTAATATTTTTTTTTCCATAATGAAATTGTTTTTAATAAGAAACTCACCTATATCCAAATATAGCAAGTTTGAATTAATTTGTGCTATCTGAATTTAATTTATTTATTTTTGAATTACTAAAAAATGATTATGACTATAATTACAAAAAAAATTGAAAATCAATTCTCACAATCTTTAGAAGTTTTAAAGAAATTTAATAAGCTTGAAAACTTCTCTAAAATAGAAAATGCTAGTACCACAATCTTAAATGGATTAAAAAAAGGAGGTAAAATAATTAGTTGCGGAAATGGAGGTTCAATGTCTGATGCAATGCATTTTGCTGAAGAACTAACAGGTAAATATAGAGAGGAAAGACCTTCTATTCCTGCTATTTCTATTTCGGATCCAAGTCATATTACTTGTGTTGGTAATGATTATGGATTTGACTTTATTTTCTCTAGATACATTGAAAGCATAGGAAGCAAAAATGATATACTTCTCGCGATATCAACATCTGGAAATTCTAAAAATATAATAAATGCAATTAAAGCCGCTAGACAAAAAAAAATGGAGGTTATTGCCTTAACTGGATTTAATGGAGGTAAAATTGCAGAATTATGTAAGTATGATAAATCTATTAATGAAATAAGAGTACCCCACAACGAATACTCTGACCGAATACAAGAAATTCACATAAAGATAATCCATAGTTTAATAAAAATCATCGAAGATAAATTAAATTAAAGATATATTGAATACGATATTTTAGAGAGTATATTTGTATATAAGTTGTTGAAAACTCACTTTTTTGATTATGTCGACTTAGAGGATTTATCAACATAAATTTTTTAAATTTGGTTTATTCATTTCAGACTATGATTGAAGAAGAATTACATATTAAAGTAAAAACTATTTTTTCAGCATATCTTAAGCAAAATAGCCACAGAAAAACACCTGAAAGGTTTGCTATACTAGCTGAAATATATAATTACAAAGGTCATTTCGATATTGAGTCATTATATATCAAAATGAAAAATCAAAATTATCGAGTTTCTCGAGCTACACTCTATAATACAATAGAGTTACTATTAGCATGTAATTTAGTTAGAAAACACCAATTTGGGAAAAATATTGCTCAATTTGAAAAATCACATGGATCAAAACAACATGATCATATATTATTGACTGATACAGGAGAAATGATTGAGTTCTGTGACCCTCGTATTCAGAGTATTAAAAGAAGTATTGAAGAAAATTTTGATATTGAAATTCAACACCATTCACTTTATTTTTACGGAGTGAAAGGAAAAAAAAGATAATTTGAAAATAGAATTTGAAATAGAAGTCAAAGATCTTGTAATTATATACAAAATAAAAGGTAAAATTACTTCTGATATAGATTTTGAAGAAATTGAAAAAGAAGTATTTAAGAATATTAACAAAAATTATTTTCGAATTATATTCAACTTAGATGAATTAACACATACAAATTCTATGGGAATTAGTTTTTTCATGAGAACACTAACCAAATCTAGAATTATGGGGGGAGAATTAATCCTTTGTAATGTAAGAGGAAATGTTGATAAGATTTTCAAAATAGCTAAACTTAATGAAATATATACTATCTACAATAGCCAGAAAGAAGCAATTAAACACTTTAATTAATAAAAAAATGAAAAAATGAAAGTAGATGTACTATTAGGGTTACAATGGGGAGATGAAGGAAAAGGTAAAATTGTAGATGTACTTACACCAAAATACGATATAATAGCACGTTTTCAGGGTGGACCAAACGCTGGACATACTTTAGAATTTGAAGGCATAAAGCATGTCCTTCATACTATTCCATCTGGAATTTTTAGAGAAAATGTAATAAACTTAGTAGGAAATGGAGTTGTTATTGACCCACTTATTTTGCAAGAAGAATTAAAAAAATTAGAACCTTTTAATATCAATTATAAAGAACGTCTATTAATATCTAAAAAAGCACATTTAATTCTTCCTTCTCATAAGTTATTAGATGCAGCATCAGAACAATCGAAAGGAAAAAATAAAATTGGATCAACATTAAAAGGAATTGGACCAACATATATGGATAAAACTGGTAGAAATGGCATAAGATTTGGAGATATTTTTTCAAAAAACTTTAAAGCTAAATATAATGCACTAGTTGAAAAACATAAAACAATGCTAGAACGTTATCCTGATTTCAAATATGATTTATCTGAAATAGAAAAGGAATGGATGTCTGCAATCAATAATTTAAAAGAACTTAAAACAGTTGATAGTGAACATTATATAAATAATGCTATAAAAAATGGACAAAAAATTTTAGCAGAGGGCGCACAAGGAACTATGCTAGATGTTGACTTCGGTACATATCCATTTGTAACATCATCTAATACAGTCACAGCAGGTACATGCACAGGGTTAGGTGTTCCACCTAATAAAATTGGAAATGTTATAGGTATTTTTAAAGCATATTGCACTCGTGTTGGAAGTGGTCCATTCCCTACTGAATTAAAAAATAAAATTGGTGAAAAAATACGTAAAGAAGGTTTTGAATTTGGAGCAACAACAGGACGTGCAAGAAGATGTGGCTGGATCGACTTACCAGCTTTAAAATATGCTATTATGATAAATGGAACTTCTGAACTTTCGATGATGAAAGCGGATGTATTGGATAATTTTGAATCAATTCGTGTTTGTACACATTACATAATTAACGGTAAAAAATATGATTATTTTCCATACGATATTTCAAATATTGAAGCCACTCCAATATATGAGAATATAAAGGGATGGAGCTGTGATACAACAAAATTATCATCATTTAATGACGCACCAATTGAATTAAAATCTTATGTCTCATATTTAGAAGATAAATTAGGTGTTCCAATTACAATTATATCAGTTGGACCTGATAGAGAACAAACATTGAACAATAAAAAGTAATATTACTAATTTGAGTATAATTTTAAATAGTTTAAACAAACTAATAATTTGTAGCATCTTTTTTTTAATACCAATTCAAACAATTGCACAAAAAGATATTTTAGAATTATTGCCAGGTTCTGAAATACTTGAGTATAATGAAGCTAATGGCTTTCACCGACTAATAGGGAATGTAAATTTTATATATCAAAATAATTTAATGTATTGTGACTCAGCTCATTATTTTGAAAAAAATCAAATTGTAAGAGCTTATGGAAAAGTTCATATAAATAAAAATGATACACTAAATTTTTATTGTGATTCTCTTTTTTTTGATGGAAAAAAAGGAAAATCAATACTTTGGGGGAATGTGAGAGTTATTGATAATGAATATAAACTATTGACTGATACGTTAAAATATGACTCAAAAAAAACTAATGCATATTACCAAAATGGAGGAAAAGTTATAAATACAGTAACTAAAGAGACTTTGACAAGTAAAATAGGTTACTTCCACCCCAAATCTAAAAACTTTTTTTTTAGTTATAATGTTCTTTATAAAGGTAAAAATTCAACTATTCAAACAGATACGTTACAATATATTTATAATGAAAAAAAAGCTATATTTCTCGGTAAAACTGACATCCAAAATAAAAACACTAAAATGTACTGTGAGTCAGGATGGTATAAAACAAATTCTGAAGAGGGATCACTTATAAAAAATGCATATATATCTAGACAAGAAGAATATATTTCAGGAGATACATTAATATATGATTCAAAAAAAGGAATTTCTATTGGAAAAGGAAATATTTATTATACTGATTTAACTCAAAAATTAGAGTTTAATGGCGAATATGCCTATACTTCAGATAGTTTAAATTATTCTTTTATAACAGGAAATGCTATAGCAACTAAAATAATGAAAGATGACACTTTATATTTACATGCAGATACTTTAATAAAAAGTTCTTTAGACAGCATTAATATTATAAAAGCATATAAAAATTCAAAAGTTTTTTCTACAAAAGTACAATGCGTTGCTGATAGTATAGTTTATAAGTCTAACTCTATGAAACTATACGATAATCCTATTGTATGGTCCTATGGAGCTGAACTAAAAGGTGATTTTATAGAAATAAGCATAAATGACTCCATAATTGACTCTATTAATATTCAGAATAATTCTTCTATTTTAATGGAAATTGAGCCTAATTTATATTACAATCAAATTTCTGGTAAAAATATAATAGCATACTTTAAAGAAAATAAGCTTTATAAAACTTATGTTAAAGGTAATGCAATAACATTATTTTATCCCGAAGAAGAAATACGTTCAGATTCAACCCTAACAAAAAAACGTATTGGAATGAATAGATTATATTCAAGTAATTTACGTATTGACATAAAAAATAACAAAATCAAAGGTATAAATTATATACAATCTCCTGATGGTGTATTTTATCCAATCGAAAAAATAAAAAAAGAAGAAAAATTTATTCAAAACTTTGTTTGGAAAGAAGCACTTAGACCAAAAACAAAAGAAGAAATTCTAATTGAAAAAAATTAAAAGATAAATAGATATTGAATCTATGACTTTCTTTCCACCCTTTGAACTCCTTGGACTTGTTCAAACTTAAGCATTAATTGATTTAAATGTTCTGTATCAAATACTAAAACCTTAATTTTACCTTCAAAAACACCATCATTTGTATCAAAGGAAATAGATTTCATATTAACATCATGTTGATTTGAAATAATCTCAGTTAATCTATTAACAAGACCAAGACAATCAATACCGTAGACAGTAATATCAGCTATATTTTCTTTTAAATCAGAATTCTTCCATGTTGCTTTAATACATCTGTAAGCCATTTTAGATTGAAGATGTTCAGCGTTTGAACAACTATGACGATGAATCTTAATACCATCGTTAATTGTAGTGAATCCAAAAACACTATCTCCAGGAATAGGATTACAACAAATAGCCAAACTATAATCAATATCCATATAATCATCACCAATAAGGACTACATCTTTTAATCTATTCATATTAGAATTCAAAGATGTTTTTTTTCTTCTGTCCTTGTTAGGATTCTTTTTTAATTTAAGAAGACCATTTTTATTTTCAACTTCTCTAATCTTAGTTAAATCAATTTTACCTTTTGCTATTCTAAAATAAAGTTCTGTGGCACTAGGCATTTTATAAAACTTCTCTAAAACTGATAAATTACCTGATGTATATCTTATATTGTGTTGTTTAAATTTTCGCTCCAAGATTTCCCTTCCATCCATTGCAATTCGCTTACGTTCATCATTTAAAGAAGATTTAATCTTCTGTTTTGCTCTTGCAGTTACAACAAATCTAATCCATTCTTCATTTGGCTTCTGTTTTGATGAAGTAATAATTTCAACTTGATCACCACTATCTAATTGATGACTCAAAGGAACTAATCGATTATTAACTTTTGCCCCAATACAACTATCCCCAATATCAGTATGAATATCATATGCAAAATCAAGTGTTGTTGCACCTATTGGTAAAACCCTAAGGTCTCCTTTGGGAGTAAAAATATATATTTCTTCACTAAATAAATTTAACTTAAACTCATCAATAAAATCCATTGCATTTAAATCTGAATTTTCCAACAAATCTCTTATTTCAGATATCCATCTATCAAATTTAGACTCTTTTGTTTTAGACTCTTTATAACGATAATGAGCTGCAAATCCTTTTTCTGCAATTTCATCCATTCTATTTGAACGAATTTGAACCTCAATCCATTTACCCGTAGGTGACATTACAGTAGTATGTAAAGACTCATATCCATTAGCTCTAGGTGTTGAAATCCAATCACGTAATCTATCAGGGCTAGGCTGATAAAAATCAGTCACAATACTATAAATTCTCCAACTATCAGGTTTTTCTAGTTCTAAAGGAGTATCTACAATAATTCTTATTGCAAAAACATCATAGACTTCTTCAAATGGAATACCTTTAATCTGCATTTTTCTATAAATAGAAGAAATAGATTTAGTACGAACTTTTATCTTAAAAATATAGCCTTCATTTAATAATTGTTCACGTATTGGTTTTGTGAATTTTCTTATAAATCTATTTCTTGCAGCTTTAGAAGATTTTAATTTATCTTGAATTTCTTTGTAAATTGAAGGATCTGTATATTTCAATGCTAAATCTTCTAATTCACTTTTCACAGAATATAAACCTAATCGGTGTGCTAAAGGTGCGTATAAAAATTTAGTCTCTGAAGAAATTTTAACTTGCTTCTGATAACGCATACCATCCAATGTACGCATATTATGTAGCCTGTCGGCAAGTTTAATCAATACAACACGTATATCATCAGATATTGTTAAAATCATTTTACGAAAATTTTCTGCTTGAACCGAAGCATTTTCATCAAAAACTTCAGGAATTTTGGTCAAACCATCAATAATCAATCGAATTTTTGATCCAAACAAATCCTCAATATCATCTAAAGTAATATGTGTATCTTCAACTGTATCATGTAATAAAGCGCAAATAATAGCCGTTGTTCCTAACCCCATATCATCAGCACAAATTCTAGCTACAGCAATTGGGTGATAAATATAAGGTTCACCGGATTTTCTACGCATTTCTTTATGCGCTTCTAAGGCAACATCAAAAGCCTTTCTAATTAATTTCGTGTCTTCTCTACTTCTATCTTTATATGCACGTAGTAATCCCCTAAACGCATTTAAAATATCTTTTCGTTCTTGTTCTATATTAATTTTAGGAATTACCTTGCTCATATCTAATTACTTGGTAAAACTTTTGCTTTAACTTCACCAAACCCAATCCTTACACCATCTTTTTCAGAAAAACCTCTTATAATTACCGTATCATAATCATTTATAAACTTTCTTTCTGAACCATCTTTCATTTTAAATGGTTTTGTTCCTTTCCATGAAATTTCCAACATGGAACCAAACTCTCCTTCTTTAGGACCTGAGATTGTACCTGAACCATAACAATCTCCTATCCTCATATTACATCCATTAATTGTATGGTGAGCTAATTGCTGATTCATATTCCAATACATATATTTAAAATTAGATCTAGTCACAATATTTTCTTCCCCATTCTCTGGTTTTATAACAACTTCAAGATTAATATCTAGGTGTTTGTCACCGGTATATTCTAAATATCGCTGAACTTCTGGAGATTGTTCAGGACCTGATGTTCTAAATGGTTCAAGAGCATCTAAAGTAACAATCCAACAAGAAATATGTGTTGCAAAATTTTTACCTAAAAAAGGCCCTAATGGCACATATTCCCAACCTTGTATATCTCTAGCACTCCAATCATTTAATAAAGCCATACCAAAAATATACTCATCTGCTTCAGAAGTTGAAATAGAACTCCCTAGAGGCTTTCCTTCATATGTAAAAAAAGCAGTCTCTAATTCAAAGTCAAGTAGATTAGTCTCCCCAAAAATAGGAACCGAAGATGTAGGAGGCTTCTTTTGGCCTTTTGGTCTTTTAAAATTAAACCCAGAAGGTAAAATTGAGCTAGACCTTCCATGATAACCAACAGGGATATGCTTCCAATTAGGAAGTAAAGCATTTTCAGGATCTCTAAAAAGACATCCAACATTAAAAGCATGTTGTTCACTTGAATAAAAATCTGTATAATCCCCAATAGAAATAGGCATTAATACTTCAACTTCATTAATATCAATCAAACATGAGCTTAGTCGATCTTTAAGATTTTTAAAATGCGGTAATTCTTCATTCTTAATAGCACCATCTTTTCTAAACAACTCTGAAATTATATCCCTTAATGCACGAGTTCCCTCCTTACCATGGCGCATCATATTATTTAATGAATCTGTATCAAAATCGTCTATGGAAAAATAAACACCGGAAGGTATTTTGATACTAAGAAAATCTTCTTTAAATAACCTTTTTAAATCAATAACCTTATCACCTATACGTGAAGCAACTCTAGGACGTTTATCTGTTTTTGTTCTAATAATTCCAAATGGAATGTTTTGTATCGGAAAATCGGAATCTAAAGGTACCTCTATCCATGTTTCTCTTCTAGGATCATTTGCTTCTATTGTCATAATTATCTTATTTAATATCTTGTTTTAACTTTTAATTAATATTCTATTTTAAACATTAAATCTAAAATGCATTATATCTCCATCTTCAACAATATAATCTTTACCTTCTATTCTAAATTTCCCAGCATCTTTTACCGCAATCTCACTTCCATAATGTACAAAATCATTATACTTAATAACTTCAGCACGTATAAATCCTTTCTCAAAATCAGTATGTATAACTCCTGCAGCTTCAGGCGCTGTAATTCCTTTTCTTATTGTCCAAGCTCTAACCTCCTTATCACCCGCTGTGAAATATGTATCTAAGTTTAATAATTTATATGCAGATCGAATCAAACGATTTACACCAGGCTCTTCTAACCCAAGTTCATTTAAAAACATGTTACGTTCATCATAAGTATCAAGCTCCATAATATCAGCTTCAATTCCAGCACCAATAATCAGTACTTCTGCCTCTTCGTTAGAAACTGATTTTTTTACTTCTTCAACATAATTATTACCATTAATTACAGAACCTTCATCAACATTACATAAGTACATTACTGGTTTTGATGTAATCAATTCCATATTTTTCACTATTTTTTCTTCCAATTCATCAAATTCAATTGATCTTACTGATTTACCGGATTGAAGAACAGACAAAATTTTATTTGCTATTTCATGTTCTTTAATTGCATCCTTATCTCCTGATTTAACAATGCGAGATAGAGAATTTAACCGTTTTTCAATACTTTCTATATCTTTCAATTGAAGTTCAACATCAATTATCTCTTTATCTCTTACAGGATCTATTGAACCATCAACATGCACAATATTATCATTATCAAAACATCTCAAGACATGAATAATTGCATCAGTTTCTCGAATATTTGCTAAAAATTTATTTCCTAAACCTTCTCCTTTGGAAGCACCTTTAACAAGTCCAGCTATATCAACAATTTCTATTGTGTTTGGAACAACACGCTCAGGTTTCACTAATTCTTCTAACTTAACTATTCTTTGATCTGGTACTGATATTGTACCAATATTTGGCTCAATTGTACAAAATGGATAATTAGCCGATTGAGCTTTCGCATTCGAAAGACAATTAAACAAAGTTGATTTACCTACATTAGGTAATCCTACAATACCACATTTCAATGCCATTTAATTTATTTTTAAACAAAGATAACAGTATGGATTAAAGCAAAAAACTTTATGTCAAATCATATTTAAAATTGCATTAAATTTAAACTTTAAAAATAAAAACATGAGATTACTTTTACTTATTATTTTTTCAGTCAATACTTATTTAAGTTTTACACAAAACGACTCTATCCAAATCAAATCATTTTACAATGCTGCACTCACTAATGGTAAAGCTTATGAAGACTTAAGATCTCTATGTAAAGATATTGGTCCAAGACTTACAGGTTCAGCTGAAGCTGAAATGGCAATAGAATGGGGTAAGAACAAAATGGAAGAATATGAATTTGATAAAATATACTTACAAGAAATATTAGTTCCACATTGGGAAAGAGGAACAAAAGAATCTGGTTGGATAAGAACATCGAAAGGAAAAATAAAAAAAGTTAATCTTCTGGCATTAGGTGGATCAATTGGGACTAATGGATTAATTGAAGCAGATGTTGTTATGTTTAATTCATTAAGTGATTTGAAAAAAGCTAATAAAAAATATGTAAACAATAAAATAGTATTTATAAATCAACATATGGATGAACAACAAATAAATACTTTTAAAGCTTATGGTGGTTGTTTTGCAATTCGTGGATATGGAGCTGTAGAATCAAGCAAGCTTGGAGCAAAAGCTGTTATAATTCGTTCACTAGGCCTGCCCTTAAATAAAGACCCACATACTGGCTCAATGTATTATGTAGATAGTATAAAAAAAATCCCAGCTGCTGCAATAAGTACAGAAGATGCTAATGAACTTGAAAAATCGATCAATGAAGGGAAAACTTCATTTCTTTTAGAAATGGACTGTAGAGATTTTCCTGATGTAACATCTTATAATGTAATTGGTGAAATAATTGGTAATAAAAATCCAAATAATATAATAACATTTGGTGGACATTTAGACTCTTGGGATACAGGTGAAGGAGCTCATGATGATGGTGCAGGAATTGTACATTGCTTAGAAGCTATGAGAATAATAAAAAACTCGAAATACAAACCAAATAATACACTTCGTCTAGTTTTCTTTATGAATGAAGAAAATGGAAATAATGGAGGTAAATCATATGCAACGTGGGCAAAAAAACAAAAAAATGAAAATCATATTGCTGCAATAGAAAGTGACAGAGGGGGATTTGCTCCTAGAGGTTTTCATTGCGACGGGCCGGAAAAATACATTAGTTTATTAAAAACATTTGAAAATAAACTAAAACATTATGATTTACACATATTTGAAAAAGGATATGGTGGAGTTGATATTGGACCACTAAAAAAAGAATTTGAAGGTATACCTCTTTTTGGATTTGTACCAGACTCACAAAGATATTTTGATTTTCATCATGCTCCTAGTGATATTTTTGAAAATGTAAATAAACGAGAATTAGAACTCGGATGCGCCGCAATTGCATCCATATTATACTTACTAGATCAAAACTTGTAATATATCATCTTTCACCAAAACTATGTTGATATCTTATTAATCGAAAAATCTTGTATTCAATTAAAATGAACTAGATTTGAAATCTAATATTACTTTATAAACAATATGGCAATAGACATATTTGAAAAAATAAAAAAAAACAGAGGGCCTTTAGGTCAATACTCTAAAGGTGTTCACGGATATTTTACATTTCCAAAACTAGAAGGAGAAATTGGAAACAAAATGATATTTCGTGGAAAAGAATGTTTAGTATGGTCAGTTAATAATTATTTAGGATTAGCAAATCATCCTGAAGTCAGAAAAGTTGATGCAGAAGCATCTACTGAATGGGGATTAGCATACCCTATGGGTTCTAGAATGATGACAGGACAAACTGGAATTCATGAAGCGTTAGAAAATGAGATATCAGACTTTATGGATAAAGAGGATACAATACTTCTAAACTTTGGTTATCAAGGTATGGTTTCAGCTATTGATTCTCTTGTTGATCGAAATGATGTAATAGTTTATGACAGTGAATCACATGCATGTATATTAGATGGAATGAGACTTCATGCTGGTAAACGTTTTGTTTTCCAACATAATGATATGGAAAGTTTTGATAAACAAATGTCTCGTGCTACTAAAATTATTGAAAAAACTAATGGAGGAATTTTAGTAATTACAGAAGGTGTTTTTGGAATGGCTGGAGATCAAGGAAAATTAAAAGAAATAATTGAATTCAGAAAAAAAGAAAAATACAACTTTAGATTGTTTGTTGATGATGCTCATGGATTTGGTACTGTAGGTGATAGAGGTCAAGGTGCCGGAGAAGCACAAGGTGTTCATAAAGAAATTGACATTTTATTTGGAACATTTGCTAAATCAATGGCTTCTATTGGTGCTTTTATCTGTGCAGAAGAACATATTGTTGAATTTCTTCGATACAACATGAGATCTCAAGTATTTGCTAAATCAATCCCTATGCCTTTAGTTGTAGGAGCTAGAAAAAGACTAGAATTATTAAAAAATGAACCAAAACATAAAGAAAATCTTTGGAAGATTGCTACTGCCCTTCAAAATGGATTAGTAAAATCAGGATTTGACATAGGAGTTACTAATTCTTGTGTTACACCTGTCTTCCTAAAAGGGAACTTAGCTGAAGCAACAAATCTAACTTTTGATTTACGAGAAAACTATAATATTTTCTGCTCAATTGTAATATATCCAGTTGTACCAAAAGATGTAATTATGTTAAGATTAATACCTACAGCTGTTCATACTCTTGAGGATGTAAGTTATACAATAGATACCTTTGTTAAAGTGAAAAATAAACTGGATGATGGTGAATATAAATCAGAGGAAATGGCTTCAGTTGAAGTAGATAGTAAATAAATTTATTCTATAATCATTTTCTTTTCAATTGATCCATCACTATAGATATAAAACAATACTGTATTTTTCATTTCTTTAACTTCTTTACCTAAGACATCTGTAATCTTGATTAATTTATTTTTACTATTAGGATTCTTCTCTGTCATTAAATTATTAGTACTTATATCAAAACATTTCGCTTCAACTTCAATATTATAATAAAAATAATAATACCCTGGTAATGATGCGCTTGATCCTGTTATATTGATCATATTGCCTATATTATAAGGATAATTAGCTCCAGAACTATTTCTATATAAACCAGAATTATTTGCTGAAATACCTAACTGCAGATCAGATGCATTAGGAACATCAAAATTTAAATTAATTTTTTGTTTACCCGATGATACCGAAAGAGTTGTATCATCAATAACAACACCATTATTATCACGAATCTCAAATGTAATAATGTTATTGCTTTCAGCATAAACCTCGGCAGATTTGATAACACATTCTTCTGAACTATTAAAGATTAAATATTGATTATTATAAAAATAAGAACCATCACCAGTAGTATTATCTAATAAACCACCTTTAAAAATAGAAACATTTGCAGCAGGATTAAAATTACTGGCAGTTGGATTTTGACAACCTAAAACTGCAGCAATGCAACTTCCATCATCAAAACAAGCTAAACTATCATAATTAACTGAATATGGATCAGTACAACCTGATACATAACAACAACTTCCATCGTCACTTATAGCATTTGGATCATAATTAACAGCATTTGTATCAGTACATCCACAACTTTGACTTAATTTATAATTATATAGAGTTGTAGGATAATTAGATGTAATAGTATTTTGACCTAATAAAAAGTATACATCGCACCCAATAACAAAACTACCAGGAGCCCATATCGCATCACCTGGATGAGAAGATAATTGAGTCCAAGTATCTATATCTGGTGAATATTCCCAAAATTCTCCTGTGTCTAGAGGACCATGATCATCTCCATCTCCACTAAGAATATATCCTTTTCCATTAAACGAAAATTGTGTTCCAGCTACTCTTGCTTCAGAAGGGAAATTTTGGAGCTCTAACCATGAGTCAGTATTAGGGTCATAACGATAAAAATCGTTATATATATATGAACTAGAACTTGGGTTACTACCTGGTCCAAAATTACTACCATGACCAAATCCAACATACGCATAATCACCAATACCAAAATAATATGGATGGTGTCGGTTATAACCAATAAAATCTGACTTTTGAGACCATTCATCAGTAATAACATCGTATTCCCACCAATCTCCTAAATTACCATTACTATTACTTCCACAGCCAACATAAATCTTATTATTAACTGGAATCATAGCAGGATGATTCCTTCCATATCCGGGGAAACTTTGGAGTTGAAACCAAGTATCAGTATCCATATTATATTCCCACCAATCATTTGGAAAATCGCCATTATCAGTAGAACCAAATCCCATATATGCTTTATTTCCAATTGTTACTCCATATGAATAACCACGACCGATAAATGGGATATCTTGAAGTTGCATCCAAACATCATTTAACTTATCATATTTATAAGCATCATTTAGATAACTTCCAGAAAAAACAAAACCAAAATCATCATTAGAAAAAGTAATTGGATGATGTCTTCCAGGACCAATAAAGCTGGATGATTGATTCCAAGTTTGAGAAAAAACTATACATGGGAATAAAATAAATAAAAGTATTTTCATAATAAGATTAGATAACAGTTCTATAAAATTAAGTATTTAATTATGAATTAAAAACTTATTTAAAATCTCGACCAATAAATTAACTTCAGACTCTTTGTTAAAAGAATGAAAGCATAACCTTATCCTTTCTTTCCCAATAGGAACAGTTGGAGAATATATAGGTTTAATTGCTATTTGGTGTACATTCAATTTTTGAGTAAGTAATTTCACCTCTTCTATTTTTCCAATTTGTATAATTTGGATTGGAGAATTAATGTCAGAAATCAATCTTTCATCATTATATATAGATCTAAAATAACATATTATTGCATGCAACTTTTTTTGCCTTTCTGTAATTAATAAACTTTTAATTCTACTAAGATTTATATTATATGTATTTGATGGCAATGCTGTTGTATAGATAAAAGATCTTGAGAAATTAATCAGGTAATTAATTAGATTCTGTTTACCTAAAAAAACTGCTCCGTGTGAACCATAAGCTTTGCCAAAAGTAATTAAACGTGCAAAAACCTCTTTCTCTAATCCTAAATCTGAAACAAGGCCCATACCTTTCTCTCCATAAACTCCTGCAGAGTGAGCCTCATCAACAATTAAATAAGCTCCATACTTATCACAAATATTCAATATTAACTGTATATTTGGTATATCTCCATCCATGGAATAAAGTCCTTCTATAGCAACGTAAATAGTTCCTCTAGATATTTTTAATTTAGACTCTAGACTAATTACATCATTATGTTTAAATGAAATAGAATTTGCAAAACTCATTCTAATACCATCACGAACACTTGCATGAATTAATTCATCATAAATAATAGTGTCTCCCCTTTCAGGAATACATGAAAAAAAACCAATATTTGCATCATAACCTGAATTATACATCAATGCAGATTCAGTTTTAAAAAAAGATGCTATTTCTTTTTCTGCATTTTGTGCCTCAACACAATTCCCAGAAATTAATCTTGATCCAGTTGCTCCTTTTTCTACAAATGAATTAGTAGAGGAATTTGATAAACCTAAATAATCATTAGAATAAAAATCCGTATAATCTTTAAAAATAGAAAGGGAACGATATGTTCCCTCATTAATTCTATTATTCAATTTATTAAGAAGAGCATCTTTCATTAAAGGGCATCAATAATTTTTATCTTTCTTGGTTGAAAACCTTTAACATTTGCTCTTGCAGTTTTTAATTCCGCTAATCTTTCTAATTCCTTAATCTTTCTTTTTTCTATGATAGGATCAGGTTTTGTTTCAGGTTTTTTTGAATCTGCAAATGCTTCTTTTGGAATTAAACCTAATGTTTTAAACATTTCCATATCTTCATTATACTCTGGATTTGGAGTTGTTAATAGCTTATCACCAGCAAATATTGAACTTGCACCTGCCATAAAACACAAAGCTTGACCTTCCATTGTCATTTTTGTTCTTCCAGCAGATAAACGAACAACTGATTTAGGAAATGCTATTCTTGTAGTTGCAACCATACGTATCATTTCCCACTGTTCAATAGGTTTTTGATCTTGCATTGGTGTACCCTCTACAGCAACTAACGCATTAATTGGAATGGATTCAGGAGGAGTATCCATTGCCATATAACTCATTAATAACCCTATTCTATCTTCAACGGCTTCTCCCATACCTATAATACCACCTGAACAAACTGAAATTCCGGCTTTACGTGCATTAGAAATTGTATTTAGACGATCTTCATATTCTCTTGTTGAAATTACATCATCATAATAATCTTTAGATGTATCTAAGTTATGATTATATGCAAATAAACCTGCATCTTTCAAACGCTTGGCTTGATTTTCATTCATCATACCCAAAGTACAACAAACCTCCATATCTAAATTATTAACAGCTTGAACCATCTCAATTACTCGATCAAAATCTCTATTGTCTCTTACTTCTCTCCAAGCAGCTCCCATACAAAGTCTTGAAGACCCATTTTCTTTTGCATTTTTCGCTTGATTTACAACAGAATCTAGAGTCATTAACTTATGAGCCTTAACATCAGTATGATACCTTGCAGCTTGTGGACAATAACCACAATCTTCAGCACATCCACCAGTTTTAATACTTAATAAAGATGACATCTGAACCTCTCTAGGATTATGATACTTACGATGAACTGTAGCTGCTTCAAAAATTAATTCTAATAAAGGTTTATTATAAAGATTTAATAAATCTTGTTTTGAAGTGTATTCTTGATTTGATATCATTATTTTAATTTGTTAGACAAATATAAATATATCTTCTATCTAATTTAACTATAGTAGAAAGAAAAATCTACTTATTTAATAAACAAACAGCATAAGCTTTAATCGCTTTTGATTTTCCAAAAGAATCAACATTTTCGTGAGTCGTCGCCTTCAAAGAAACAAGGTTTTCATCAATATTTAAAATCTCAGAAATAATCGATTTCATAAGAGGTATCTTGGAGCTTAATTTAGGTTTTTCTAGAACTATTGTACAATCTATATTAACTATAAAAAATCCTTCTTTTTGAATAAGATTCTTTACTTCTTCTAATAAAATTTTACTATCTATTCCTTTGTATATAGGATCTTTATCTGAAAAATGATAACCAATATCTCTCAAATTAGCTGCTCCTAATATAGCATCACAAATAGCATGTAACAATACATCTGCATCAGAATGGCCAACTGCACCTATATTAGATTCAATTTTAACCCCACCAATAATTAATGGTAATGATTTTTCTAAACGATGAACGTCAATACCGTATCCTATTCTAAGATTCACCCTTTACTGAAGATTGAGAATTCTTTCCATCTGTATTACGACCCAAAATCATTCTTAAAGAAAAACGAATTGTATTTGCTAATGGATTAGCTCTTTTTAATGCTGCTAAATATGAAATATCAACGCCAAATCTATTATACTTAAATCCAGCCCCTAAATTAAAATATTGTCTATCTCCTTTGTTTTTATTTTCATAGAAAAATCCGGCACGGATTGCAAGAATATTATTATACCAATATTCTAAGCCCAAGGCTAAATTAATTTCTGTTAATTCTTCTTTAAATTTACTACCATTTACAACTTCATAGGATCCATCTGCATTTTGAATCGGATCTCCAGCATCATCTCTTGCAACTACTCCAGGTGCATCATAAAAGGACTGTAGCATACCTGAAATAACACCAACATTATTAGATTTTCCTGAAAGTAAAACTGTTTCACCATTAATTTCTTCATACAATGCAGGAGTAGGAACTAATAATTTTTGAATATCAAAAGATACAGTCAACACATTATATTTATCAAATTTCGCTTTATATGCATTTCCAATTTTTAAATTCATAGGTAAAAAATCTCCGGGACTTGCAGACCCCACATCAGTATATTTTATTTTATTTCCAATATTATTAATTGTAGTTGCAAACGTATACTCTCCTTTTAAATTTCCTATTCGTGAATCATCATCTAAAAAAGTAAATGAGAGGTCTGCAGCTCCGGCTATACCTGGTTTAGTTGTAACACCAGCAACAGGTAGACCTCCAGTTAGATTAGAATACGCAAATTTACCATTTAACCCTACACTAGTTCGTGGTGAAGTTCTAAACGCATAACCAGCAACAAATTCAAATTCAGACGGCTTATCATCACGGATAACCTCTCCCTGAATATCAGTAAAAGTAATTTCTCCTAGACTAAAAAACCTTAAGCTACCACCGACAGAATGACGGCCATTAAAATTATAGTATCCTGAAACATATGAAAGATGAATATCATTTGTTAATTGTCTTAACCAAGGTGTATAAGAAACGCTTATTTCAGATTTTTCACTTGCAAAATTTAACATTGAAGTATTCCAATATAATGAAAAGGAGGATGCACTCAAAGCAGAACCAGCATCTCCCATAGCACCAGCTCTTGAATCCGGAGTAATTGCAAGAAATGGAAGTGCTGATGTGATAGTATTCAATTGCAAGTCTTGATTTGATGCTCCATTACCTGAAGTTGGCTGACTAAAAGAAATAATTGTAATTAAAGAAAATATTACTAATATAAAATGTTTCATCACTTTCATAATTTACTGTAAATATAATTAAATAGAATACTTTATTGTGTTGTCATTTTAAAATAACTAATTTTTCTAATTTCTCATCCTTTTCACCGTTGGGTGTTTCAACTGTTAAACGATAAACATATATACCTTTAGCAAGTTGATCACCAAAATCATCCTTACCATCCCAAGGTATTCCCTCTGAACGAAAACCTTCTGTATTTACATATTTATTAATTGTCTTAACTAATTTTCCGGAAATAGTAAAGATCTGAATTTGTGCTTCTAACTGACTACATACTTGATTATGTTCAAAATAAAACTCAGTAGATGTTGTGAAAGGGTTAGGATAATTAAGTACATGTGCTAAACTCATTTCTTGTTTATCTTGAACAAGAAAATTAATATCTACCTCAGAAGAATTATTATTAACATCCCAAACTTTAACACTTAAGTTATGTTCTCCTACCTCAAGTTTACTAAAATTATATCTAATTTCTCCAGATTGATAATCATCTAAAGCAGCTGAATAATAATCATTTAATATTATCGGATTTGCTGATTCTCCATCTAAAATGGCAACTAAATCATGGCCAACACCGTTTCCTACAGCATTAATTCCATTTTCATCAAAAAGATTAACAATCAGAATAGGTGTTTCATCCGTAATACCACCATTAACAAAACTCTCATCATTTAAAAATACATCAATTTGAGGTCCTTGGTTATCATTAATCCCATTCTCATCAATTCCCCCAACATAAACACTTTTCTCAAAGCCAATAGCATCTATAAGTCCATTATCTGCATAATAACTTATCTTACCATAATCAATTGAATAATTTATATCCTTTGGAACAATAAATGTAAATTCAAAAAAACCATTTATTACACTTGCTTTACCACGATATAATTTATTTGATTGAAGCTCAAAATTAACTAATGGAGCTCCAGGATCATTCTGTAATGTTGTTTGTATTTTTGGTTTATCAAATACAGTAGGTGAAACTACCCCATTAAATTCATTCAAAAGTAAACCATTAAAATCTTCAATATGACCTTTAACTATAACTTTACTCAATGCTTTTAGTGTATCAACAAAAATATCTGGTGCAAAACCATTAATACTGTCTGTAACTATATTCATTTCAGGAAGAGCTATTCGTAAAGCTGGATCTCCGATTAGAGTAAAACTTCTTTTATTATTTGAAAATCCTGCCTCATTTTTTGTTCGCATAATTATCTCACCAAATGTTTTTGGTTTAAAATTATTATCGCGCTTAAATACATTTGAATAAAATGCTCTTCCTGTTGCTTCATTAACTTCATAATAAACAGACCTTGTAGTTGTCATCAAAGCAATTGCTGCACCATATGGATTAATAGAAGCCCACTCTCCAGCAGAAATACGATCAGGGTCATCAAACTTTGTAAACTCACATGTAGCAGAAACTAATAAAGGCATTTGATCAATATTTCGCCAACTTTGAATTTGAGGAACAGTTATCACTCGTTCTTCTGCAACACCAACTTCACCACCATGACCTACATAATTTACGATTAGTGCTCCACGATTAATTCTATCATTAATTGCTTTATTTACTTCAGGATACCTCTCACCTCCTGCTGTTGATATTTGTTGAAATGCATCCAAATAAATTTTATCACAATTCATTTCTGGATAATTATTAGTAACAGAATCATATTGAGCCTCACAATCTTCGCCTATAAACTGAAATTCTTCATCATCAGCAATTTGGACATATCTTGTTCTCCAATCCCCAAAAGTTACAGATCCATTATTAGAATTACAATTTGTATTAGTTGTAGAATACAAATTTGATCCATTTTTCATATAATGCTCAATTTTATCAACTTGTTGTTTTGCCATATTATTATCTGAAATTAATAATCGACCAATCCCTATATCCAATAAATCTGAAGCTAAAAATGATTCTGTATCATCTAACATTCCATAATAATCATCTGACACCAAAGCTGAAATATGATTTTCTGAATTTTCAACCTGATAAGTCAAAATAAAATTATTATTATTAGCAACTCGATTTTTAGGATCATAAGTACCATCTCCAAAAAGAAGCAAATACTTTGGCTTATCTTCGGGGTATAAGGCAGATCTATCATAAAACATTTTCACAAAACTCCTAATTGCTGTAGCATCTAACATACCTGAACTAAATTCATTATATACCTGTTCTGCCGTAACCACATGAACAGTCAATCCATTTTCTGTATGAAGTGATGCCAAACGATTCGCTTGATTTATAAAATTTTCATGAGTTATAATTAAATAGTCTGCTGGACCTAAAGAATGAAGATTTTGAAAACTTACCGACCCAATTATTGTTGGAACAAAAAAATTAACTCCATCGGAAGCAACAAAAGACCTTAGAGAATCCGAATCTAATTCAAAGATAAAATCACTTCCCAAAAATGAACCTGAAATTAAATTGGGAATATGACGATTAGTCACTTCCCAAACAAAGCCAGAATTAGGTAGGCCCGACAAAGAATATTGAGAAACATTACCTATGCCAACAGAGTTTAAATCTCTAAATCTAAACTGATTATCCATAAAAACTAAATCTCTCCTTGTATTTAACAAAATACGATCTAAATATGTTAAAACATCTGGTGTATTTCGAGTTATCGAAATATCTAAAGTTATAAAGTCAGATGGATTATTATAATTCATTGTATTAACACTGCGACCAAAATCACTACCAACAGGAAGAGTTGAGGATAACAATGTATTACCCCCAATACTATAAGTTTGAGATGTTCCAATGCTAGTATTACAGTTCGATGCAATAGACACCTCAAATTCAACAGAAGTAGATGAAGTAATATTAGGAATATAAAAATTAAAACTTTGATAGAGATCAGTATCAAACAACTCACCATACCAACGTTGCCCTCCATTAACTAATGATATATTATCCTTTTCATAAACTGAAAAGTAATCATAGGTATTTACCACATTGGTAATGGGATTATTTGAATTTTGAATTTCATTAATACGCAAAGGAGTATCTGAAGAATTTATATTAATAAAATAACAGGATATATCTGAATAAGGGTTACGATCTTGGTTAAAACTATTTAAATCTTGATACCATTTATGAGGTCCCCAAGCATAAAATAAAATATAATCTTCATCATCAAAAACACCATCGTCTCCGCCGATTATTTTTATTGCATTTTTTGCTAAATCATCTACTCTTGGTAAAGAATTATCCTCAGGAAGCCTACCAGAACCATTACCATAAATATTTATATCATTAGGGGAAATAGTAGCAACATCAATGCCACAAGATTCTAAAAAATATTTGTCAATCTTATGTATACCGTCTCTTGATACAGAAATTTTATACCAACTTCCACTTCCTGGTTTCAATACAGAATTTGTAACATAATCCTTTTCAAGAGAAATATCTGTTGGTATAGCCTGAGAATATTTTAACTTGATGGCTGTAATTCTTTTTAACAAACCATTTTCTCTAACAAATGGCATAAGGTTTAAAACAATATACTTTTCATTTCGAGCATTTGACAAAGAAACACTAGCATCAAAATCATTAACATCAATATAATTAGAATTTAAATATAATTGATCTAAATCAGTAGCTGGAATAGTTGATAATAATTCAGCTTCAACATCAAAAGAAATATTACTTTCAACTTTTTTTTGCCAAAAATAATTTGGAATCTGACCAATAAAATCCTGACCAATAATTACAGGAACACTAATTGATTTATTGCCCTCAGTTAAAATTCTATTTTCGTCCCACTGAATAGATATAATCTCTTCAGTCTGAGAAAAAACAAAATTAACTGAAAAAAGAAAAAATATTATGCAACAAATTAACCCTTTTATATACATTTAAACATTAATTTTCATTAAACAAATATCATATGATTTCATGAAAGCAACAAAAAAACGAAATAATTCTTTGATTATTATGCTTCAAATCGCAATATTTGTAACTTTATAACTTATATTTCGTTATTATATTTTAGGATTATAAAATTAAAATACAAGTTTAAATGAATAAATTGAAGAACTTACTTGTACTGCTTTTATGCTTAACTGCTAACACTGCGATTAGTCAAGATCCTCAGTTTACTCAATTTTATGCAAATCCAATTTATCTCAATCCTGCACTAGCGGGTTCCCATGGTTGCTCTCGTTTTTCAATGAATTATAGAAATCAATGGCCTAGTTTATCTGGAAACTATGTCACATATAGTTTATCCTATGATAATTACATAAAAAAAATTAAAAGTGGTATTGGATTAATTGCATTACATGACCAACAAGGTCAAGGTACAATATATACAACATCTTTAGGTCTAGTTTATTCATATCACTTAAAAGTAAACCGAAAATTCTCTTTATTATTTGGTGTTAAAGCAGCAATGACAAATAAATACCTAGATTGGGACAAGTTAACATTTGGTGATATGATTGATCCAAGAAGAGGATTCATTTATCAAACGGGAGATGTCCCAAGAGGTCCGGAGAGTGGAAGATTCTTCTTTGACGCATCAGCAGGAATGGTTGGATATAGTAAGAATTTCTTTTTTGGGGTTGCTGTCCACCATTTAAATACCCCTGATGAATCAATGATTAGAGGAACTTCTAAATTACCTATGAGATTTACAGGCCACATTGGAGCGGATATTAAGCTTGGAAAACAGTCAGTATATAGCAACACTACTTCTATTATGCCAAATATAATTTATCAATATCAAAATGGATTTCAAGAAATATGTATTGGTACTTACGTAAAATATGGTGTATTTAATGTGGGGGCTTGGTATCGGAATAGAGATGCTTTTATTTTAGCTATTGGTATTAACACAGGTAGCTTTAAAATTGGATATAGTTATGATGTAACCGTATCTAAACTTAATAATGGAGTTTCAGGAGGTTCGCATGAAATTTCCTTGGGACTTAATTTAAATTGTAAAGATAAACCAACGTCATTCAGGACAATATCCTGCCCGTCGTTTTAAAAAATAATAATGTAACTTTTCAAATTGAATACGTTTTACAAATTGAGAAAGCATAAAAAAATTAACTAAAAATGAAAACTAAAACATATAATATGAGATTTTTAAAATTTTTATCTATTGCATTAGTAGGATCATTTATTATAAGTTCATGTAGTGAAGATGTATCTAGTACTACAGGTTGGGGATTTAATAATCCAAAAACAGGTGGCTTTCAAAAAGTACCATATGTTGATCAGGAAACAGGTCCGGGTTTATTACTAATCGAAGGCGGTACATTTACAATGGGTAGAGCTGAACAAGATGTTATGTTTGAATGGAACAATAGACCTTCTAGAGTAACTGTATCTTCATTTTATATGGATCAAACAGAAGTAACAAACTTTCATTGGTTAGAATATCTCTATTGGATTGGTAGAGCATATAATGAAACTTACCCAATGGTATATAAAAATGCTCTTCCTGACACTCTTGTTTGGAGATCAGAATTAGGCTTTAATGAAAAATATGTAGATTATTATTTAAGACATCCTGCCTACAGAGATTACCCAGTAGTTGGTGTTTCTTGGTTACAGGCAAATGATTATTGTAAATGGAGAACTGATAGAGTTAATGAGTATATTTTAATTCGTGAAGGTATTCTAAACTATAATGTTGAACAACGAGATGACAATACTTTTAATACAGATGCTTATTATGCTGGAAAATATGAAGAAGGATTAGCTAGAAATATTACTGATCTTGATCCATCTCGTGTAAATGGCAGAAAATTAGGCACTAGAATTGTACGACTAGAGGACGGTATATTACTACCTAGCTATCGTCTACCAACAGAAGCTGAGTGGGAATATGCGGCAACTGGCTTAATTGGAAATTTACAAGAAGATTCAGAAAATATTACTGAAAGAAGACTATATCCATGGAATGGTCATTGGGTTCGTCAAGATGATGGACAATTTACAGGGCAAATTAGAGCCAACTTTGTTAGAGGTCGTGGTGATTACATGGGAGTAGCAGGAGCTCTTAATGATGGAGCAGATATAACTGCCCCTGTTGAATCTTATTTACCTAACGATTATGGTTTATATCATATGGCAGGCAATGTTTCTGAGTGGGTTATGGATGTTTATCGACCTCTTACTAGTGAAGCATATGATGAATTCCGTCCTTTTAGAGGTAATGTTTTTAAAACAAAATTACTTAATAATGAAGGTCAAATAGAAAGCAAAAATTCTCAAGTCATATATGATGTTCATGGAATGAAAGAATATTTAAATGAATTTGAAAGAATTAGATATCAAAGAATTTCTGCAGAAATTCATGACCCTAATGATTCGATAATATCTATTGGTAAAGCTGCCAACATTAAATCTAGAAATCCATCTCGAAGAGGTTATGCTCCAGACCCTTTCTATGTGTCACATGGTAAAGTCAAAGATTCTGTTGAATTAGAATTATTAGCAAGAATAAATGTAGTTCTAAATGAAGCAATTGAATTCAAAAATGAACAACTTGAAATAGAAGCTTCAATGAAAATTCAAGATGATTTATTTGATGGTATATTTGCTGATGAACTTAGAGAAGGTCCTGAAGGTGAGTATGCATTTGAAATCATATCAATGCTAAGAGAAGGTTTTACTGACTTTATTATTGATACTCCAGGAAAATTAAAGTATCGTAATGTGACTGAAGAAGAAAATATTGGCAGATTAAATTATCGTAAAGATGATTATATTGATTATCTAGATGGAGATATAGAAAGTTCTATATACTTTAAAAATGATGACAAAAAGAATAGAATTAATCAAGCTTCACAGGATCCAGATTTAGTAATGTATCAAAATAAACATGAAGAATTTGGTTTAGATGGAGTTCGTGTTAAACCTGGAGGAGAAGGTAGAACATCTTGGCCAACAACATTAATATCAGATAAATCAAGAGTTTATAAAGGCGGATCTTGGAAAGATAGAGCCTATTGGCTAATTGCAAGTAATAGACGTTTTTTAGATGAGGACCAATCTACAGATGCTATTGGATTTCGATGTGCTATGGATCGTCTTGGTTCACCAACTGGTATGAACTATGAAAGAAAAAAGAAATAATTAAGACTAAACATATAAACGTTAATAATTTTCAAAAAAGCTCAGTGTAATAATACTGAGCTTTTTTAATTTTATATATATGAATAAAAATTTATTTAATGTTTTTTACTCATGTAAAGGAATTTCTACTGACACTAGAAATATAAAATTAGATTCTCTATTTATATGTATTAAAGGTAATAACTTTGATGGAAATGAATTTGCATTAAAAGCACTACAAAAAGGAGCAAAACATATAATAGTAGATAATAAAAAATATTTTTTAGATAATGGTAGAATGACACTAGTTAAAAATAGTATTGAATACCTACAAAAATTAGCTCAATTTCATCGTAATAAATTTAAAATACCTATAATTGGAATAACAGGGAGTAACGGAAAAACAACAACTAAAGAATTGTTAAATAGTGTTTTAAGTAAAAAATACAACATTCTTTCAACTATTGGAAATCTAAATAACCACTTAGGAGTTCCCTTTACAATATTAAGAATGAACGAATCACATGATATTGCTATCATTGAAATGGGAGCAAATAAATTTGGTGATATTAAAGAATTATGTGAAATCTCTAGACCTACTCATGGCATTATTACTAATATTGGAAAAGCTCATTTAGAAGGCTTCATAAATTTTGAAGGTGTTCTAAAAACTAAGAAAGAACTTTATGAATCAATTCAAAAATCAAATGGTATCATTGTTGTTAATAATGATGATCAAGTTCTAAAATCAAATATACCAAAAGGTATAAAAACATACTTATATGGAACAAATAGTAAAAATATTAGTGGAGAATTAACTGGCTTATCTCCTTTTATTCAAATGTATTGGAAATATGATTCTTTTAAAAGTGATATCATTTCAACAAAAATGATTGGAAAATATAATTTTTATAATTTTCTATCAGCTATAACATTTGGTGTAATTTTTAAGGTTCCATTTAAAGATATTTCTCAAGCAATAATAGATTATTCTCCAGAAAATAATCGTTCTCAAGTAAAAAAAACAAAATTAAACACAATTATTCTTGATTGCTACAACGCCAATCCATCTAGTGTTAAAGAAGCAATTGAAAGTTTTGCGATAAGTTCTAACTCAAATAAATTTTTTATTCTTGGTGAGATGAAAGAATTAGGTGACAAATCTTATTTAGAACATCAAAAAATTATCAAAATAGCAGAAAAATTAAAATTAAAAGGTTACACTGTAGGAAATGAATTTAAAAAAATTAAATCAAATACTATTTTAAAACATTTTAAAGATACACCTGATCTTATCAAAAACATAAAAAAAAGCCCTTTAAAAGACAAGTTAATTCTGATAAAGGGGTCGAGAAGCGTAGAACTTGAAATACTAGAAAAACACCTATAAATCCAATAATTAATCTTTTAAAATATTTCGTGAAATTACAATTTTCTGAATTTCAGATGTTCCTTCATATATCTGTGTTATTTTGGCATCACGCATTAAACGTTCTACATGATACTCCTTAACAAAACCATAACCACCATGAATTTGAACAGCCTCAACAGTATGTTTCATAGCAACCTTAGAAGCATATAATTTGGCCATAGCACTAGATTGATCATAACTTTTACCAGTATCTTTATCTATTGCAGATTTATAAACCAATAAACGAGCAGCTTCAATATCAGTAGCCATATCAGCTAATTTGAATGAAATTGATTGATGTTTGTAAATTTCTTTTCCAAAAGCTTTCCGCTCTTTAGAATAAGCTAGAGACAACTCATATGCTCCTGCAGCTATTCCTAATGCCTGAGATGCAATACCAATTCTACCCCCAGAAAGTACTTTCATTGCAAATTTAAACCCAAAACCATCTTCACCTATTCTATTCTCCTTAGGAACTTTAACATCATTAAACAACAAAGTATGAGTGTCAGATCCTCTAATACCAAGTTTATCTTCTTTTGCTCCAATTATAAATCCATCCATTCCTTTTTCTATTATAAATGCATTTATTCCCTTATGTCCAGCTTGAATATTAGTTTGAGCTATAACTAGGTAAATAGAGGCTGATGAACCATTAGTTATCCAATTTTTTGTACCATTAATTAAATAATGATCACCCATATCTATAGCAGTAGTTTTTTGAGATGTCGCATCAGATCCAGCTTCAGGTTCAGAAAGACAAAAGGCACCAATCTTTTCACCCTTAGCAAGAGGAATTAAATATTTTTGTTTTTGTTCTTCATTTCCAAACTTCTCAAGCCCCCAACATACAAGAGAATTATTAACAGACATACATACGGATGTAGAAGCATCTACTTTTGAGATTTCTTCCATTGCCAAAACATATGACAAAGTATCCATACCTGAACCACCATATTTGGGATCTACCATCATTCCTAAAAAGCCTAACTCACCTAATTGACGAATTTCATCTTTTGGAAATCTTTGTTCATTATCACGATCAATAACACCCGGCTTTAATACATTTTCAGCAAAATCTCTTGCTGCCTCCTTAACGGCTAAATGTTCTTCTGATAACTCAAATTTCATTATGTAATAGTTTTAATTTACAAAAATACAAATCTAAGGCTTTAATTTAATTTTTTACCTTTAAAAAATATGAGTTATTATTCGATATTAGGATTAATGTCTGGTACTTCAATGGATGGTTTAGATATTGTTCATATAACATTTTATTTGTCTAAAAAAAATGAGTGGACATTCAAGATTCACAACAAAAAAACTTATCCATATAAAATTGATACTATAAATAAATTAAAAAAAAGTAAAAACCTATCGACAATAGAAATTTTAGAATTTGACAAATATCTTGGGAAGATATTCTCAAATCACGTAAATAATTTTATTAAAACAAATAAAATAAATAAAAAAGATATTCACGCTATTGGCTCACATGGTCATACTGTTCATCACCGACCTGATATTGGATTCACACAACAAATTGGTTGTGGAGATACTATAGCATTTAATACAGGAATAAATGTAGTGAACAATTTTAGACAGAAAGATATTATAGCAAATGGACAAGGAGCTCCATTAGTACCTATTGGAGATAAATTACTTTTTATAAAAAAAGCAAATGCATTTTTAAATATTGGCGGATTTGTAAATATATGTGTGATAGGGGAAAAAATAATAGCATTCGATATTTGCCCAGGAAATCTTCCATTAAATAAAGTAATAAATAAATTAGGGTTAGATTTTGATAATAAGGGAATACTTTCAAGTCAAGGAAAAATAAATATTAAAATTCTTCATAAATTAAATTCACTTAAATTTTATGATAAAAAAAATCCTAAGTCACTTGGAACAGAATGGTTAGAAAAAAATTTCTTTCCTATAATAAATAAAATTAATTCTCCAGAAGATCAATTAAGAACAATAATCGAACACATTGCGATTCAAGTTTCTAATACATTTAAAAAATTAAATGTCAAAAAAATATATATAACTGGAGGAGGTGCCCTAAATGAATTTCTAATTAGTAGAATAAAAGCAAACACAAACGTTAAAATAATAATTCCAAATAAAACTATAATTAACTATAAAGAAGCTATAATATTTGGTTTTTTAAGTGTTCTTTTCTTAAGAAAAGAGATTAATTGTCTAGCAGATGCAACTGGAGCTAATAAAGATACTATTGGGGGTGTTCTCCATATTCCATAAAATATGAATTAAAAGAGAAAATAAAGTCTTTTTTGTATTACATATGGTATAAATAGTTTATTAACTTTGGGGAGCTAAAATTTTTTGATAATTAATGAACGATTTATTAGAAAAATTTGAAAATAAAAAACCAGAAATTGTTTTTGAATGGAAAGACTCAGAAACTGAAGCTGAAGGCTGGGTGGTAATAAACTCCTTAAGAGGTGGTGCTGCAGGTGGTGGTACTCGAATGAGAAAAGGACTTGATAAAAGAGAAGTAGAATCTCTTGCCAAAACAATGGAAGTTAAATTTACTATTGCAGGTCCTGCTATAGGTGGTGCAAAATCAGGAATTAATTTTGACCCTCAAGATCGACGTAAAGAAGGTGTGTTAAGAAGATGGTACAAAGCTGTAACTCCATTACTTAAATATTATTATGGGACAGGTGGAGATTTAAATGTAGATGAAATAAATGAAGTAATTCCTATAACAGAAGACTGTGGAATATGGCATCCACAAGAAGGAGTTTTCAATGGTCATTTTCAACCAAGTAAAGCACAAAAAATTCATAGAATAGGTCAATTAAGGCAAGGTGTTTTAAAAATTATAGAAGACCCTACATACTCTCCTGACACCAATAAAAAATATATGGTTGCCGATATGATAACAGGTTACGGAGTTGCTGAATCTGTTAAACACTTCTACTCTATTTGGGGAGGGAAAGTAATTGATAAAAAAATTATTGTTCAAGGATGGGGAAATGTTGGATCTTCGGCTGCATATTATTTAGCACAACAAGGAGCTAAAATTATTGGTATTATAGATATTAATGGTGGTCTAATAAATACAAATGGATTTTCATTTGAAGAAATAAAAGAATTATTTCTAAATAAAAAAAGAAACAAATTAAATCATCCTAATATGATGAAATTTGATGAAATTAATTCTAAAATATGGAATTTAAATGCTGATGTATTTATTCCATGTGCAGCTTCAAGATTAATAACAGAAAGTCAACTTAACAGTATGATTTCTAAAGGCATAAAACTTATATCTGCAGGAGCAAATGTACCTTTTTCTGATCCTCAAATTTTCTTTGGTCCTATTGCAGAAAGAGCAGACAATAATCTATCCTTAATACCCGATTTCATATCAAACTGTGGGATGGCAAGAGTATTTGCATACTTAATGAGCAATGACATAAATTCAATTACAGATAAACAAATTTTTGCTGATACAAGTGTAACTATAAAAAAAGCACTACAAAATACATTCAACGTAAACTCTTCTAAAACCGGAATAGCTAAAAGTGCTTTTACAATTGCTCTCAAGCAACTAATCTAAATTTTAAAAATTATGGAAATTTTTATAGTATCAATATTTATTCTGGGTTATTTAGCAATAACATTAGAACATAGTTTAAAAATTGATAAATTAATACCTGCATTAATTATGATGGCCCTATCATGGGCTTGCATTGCACTGGGATTAGAAACATTTACAACTTGGTTTGACAGCCATAACAGTGAAATGGTTAATGATTTTGCTGCATTACCATTAAATGGAGAACACAATAGTAAATTTTCATGGTTTGAAACAACACTCTTACATCACTTTGGTAAAACATGTGAGATTTTAATTTTCTTAGTTGGCGCGATGACTATTGTGGAAATCATTGATTGCTTTAATGGATTTGAAACAATAAAAAAAGCAATACGAACAAAGAAAAAATCCACACTTTTATGGATTGTTTGTATACTAGGATTTATTTTATCAGCAATTATAGATAATCTAACTGCTACTATTGTACTAATCACAATTTTACGTAAAATGATATCTAATAATAATCTACGTATATGGTACGCTGGTTTAATAATTATTGCTGCAAATGCTGGGGGAGCTTGGTCACCAATAGGTGATGTAACAACAACAATGCTATGGATGGGAAATAAAGTAAGTGCTGTTGAACTATCTAAATATTTATTACTGCCATCTATTATCTGTATGATAATACCAACATTTATTGCAACATTTCTACCTGTTTTCAAAGGTGAAATAGAAAAATCAAATGATGAAATTCATATAAATAAAAACAGCAGTAAAATATTAATTATTGGTTTATCAATGATTGTTTTTGTTCCAATATTTAAGACTATTACTCACTTACCTCCTTATATTGGAATGATGTTATCATTAGGTGTTGTTTCTTTAGTTGCTGAATTTATGTCAAATAAAGAATTCTCTTTAACAAATATTGAAAACCATAATAATAGTCCAACATTTAAAGCTTTAAGCAAAATTGAGATGCCCTCTATCCTATTCTTCTTAGGTATATTAATGACTGTAGCTGCTCTTGAGTCACTAGGCTTAATATTCATATTTGGTGATAATGTTATTAATTCAGGAATTAATATTAATATATTTATAAGTTTGATGGGTATTGGCTCAGCCATAATTGATAATGTTCCTTTAGTAGCTGCATCTATGGGAATGTTTCAAGAACCAATAGATGCGAAAATATGGCATTTTATTGCATATGCAGCTGGAACAGGTGGTTCAATGTTAATTATTGGATCTGCTGCTGGAGTTGTAGCTATGGGAATGGAAAAAATTTCATTCTTTTGGTATTTCAAAAAAATTGCATGGCTAGCGCTAATTGGTTATTTTGCAGGAATTATAGTTTTCTTGTTAATGTAAAATATAAATTAAAAATAAACGTTTAAATTATTATGATTTCATCTTTCTTACTTCAGATTGAAACTGTTGGTCAAAATTCAACAGGAGTAAAAGACGTTCCACTTTGGGAAATAATTGGTGCTTCAAGTCAAGGTTTTGGCTTGATTATTAATATAATACTTGCTTTAATGTTGGGTTATGTAATCTTTATATTTGTTGAAAGATATCTTGCATTACGTAAAGCTACTAAAGAAGATCAAGGATTTATTAAAAGAATAAAAGACTACATTATTAACAATAAAATAGACTCAGCTAAAGATTATTGTTCAAGTTCTAAATCACCCTCAGCTAGAATGATTGAAAAAGGAATATCACGATTAGGTCGTCCAATGGAAACTATTTCTGCATCTATCGAAAATGCTGCAAAATTAGAAATATTGAGACTAGAACAACGTTTAAGTTTTTTAGCTACAGCTGCTGGCGCTGCTCCAATGATTGGCTTTCTTGGTACAACAGTTGGTATGGTAATGGTATTTATAGATTTACAAAATGCAACTTCGTTAGAATTAAAAATAATTGCACCAGGTATTATGACTGCAATGATTACAACTGTTGCAGGTCTTATTGTTGGAATAATATCTTATGTAGGATACAATTTTTTAGTTGCTAAAATTGGTAAAGTAGTTTATCAAATGGAAAATGATGCACTAGATTTTATGGATTTGTTACACGAACCAGGAAAATAAGATTATGAATTTAGGGTCAAAAAATAAAATAAAAATTGAAGGAGGAATGGCATCTATGACTGATTTAGTTTTTTTGCTATTAATATTCTTTATTATAATGAGTTTGATGAGTAATAATCAAACACCTATTGATTTGCCTGAAGCTACAGAATCTTTACCTGCTTCTTCAAATCCTGTTGAACCAACTGTTATAATTACTCAAGATGATCTCTACGTTGTTATGCCTGGAGGGTCATTAGATAAACCTATGAGCTACGAGGAAATAAAAATTTTAGCTGCCGATATTGTTGATAAATCTGGGAAAATGAAGCTAAAAATAGCTGGACATAGAGAAGCTAGTTATAAAGCTGTTTTTAAAGTTCTTGCTCTTTCACAAGCTAATGGATGGGATCCAGTATTAGCATACGATAAATAAAATTATGCCAACATTACCAATAGTAAATAACCTTGACAAAAGAAAAGGCATTATTACTGCTTTTGTAACAATGTTATTGTTATTATTATACTTAAGGTTTGCAACGTTAGAAATGGCTGACCCACCACCACAAGATATTCTAGTTGAAGCAACAACTGAATTCCCAAAAGAAATAGTTCTTAAAGATTTAAAAATTGAAGGCGGTTCAGGTTCAGGTAAATCATCAAACAATCCAATAGAAAAATTTAATGAACAAACAGAACAAATTATTACAAAAAAAGAGAATAAAAATACAAAAGTAAACTCTGGAAAGGCTAACAAAACAAACACCACGGAATCAAAAAACTCAAGTACAACAACTAATCAATCTACTGACCCATTTGCATCAGGAGGAAATAGTAATGGTAATAACGGTGGTTCTGGTAATACATTTGGATCTGATTCAGGAACCGGTACTTCTACAAATAAAGGTGTTGGAAGTGGAGATGGTAGAATTAGACTTAATGATCCAATAATGGATAATTTATCTTCTAATGTAAATGCTACTATTCACTTGATATTAACAATAGATTCAGAAGGCAATATTATTTCAGCTTCAAGTTTAAAGGCAAAGACGACAACTACAAATCAAATATTGATTAATAAAGTTATTAATGAAGTGAAAAAACAGGTTAAATATAATAAACAACCTGGAGCTCCACTTGCTAAACAATACATGTCTGTCAAAATCAAAGCTCAATAAAGAATATTCTGAAACATTGAACTGGTTGTTTCATCAATTCCCTATTTATCAAAATATAGGAGAAGAAGCTCTCAAATATAAACTAGACAACGTAAAAAAGATATCAAAAGCTCTTAATGAACCTGAAAAATCATTAAAATTCATTCATATTGCAGGTAGTAATGGAAAAGGTTCTACAAGCTCAATGTTAGCATCTATTCTATATGAATCAGGATACAAAGTTGGATTATTTACCTCACCTCATATAAAAAAATATACAGAAAGAATTAAAATAAATGGTGAAGAAATTACTGAAACATATGTAACAAGTTTTATTAAAAGAATTAAAGAAAGTAAATTAAATTTCAATCCTTCTTTCTTTGAATTGACATTTGGTTTAGCACTAGATTATTTTAATTATAAAAAATGTCAAATATGCGTCATTGAAACAGGTCTAGGAGGGCGACTAGATGCAACAAATATAATTAAACCTATACTCAGTGTAATAACAAATATAAGCCTAGAACATACTGATATTTTAGGAAATACTATTGCAAAAATAGCCAAAGAGAAGGCCGGAATAATAAAGAAAGATACTCCTATAGTTATAGGAGATATGAAAATAGAAGCAAAAAAAATAATAGAATCCGAAGCAATAAAATTGAATTCAAAAATTATTGAATCAACTAAATTTAAATCAAAATTAAAATTATTTAACCTTCCATTATTAGGTGATTATCAACTCAATAATCTTTTAACAGTTATTGCATCATTATCAGAATTAAATAGTATGAAATTTAAATCTAATAATGACATAATTCAACGAGGATTAAATAATATTATAAGAAACACTGGTTTCGTACCTAGAATGCAAATTATATCAAAAAAACCTCTAATCATTTATGATGTTTCTCATAATGTAGAAGGAATTTCAATCTCTTTAGATACTATAAAAAATATTCAACAAGGAGATTTACACATAGTGTTTTCATCAAGTAAAGAGAAGGATATAGAAAGTATACTAAAAATTTTTCCAATAAAATCTAATATGTACTTCACAAAAAGTAGCAACGAAAGGTCAGTATTAATTAGTGATTTTAAAAAAATATCAAAAAAAATAAATTTTTCAACTAAAAAATATTTTAATGATGCTAAAAGCGCACTAAAAAATGCAAAAGATTCTTCTTCTTCCAATGATACTATTCTAGTAATAGGATCATTTTTCTTAATTTCAGATTTTTTATGAAATTTATGCTATCAATAAAAAAATTCAAGTTATATTTGCCTTCCAAGTTATTAGTTAAAATAAACTATTTGGGGAATTAGCTCAGTTGGTTTAGAGCACCTGCCTTACAAGCAGGGGGTCACTGGTTCGAATCCAGTATTCCCCACTTTTTTATGAATAAAAAACTGTAAATGAGATCATTATCATTTTCTATTAATTCGGACAAAATAGGTATTATTTCAAGTACTTTATGCCTTGTTCACTGTATCATTACACCCTTCATATTTATTATAAAAGCATGTTCACATACCTGCTGTTCACAATCACCTATTTGGTGGCAATCAATAGATTATTTATTCTTAGGTATAGCATTTATTGCAATTTTCTATGCGACACAAAAAAAAATGAAACATTGGCTTAGAATTTCATTTTGGTTATCATGGTCTCTATTATTAGTAGTAATATTAAATGAATCACTTCAAGTTTTACATTTATCTAATTATTTGCTTTATATACCTGCTTTTCTTATTATTACTCTACATTTTTACAACATGTTTTTTTGTAAATGCTCTAATGATGCTTGTTGTCACAAATAATATTAACATCCTATATAATAAAAAAATAGTTACAATGAAAAAAATTATTTTATCATTAGTAATCATACTTATAACTTCACTTATAAGTTATGGTCAGAAAAAAACAATAAATATTTCAAAAAGTAATGTTTTTTGGGAAGGTCATAAAATAACTGGAAGTCATGAAGGTTTAATGATGTTCAAATCTGGTCATTTAAATTTTGAAAACAATAAATTAACAGGAGGGTCTTTTATAGTTGACATGCAATCAATATCATGTACTGATTTATCAGGGAATTCAAAGAAAAGTTTTGAAAAACATCTCAATTCAGAAGACTTTTTTGGAACAGACAAACACCCTACTTCAAAGCTTTTGATTACTAAAGTAGAAAAGAGAAAAAATAAAAACTTATTCAAATGTTCCGGTGATATAACCATAAAAAATATCACCCAAAAAATATATTTCGATATAAAAATAGAAAAGAACAAAGCTTTTGTTAAAACAAAAATTGATAGATCAAAATTTAATATCAAATATAAATCAGGTAGTTTTTTTGACGGACTTGGTGATAGTCTAATTTATGACGAATTTGATTTGAAAATCAATCTGTTTTTTTAATTTATTATCAGTATTTTTTCTTATTTATATACACTTTATTAAGTCTATAACTTTTTATAGATTTTATATATTATTAATTAAATAAAAATACTAATGTAACCGCATCAACACAAAAACTAGGTTATGAAAGTAATCAACCTATTTTTAGCAATTATTATATCATTTTATAATATGTCTCAAAATTATGTAGCACCATTTGCAAACAAAGGTCTATGGGGATATGTTCTTTCCAACGGAAACGTACTAATAAATAACATTTATAAACATGCTGATCCATTCAATGATGGTTTAGCATTTGTATTTAATATTAAAAGTAAACGATGGATGATAATAGATAAATACAATAATGAAATTAATGTAGATGCAAAAAATTATATTCCTAAAAACTATTTTGGGTTTGGTAGAAAAGGATTCATAGATAGTTTAGCTCAAATTAGAGTGAAAAATAAATTTGCATGTATTAATACTAAAGGCAAATTTATACATAAAGCAGAATATGATAAATTATCAGAATTCAAAGATGGTTTCGCAATTGGAAGAATAGACCAACAATTCTATCTTTTAGGGAAAAAAGGAGAAAAAATAAAAATTAATGGATCAATTAACGGAGTAAATTATGTGAAAAATGGATATGCTCCATTCAAAAATAAAGAAGGAAATTTTGGTTTTATAGATACAAAAGGTGAAATAATTATACCAGCAAAATTTGAAAATGTAGGTTATTTTTATAATAATCTTGCATGGGCTAGAAAAATTAATGGAAAAATAGGTTTTATAAACATTAATGGAGATTGGGTTATAGAACCCGTATTTGATAAAGTTACCAACTTTGAAGGTAATGATAAAATTGCAAGTGTAAAAAAAGAGGATAGATGGATATTTTTAAGAGCTTCTGGAGAAACATTTGAAATAAAAAATACTATTGCTATTGGAAAATTTAATAACGAAAGATGTTGGGTTAAAACAATTAACAATAAAGTAGGATTTATTGATAAAAAAGGCAATTGGATTGTAGAACCTAAATACGAAGCTGCTAAAAATTTTGAATATGGTCTGTCAAGAGTAAAGAAAAATGGTCTTTGGGGACTAATTAATACAAGTGGAGAAATAATTGCTGATTGTATATACAAGAAAATTGGAAAAATAACAGAATACCCAATTGAAATATTAAGATTTGATTTATGGGGGTTTATCAATCATGATGGTTCTATATTAGTTGAACCAAAATATTCAGACACTAGAACATTCAAAGAAAATTACGCTGCTGTTAGAACTAACAATAAATGGGGGCTTATAGATATAAAAGGAAAAGAAGTAATTAAACCAAAATACTTAAAATTTAAAAGTGGATCATCAATTGAATAGATTGATAGATATATTTAATAAAAAAAAGGTTCTGAAAATCAGAACCTTATCTCAGCGGAGAAGGAGGGATTCGAACCCCCGGTACCTTTCAGTACGCTGGTTTTCAAGACCAGTGCATTCGACCACTCTGCCACTTCTCCGGGCCAAAGGTAATTTGTTTTTATTTATTGACAATGTTTTTTCCAAATAATTTAATTTATTGATTGTATATATAAGAAATAAAATAAGTTTCTCTTTTTGTAACTTTACAAAAGTTATGAAATATATACTTTTAATTTTTGGTGTATTTATTTTTGCAATTCAATTAAATGCAAAAAAAAATAACTATTCAAAAGACATTCGCGCCTATATTGATAGCAAAAATTACTATGCTCCTGGATATGGGAATTACATAGAATTCCAAATAAAGTTTATTGGAAGTTCATTAAATTATGTCTACAACGAATCTGGAATTTCAGCTGAGGTTCTCATTCAAATGGAAATAAAAAACCAAGATAGTATTATTATATCTGATGCGTACCGACTCTCCTCCCCTTTATTCAAGGATAGTATTACTTATGATTTTTATGACATAAAAAGATTTATTATTGAGCCAGGTTCATATGATTTCAAAATTAAAATCCTTGATTTAAATAACGACAAAGACAAGAAACCTCTTGAAGCCAATAAAAAAATTATAATACAAGAACTTGGTAATAATGTTAGTATATCTGACATACAAATAGCACAAAGTGCATCAAAAACGAAAACTGGATTTGAATCTTCTATATTCTACAAATCTGGTTATGAAATAATACCTTATTTATCTACATTCTATCCAAAAGAAATATCTTTTATACCAGTTTATTTAGAAATATATAATACTGATAAATTAGAAAATGATGTTTTTGCAATTAAACAGACATTAATCAATTCTGAAACTGAATTAGAACTTCAAGAACTAACAACCTTCTCAAAACATGATACTGCTAAGGTAGTAGTTTTTGTCCGTGAGATTGATATTAAAAATATACCAACAGGTAAATATATGTTACAATATTCTGTACTTAATAAAAATATGACTGAGTTATATTCTCAATCATATGAATTTGATCGCAGTAATGACCTTGAAGTCAACTATCAATCTAATGAAATTATTTTAGATCCTTCTTTTAAAAATTCAATAAAAAATGACTCTTTAAATTTTTATTTAGAAAGCTTAATACCTATTTCGACAAGATCTGAGATTAATAACATTTTAAAAATTACAAAACAAAAAAATATAAATTTAAAAAGACGATATCATCAACAATATTGGAAAAAAACTTCACCAAATAACACTTATGAGAACTGGATTAAATACAAGAAACAAGTTGATTTTGTAGAAAAATTATATTCCACAAATATTCAATCTGGTTATGAAACTGATAGAGGTCGTACCTACTTAAAATATGGTTCTCCTTCAAATGTGATTCAAAGAGAATATTCTCCCACAGAATATCCATATGAAATATGGGTTTATGATAATATCAAAACATTCACAAATAAAAGATTTGTTTTTTATAACCCTTCAATGGCAAATAATTCATACCAACTATTACACTCTGATATGATTGGAGAAATACAAAATTTAAATTGGCCATCAGAAATATCAAAAAATGGCAGTATCAATAATCCTAACTCTAAAGGAGATTATGGGGGATCTGCTGGTAGAGATTATTAAAATATTAATAGATTTAAAGTTTTATGTCACTTAACCATATATCTGTAGTAATTTTAAATTGGAATGGTAAAGAATTATTAGAAACTTTTCTTCCATCAGTCATCGCTAACTCGGGAGATGCAAAAATCATTGTAGCAGATAATGGATCTACTGATGATTCCATAAAATTTGTAAAAGAAAATCATCCAACAGTTGAAATAATAATAAATAAAACTAATTCTGGTTTTGCTAAAGGGTATAATGATGTGCTCCAAAAAATAAATAATGAAATATATGTTCTATTAAATAATGATATTGAAGTAACACATAACTGGCTTATTCCTTTATCAAAAATTATGGAAGATAAAAAGGTAGCAGCTTGCCAACCAAAAATTTTATCTTACAAAAACAAAAAATTATTTGAACATGCTGGTGCTTCAGGGGGATTTATTGATAAAAATTACTATCCATTTTGTAGAGGAAGAATTTTTAATAAAGTTGAAGAAGATACTAAACAGTATGATAAAAAAATAGAAATATTTTGGGCTACAGGTGCATGTTTAATGATACGTTCAAATTATTTTCATGAAATAGAAGGTTTTGATGAAGATTTTTTTGCACATATGGAAGAAATTGATTTATGTTGGAGATTAAAAAAATTAAATCTAAAAATCATTGCGTGTCCTGATTCTAAAGTGTTTCACCTTGGAGGAGGAACATTACAATATAATTCACCTAAAAAAGTTTATCTAAACTTCCGAAATAGCTTAATGATGATAACGAAGAATCATGAAGGATATATACTACCCAAAATTATTCTACGTTTAACTTTAGATGGTCTTGCAGCATTTACATTCCTGTTGAAAAATGGTGAGATTTTTAATTTTACAGCCATTTTTAGAGCACATTTATCTTATTATCTTAAACTAAGATTATTATTAAGAAAACGTCGACAAATCAAATCAAAAAAATCAACCTTCAATTCAAAAGGAATTTATAAAGGAAGCATAATAACATCTTATTTCTTAAAAAAGAAAAATAAATTCTCAAATCTGGATCAAAAATTATTTTAAATTACCAATAAAATAGTCAATAGCTAATTCATAAGCATTTAATCCAAAACCAAAAATACAACCAACCACAACTGGTGAAATTAAAGATGTATGCCTAAAAGATTCTCTTTTAGTTATATTGCTAATGTGCACTTCAATAACGGGTGTTTCAATTGCACTAATACAATCTCTTATAGCGATACTTGTATGAGTATAAGCTCCTGCATTAAGAATAATTCCATTATGATTTGAACTTTGTATTTTATCAATTATTTCACCTTCAATATTAGATTGAAAATAATCTAATGAAATAGTTTTTTTTATTTTTAACTCATCAAAATATTTATCAAAAGAAAGATTTCCGTATATTTCTTTTTCACGTTGACCAATTAAATTTAAATTTGGTCCATTAATAATTAATACTTTCATTTATTTCGTATTGGGATCACTATATTAAGAATTTTGTTTCATTCTTGAAAATCGAAAGAGGATTAGCTGATAATTCTGTTAATGCATATAAAGATGATATACTTAAACTAAAAGTATTTTCAGAAGAACAAAACATAGAACCAAAAAAAATCACTTCAGAATTTTTACAAAATTTTATAAGTAATCTTTATGATATAGGTTTAAGCGCTCGAAGTCAATCAAGAATTATTTCTGGTATAAAACAGTTTTTTAACTTTCTAATTTTAGAAGATGAATTAGAAAAAGATCCAAGTAAATTACTTGAACTTCCCAAAATTGGACGAAAACTTCCCGAAGTATTAACTATCGAAGAAATCGATTTAATTATTTCAAAAATAGATCTTAGTTCAAATGAAGGACATAGAAATAAGGCAATATTAGAAACACTCTATAGTTGTGGACTTCGAGTTTCTGAATTAATTAATCTTAGATTTGAAGAACTTTTTTTCAATGAAGGTTTCATTCGAATAATAGGAAAAGGAAATAAACAGAGACTTGTTCCAGTAAGTAAATCAGTAGAAAAAGAAATAAATATTTATGTAAATAATTTTAGACGTCATAAAAAAATAAAACCTTCACAAGAAAGTTACGTTTTTTTAAATCGAAGAGGATCCCAGTTAACAAGAGTAATGATATTCACGATAGTTAAAAAACTAGCAGATAAAGCCGGAATTATTAAAAATATTTCTCCTCATACATTCAGACATTCATATGCTACACACTTGCTAGAAGGTGGGGCGAATTTACGTGCTATTCAAGAAATGTTGGGACATGAATCAATAACTACGACAGAAATTTACACACATTTAGACAAACAATTTATTAGAGAAGCAATAATCTCATATCATCCTAGAAATAAAAAAAAAGAAATCTAAAATAAAGGAATTAATATTATATCTTTAAATACATGAAAAAATTTACTTCAAAAATTTATTTATTCATCTCTTTATTTTGCATAGTAATATCATGCGCAACACCAAAAAAAAATTCAGATAAGACTACAGTAATAGAAAAGAATCAAAATTATAGAAAAATTAAAGCAAAAATTGGAGAACTAAATAATAGTGATCCCTTTGATATTAAAAACATAGAAATGCAAAATAATACTTTACTAATTAGTTTATCTTATACAGGAGGATGTGGAGAGCATTCCTTTGAAATGATTGGTAGTGAATCATTATTAAAAACAAATCCTCCTAAAAGAAAAGTTAAATTAATCCATAAAAATCATGAAGATTATTGTAAAAAGATAATAAATGAGGAAATATCTGTTTTTATTTCAGATTTATCTTGCACCAAAATGAAAGGTGCTGAAACAATATTATTACTTGATGGATGGGATAAAGAAATTAAATACATTTATAAATGAAAATTGGAGTACTATTATCTGGATGCGGTGTATATGATGGAGCTGAAATACAAGAATCTGTTTTAACACTTTTAGCAATTGAAGAAATAAATGCAGAAGCAGTATGTATTTCTATTGATAAACCTCAACATCATGTAATTAATCATATAAGTGGAAAAGAGATGAAAGAATCTCGAAATATTTTGATTGAAAGTGCAAGAATAACAAGAGGTAAAATCAAATCAATTAGTGACATACAACCTAGTGATATAGACGCATTAGTAATTCCAGGTGGATTTGGAAGTGCGAAGAATCTAACAGATTGGGCATTTAAAGGTCCTGAAAGCATTATTATACCTGAGGTAAAACTACTTATTGTTAACTTAATTAATGTAGGAAAACCTATTGTCGCATTATGTGTAAGTCCTGTAGTAATTGCTAAAGCTCTAGAAGGATATATTGAAAGTCATATGACAATTGGGACAAATGATAAAAAATCAGAATATGATATTTCTGAATTCACTTTAGGTATTGAAAAGACAGGTGCAAAAACAGAAATGAAATCAATTAAAGAAATTTGTATTGATAAAAAAAATAAAATAGTTACAACCCCATGTTATATGATGGAAGGTAATATATTAGACATTAGAAAAAGTATTCTTTCAGCAGTAAAAGCAATTAAAGATTTAATATAAAAAATCTTTAAATATCATTTATATAATAAAGAATATCTAAAGTAACTAGAAAATTAATCAAAATAAATGTTAACAATATTTTACATTAAATTGTTAGAAACTATAAATACTTAAACCAACTTATATTTTTATTAAACATTAAATTTGTCTAACAATATGCTATAAACTCAAATTATGAATAGATTTGGTAAATATGGGATAAATGCCAATTTAAAAGAATCAATTGGTATAGAAAACAATAGCAATCAGTTCTGGAACCTAACTCCGAAAGATCTTGTTAAAGATAGTATCGATAAAGGACACGGGACTATTACAGATACTGGAGCTATTGCAATTAAAACAGGTGAATTTACTGGTCGTTCTCCAAAAGACAGGTTCATTGTTTGTGACCAAAAAACAGAAAAAAATATTTGGTGGGGAGACATAAATATCAAATTTGATTCTAAAAAATTTGATGATTTATATGATAAAATAAAGGAATATTTAAAAAATAAAGATATATATATTAGAGATGCATATGCATGTGCAGACCAAAAATATAGATTAAACTTAAGAGTTATAACTGAATTACCATGGTCTAATCATTTTGCATATAATATGTTTCTTCGACCAAAAGAAGAAGAATTAGATAACTTCTGTCCTGAATGGCATATTGTATGTGTACCAGGTTTTAAAGCTGACCCAAAAATTGATAAAACACGTCAACACAATTTTGCTATCATCAACTTCACTAAGAAGATGATTATCATTGGCGGGACTGGATATACTGGTGAGATAAAAAAAGGTATATTTTCCGTGTTAAATTTCATTTTACCATACGAGAAAAATGTTCTTTCAATGCATTGTTCAGCAAATGTTGGAAAGGATAATGACACAGCTATATTTTTTGGATTATCAGGTACAGGAAAAACAACACTTTCATCCGATCCAAATAGAAAATTAATTGGCGATGATGAACATGGATGGGCAAATGAGTCTGTATTTAATTTTGAAGGAGGATGTTATGCAAAGACAATAGATTTATCTAGGGAAAAAGAACCTCAAATTTTTGATGCTATTAAAGATGGTGCGATATTAGAAAATATAGGTTTTAAAGATTCAACATCTACTCCTGATTACACTTGTACTAAAATCACTCAAAATACTCGAGTTTCATATCCAATTAATCATATAGACAACATAATGGTTCCATCTATTGGAGGAAGTCCAACAAATATATTCTTTCTAACATGTGATGCTTTTGGAGTTTTACCACCAATATCTCTTCTAAACACAAATCAAGCAATGTATCATTTTATGTCAGGATATACAGCTAAAGTTGCTGGAACTGAAATGGGAATAACCGAACCTCAAACAACTTTCTCTGCTTGTTTTGGAGCAGCTTTTTTACCGTTACATCCAGCAAAATACGCAAAATTACTTGGAAAAAAATTAAAAACATGTAATGTTAAAGTTTGGTTAATTAACACAGGATGGTCAGGAGGACCGTACGGTGTAGGTAATAGAATAAAATTATCATATACAAGATCAATCATTACGGCAGCAATGGAAGGTGAATTAGATAATATTGAATTTGAGAAACAACCAATTTTTGATTTATTAATACCAAAATCTTGTCCAAATGTCCCTTCTAATATTTTAAACCCAAAAGATACATGGGTTAATAAAAATGATTTTGATAAAACAGCAAATAAATTAGCAGAAAAATTTGTTGAAAACTTCGAAAAATATGAGTCGAAGACTAGTAATGATATCCTTTCAGCTGCACCTAAAATAATGGCATAGCAAATTAAAGTTTCTTCATCAAAAAATTATAAATATCAACCATTGCGATTATATCATTTTTAAAAACTTTTTCATTAGGTGTATGAACATTATCTTCTGGTGCACCAATAAAACACCAGTCTATAGGTAGATATGACTTTTGAAGTACTCCCCCATCACTTCCTCCAGTTGATTCAACTTCTAATTGAAATTTAATACCTGATTGATTAGCTAAATCAATAATCTTATTTAAAAATAATTTTCTTGGTAAATTATAATCTCGCATTGAAATAACCACTCCTTCATTGTGCAATATACCAGAAGTAACCCAAGTTATATCAGAAATTAAAGACTGATATATATTATAGTTTTCCATTAAATATTTAGCACAAAAAGATACTGAATTACCTCCATGCTCTTCATAAGTTGAAAAAACTATTGCTCCATCTTCAAGATTCTTTGCTACTATTAATGCATTCCAAACGCCAAGTCGATTATCTAAGTATGGAGACTGAACATATTCATCATTTTCTCTAAAACAAGGTTTAAATGTAAGAATAGTTCCTCTATCTATTTCACGGTTAAATATATATTTTATTCTCTCAGAACCATCTTCATCTTCAATTAACATTAAATCTACCTCTATCTCTCCCCGACTATCACTTCCAACTAATTTAGTGCCATCAATAACTTTTGGACCACCTATTTTTATTAATTCAGAGTCATATCCTACAGAAAAACCTATAGTATCCATATGAGCATAAATAGCTGTTCTAGGCTCTCCAAAAACTAAAATGATACAATCTTGAAATCCATCACCTTCAATAATCTTAGGTTCAACTTTCCAAGTTGATTTTTCATTTACTATGTAATCTAAGATGAATTTTTTTATTCTAAATTCATCACTAGATGCAGATCTTACTTTTATCAATTTATTTAATAAGTCTAAATCTATCTGTTTCATAATATTTTGATTAATATATACCTTTTTCAATAATTTTAATAGAAGATATTTTTTTTAATTCTAATTTTATTTTCTCTGCTTCATTTATTTTGATAAAAGTGGTCAATTTACATATTTCTTCAAAAGAATTATCTGTAAAATTAAGCTTATGTTTTTTTAATATATTCATAACAAAAGGCATATCTTCATATGAAAATATTAAATGAACCCAATCATAAACTATTAGTGGAATAATATCACCATTTTCAATTGCAGATTTAGCAGCTTCTCTATATGCCTTTATAAGACCACCTACACCTAAATTAGTACCTCCATAATAACGAATAACGGTAATAATGACATTAGTTAGATTAAAAGAATTAATTTGACCAAGTATTGGTTTTCCAGCAGAGTTAATTGGTTCACCATCATCGTTAGTTTTATATATTAATCCATCGACACCAAATTTATAAGAATAACAAAAATGCTGTGCTTTATGATATTCACTTTTCAAATTTTTCAATATTAATAATGCGTCTTCCTCTTTATTACATGGTGATACAATACCTATAAATTTTGACCCCTTATCTCTATATAGACCTATACTTTCTTTTGTTAAAGTAAAAAAATTTGAAACCATGAATACAATATTATCAGTTTACTAAATGATCTGTTCTGTCTTATTGATAGGTTCTTGACTGTAAAGTGTTAAACTTAAAATAATAGTGTAATCTATTTTAATTAAAAAAAACCATCAATTTACTGATGGTCATTATTTTATTGAATTGTCAATTTTTTTTCTAAGTCTTCTAAATAGGCTCTAAACTGCTTGTCTGTTTCAGAAAGATTCATTACTGTTCTACATGCATGTAAAACAGTAGCATGATCTTTACCTCCACAATGTGCTCCAATATTAGCTAGTGATGACTTTGTCATTTTCTTAGAAAAATACATTGAAATTTGTCTAGCTTGAACAACTTCTCTTTTTCTTGTTTTAGATTTAAGAATCTCAAGTGCTAGATCAAAATAGTCACAAACAACTTTTTGAATATATTCAATAGAAACTTCACGTGCCGTATTCTTAACAAATTTATCTACCATTTGTTTAGCAAGTTCTAATGTAATTGTTTTTTTATTCAAAGATGCTTGAGCTAATAAAGTATTTAATGCACCTTCCATTTCACGTACATTTGTGTTAATTGAATAAGCTAAATATTCTGTAACATCCTTAGGAAGATCAATACCATTTCCATACATTTTCTTTTCCAAAATAGCCATTCTAGTTTCTAAATCAGGTGCCGCCAAATCAGCTGATAATCCCCACTTAAATCTTGAAAGTAATCGCTGTTCCATACCTTGCATCTCTACAGGGGGTTTATCACTTGTTAAAATAATCTGTTTACCATTTTGATGTAAATGATTAAAAACATGAAAAAATACATCTTGTGTTTTCTCCTTTCCTGAGAAAAACTGAACATCATCTATAATAAGAACATCTATCATTTGATAAAAATGAATGAAGTCATTTGTTGTTTGATTTTTAATTGCATCAATAAATTGATGAGCAAACTTTTCTGAACCAACATATAGAACAGTCTTATTTGGAAATTGATTTTTAATTAAAATACCTATAGCATGAGCTAAATGTGTTTTACCTAAACCTACTCCTCCATATATCAATAAAGGATTAAATGCTGTACCACCAGGTTTATTAGCTACAGCATAACCAGAAGCTCTAGCTAAACGATTACAATCACCTTCTACAAAATTATCAAACGAGTAAGATGGATTTAAATTTGAATCTACATTGACTTTCTTTAAACCAGGAATAATAAAGGGATTTCGAATCTGTTTTTCACTTACATTAAGTGGCATTGATACAGGTGAATTTTTTAAAGTCTTACTGTTTAATGCAGGTAACTTAACCGTATAAGGTGTTGATTTTGTTGTATTATTTTCCATTATAATACTATACTCTAATCTTCCTTCAGGACCAAGTTCTTTCTGTATTACTTTTTTAATAAGAGAAATATAATTCTCTTCTAACCATTCATAAAAAAAATGTGATGGAACCTGAATAGTTAATACATTATCCTCTAATTTAACAGGAACTATAGGTTCAAACCAAGTTTTAAAAGCTTGTAAAGAAACGTTATCCTTAATTATTCTTAAGCATGCCTCCCAAGTTGGTTCATGATTCTTAATCATATTTGCATTTTTTTTATAAAATTAGTGGCCAGAAAAAATAATAAATTATTCCTTTTCTGTTAGTGTTAAATAGTGTCATATAAATAACAAGACAAATATTCAGAAAATAAAGTTTAAAAAAAAGTGTTTTACCTATTGATTTTTACAAAAGTTTTGACTATAAAAATACATTAATTTGTGTTTTTTTTTAAAAAAAAACGTTGTAACCTATTATTTTACAGCATCCTAAGAATGAGCACTTTAACATACACATAAATATTTCAACTTATAGTAAGTTTTATAATAAAATCATTATTTTAATTTTACAAAAATTATCTTTAGTAATAAATTAATGAAGCTAAACTTTAAACACTCAAATAAACTAAGAGTAAGGTATAGTGAAACAGACCAAATGGGCTACTGTTATTATGGAAATTATGCACAATATTTTGAAGTTGGAAGAGTAGAAACATTAAGAAAAATTGGAATAAGCTACAAACAACTCGAAGAAAGAGGCATAATGTTACCTGTAATTGATTTTCATGTCAAATATGAAAAACCTGCTAAATATGATGATAATCTTACCATTCAAACTAAAATAATTGAAATTAAAGGCGCTAAAATAATATTTGAATATACTATTATCAATGAATCAAATGAAACTATTGCTATATCTTCAACGACTTTAGCTTTTATTTCAAAAAAAACAATGCGCCCAATAACACCACCCAAAGATTTTATTGAACTCTTAAGCCAATATATAGTCAACTAATTGAACAAATAAATATATATATTAAGAGATGAAGCTATTAATAACCACAAAAAGTATGGTAATATAAATATTGACCATAATTTAATTAACTTATAGTACCTGTATAAAAAGAAAAAAATTATACTTGTTAAACAAAGTATTAAAATTAATCCTATTTCAATATTTCTAAAATAGAAAAATATTGGATTCCAAATAAAATTTAAAAACCACTGCACAATAAACAGAATAAATATTTCTTTTTTTGACTTACTATCAGTATATAATTTTGACATATAAAAACCGAAGCAAATCATTATAAATAACCAAAAAAGACCAAATAAATATCCAGGTGGGGTCCATGGAGCTTTATTTAATTCCTGATACCAAATAGAACTAGCTCCAATACGAGTATAGATAGCTCCAAATAATAAACCAAGAAAATTAATTAGTACAAAAATTAAAACTCCAAAAACAAACTTCATCATATTACATAGATCAAAAAAAAAAAAAAAAGAAAAAGAGGCTTTAATTATAAAGCCTCTAATATTTTAACCTTAAAATAGTTAAATAAATCGATTTTAAATATAAACGATTTTTCAATAAAAAGGTTGCGTATTTATCTATTAGCTTAAAATTAACATTTACACATTAAAAAGTTTTTAAACCAGTAAAATAATATAGTGAGATCAACATTATCTTTAGAGTGATAATGGAAAATAAAAGCGACATAAAAGCCCTAGTTCAATTATGCGATGATCCAGATGAAAATATCTATAATCAAATAAAACATGAACTTATTAGCTATGGAAAAGATGCTATACCATTTCTAGAAGAATCTTGGATACATAATGATTACGATTTACTATTCCAATCTCGAATAGAAAAACTAATTCCAGAAATACAATATAATTCTATAAAAAATGATTTGAAAACTTGGATTAATAAACCAAATAAGAGTTTATTAGAAGGTGCACTATTGATAGCAAGCTATCAATATCCAAATATTAATAAAGAAAAAATACGATCAGAAATTAAATATATTCGAGATAGCATATGGTTAGAATTAAACGATAGGCAAACAGCATTTGAAAAAGTAACTATTTTTAATAAGATATTTTATGGACAGCATAAATTTATAGGAGACAAAAAAAACTACAATTCTCCAATGAATTCTTATTTAAATACAGTGATAGAAACAAGAAAAGGAAACCCATTAAGTCTTTCTATACTTTACTCCTTAATTGCACAATCTTTAAAGATGCCAATATTTGGAGTAAATCTTCCAAATCATTTTATATTAACATATATAGACGAAAACAAAATAAATAATTTAATTAAAAAAAATAATAATCACGGTACTTTGTTTTATATAAATGCTTTTTCAAAAGGAACTATTTTTGAGGAAATGGAAATTGATAGTTTTTTAAAAAAAATAAATCTTCCATATTCTCGTGAATACTATGAACCGTGCTCTAATTCAACCATTATATACCGAATGTTAAGCAACTTAATTAATTCACACAAAAAAAATAATCAAAAAAAACGTGTTAGAGATTTAACAGAGCTTAAAAACTTATTTAATAGAATAATCTAATTTTAATTCTTCTAACTTTTTAAATAAAGAATTATTTAAATCTACTTTGAATGTTTTTGAAGGCATACGAACTTCTATATTTTCCAAATGATTATAAACCGTAAAATTAACATCAGATGAACCTTTATTTTCATTAAATAATACAAATAAATTTTCTACCATTATCTCAGATAAAACACTTGAAGATATTCTTATATCAACCCTACTAGCTTTTGAAGCTTTTAAATTAGAAAGTAAATCAATTGAATTAATCACAAATTCCAGATCTGAACGACGATAAGGAACTTCAATTCTTCCACTTAAAGAAATAAAAGTTCCTGGATTTAAGAAATGTTTATATTTCAAATAATTTTCTCTCCATAAAAATAGTTTAGTCTGTCCCCTATAATCTTCAATATACATTACTCCAAAAGGATCACCTTTTCTTGTTGTACGATGTTCAGTTTCAGTTATAACTGCAGGAATCAATATTTTCTTCCCTTTATGTTCTGTAAGATTATTCAACATTTCAACATCGCCATTACAGAAAGCATTTATTTCGATTTTAAAATCATCGAGTGGATGACCAGAGATAAAAAAACCAACAACTTCTTTTTCTTTATTTAATGCATAAATATTACCCCATTCTTCAGTTTTAGGTATTAAGGGTTCAGGCAATTTTATACCAGTACTTTCACCAAACAAAGAAGCTTGAGTTGAGTTTTTACTATCTTGAAAACCCGAACCAAAACGAATAACATTCTCAATAAATGAACGGCCATTTGTGTCTTCGTTAAAATACTGAGCTCTATGAATATTACCAAACGAATCAAAACCTCCAGCATAAACTAAGCTTTCAAAAACTTTTTTACTACAAACACGTAAATTAACTCGTTTAGCAAAATCAAAAACATTTTCAAAAAACCCATTTTTATTACGATCAGAAATAATTAATTCAACAGCTGAAGATCCAATTCCCTTTATAGCACCTAGACCAAAACGAATAGAACCTTTGTTATTTACAGTAAATTGATATTTTGATTCATTAATATCAGGTCCAAGAACTTCTATACCCATACGCTTACATTCATCCATAAAAAATGTAACCTGTTTAATATCACTCATATTATTACTTAAAACAGACGCCATATATTCAGCAGGATAATTTGCTTTTAAATAAGCAGTTTGATAAGCAATCCAAGCATAACAGGTAGAATGAGATTTATTAAAAGCGTATGATGCAAATGCTTCCCAATCTTTCCATACTTTCTCTAGTATATCAATATCATAACCATTTTCACCTCCTCTTTTAAGAAAAGAGGGTTTCATTTTATCCAAAATATACTTTTGTTTTTTACCCATAGCTTTACGAAGAGTATCAGCTTCACCTTTTGAAAATCCAGCTAACTTTTGGGATAAAAGCATAACCTGTTCCTGATAGACAGTAATTCCATAAGTCTCTTTTAAATATTCTTCACATTCAGGAAAATCATATACAATCTCTTCATCTCCATGTTTACGTTTAATAAAAGAAGGTATATACTCTAGTGGGCCCGGACGATACAATGCATTCATAGCAATTAAATCACCAAATACACTAGGTTTCAATTCTCTCATGTACTTTTGCATTCCAGGGGATTCATACTGAAAAATACCTATAGTTTCTCCTCGCTGAAAAAGCTCATAAGTTAATTTATCATCAATTGGAAAATTATCAGGAAGCAATTCAATATCATGTCTTTCTTTTACATTTCTAATAGCATGCTTAATCAAAGTAAGTGTTTTTAATCCTAAAAAATCCATTTTTAATAATCCAGCATCCTCAGCAACAGAATTATCATATTGAGTACAATACATATCTGAATCTTTAGCTAAAGCTACTGGCACAAATTTCGTTATGTCATCTGGAGTAATAATTACACCACAGGCATGAATACCTGTATTTCTAATATTACCTTCAAGCTTCCTTGCTTGATTAATTACTTTGGCATGAAGATTAACACCATTTGATATTGATTTTAGCTCATTTACATTCTTAAGATCATCCTGATTATTCTTTAACTTATTTCTTAATCCATAGTCATCTAGTTCAAATAATTGGCCTAATGAAATATTTGGAATTAATTTAGCAAGCCTATCAGCTTCAGATAATGGCAAGTCAAGTACTCTTGCAGTATCTCTTATAGATGATTTTGCTGCCATTGATCCATAAGTAATAATCTGTGCAACCTGATTAGCCCCATACTTATTGATGACCCATTCTATTACGCGATGACGTCCCTCATCATCAAAATCAATATCAATATCAGGCATAGATATTCTATCTGGATTTAAAAAACGCTCAAAAAGTAAATCATATGTAATAGGATCTATATTCGTTATTTGAATACAATAAGCAACAACAGAACCAGCTGCAGAACCACGACCTGGACCAACAGAAACACCCATTTCACGAGCAGCTTTACAAAAATCTTGTACAATTAAAAAATAACCTGGATAACCTGTTTTTTCTATAGTTTCAAGCTCAAAGTCTAAACGTTCTCTTATATCATCAGTAATTTCTTTATAGCGAAATTTTGCGCCCTCATATGCTAAATGTCTTAAATATTTATTCTCACCTCGCTTTCCACCATCTTTGCTATCTTCTTTATTAATAAATTCATTTGGAATATTGTAATCTGGCAATAAAACATTACGAGCCAATTCATAATGTTCAATTTTATCAATAATTTCATCTATAGATTTAATTGCTTCTGGAATATCCAAAAACAAATTCTTCATTTCTTCTTGTGACTTAAAATAATATTCTTCATTTTCTAATCCATATCTAAAACCTCTTCCTCTACCCTTTGGAGTTGAAACTAATTCGTTGTTCTTTACACATAATAAAACATCATGTGTCTCAGCATCCTCTTTATTTAAATAATATGTGTTATTTGTTGCAACTAATTTAACACCATACTTTTTAGCTAATTTAACTAATGATTCATTTACATGATTTTCATTTTCTTGACCATGACGCATTAATTCAATATAAAAATCATCTTTAAAAATTGATTTCCACCAAATAAGTGATTCTTCAGCTTGAACCTCACCAACATTTAATAATAAACTTGGTATTTCACCATATAAATTCCCTGTCAAAACAATAATATCCTTACAATATTTTTCAATTACTGATTTATCAATTCTAGGAACATAGTACATACCTTCTGTATAAGCTAATGAAGCTAATTTTATCAAATTATCATAACCGCTTTTATTCTTTGCTAAAAAGACAACCTGATATCCATTATCTTTCTGGGTCTTATCACTCATGTCCTTGCAGACATTAAACTCACAACCAATAATAGGCATTATTTCAACAGAATCAAGAACATCATTTTCTTTCTTTTTTTCTTTTAAAGTCATATTATAATTAGCAACTTCTCTTTCAAAATGAAAAGCTGCCATCATATTACCGGTATCAGTTATAGCTACAGCGCGCATATTGTTCTCTGATGCCTTTTTCACCAAAGCACTTACATCAATAGTAGATTGAAGAATAGAAAATTGTGTATGATTATGTAAATGAGCAAAACTATATTCTTCTAATTCTTTAGAAACAGAATCTTTATTCGGAATATTAGAATTATTATCGTCTTTAATTTGAATGAACTTCAAACTTTCTTCCTTAAGGTTCAAATGCTTTATTCCTACAAGTTCAATTGATGGATTATTTTTTTTAAAATTCTGAATATAATCTTCGTCTTTTCCTAATTGATCAGAAGAGAATATCGAACTTCTAATTAATTCAAAAAAACATCTTGCAGTTGCTTCAACATCAGCAGTAGCATTATGAGCTTCTTGAAAAGATTCATTAAATAAAAAACTATATAACTCTGTTAATGTTGGTAACTTAAAACCACCTCCTCTACCACCTGGAATCTCACAAAGTTTAGCGGTAACTTCTGTACAAGTATCAAGTATAGGTATATTGCTCATATGAGTATCAAGATTCAATCGATAATATTCACAGCTAAGAACATTAATATCAAACTTTACATTTTGACCAACAATAAACTGAGCTTTTTTCAATGAAATATTGAATTCTTGTAATACTTCTATTAAATCAAATCCTTTATTTTCAGCTAACAAAGTAGAGATACCATGAATTTTCTCTGAATCATATGGAATATTATAACCATTTGGTTTGATTAAATAATCTTTCGCTTCAACCAATTCTCCCATATCATTATGAAGCTGCCAAGCAATCTGAACAACCCTTGGCCAATTAGAAACATCAGAAATTGGAGCATTCCAATTCCTTGGCAAACCAGTTGTTTCAGTATCAAAAATAATGTACATAAAAGAAAATTCTAACTACTAAAATTAGAAAAAAAGAGGTTGGAATTATTATAAAAATATGAACAAAAAGCTAGTGTTTTCAACAAAAAAAGATTAAATGAATTTAAAAATCATTTATTTTACAAAAAATAAAATCCGCCAAAAATAAAAGGCGGATTTGATAAAGAATCTAGTAAATATTACTAATTATAAAATATTCTTAAATAATTACTTATTTGCAGGGGCTCCTGTTTTATTGATTGGTGCACCTGAAGATGGTTTTGGTTTAACAGTACCTTTAATTCTAATAACCTTTGTAGGTGAATTAACAGCATTAGAAGTAATTGTTACAGATTTATTAATAGCACCAGGACGTTTAGTATCATATTTTACAGATAATGATGACGAGGCACCTGGAGCAACTGGCTCTTTTGGCCATGAAGGTACTGTACAACCACAAGAACCTTTAGCATTTGAAATAATCAAAGGAGCATTTCCTGTATTAGTAAATTTGAAAGTACATTGACCATTTCCAGCATATTCAACTGTTCCATAATCATGAATTTCTTTTTCAAATTCTATTTTTGCTCCGTTTGAAACCTCCTGAGAAAATAATTTATTCGCATTTGAGGTAACAACAACAACTAATAACAATAACAATAATTTTTTCATAAACTTTTTTTAATAATTCTTATTAACAAATATAATACCATATTTTTTTTTTAGATAAAAAATTAAAAAGATTTTAAAAAAATAAAACTATCGACTCTTTTTTAAAAGTGGAAATTTCATTTTATAATTAACATCAATCTCTCCCTTAGAAATATTTAATAATTTTTTACTAATTATTCGCTTTTTCAAAGGAGATAGATAATCTGTAAACAAAACACCTTCTATATGATCGTACTCATGTTGAATAATTCTCGCTGCATATCCATCATATTCCTCTTCTTTTAACTCCCAATTTTCATTGTAATAAGAAATAACAACCTTTTCTTTTCTATAAACCTCCTCTCGAATTTTTGGAATAGATAAACATCCTTCACTAAAAGCCCATTCTTTACCACTTTCTTCCTCAATAATTGGATTAATAAAAACTTTCTTAAAGTTTTCCATACCCTGTGCCATTGGATCTTCTTCTTGACCTTCTTCAACATCTGAAAACGGGGAACCATCAACAATAAAAAGACGGATTGATTTACCAATTTGTGGTGCGGCTAAACCCACACCAGAAGCAGCATACATAGTTTCAAACATATCCGATATTAATTGATCTAAATCAGAATAACTCTGCTTTATTTCAGAACATTCTTTCTTTAAAAGAACATCACCATAAGCTAAAATTGGTAGAATCATATTATTTAATATGTTTATGTAACAAAACTAATCCTTTGATTTTAAATATAGAACAAATGTGTTCTATTTAAAGATATTTTTTATCTAAAGACTAGACAAATAAGACTGTAAAATTATTGTAGCACTTACTTTATCTACCAATCTTTTATCTTGTTTATGTTTTTTTCTAGCTCCAGCAGAATGAATAGATTGACTTGCAATTTTTGAAGTAAATCTCTCATCTAATAAAATAACTTTGATATTAATAAATTTTTTCTCTAATTCATTCTTCAACAAATAGACATTCTGAGTAATATTAGTATCTTCATTATTTAACCCTTTTGGTAAACCTAAAATTATTTTATCAATATTTTCTTTCAACATTAATTCTCTCAAAAACACAATTAAATTTTTAGAATCAACAGTATCTAATCCAAATGCGAAAACATTAAGATCATCAGTAATGGATAACCCTGTTCTTTTTAGACCAAAATCAATTCCTAATATCTTTCCCATAATAACAAAGATGACAGAAATATAGCATTAAACAAAAAAATAGATTATAGATAACTATCTTTGTAAAAATAACAACAATTAAATGAAATCAATTATAGAAGAAGCTTGGAAGAATCGTGAGTTATTAAAAGAAAAAAAAACAATTCAAACAATTGAAAATGTTATAGAAGGTTTAGATAAAGGTAAAATTAGAGTTGCAGAGCCAATAGGTGATAAAAAATGGCAGATTAATGAATGGGTTAAAAAAGCTGTTGTTATGTATTTCCCTATTCGTGAAATGGAAACTATTGAGATTGGCCCTCTTGAATTTCATGACAAAATGAAATTAAAGAAAAACTATAAAAAACTTGGCGTTCGTGTAGTACCTCATGCAATTGCTCGATATGGAGCTTATATTGGATCTCAAGTAATTATGATGCCCTCATATATTAATATTGGAGCTTATGTAGATTCTAGAACTATGGTTGACACTTGGGCAACAGTTGGGTCATGTGCTCAAATTGGGAAGGATGTCCATTTAAGCGGAGGAGTTGGTATTGGAGGAGTTCTAGAACCACTTCAAGCAGCACCTGTAATTATTGAAGATGGTGCTTTTATAGGTTCACGTTGTATAATAGTTGAAGGAGTTCATATTGGAAAAGAAGCAGTTCTTGGAGCAAATGTTGTTTTAACCAAATCAACAAAAATCATTGATGTAACTAAAGATGAACATAAAGAAATTAGAGGTCATGTACCTGAACGTAGTGTTGTTATTCCAGGATCTTACACAAAAGAATTCCCTGCAGGAAGTTTCCAAGTTCCGTGCGGATTAATTATTGGAAAGCGAAAACAATCAACTAATCTGAAAACATCTTTAAATGATGCATTAAGAGAAAATAATGTAGCTGTATAAAAATTTAATTTTTCTAAAAAAGTAAATTATATAGTTAGTCAATTACATTAAACTTTGTTATCTGATTATTTAATCTCATAAAATAAATCCCATTAGAAAACTTAGAAATATCAATATATAATTTAGAGCTATTAATACTTTCAGATTGAACTAACTGCATTTTATTATTAAAAATTTCTATTTTTTCTGAACTCTCATTTTTTATTAAAATAGTTAATCTATCTCTAGAAGGATTAGGATACAATATAAATTGATTTTCAACAGATTCTCTAATACCTAAACCATGATTTGAAATCTTAGATACTCCAGTACTAGTAGCAACCCAAAGATCATCATTATCATCAACCGTAATAGCTCTAACTACTGGACCCACTAAACCGTCAGCAACCTGATATTCTAGCCATTGAGAACCATCATAACCGCAAACACCACCTTCTGTAACTAAATAGTCAACATAAACCCCAACCCAAATATTTCCTTGAGAATCCATTTCAACATCCTCTATCGGATTTAAAGTATCTGGCGCAGGTAATGTTAACATAGTAGTATGATTCATCAAAAAATCAAAATTATTATCAAGAACGGTTACACCTTCAGATGTACCCACCCATTTTTGTTCTTGTTGATCAACAACTAAAGCACGCAATTTATTATCAAGTATGCCATCTGTCTCAGTAAATGAATTTAAAACTGAACCATTATAGATAAAAAGACCTCCTAATCCAGAACATAAATAAATATCTCCATTAGAACCCTGATCAATATCTACAACACCGCCAAAAGGCAAACCATCAGATGTACCGATAGAAAACCAATTATTCCCATCAAATTTAGTAACACCGCTATTTGTTCCAAACCAAATATTACCATCACTATCTTCATTAATACATTTAATTACATTATTTCCCAAACCATCAGCAGTTGTATAAGAAGTAATAATACCACCACTAAATAAATTCGGTAAATCCACATAACTTACACCAAAGTCTGTACCTAACCATACACCCGAAGAGGATACATGAATAGCCTGAATTGTATTATCTATAAGCCCATCTGATGTTGTGAAATTATACCAATTAGCTCCATCAAATACTGAAAGACCATTTTGTGTACCAAACCATAAATATCCATCATAAGCATCTATACAATTCACATTGTCGGCTAACAAACCATCTGCAGAAGTATAATTAGTAAATGTTTGTGCAAAATTTACTGCGCATAAAAACACAGATAATACAATTGATAATTTAATCTTCATCATAATCTATTTTTTAATTATTATTTTCTTAACTAATTCAACATCTCGAAACTCACAAGAAACAAAATAAACTCCTGATTTAAAATTACTGGAATCAATTTTTAAAACATCAATACCTAAAGTATGCATATCAGACATTAATATTCGTCCATCTATTGTATAGATATTAATTATTGACTCTTCATCAAAATTTATTTTAATATCAAATGAATTCACCGCTGGATTCGGAAAAATAAAAATATCATCATTTAACAAAGCTTCATCACTTTCGATATTAAAAGATTCGTATGTAGGAATCATCTCAATAAAATCTCCCACTCCATTTGGATAACGTCCATAAGAAATTGCCGGATGTTGATTACTAAAATTAATAGAATCAATAATACTACCATCACTATAACTCATCCATAAAGAATCCCTTTCTTTATCTAATTTAAAATTAGCATGAGCACCATCTTGATTTACATCATCATCTGCCCAAATGATATAATATGAGTCAGGATTAATAGTAACCTCTGGAAGTAACCACTTTAATTTATCCTGTGAATCATTAGACAAATAAATATCTTTCGTTGAAATCTTATAACTAGTATTATTATATAACTCAATCCAATCATCGTATTCACCGTCACTATCAGATACAACAAAACTATTTACAGCCATTAATTCATTAATTGTTAAATCTTTTGGACTAATTTTTGATTCAATTGTATAATATTCATAAGCTGCACGTTCAGGAGAAAAACGACCAGAAGAATCATTCTCAGCATAAATATAATATTGTACAACATTTGAAACATTTGGAATTAAAGCTCCAAAAACACCATCACCGGAATTACCGTCATTAAAAAAACCATTATCTAACATATCTACAATAGTAAATGATTCACTTTCTGAAAAACGATACCCTAATAAAACGTTAGCATTAATATCACTAACCGTTGCATTAATGAATGCATCATCTCCAGCATTTAGATTTAATGGATAATGATTAACCATTGTTATGTCTGGTGAACCTTGAATACCAGGAAAAGTATCTAAGTATAATGCTCGAGAATACATTAAGTCTGTTATACCTGGATAATCAATTAAATCAGAAACAGTAGAACTAAGATTATCTATGAAATCATTATTTGAATAAAATTTATTTGTATCCGCTATTACATCATCACTAATTATTGATTGCATATAGATAGCTCTTTGTTCAAAATCATTATTTAAAAAATTCTCTTCAAGTATTGTTCTTATATGAGCTAAATACATCCTTCTATATGTATCATTCTCAAATAAATTTCTTAATAATGGTCTAGGATATACCGAAACACTTGAATAATGCAATAATGGATCAATCGATTTTGCTTCATTAATCGTAAAACCATCCCAATTATCAGAAGCATCAGTAAATCTATAACTAGCAAAAGACATATTTAAATCCCAGATAATAGGATTAAATAAACCCGATTTATCTTTATATATGTAATAATTTTGAGCATAACCAATGTAGCTATCATAATTAACAATCACATAATTTAATGCATGCATCCAAAGCGTTCTATCAATATTAAGTTTTGAATTAATATTATTAGGTGAATCGTTTAAAGTATCAATAAAGGATTTCAATTCATTCCAATCAGAGAGTAAATCCGATTTCAATTTATAAAAGGGATAATAATTTACTATATCGGAACCAAGAGTATTGGAAAGATTTGAATTTTCTCCATTTAAATCTAAATTTTCAGGATTACATTTAAAAAAAATATTATTTCTAGTACCATAATGATCTTCTAAAAAATCTTTATTAACAGATTCAACATTAGTATATAAACCTATCAAAGTATCATTAACATAAACATTGGCATAATTAGCTCTAGAAGCAGGCATATATTTCCGAGCTATTTCATATGATAGAGTTTCTCTTACAAATGAAGGATCTTGAATTACATTACTTAATTTTAACTTATTTATTCCATAATGTTCTAAACCAGAAAATGAATAATCTAACGAAATATTAAATGGATTTTTTACTCTAGAAGGACTGTAAGAACTATATCCTTTATATCTTACACCAACACCGGGATAATATACACCATCAATAGTTAAGTTGGCAGCAAGTCGCTGATCCATACCATCAGCATAGTAGTTATCTAAAATTTGGTCCCAATTATTTTCTTCAAAATATATTCTAATTTCACGAATACTATCAATAGAATAAAAGTCTGTTTGAGAAATTAGGCTTTTAGATAGAAATAATATTAAAAAGATAGTGTATATACGCATTTACATATCTATCTAATTAGAGAAATCTTCCGAACGATTTCTTTTTCATTATTAAAGTTCAAACTAACAAAATAAACTCCATCTTCAAAATTAGTCAGATCAAGATTTAAAGAATTTTTTGTTTCTAAAACCACTTTACCAAAAACATCAATTATTTTAACCGATAAACTATTCTCTCCCAAAATAAAACCATCTATTAGAAAAATTCCATTTGATGGATTAGGATATATATTGATTTTGGATAATGTTTGTTCTGAAACCGATAATAAACCACAAGGATCTTCTCCTAAAAGAGCTATAATACCTGGATGATCACATTCATATCTAAATGCTTTAGTTGGCCCAGCATTGTATTGCCAAACAACATTTCCAGTTTGATCAACTTCATACATGTAATTTTGAGAAACATTAACAAATATATTACCGTTTGACATCGCATCACTTGCACTTTGACCATTAGCACTTGCTAAACAAACATGTTGAAAATCATAATTAGCAGGCCCATAAGAATTTCCTGAAAAATTATAAAGATATCCATTTTCTGGAGCTTGAATTGCTTCGACTGTAGATCCACCTCCTGGAGCACCAGAATTATTGAAATATTGAATATAACCACCTAGCGGACGACCATCATCTTTAATCCACCTTGGATCATGAACAGCATTAGGTATTGTTTGTGATGCTGATGAACCATAGTTACTAGGATTTCCCCAACGATATAAAAAATCACCACCCATACCTGAATTCCCTCCAGTATGACCTGCAGCTTCAGCAGTAGTTGTACTATGATCTATAATAAAAATTTCACTTGCAAATCTAGAGCTAAAAACTAATTGATCAAGGTCTTCATTGTAATCTACACCATTAACATGAAACCAATCACCTCCTCCGCCACCGGGACCTCCGCCACCAGGACCTCCGCCACCAGGACCTCCGCCACCAGAAACTGCATTAATATCCATTAATTCTGGATGATTAGCAACAATACCATAGTTATCTTTTGTTGGATCATGATCTTGAATCAAATGATCCCAAATATGCCATTCCCAAACAATATCAGCACTTGTTCCATTTTGTTGCAATTCAACAAAATGAGTAGGCCATTTTTCAGAAGATGGATTATCAAATCCTGCTTGAATTAATTCGGCAGTTGACTTAACCTCCCAGGCAGTTAATATTACATTACCATTTGGTAATAATGTAATATCATGATGAGAAACATGATCTGAATTTGAATAAACATATTCCCAAACAACATTCGCATTTGGATCAAGCTCTTGAATTTTCCCACCAACAGCAGCTCCATTTAATTGATTGTTATTGTATTTTGTTCCACGAACAATATTACCATTTTCTTTTAATAGAACTGTATAATTACAAGAACTAGAACATGACCAATTATGAGCGATATTACCTTGATCATCAATTAAATATGTAGTATTTTGATTTTGTAAATTATAAAGAGCATATCCATTAAATGACTGTGAATTAAGATTTTGAAAACAAAATAGAACAGTAATTAAAGACAAAAAAGGAATATATTTTTTAAGATTCATAGTTGATAAGTTTAAAATATTTATTTACTGACAATATACAACTAATCTCTATAAATTATGCACAAAGGCTCTTTTTAGGAGGTGAAAACTTTGTTAAATTAATACCAACTACTGCAGCTTCGTATTCTTCCATAGTTGGAATTCTTCCAAGAATAGCAGAAAGAACTACAACAGGTGTTGAAGCTAGTAATGATTCTCCTTTCTTACGATCGGAATCAGCAACTACACGACCTTTAAAAAGTCTAGTTGATGTGGACATAACTGTATCGCCTTTTTCAGCTTTCTCTTGATTACCCATACAAAGATTGCATCCAGGTCTTTCTAGATACATCATATTTGAATATTTAGTACGTGCTGTATTCTTAGGATTATTGTCATTAAACTGAAAACCAGAATACTTTTGTAATACATCCCAATCGCCTTCTTCTTTAAGTTCATCTATTATATTGTATGTAGGCGCAGCAACGACAAGAGGTGCATTGAATTCGACCTTACCACTTATTTTCTCCAAATTTCTTAACATTTGGGCTAGAATCTTTAAATCCCCTTTATGAACCATACAAGAACCAACAAATCCAAGATCAACTTTTTTCGAACCTTTATAATAAGAAATAGGCCTTATGGTATCATGTGTATATCGTTTAGATATATCTTCATTATTAACATCTGGATCAGCTATCATTGGTTGAGAAATGATATCTAAGTCTACCTCAAATTCAGCAAAATATTTTGCATTAAAATCTGGTGCTAATGGTAGTTTTTTTCCTGTTTCAATATTTTTTATTCTCGTATTAGCTTTATCAATTAACTTTTGCAAAACATTCTTATTGTTATCCATACCTTTATCAATCATAATCTGTATTCTGCCTTTGGCAATCTCTAATGATTTAATTAAAGTTTTATTATCTGATATACAAATAGAAGCTTTAGCTTTCATCTCCGCAGTCCAATCTGTAAATGTAAATGCTTTATCTGAAGGAAGCGTTCCAATATGCACCTCTATTATTCTACCTTGGAAAACATTTTCTCCATCATACTTCTCCAACATTTGAGATTGTGTTGCATGAACAACATCTCTAAAATCCATATGGTCTTTCATTTCTCCTTTAAAGGTAACTTTGACTGACTCTGGTATTGGCATACTTGCTTCACCAGTTGCTAGAGCTAAAGCTACAGTTCCAGAATCAGCACCAAAAGCAACACCTTTAGACATTCTAGTGTGAGAATCTCCACCTATAATAACATCCCAATCATCGACCGCAAGATCATTTAAAACTTTATGAATAACATCAGTCATAGGATGATATTTTCCGTTTGGATCTCTACCTGTGATTAAACCAAAATCATTCATAAATTTCATCAATTTAGGAATATTAGATTTTGATTTATCATCCCAAACAGAAGCAGTATGACAACCAGATTGGTAACCTATATCTACAATTGGAGAAATTACAGTAGCAGCCATCATTTCAAGTTCTTGGGAGGTCATTAATCCTGTCGTGTCTTGAGAGCCAATCACATTGACTTTAATACGAGCGTCAGAGCCTGCATATAATTTTTTTCCCAATATATTTCCAAGTACATTTTGATTAAATATTTTCTCTACCGCGGTCAAACCTTGCCCTTCAATTGAAATCTCTTTTGAAGTTGCATAAACTTGAGGTACATCAATACCCAATAAATTCGCTGCAAAATTCTGCAATTTTTTACCAAATACAATAGCATAAGAACCTCCTGCTCTAATAAACTCCATTTTTTGAGGAGTTAAAGCTGCAGAAATATCTTTCAGTTCTTTATTTCCATTATATAATTTTTTTGATTTTGTATTAATCTTAAGAATGGTTCCAGTCTTAACAGAATAAACCTCTTCAAGAATAGGTTCTCCATGCTCATCCATGATAGTATTACCGTTATTATCTTTTTTCTTAACCCAATTCTTAAGATCAATTCCAATACCTCCAGTTACTCCTACAGTAGTCAAAAAAATCGGAGAAATACCATTAGTACCTGCAATTACAGGAGCAATATTTATAAATGGAACATAGGGACTTGATTTAATACCAGTCCAAAGAGCAACATTATTAACACCTGACATTCTTGAAGACCCAACTCCCATTGTTCCTTTTTCAGCAATTAACATTACACGTTTATCAGGATACTTATTTTTTAATGATAGCAGTTCATTTTGCATATCTTTGTTATGCTCAAACAAACATTGACCATGTAATTCACGATCTGATCGAGAATGTGCATCACTACCAGGAGATAATAAATCGGTAGAAATATCACCTATTCCTGCAATGTAAGTTACTACTTCAATCTCTTCATCAACTTCAGGTAATTTAGTAAAGAATTCTGCATGAGCGTAGCTTTTTATAATATCTTCAGCAATTTCATTCCCCTCTTTATAAGATACTTCTAAACGGTCAGTATCTGCTTCATAAAGAAAAACCTGTGTCTTCAAAACTTTTGCCGCTTCTCTTGCAATAGACAAATTATCACCTAGTGCTAAATCAAGTAATACCTTTATAGAAGGACCTCCTTTCATATGTGACAATTGTTCAAAAGCATTGCTTGGTTTTATTTCATCTAAAACAAATTGACCAAGAATTATATCTTTAAGAAATTTGGCTTTAACAGACGCAGCACTTGTTGTGCCTGGAAGGACATTATATATAAGAAAATTTAAAGATTCTTTTCTATTGACATTTTTTGTATCCTTTATTTGTTTAATAATATCGATTAACAAATTACCATCATCAATAGGTTTTGGATTTAAACCTTGAGATTTTCTCTTTTCTATTTCCTCAACATATTTGCAATAAGTATTCATAATAAAAATGTTTAAACTTTATAAAACACTAATAAAGTTAAGTATCAATTAGAATAAATTTGATGTACGAATTTACTAATTTTAAGCTGATTTTAAAGGTCAATCAATCAAAAAACATAGAACGAAAAATAAACTTGTAAAAAAAACAATAAGATTCAAAAGATTTTTAATATCTTTGCGCTCCTTGTTTGACTATTGTTATGTTTTAAACAAGAAAAGAATATTAATTTAGAATTTAACTTAAAATTTATGAATTCGTACGAAACTGTTTTCATTTTAACTCCCGTTTTGTCTGAAGATCAGGCAAAGGAAGCAGTGCAAAAATACCAAGAAGAAATAAATTCTTTAGGTGGAAAAATTAAGCACTCAGAAAATTGGGGATTGCGTAAACTAGCATACCCTATTCAAAAAAAATCAACTGGATTTTACTTTTTATTAGAATTTGAAGCTGCCGGATCAATCATATCCAAACTAGAGCTTAACTTCAAAAGAGATGAACGTATTATTCGTTTCCTAACAGTTAAAATGGATGCTAACCATATAGAATGGGCTGAAACACGTAGATCTAAGATTAAGGAAAAGAAAAAAGAACAAAAAGTAAAAAAAGAGCAGAAAACTGAAGCTTAATTAATCACAAAATAAAAAAAAGACAAAAATGGCTCAAAATGATATTCGTTATTTGACTCCGATTAGCATCGAGATCAAAAAAGAAAAGTACTGTCGATTTAAAAAGAGTGGTATCAAATTTATAGATTACAAAGACTCTGATTTCCTTCTAAAACTAGTAAATGAGCAAGGAAAAATTTTACCTCGTCGTATTACTGGGACTTCTGAAAAATTCCAAAAGAAAGTTAATCAAGCTATAAAACGTGCACGTCATATTGCTATACTTCCTTATGTTGGAGATATGTTAAAATAATTAGTAATTATAAGTTAGAAACCTTATTCAAATGGAAGTAATTTTAAAAAAAAACGTAGACAATTTAGGATATGAAAATGAAATAGTTACAGTAAAACCAGGATATGGTCGTAACTTTTTAATTCCTCAAGGATATGCTATTCTTGCAACAAAATCTGCAAAAAAAGTTCATGCAGAAACAATGAAACAAAAATCACATAAAGAATCTAAAATTTTAGAATTAGCAAAAGAAACTGCAAGTAAAATTGAAAAAACTGTTCTTAAAATAGTTACTAAGGCTGGTGATAAAGGGAAAATTTTTGGTTCCATTAATACTGTTCAAATCTCAGAAGCATTAAAAGAAGAAGGTATAATTGTTGACAGAAAATCACTTAAAATTAAAGATGAACCAATTAAAGAAATTGGTATATACGAGGCAACTGCTAATCTTCACAAAGAGGTTATATCAAATTTCAAATTCGAAGTTGTTGGTGAATAACAAATAAATTCTTTAATTTATTAATAGAATTTAAAATATAGAGCCATAGTTTATCTTTTCTTTGTATAATTGTAAATATGAAAAAGGAACACTATACATTATTAGCTTTAACAATTTTTTTTCTTGTGTTTACAAGATTAATCCCCCACCCACCCAATTTCACTCCAATTTTGGCAACTTGCATATTTGCAGGTATGAAATTTAAACAGCACTTATATTCTTACCTCGCCCCTATCTTAGCAATGTTTATTGCTGATATATTTATTGGACTTCACTCTGGAATTTTTATTATATACCCAACTTTATTGATAATAGTTTTTTTAGCAAGAAAATTTACAAGTATAAATTCAGCAAGTATCCTATCCTCTTTATTCTTTTTTATTGTAACTAATTTTCAGGTCTGGATTTATAGCAATATGTACCAAAAGGATCTATATGGTTTAATTGAATGCTATACATTAGCACTACCATTTTTTAGCATGACACTAATTAGTACATTTATATATAGCTATATTTTGTTTATTGGTTTTGAATTAATTACAAAAATCAAAATCAGAGATAAAATATAAGTCAGAATAAAGGAACTATTATTTTTCAAGGTTCCAAAAATCTAAAATTTATTGAAAATTATTAATTAGAAATACAAAGGAATCTAATTAAAGAACTAGCGTTTATGCATACCCTCATCAGATACAGACAGCTTCTTTCTTCCTTTTCTTCTTCTAGAAGCTAGTACTCTACGCCCATTTTTAGTTGCCATACGACTACGAAAGCCATGCTTATTTCTTCTTTTTCTTACTGATGGTTGAAACGTTCTTTTCATAATTCTTTAATTTCATTTTAGCACGAAGTAATGACTAAAATGGAATGCAAAGATAACTATTTTTATTTTTATCCAAAGCCTTTATAGAATTTTATGTAAAAAATAGATGATTACTTAATTTGTATGTAATTTCGTGATTAAGAAATTTTATAAAATGTTAAAAAAAAGGAATAAGAAAACTAAGCTATCTAAAAACAGTATAAAGGAAGTAAAAAAAATTTTTTCTTACCTAAAACCATACCGATATCTATTTTCTTTAGGGTGGATTTTTCTTGTTATATCTAGTTCTATTGGATTATTGTTTCCAATAATAATGGGACAATTATTAGGTTCCGGATCAGATCAACCTTCCTCTATGGATGGTGTTCTTAAAATGATTAATCTTAGCAATCTAACAACTTATGCAATTGCTTTATTTATAATTTTTGCAGCCCAATCTCTCTTTTCATTTTTTAGAATTATAATATTTACAAATGTCACTGAAAATACACTTAAAGATATTCGAAAAGATGCATTTGAAAAATTAATATATCTCCCAATGGATTTCTTTAATAAAAATAAAGTAGGCGAATTAACTAGTAGACTTTCTGCTGATATTGAAAAATTACAAGAAACGATGCGAACAACAATTGCCGAATTTTTTAGACAAATTGTTATGATTATAGGTAGTGTTTTTTTCTTAATATACATATCCCCAAAACTAGCTTTAATAATGCTATCTACTATACCTATAATAATAATCACAGCAGTATTTTTTGGACGTTTTATAAGAAAATTATCAATACATGCTCAAGATGAATCTGCTAAATCAAATTCAATAATTGAAGAATCATTAATGGGCATTTCAAATGTAAAATCATTTACCAATGAATTATTTATGATTAATCGATATATAAAATCCATAAATCATATTCGTGCTCTCAATATTAAAAGTGGTTTATGGAGAGGTATTTTCGTTTCTTTCTTAATATTTTGTATGTCTGGTGCAATAGTAGTAGTTGTTTGGCAAGGTTTGTTGATGACTCAAGGAACATATCCAGAATTATCTCGTGGAGATTTTTTCACATGTATGCTTTTAACAATAATGATGGGTATTTCATTCGGTGCTGTACCTGATATGTATTCTAGCATTCAAAAAGCAATAGGAGCTTCAGAAAATCTAATGAACATTATAGGTTCTAAAAGCGAGAAACAAATATTAAACGGAAAAGAAAAACCAGACATTACTGGTGAAATAAGTTTCAAAAATGTATACTTTAATTACACACAAAGAGACAATATTGATATATTAAAAGATATTAGTTTCAATGTAGACCAAAATCAAACAATTGCATTAGTTGGACCATCTGGCTCTGGTAAATCAACAATAGGATATTTACTACTAAATTATTATCCTATTTTAAAAGGTGAAATTCTTTTTGATAACATTGACATTTCAAAAATTGACACAGAGCACTTACGTTCTCAAATAGCAATTGTACCTCAGGAAGTTATACTTTTTTCTGGCTCTATAAAAGAAAATATAATATATGGAAAACTAAATGCAACAGATGATGAAATAATCGAAGCAGCAAAAAAAGCAAATGCATGGGAATTTATCGTGAAATTTCCTGATAAACTCAATACCGAAGTTGGAGATCGCGGAATTCAATTATCTGGAGGACAAAAACAAAGAATAGCAATTGCTAGAGCAATTTTAAAAAACCCTAAAATTTTAATTTTGGATGAAGCCACATCATCATTAGATTCAAAATCTGAAAATTTAGTTCAAGAGGCATTAAACAAGTTGATGGAAGGTAGAACTTGCTTTGTTATTGCTCATAGATTATCAACAATAAAAAAAGCTGATAATATCCTAGTTTTGTCAGATGGAATAATTAAAGAAGAAGGTAAGCATAATGAATTAATATCTTCTAAAGGTATTTATGCAAACCTAGTAAAACTGCAAAATGTAAATAACAAAAGTTAAATTACTATTGAGGAGTACAAGTTTTAAATAAATCACCAATAGTACCTTTACTACAAGCATCAGCCGCATTTCTTCCTCTATATGTTTCTGTAGTATAAGTTGGATTACCACCTATACCGTTATAATCAACACATTCACATGTATATTCTTTTCCACATGAAAATAAGCTAAGTGATATTACAAAAAACAATATAAAAGCCTTAATTTTTTTTAACATAATAATTATTTTAGTTAACTATAAACTTACAAAATTATGGTGACACTACACGCATAATTTCAGCACAGATAATTGCTCCATAAGTTCCTAGGGCATATCCTAAAACTGCTAATAATGCTCCAACACTAGCTAATGAAGGATGGAATGCAGATGCAACAATCGGAGCAGATGCAGCACCTCCAATATTAGCTTTTGAGCCAACTGCGACAAAGAAAAATGGAGCTTTAATCAATTTTGCTATAACAAACAAAATGAAAATATGAACAAGCATCCATATAATACCAACTAAAATTAATTGGGGTTCTTCTATTGCTTTTTCTAATTCCATTTTCATGCCAATTGTAGCAACCAAAATATATATAAATATACTTCCTATCTTAGAAGCACCTCTTCCTTCGTACCTTCTCAGTTTAGTAGCAGATAAAATTAACCCCCCAGTTGTAGATATAACAACCAACCAAAAAAATGAACCTGAAAATGGCGAATCCTTACCCATAATACTAGCAATAAAATCAGACATTGCAATACCAGCATAATGAGCAAATGCAACTATACCAAATGTTATACCAATAATGACCATATAATCTGTTAAAGTTGGATTTTTTTCGGAGACACTTTGATATTTAGTCATACTTTTCTTTAAATTTTCAATTGATGAAGTATCGGCTTTTAACCATTTATCAAATTTTTCTGAACGTGCAGCACCCCATAGTAAAAATGCCATCCATAGATTTGCTACAACAATATCAACTGTTACCATTTTACCATAAAAATCAGGATTATATTTATATGTTTCAAGCATTGCTGCTTGATTTGCTCCACCACCAATCCAACTTCCAGCCAACGTAGAGAATCCTCTCCAAGCAGCTTGATCTCCTATACCACCAACAACATCAGGGTCAATAAAAGAATAGATAAAAATAGCTATTGGACCACCAACTATGATACCAAAAGTAGCAGTTAAAAACATTATAATTGCTTTAGGTCCAAGATTAATTATTCCCTTAAAATCAATACCTAATGTCATTAATATCAATGCACCCGGTAATAAATAATTCTTTGCCATTGGATAAAGGCTTGAATATTCTTTTGAGATTAATCCAAAAGAATCTAAAATTGCGGGAATTAAATAACATAATAATAATGCTGGAATAAACATGTAAAACTTTTTCCATCTTTTAGAATCAATACTTGATGTATAAAATATCAATGCTAAAACAATTGCTAGTAAACCAAAAACAATTGTATCTGAAACAAATGTAGGTCGATCTCTATAATCAATTTTCAAAGTTAATTTATCATTACCATTAGATTTAAATTGAAGTAGATTTCCACCCCTATACATTGATGCAGATATCAAGAAAGAGGAATTAGCTCCTTTAATCAAAAAGGGAGAAAGCGTATTAACCTTATAACTTTTTTTAGAATCACCCTTAGTAAAAATAATAAGAGCAGAATCAATACCTCTATCATTAAAATCAATTGAATTAAAATCAACTAATATGTCTTCTTCTGCTTCAATTACTAAATCTTTTTCTAAAGAAATATTGATGTATTCTATTTCTCCTATATCTAATTCTTGAACTGCAAGACTATCCATTACTTGGAACTCTTGCGCATAAGATAAACATGAAAATATTGATATAATAAAAAATAGAAATATCCTCATATTAAAAATATTAATAATTGATTATAAGCACATTGAAACAAACTACTTAACTCCGTGCATCAACCTATTAACAACTTTGGTAAGAGCCACACCTAACAAACCAAGACCAATAGGAATAACTGTGAATATTAAGAAAAAGGTCGTCATATCATAATGTTCTGTGATTTTCTCAATCTTACCACCAAGAATACCGGCAAGTTTATTCCCAATTGCAACTGCAATATACCAAATTCCAAACATCATAGCTATCATACGTCCAGGAACCAATTTACTCACATAAGAAAGTGCTACAGGAGATAAACAAAGCTCTCCAAGAGTGTGAAATAGATAAGCTAATACAAGCCATATAAGACTAACTGAACCTGTTTTTGCTCCTGGCTCTATAGCCGTGGATCCAAATGCTAAAGCACCAAAACCAATTCCGAGTAGAATTAATCCAAGACCATATTTTGATGCAGCACTTGGATTATACTTACTTTCCCACCACCTAGAAAATAATGGAGCAAATGCAATAATAAAAAGTGAATTTAAAATTAAAAACCAAGTTGCAGGAATTTGAACTTCATTTTGTTTTAACTCTTTAACTGTAGCAGGTATAATACCTGTTTTTGAATTATTTTCTCTTGCCTTTTCTCTTATATTATTTTCTTTATCTTTTGATAAATATATAAACTTACCCTTCTTATTGACATCTAAAATAGATACAGCATCTCCTTTTTCTAATTTAACAGGCTCTATTAATGTTGTTGAAGCAGATAAAGTAGGCTCATCATCTTCTATTTCCTTTTGTATTTCTTCTGTAACTACTGTTTCAGTATATTCTCCTGGTTGTACTTCTGTCTTTATTAAATTATAAGAAACTACATATGAACTTGAATTTAAATCACGATTAATCATCCAAAATACAATGATCCAAATAATTATAAAACTTGATCCTAAAATCATATTTGCTAATTTAAATCTTTGAAAAGTCTGTTTAAATAATTTGAAAAGTACCCAAGTAATAATTCCAATAGGAACAACCATTATCAAGATATTAATTACAAGAAATACGTAATAATAGTTTCCGGTCATAACTCTATTTGTAAAGTCCTTAGCAAATACAGTCATTGAACCACCAGCTTGTTCAAAACTCATCCAAAAAATAACAGTCATAATTGCAAAAACAACAATGGCTATCATCCTATCTCTTGTAATCTTAGGGTATCTGATGATTCTAGAAATAACTAACCAGAAAAATGCAAAAAGCCCTACAAGTATATATTTATTTGAATAATCGACATCTCCAAATTCAAGAATATTTATACCTGCAATTTTTGATAACGGATCGTTAATTACCCAAGTAACACCAATAATAGAACTAAGAACAACTAATATCTTATCAAAGACTGTGAAAGGATTTAATCGATCTCCTTCAAATTCTAATTTAGAACTTTCATTTTTTTCAGTTTTAGGGTCTGGTTTTTTACCAATATCACCAAAAATATTTCGACTAAGATAAAATTGCATCATTCCCATCAACATGAATATTCCAGCTAAACCAAATCCATAACTCCATCCAACTTTTTCACCAATATAACCGCAAAGTAAAATACCTAAGAAGGCACCAGCATTAACACCCATATAGAAAATTGTAAAAGCTCCATCTTTCTTTTCTGGAGTATCTTTATACATTCGAGAAATAATAGAGGTCATATTAGGTTTAAAGAAACCATTTCCAACTATTAATAAAGCTATACCTATGTATAGAAAGATATGACTAGACTCTATTGCCATAGAAGCATGCCCCAAAGTCATAATTATGGCTCCAATAATCACAGCCCTTTGATAACCCATATAATTGTCTGCTATATAGCCTCCTATAATAGGAGTAATATAAACTAAAGCAGTATATGTACCATATAACGCCATGGCATGTTCTATTGGCCATTCCCATCCGCCTAGACCGAATGCACTTATTAAAAATAGGACCAATAAAGCACGCATACCATAGTAGGAAAAACGTTCCCACATTTCTGTAAAGAAAAGAACAAATAATCCGGATGGATGACCCAATACTGTTGATTTAAAAATATCTGAATTTTGATTTGACATAACTATTTATTTAAAAAGTTTTATAATTCTTACCATTATTTATTTAACCACCCCATCGATATCCTCAGCACCATGTGTTAAAGCCTTAAGCTTATTTAAGATTAACATTACTAGAAAACCTATTAATATTGTAAATACAGCGATCCCAGTAAAAATAATATATTCACCCAAAGACTCTGACCACTCTCCCAATAAACCTGCCAATTTACTACCGAATCCTGTCATAGCGAAATAAACCCCCATCATTATAGAGGCATATTTTATTGGAGCTAACTTGGTAATAAATGAAAGTGCAACGGGCGATAAACATAACTCTCCTATAGTATGAAAAAGATAGGCTAATACAAGCCAATACATTGCAGAATAACCAGAGCTATTATATTGAGCAACGGCTCCAGTCATAAAAAAGAATCCCGCTCCCATAATTATTAAACCAATTATCATTTTAAATAACGAAGATGCTTCTTTTCCTTTTATCTTTCTTCTTGCCCAAAACCCTGCGACAAAGGTTCCAAAAATTACAATAAAAAGTGCATTTAAAGATTGAAACCATGTTGCAGGTATTTCATATCCTAGCAACATTCTATCTGTTTTTGTTTTAGTATATATATTCATTAATCCTCCGGCCTGTTCAAAAGCACCCCAAAATAATATTACAATTAAAAATGAAAGTAATAGAACAACTACACGATCTTTTTCAACCTTATTTAGAGGTTTTTTAAATGCGTCTAGATCTGATTTTTCTTTAGATTTTCCTAGAAAGTTCCCGACATGCTCAAGATGTTTTTGACCAACAGCATATTGAACTAAACCTAAAAACATACCTAAACCAGCTAAACCAAAACCATAATGCCAACCATGAACCTCTCCTACATATCCTACAATTATACTAGCAAGAAATGCACCAATATTTATACCAATATAAAACAAAGTGAAACCTTTATCTCTTCTTACATCTCCTTTAACATAAAGACCACCAACCATCGTTGAAATATTTGGCTTTAACATCCCTACTCCAATAACAATCAAAACTAATCCAGAATAAAATGCCCAAATTTCTTCTATTGCTAATATACTGTGACCAAAAAGTAATAATATACCACCTAAATAAACTGATTTTTTCTGACCAAGAATTTTATCTGCAATAATGCCACCAGGAATAGACATAACATAAACCATCATTGTATACCAACCATATAAGGCAAGTGCCTCACCATCAGTCCAACCTAATCCTGGATTTTCTGTGTTTTCTGAGGACTGCGAAACTAAATATAAAACTAGAATTGCACGCATTCCATAATAAGAAAATCTTTCCCACATTTCAGTAAAGAACAAAACAAATAATCCTACTGGATGCCCAAATAACTGTTTTTGGGACAATAAATTATTCTCGTGGCTCATGAATTAAAATTATAAGTTGTGAATGTAATAAAAAAATGAAGAAAAAAATTATATTTACCACTCCCATTTATCACAATATGAATAATATATTTCTAAGTATTTTATTGTTTACGCTGTCTTTGTTCTCATTTTCAGCCTATACAAACATTAATCATTATAATCCTTTATTTAAAAGTCAAAACATTTTTGACCAACACACATACTCAAATTACTTAGTGATCAGTACAAATCATCTGCACTTAGATTTAATTGTAAATTTCGAAAACAATACAATCACTGGAGTTGCTAGACATCAAATGAGCAAGAGTAATACTTCTAAAGCAATTTTTGACATTAAAAATTTAAATATTCAAAAAATAACATTAGGAAAAGAGATAGAAATAGAAACAACTTTTACTATTGGAAAAAATGACAAAATTAAAGGCGCACCTTTAATCGTAAATATTAAACCAGGAACAGAATATATTAATATTTATTACCAAACTAATAAGGAGAATGAAGCTTTAGATTGGTTAGAACCAGAATTGACAGCTGGTAAAAAATATCCATACCTATATACACAAGGTCAAGCAATTTTAACTCGATCTTGGATTCCAGTCCAAGATACACCAATGAATCGAATTACATATTCAGCAGATATTAAAGTTCCTAAGAATCTTCTTGCTTTAATGAGTGCAGAAAATCCTAAAGAAAAAAATCCAAATGGTAAATATCATTTTGAAATGAAACAAGCAATTCCCTCTTATCTTATAGCGCTTGTAGTTGGAGACATTAAATATACTCCACTTGGAAAATTTAGCGGGGTATACTCTGAACCAGAACTAAGTAAACAATGTAAATATGAATTTGTAGACATACCAAAGATGATAAAAACAGCTGAAAATCTATATGGAAACTATCAATGGGATCAATTTGATATAGTAATACTTCCTTATTCCTTCCCTTTTGGAGGCATGGAAAACCCTAGATTAACTTTTGCTAATCCTACTTTAATAGCAGGTGATAGAAGTTCAATCTCTGTTATTGCTCACGAACTTGCTCACTCATGGTCGGGTAACCTTGTAACCAATGCTACGTGGAATGACTTTTGGCTAAATGAAGGTTTCACAGTTTATTTTGAAAATAGAATAATGGAAGCAATGTACGGTAAAGAAATTGCCGATATAAATGCTGTAATAGAATTTCAAGATTTGCTAACATCAATTGAAGACATAGAAAAAAGTGAACACCCTGAAGACAGCAGACTAAAACTTGAATTAGATAATAGAGATCCAGATGATGGTATGACAGACATTGCATATGTTAAAGGAGCTTTCTTTTTAAGAACACTAGAAAGTATAGCTGGACGCAATAAATTTGATAAATTTCTTCAAGGCTATTTTAATAGTTACGCATTTAAAACAATTACAACTGAATCATTTATTCAATATTTAAACAAAAATCTTCTTGAACCTAATAAAATAACTTTTAACACTAATGAATGGATATATGGTAAAGGTTTACCTGAAAACTGTATAAAAATAAATTCAAAACGCCTAAACAAAATGGAAAATTGGGCTCAGGAAATTAATTCTGGGGGAAAAGTATTTAAGAATAAAAAAATTAAACGCAGTGATTTTGTGACACAAGAATGGTTAGTTTTCATTCGGAAACTATCTTCAGAATTAAATATAAAAACATTAAATCAAATTGACGTTCAATTAAAGTTCAGCTCTAAAGCAAATGATGCTATTAAATCACAATGGTTTATATTAAATGTTAATGCAGGCAACAAAAAAATAAGACCCTATTTAGAAAAATATCTAATTAAAATTGGCAGAAGGTGGTACATAGAATCAATTTATAAATCATTAATGGAATCTAGATTAATAGATGACCAAAAATTCGCAAAAGAAACTTTCAATAAGGCTAAAAAAGGATATCATTACATATCCAAAAACACAATTGAAAAAATTGTCAACTAAATAGCTATTTTAAATTTAATATCTTCTCTTCGAGAATAGCTATTTTACTTATTGTATCAGATTCTTTTTTCTTCTCTATAGATATTACGTTTTCAGGAGCTCCAGTAAGAAATTTTTTATTTTGAAGTTTCTTTTGTACTGTTTTTAAAAAGCCTTTTGAATAGTCTAATTCTGCCTGTATTTTCTTTATCTCTAATTCTACATCTATTGAATCACCAAAAGGAATGAAATATTCATTAGTATCAATAATAAATGTATTTGAATTTTGAGGTTTTTCAATTATATATTCTATACTAGAAAGATTAGCCATTTTCAAAATAACAGGATCAAACATAGAATTTAAATCAGAATTCTTTTTAACAAATAACTCCATTTTAACCTTATTTGCAATATTATTTTTCTTTCGAATATTACGAATATTAGTAATAACATCCTTAACAATATTAAATTGAGATAAATAATCATTATCATTATTTAACTGATTAATATTAGGCCATGAAGCTACAATAACATCATCACCATTTTTCCTTGCACGAATTTGATGCCATAATTCCTCTGCAACAAAAGGTGTAAAAGGATGAATAAGCTTTAACAAAGATTCAAAAAAATCTATAGTACAATCTAAAGTGAATTTATCAATTGGATGCTTATAACCAGGCTTAATAATCTCTAAATACCAAGAGCAAAAATCGTCCCAAACCAATTTATATGTAGACATCAAAGCTTCTGAAATTTTAAACTTATCAAATAAATTATTAATAGTCTCCAACTCTTTATTAAACTTAATTTTAAACCAATTAATTGCAACTTTTGAAGAATCAGATTGAGGTAAATCTTCTTGAACTGACCAAGAACTAACCAAGCGATATGCATTCCATATCTTATTTGTAAAATTCCTTCCTTGTTCACACTGCGAACTATCAAAAGGTAAATCATTACCAGCTGGAGATGACAAAAGCATTCCAACACGAACACCATCAGCACCAAATTTGTTTATTAAATCAATTGGATCAGGAGAGTTACCTAAAGACTTTGACATCTTTCTCCCTAATTTATCTCTTACAATACCAGTATAATAAACATTTTTAAATGGAATTTCACTCATATATTCTTTTCCAGCAATTATCATTCTAGCAACCCAAAAAAACATAATTTCAGGAGCTGTTACAAGGTCGTTGGTTGGATAATAATATTTTATTTCTTTGTTATTAGGGTTAGTCAATCCATTAAATACTGATATCGGCCATAACCAACTAGAGAACCATGTGTCTAAAACATCTTCATCTTGCCTTAAATCTCCATGTGAAATAGGCTTACCTGATTTAATAGAAGCTTTTTTTAATGCATCTTTCAATGTCTTAGCTACAACAAAATCATTTCTATCAGAACCATAATACCATGCAGGTATTCGATGTCCCCACCATAATTGTCTAGAAATACACCAATCTCTAATGTTTTCCATCCAATGTCGGTACATATTTTTAAATTTTTCTGGATAGAATTTAATTTCCCCATCCATAACAGCATCTAAAGCTGGCTTGGAAAACTCTTTCATATCAACAAACCATTGTAAAGAAAGCTTAGGCTCAATAATTGCATCGGTTCTTTCAGAATAACCAACTTTATTTATATGATCTTCTGTTTTTATCAAATAACCTTTATCATAAAGTTCTTTCTCTATCAAATCACGAACAACAAAACGATCCATACCTTCAAAATGAAGTGCTTTTTCATTTAATGTGCCATCGTCATTAAGAATATCGATAGTTTCAATGTTATGTTTTTTTCCTAATTCATAATCGTTTATATCATGAGCAGGGGTTACTTTTAAGCACCCTGTTCCAAAATCCATATCGACATAATCATCAAAAATTACGGGAATTAATCTATCAACAATAGGAACAATAACTTTTTTGCCTCTGAGATTTGAATAACGTGCATCATTAGGATTAACACATATAGCAGAATCACCAATTATTGTTTCAGGTCTTGTAGTTGCAATTGTTATCCATTGATCATCTTCTCCATCTACCTTATACCTTACATAAAATAATTTAGAATTCACTTCTTTGTGGTGGACCTCCTCATCAGATAATGCAGTTAAAGCTTCTGGATCCCAATTTACCATTCTAACATCTCTATAAATTTTACCTTTTTCATAAAGATCAATAAATACATCAATAACAGAATCAGAATATTCAGTATCCATTGTAAAACTAGTCCTTTCCCAATCACATGACGCTCCTATTTTTCTTAGTTGATCTAAAATAATACCACCATGCTTTTCTTTCCAATCAAAAGCATGAGACAAAAATTGATCTCTTGTAAGATCCGACTTTTTAAGTCCCTCTTCTCTTAATTTATTTACAACCTTGGCCTCTGTTGCAATAGAAGCATGGTCTGTACCTGGCACCCAACAAACATTTTTACCTAACATACGAGCGCGACGAACTAAAACGTCTTGAATAGTACAATTCAACATATGCCCCATATGTAATACACCTGTTACATTTGGAGGAGGAATAACTACCGTATATGGCTCACGATCATCAGGCTTTGAATGAAAATATTGATTTTTCATCCAATGTAAATACCATTTCTCCTCTGATTTACTTGGATCATAAGTTTTGGGTGTCTGCATAAATATTTATTTAAACATAAAATTAGCAATTCCATATCAAACAATCATTTGATTATAAAGCATTATTTTTGAAAATAAATAAGAAACTATGAATTTTTTTAGAATTTCTATTTTACTTACAACTTTACTTGTGACTTTTTCATGTATAAGAAAGAAACATGCTGATACGATTATTCACAATGCAAAAGTATATACTATGGATAATAAAAATAACATCGAAGATGCTATTGCAATTAAAGATGGTAAAATAATAGCAGTAGGATCAGAAAGAGAAATTTTGAATAAATATCATGCAGATGAATTTATTAATGCCAAATTAAAACAAGTTTATCCAGGTTTCATTGACGCACATGGTCATATTATGTCGTATGCAAGACAAAAATTGGGTGTCAACTTAGTTGAATGCAAATCATATGATGAAATGTTGATTAAAATCAAAGAATATCAAGAAAAGAATAACTACAATTTTATAATAGGTTTTGGATGGAATCAGTCAAATTGGGATAATGATGAAATGCCATCAAATAGTAGGTTAAATGAATTATTCCCAGATATACCTGTTTGTCTTTTTAGAATTGATGGACACGCTCTTTTAGCAAATGAATACCTCATTAAAAAATCTAATCTAATAAAAGAAATTAATACAAACCCCGATTTAACATCTGGTGGTTATTTAGTTTACGACTCTCTTAAAAATTTTACTGGTGTCATGGTTGATAATGCGATGAATCCCATCCTAAATGTAATGCCAGAATTTCCAGAAAAAGAATTATCTGAAGCAATTATATCTATTCAATCTGAATTAATTTCATATGGGATTACAGGAGTTCATGAAGCAGGTTTGAAATTTAGTGAAGTTAATTTATTTGAAAAATTAATAGAAGAAGATAAACTAAAAATTAATATATATGCAATGCTTCTTCCTACTAAAAAAAATATTGAATTTGCTCGTGAAAATGGAATATATGAAAACAAAAACTTACTAATACGAAGTTTCAAAGTTTTTGCAGATGGAGCTCTAGGCTCTCGGGGTGCATGTTTAAAAAAATCATATAATGATAAACATGGTCACAATGGTTATCTAATCACACCTTTAAAGCGAATAAAAGAAATAATAAATTTATGCAAGAACATCGGTTACCAAATGAATACACATGCAATAGGTGATTCAACAAATAAATTAATTTTAAAGATGTACGAAGATATTTATAAAATTAATCCGGATCATAGATGGAGAATTGAACACGCACAAATAATTGATCCGAAAGACATAAAATTATTTGGAAAATCAGGAGCATTTCCAAGCGTACAACCTTCACATGCTACTTCAGACCAAAAATGGGTAGAATCTCGTTTAGGAGAAAATAGAATTGAAGGAAGTTATGCATATAACTCATTATTAAAAGAATATGGAATGATAGCAATTGGAACAGATTTTCCAGTTGAATTAACTGATCCATTTTTGACAATTCACTCCGCAATAAATAGAAAAAACAAAGAAAATTTCCCTATCAATGGATTCCAGGCTAATGAGTCAATAACACTAGAACAATGTTTACGTGGTATGACTACATGGTCTTCTTATGCTGCTTTTCAAGAAAACAAAATTGGCACAATTGAAGTTGGAAAAGATGCAACAATAGCAATATTTAATTCACCTGTATCTGCAAACAAAAGATATAGTCCAAACTATGCCTATATGACATTTATTCAAGGAGAAAAAGTACATGCTTATTGAATAAATTTTCCTCTTAATTAAAAAATAAAACCAATTCAATAATCTTTAAAATTATTTAACCTTGGATTTTAAGTAAATTAGTATCAATTAATTATATAAATAATGATAGATAAACTTAGACTATTTGACATCCCATATTATCAATTACAAAACAATCCAAATGATAATATGTTTGTCTCGAAAAAAAATGGAAATTGGAATAGTATTTCAACAAAAAAGTTTTTAGATACAACAATGGATTTATCTAGGGGACTTATTGCTTTAGGAATAAAAAAAGGAGATAAAGTTGGAATTATATCATCAACAAGGTATGAATGGAACCTAATGGATATATCAATTCAACAAATAGGCGCTATTGTTGTTCCATTTTATCCAAACATATCTGAAAAAGATTATCAATATATTATAAATGACTCAGGAGTAAAATTATGCATTATTGAAAATGAAGAACTTTTTCTTAAAATCAAGAAAATTAAAAATAACACCCCTTCTTTAAAAAACATCTACTCAATTGATGAAATAGAAGGCTGTAAGAATTGGATTGATCTAGCAAAACTAAAAGAAACAATAAAAATTGATGAGGTAAAAAAAGAAATGAATAAAGTTAAACAAGAAGATTTAGCAACAATAATATATACCTCTGGAACAACAGGATACCCTAAAGGAGTTATGCTTTCACATAAAAATATAATTTCCAATATAGCAGCTTGCATAGATCCAATTCCAGCAAAGGAAAATTCTAAAGTACTTTCTTTTTTACCTGTTTGTCATATTTATGAACGTATGTTACATTATCTATATATATATTTAGGATGCTCTATATATTTTGCTGAATCATTAGAAACAATAGGTGAAAATATTAAGGAAGTAAAACCTGATGTATTTACAGCTGTACCTAGATTAATTGAAAAAGTGTTTAACAAAATAATGGCAAAAGGAGATGAATTAAAAGGAATTAAACGTCAATTGTTTTTTTGGGCAGTTAAAGTTGCTGAAGAATATAAAGTTATAGGAAGATCACCAATATATAATATTAAATTAAAAATTGCTCGTAAACTCATATTCTCTAAATGGAAGGAGGCACTTGGAGGTAACATTAAAGCTATTGCTTCAGGAAGTGCTCCATTACAACCTCGTTTAGCAAGAATATTTATTGCTGCAAATATTCCTATTCTAGAAGGATATGGACTTACCGAAACCTCACCTGTTATTTCTGTTAACTGCTTCAAAAAGGGAATTAGAATTGGAACTGTTGGAGCTCTAATTGATGGTGTTGAAGTAAAAATTGCTAAAGATGGCGAAATACTTGTCAAGGGGCCTAATGTTATGATGGGATATTATAACAATCCTGAGGCTACATCAAATGTAATTAAAGATGGTTGGTTTCATACTGGTGACATAGGATCTTTTGAAGAAGAAAAATATTTAAAAATAACTGATAGAAAAAAAGAAATATTCAAAACATCAGGGGGGAAATATATAGCACCTCAAGCAATGGAAAATAGATTCAAAGAATCCCGTTTTATTGAACAAATAATTGTGATTGGTGAAGGTCAGAGATTCCCGTCAGCTCTTATTTTTCCTGATTTTAATTTTATTCGTCAATCGGTTAAAAATGACAAAATAAATTCTAGTTCAAATAAAGAAATAGCTAATTCTAAAGAAATTAGAAATTTAATTGACAATGAAGTAAATCAAATAAATGAAGAATATGGTAGTTGGGAAAAATTAAAGCGAATTCAAATCCTAGAAAATGAGATGACTGTAGAAAGAGGAGAATTAACACCGACACTAAAACTAAAAAGGAAAAAAATATTAGAGATTCATAATGATAAAGTGAAGAAAATCTATGAATAAAATTATTTACTTTTAACTGAAGTTAATTTAACTAAAGCATGATGAAATTTTGGGTAATAAGTGCCAACTTCAAATTTCATAGTAGTTAAATAATTTCTAATCTCATATTTAGCAGGGGTACTTTTAATATTTGTTTCAACTAGATTTGTACTTGTAACTATTCCTTTTCTGTTTACTGAAATTTCATAAATACAAAAACCATTATAAGAACCTTCAATAACAAAAGAATGATTACTTATCATTTTTCTATTATCATTAACAATACCTCCTTCTAAAATTTGACTAAAACAAGAAGAGAAAAGAATACTAAAAAGTAATGATATATATAATTTTATCATAAGTACAAATCTAAAAAATATTATAAAATACTTATCCAATTCGACCCCAATCAGGTCTAGAATCAAGTATTTCTTTCAATCGATAACGTATCATATTATGTTCTTCTAATTCAATAGAAGGATCTTTTATCAAAAGTTTTTTAGCCACAGTCCTTGCCATATCAACAACTTGATAATCCTTAGACAAATCTGCTATCTTTAAATCCAATAAACCACTTTGCTGAGTACCTAATAAGTCTCCAGGCCCCCTTAATTTCAGATCAGCTTCAGCTATTTCAAAACCATCATTTGTTCTAACCATAGTTTTCATTCGTTTTTCGCTTTCATTAGAGATTTCATCTCCAGTCATTAGAACACAATAAGATTTTTCTGCACCACGGCCAACTCTACCTCTTAGTTGATGTAATTGAGATAAACCAAAACGTTCAGCACTTTCAATAATCATTAATGATGCATTTGGCACATTAACACCTACCTCAATAACAGTAGTAGCTACCATAATTTGAGTTTCTCCTTTAATGAATCTATTCATCTCAAAATCCTTTTCTTCAGATTTCATTTGACCATGAACAATACTAACATGATATTTAGGCATCGGAAAAGTTCTAGTTAAAGAATCATAACCATCTATTAAATTATTAAAATCTAATTTAGAAGATTCCTTTATTAATGGATAAACAATATATACTTGTCTGCCTTTTTCAATTTCATTTCTAATCAGACCAAAAACAGATAAACGATTTGATTCATACTTATGAATTGTTTTTATGGGCTTTCTTCCGGGAGGTAATTCATCTATAACAGATACGTTTAAATCGCCATAAAATGTCATTGCTAAAGTTCTAGGAATTGGCGTAGCGGTCATAATTAAAATATGAGGAGCTAAATTATTCTTTGTCCACATTCTTGCACGTTGGGCAACTCCAAATCTATGTTGTTCATCAATTACAACTAATCCTAAATTCTGAAACTTCACAGGATCTTCTAAAAGTGCATGAGTGCCAACTAAAATATTAATTTCTCCATTTATAAGAGATTCATGAAGAATTAACCTATCTTTTTTCTTTGTAGAACCAGTTAGTATTCCAACTCTTAAATTCATTGATTTTAATAAATCAGATATATAAACATAATGCTGATTTGCTAAAATCTCTGTAGGTGCAATAATAGCAGCTTGATAATTATTTCCAATAGCCAGTAACATTGACAAGAAGGCAACTAAAGTCTTACCAGAACCGACATCACCCTGAAGTAAACGATTCATATGATGACCAGTATTTAAATCTTTTCGAATTTCTTTAAGAACTCTTTTTTGAGCATTAGTTAAATCAAATTTAAGATGATTTTCATAAAAAATATTAAATTCATCTCCAACCTCAGTCATTACATATCCTTTAGATTTTTGCAATGTTATTTTTTTTCTAACTAATAGCTCCATTTGAAGAAAAAATAACTCTTCAAATTTTAATCTAAATTTTGCTCTTTTAGCTTCAATTTCAGTTTTTGGGCTATGAATTAATCTAATCGCTTTTTCTTTAGAAATAAGTTTATTTTCAATAAGCATTTCATCTGAAAATGTTTCCTCAATTTGACCATTTAACTGATTTAAAATTGACTTAATAAGTTTCTGAATAGCCTTTGAATTCAAACCTACATCATTTAATTTCTCTGTACTTGGGTATACAGGTTGATAACCTATTTCTTGATTAGAGGATATCTTAGATATTTCTGGATGAGCAATATTCCAGCGACCTTTATAATTAGATGGTCTTCCAAATATTTGAATTTCCTTATTAACATCAAGAGAACTTTTAATCCATCGAATACCTTTAAACCAAATTAATTCAACTATACCAGTATCATCTTGAAATTTCGCTGTAAGTCTTTTATTTCTTCCTTTACCTGATTCTAATATCGATATTATTCTGCCTTTTATTTGAACGTTTCCTTTAACCTCATATATATCTTTAACTTTATGAAATACAGAACGATCTACATAACGAAAAGGATAATATTCTAAAAAATCTCCAAAGGTAAAAACTGAAACTTCTTTTTTTAAAACCTCTGCTTTTTGTGGGCCTACACCTTTTAAAAATTCAATAGGAGTTATCAAAAAATTATTCATAAATCAGAATAAAAAAGCTAAAAATCTAATTTTAATAAAGTTCATAACCCATTGAACTCAGATAAACCTTTATCTAACCATTCTTTAAATACTTTGGGATTAGAATGATTTTGAAAATCAGCAGAACCATTAGATAAATCTTTTCCATCTGGAGTCTGCATAATATAAAAGGGTTGAGCAGCGATACCATATTCATTAATCTGCTTTATCATCCATTTATCACCTACTGTAACCATATTTCGAGTTCGTTTTTCTCCAATCTTAATGTTTTTCTTTTGTTCATTAACAGGCAATTCGGTTCTTTCATCAACATATAGAGATACAATTACTAATTCTTGTTTTAGTATTTCATATACATCATTATCAACCCAAACTGATTCCTCCATTTTTCTGCAATTAACGCAATTCCAACCCGTAAAGTCTAACAATAATGGTTTGTCAACTTTTTTAGCATAAGATAATGCTAAATCATAATCGTGAAACACATTTAAATTTTTAGAAGTAGCTAAGTGAGTACCCTCAGGTACATTTCCATGAATATCTTTATCAATATTTTGTCCTATCCCCCTTGGTGATTCCGCATATGTACTTGGTGGAGGAAATGCATTAATCAATTTTAATGGGGCTCCCCAAAGACCTGGAATCATATAAACAACAAAAGCAAAAACAAAAATCCCAAATATTGATCTTCCAACAGAAAGTTTTTCTATTGGACTATCATGAGGTAACAATATTTTACCGAATAAATATAATGCAAGAACACTAAAAATAGCAATCCATATTGCTAGAAAAACTTCTCTCTCTAACATATGAGTCTGCCAAGCCAAATCAGCGTTGGATAAAAATTTAAAAGCTAAAGCTAACTCTAAAAACCCAAGTACAACCTTAACTGTATTTAACCAACCACCAGATTGTGGTAATGAATTTAACCAACCAGGAAATGCTGCAAATAGAGCGAACGGTAATGCTAATGCTAAAGAAAAACCAAACATTCCTATAATTGGAGTAATACCACCAGATTCAGCTGCTTTAACTAATAATGTTCCTACAATAGGACCTGTACAAGAAAATGATACTAAAGCTAAGACTAATGCCATAAAGAAAATTCCTATTATCCCTCCTCTATCAGCATTTGAATCAGCTTTATTAATCCATGAATTTGGCATTCTTATTTCAAAAGCGCCCATAAATGATACAGCAAATACTATAAGTAAAACAAAGAATAAAATATTAAACCATGGGTTTGTAGACATTTCATTAAGTACTTCTGCTCCAAAAATTGCTGTAATAACAGTACCTAATAAAATATAAATTATAATTATAGATATAGCATATAAAATCGCATTGCTAATACCTTTAGCTTTTGTTTTACTTTGTTTAGTAAAAAAACTAACTGTCATGGGAATCATAGGAAAAACACAAGGAGTTAACAACGCTGCTAAACCACTTGCAAAGGAAAGTGCAAATATTGCCCATAAAGACATATTCTCAGTAGGTTGTACTTTTTTAATTTCAACTAGTTGCTTTTTGGAATCAGAAGAATCAACTTTGTTTGATATTGTATTGTTTTCATAACTAAAATCTTCTTTAACAGAATCAGAAATAATTATACTTTTTTCATTAAATATATCTTCTTTCTTTTCTGATATTGAGCCTTTAACATTCAATTCAAAATCAGTTGAAAAAGGAGGTAAACAATGAGTATCATCACAAGTTTGAAATGAAAACTCACCTTTTATTTTAAAATTATTTTTAGAAATAATTTTAATTTTTTGCTTTAATTTAATTGTATTTGAATGATAAAATTGATTTTCATCAGCTAATGAATCATAATGAAAAATTGGTTCAGGTTCACTAACATTTCCAATTAATTTAAAGTTATTAGTCTGAGGTAATAGTTTTAGTTGCGTTGGTATTCCAAAAACATCCTTAGGTAAATAAACAGCATTAATATGCCAATTTTCTTCCATTGTTACTTTTGCCAAAATAGTAGCATTATTACCATCTTGTTGAATAGAAAAATCCCAACTCACTTTATCTTCTGGTAATTCAAGTTGAGATGAAACATGTTTCACTAATAGTGGAGAGACTATCAAAAAGAAACTAATAAATAAGACTTTTATATTTTTCATATATAACATTTAAATTAAATCAAATCTACAAATTAGCGATAAATATTCATATAAATTTAATGTAGTTCAACAACCATTTGGGCTAAAAGGAACTCTTGATTGTGCAGAAACTGATTGATCAACAAACATCTTCTTATCATACATAAACTTAGCTGCTACTCCTATCATTGCAGCATTATCAGTACAATATTCAAATTTAGGTATGAATATTTCCCAACCTCTATTACAACCTTCTTCTTTTATTTTATCTCTTAAATAGCTATTTGCAGAGACTCCACCTGCTATTGCAATATTATCAATACCATAAAATTCTGCAGATTTAATTAGCTTATCAAGTAATACATAAACAATAGAATGTTGAATAGACGCACATAAATCATTTAAATTATCTGAAATAAAGTTTCTATTTTTTTTCTCATTCTTTTTTATAAAGTATAGAATTGATGTTTTTAAACCACTAAAACTATAATTAAATCCAGCAACTTTTGGTTTAGCAAATTGAAACCTATTATGGTCCCCATTTTTCGCATTTTTATCAATTAAAGGGCCACCCGGATATTCAAAGCCAAGTATTTTGGCACTTTTATCAAAAGCTTCACCTGCCGCATCATCAATAGTTGATCCTACAACCTCCATGTTAAGTGGTGAATGAACTAAAACAATTTGAGTATGACCACCTGATACAGTAAGGCATAAAAATGGGAATGTTGGCTTGTTTTTATTCTCATCATCAATAAAATGTGCTAACACATGACCATACATATGATTAACATCAATCAATGGAATATTTAAGGCTAAAGCCATTGATTTAGCAAAAGAAGTACCTACTATTAATGATCCTAATAAACCTGGACCTTTAGTAAAAGCGACCGCATCAATTTTATCTTTAGTAATACCAGCTCTTTTAATAGCAGTGTCAACAACAGGCACAATGTTTTTCAAATGAGCTCTACTAGCTAGTTCTGGTATTACTCCGCCATACTCACTATGAATTGACTGACAAGCAATTAAATTTGATAAAACGGTGTAATTTTTGATTACAGATACAGAAGTATCATCACAAGATGATTCAATCGCAAGAATAATGGTCTGTTTTTGACTCACAATGTTTAAGTTTGTATAGCTTGTTAAAATTACTCAAAATATCAGGACAAATAATAGCTATTTCATTTGAATGGTTTTTAATCCTATTTATTGTATTTAGCTTCGCTATAAGGACTTCTTCATTTCAAACATTTTTAGCAGAAAAAATAGCCTCAAATTTATCTAATAAATTAAATGCAACTGTTGCGATTAAAAATGTATATATAGTATTACCAGGTGAACTGGCTATAGAGGATTTCATATTAACTGATACTAATAAAGACACACTCTTTTTCTTAGAAAAAACATACATATCATTAAACAATTATAACATACCAAAAATTTCCGTTGATATAAATTCAATTAGCCTAGAAGGAGGCTATATTCATATTAAACGAGATAAAAATGCAAAATTTAATTATGCATTTTTAAAAAATTATTTCTTTAACAAAAAAAGAAAAAAGAAAAATCCAATAATCAAAATTGACAAATTAAATCTAAAAAACATAACTTTTAAATATGATGATTATCGAAAAAAGAAACGAAATTATGGGGTTGATTATTTTCACTTAAAAACAGAGGGGATTAATGGGAAAGTAGAAAACTTCAAATACCATAATGGTCTTTATTATGGTGATATAAAAACATTAAATCTTAAAGAAAAATCTGGTTTTACACTAGAGGATTTTAAAGCAAATGCTTCAATATCTAACAAAGGTATTTATCTAAAAAAACTTATGATAACTTCTGAAAAATCAGAAGTTGAATCAGACAAGTTTAATATGATTTCAAATGGATTAGACGACTTTAAATATTTTGTTGATAGTGTGGAATTTGACGCAAGGTTAAATAAAAGTTCTATTGATCTATCTGAAACTTCATTATTTGCTCATTTTTTAAAAGGCATGAACGATACTATTGAATTATCTACCTCGATAGAAAAAAAATTCAAATGTCTAAAGCTGAAAAATTTTGATTTAAAAATATTAAACAAAACTCAAGTTAAAGGAACTATAAATTTACCTGATTATAGAAACATTAAAAGTTCTTTTTTTAATGAACGAATAGATTACGCATATATTGATATTGTAGAATTAGAATCTATTAAACTACCAAATTCCTTAAACTTAAGCCATATTAAATTAGACCCGACAATAAAACGTTTAAAATACATTAAAACAAGAGACATTCAATTAGATGGATTTTATTCACAGTTCGTAATAGCAGGTAAGGACATAAAGACTAAACTAGGAAGTATTAAAATAGACAATGGGATTCTATTTAAAAAAAATCTAGCAAAAAATATCTATACATTTCAACAATCTAATAGCAATAAATATGATATTAAAATTGAAAAATTCAACCTAGGGGAATTAATAAAAAACAAGAATATTGGTTTAATCGATGGTTTATTTTTCTTGTCTGGAGAAATCAAAAACATTAATGAAATATCATTTAATTCAATAATTGGTGAAGTAAATCGTTTTGACTATTTAAATTACCCATACAATAAAATAAAAATTATTGAGGGTAATTTAATTGATAAAAAATTCGAAGGTAAAATTGATATTAAAGATGACAATGTTGACCTCACTTATAATGGGAGTATTGATTTCAAAGACGAACTTCATCTTAAATTTGATATAGAAGTAAATAATGCACTATTAAATCAATTAAATATATCAAAAAAGAAATCAAAATTTTCATCAAATATTACATTTGATATACAAGGTGACAATCCAAATAAATATAGAGGTTCTGTTGTATTATATGATTTTATCTTGAGCGAAGAAAATAAAAAAATAAATGTTCCATCAATTACAATTAATATTCAAAGAGATAAAGAAAACGATTACTTAAGCGTATTAAGTGATATTGTCGAATTAAATGTTAAAGGAAAAGTTAATATGAATGAAATTGTAAATAATTTCAACAACCAATTTTATAGAATATTTCCAGCATTATTTAATTATAAAAATAAATATGATTTTAATAAAAATAATCACTTTGAATTTGACCTTACAATTAATGATTCTAAAAATTTACTTTCGATAATCTATCCATCATTATATGTTGCACCTAAAACTACTTTTTCAGGTCACTATTATGAAGATTCATCATTTTTTTTAGCAACTCTAAAGTCTGATTCTATTTTTTTTGATAATCTAAAGTCATATGGAATTGATTGTTATCAATCAGTAAATAAAAATGATTTATCAGTATCAATAAAAAGTAATCAGAGTATTTATAATGACTCTCTAAAATTTAATCAACTACTTTTTTCCTCTATCGGAAAATTAAATGGACTTGAGTCTAATATTTCATGGAAATCAAAAAATAAAATATCATCATTAGTGAAATGGTCAACATCATTTATTGATGAAACACACTACAAAATGTTTCTAGACACTTCATATTTCCATATAAACTCTAATAAATGGCACATAGAAAATCAATCTGAATTTACATTTAATAATGACACAATACATGTTGAAAAATTTCTATTAACTAGAAATAATCAAATAATATCAGCTGATGGATACTTATCAAAAAAAGATAAACATAAGTTGAAATTTAACATACAAAAACTAGATTTATCAGAATTATCTAACTTAATTTCAAAGGTTCCATTAAAAGGAATTTTTAATTCAAGAGGTTACATATCTAACCCAATAAATAATTTTGATTATGAAGGTAAAGCAACTATAGAAAAATTTACAATTCAAAATCAACTCTTAGGAGACATCAATTTATCTTCTTTTTGGAAACCAATAAGTAAAAGTATTTCTTTAGATGGTAATTTAACATACAAGGAAGAAAAAACATTTGATTTTATAGGTGATTATTATCCTTATATGAAAAAAAATAAATTAGATTTTAATTTAATTTTTGATAATACTGATATTCAATTTACCAATGCTCTTCTTAATCCAGATGTTCTATCAGAAATAAAAGGATACTTAAAAGGAAAACTTAAAATATCAGGGGATATAGAAAAACCAAATTTTGATGGATATATCTCTTTAATAACTGGTTCTGCAAAATTAGAATTACTAGGAACACATTTTGAAATAGAGGGACCTATTAAAGTCGATAATTCTAGTTTCTATATTAATGAAATTCCTTTATTCGATGAAGAAGGAAATGCAGGAAAACTAACAGGTTCTGTTTACCATGATAATTTTAAAAACTTTAATTTTGACGTAAGTATTGATCTTGAGGAAGATGCTATAAATAAAGATCCTTTAATACCCTGGAAGTCAATGCCATTAAATAAATTTTTAATTCTAAATTCTAAATATAAATCTGGAGATATTTATTATGGTAAAGGATATGCTACTGGGATGATTGATATTTTTGGTTATTCAAATAATCTTGATATAACAGTAAATCTTGAAACAAAAGAAGGTACAAAAATAAATATTCCTATGTATGGTATCAAAGAAATAGAAGACGAAAACTTTATACACTTTGTTAATAAAAAAAATACAATAAATACACTAGAACCAAAAATTGATTTCACCGGTGTTAACCTAGATTTGAATTTTAAAATTACACCTAGTGCAGAAGTTAAAATTATTTTTAATGAAAAATTAGAAGATGAAATTACAGCAAATGGTCAAGGAGATTTAAATATTACTCTAAATAAAATAGGAGATGTAAATATGAATGGAATATACACAGTGAAAAATGGTGTTTATGACTTTGCAATGGGTCTTATAAAACAAAAATTTTATATAGAAAATGGAGGTAGTATTAGTTGGACAGGAGATCCATATAATGCAATTCTTGATTTAAACACTTTTTATCGTGTAAATGCTAATATTTCAACAGTTCAACAAACAAACATAAACACTAATGAAATCAATGAAAAAGAAATACTTTGTTATCTTAATCTAAAAGAATCTTTAGTAAAACCAGCTATAAATTTTAAAATTGAATCACCAACTTCTTCTGATTTTGAAAAATCAATATTAAATCAAATAAATTCAGATCAAGCAGAGCTAAATAGACAATTTTTTTCATTATTACTTTGGAGAAGGTTTCAACCAATAGCTGGAAATATATCAGCAGATGGTAGCGGAGCTTTAGACTTAATCTCAAACCAGATAAATTCTATGCTATCAAAAGTATCTTCAGATTATAGGCTAAATGTAAATCTAGACTCAGATAAACTAACAGGTGAAGATACATATGAATTCGGTGTTACTAAAGGTTTTTTAGACAATAGATTAATCTTATCAGGAAGCTTTGGGATTGAGAATCAAAAGATAGACGAATCAAAAGATAGAAGTTCAATTATAGGAGATGTTCGTCTTGAATATCTTTTAAACGAAAATGGAACTTTTAGAATAAATATATTTAATGAATCAAACAATAATAGAATTATTCAGAACCAAGACCAAGGTCCATTTACTCAAGGTGCTGGATTACATTACCAAGAAGATTTTAATAATATTAAAGACTTTAAAGCAATTCAATATTTCTTCGATATTTTTAGAAAAAAACAAAACAAAAGATATCCAATAAAACGTAAAAGAAGACAAGTATCTATTAAATAATACGATAGATAAAGAGACGGCTTTATCTAAAGTTAAAAGCTGAAAAATTAATATATTCGTAATATATATTGATATACTCGAATAAATGAAAAAAGTACTTATTGCAAATAGAGGAGAAATTGCTCGAAGAATAATCAAAACTTTAAAGAAAATGAACATTCAGAGTGTAGCAATATACTCTGATGCTGACACAAATTCTCCACATGTAAATGAAGCTGACGAATCTTTATACGTTGGTGCAAGTCCATCTAGTGAAAGTTATTTAAATCAAGATTTGATATTAAAACATTGTAAAGATTTAAATATTGATGCTATTCATCCTGGTTATGGCTTTTTATCTGAAAATGCTGATTTTGCAAAAAAAGTAAAAAATGCAGGAATAACTTTTATTGGCCCATCACCTCAAGCAATGGAATTAATGGGAGACAAATTAAGTGCAAAAAAGGCTGTTAAAGAATTTAATGTACCATTAGTACCAGGAATTGATCACCCAATTAGCGATAGTAAAGAAGCAAAAAAGATTGCAAAAGAAATAGGTTATCCTGTATTAATTAAAGCATCTGCTGGTGGTGGTGGAAAAGGCATGAGATTAGTTGAATCAGAAGATAATATAGAAGAACAAATGCAACTTGCTCAAAATGAAGCAAGATCTTCTTTTGGAAATGATGCTTGCTTTGTTGAAAAGTTTGTAACAAAACCACGTCATATAGAAATACAAGTATTCGCAGATAAAAAAGGAAATACTATATACTTATTTGAGCGAGAATGTTCAATACAAAGAAGACACCAAAAAGTAATTGAAGAAGCTCCA
>CEUK01081992.1_pt1 | contig 106365 bp, 104 predicted proteins | sample 356451 | NCBI WGS metagenome assembly CEUK01 (sample SAMEA2622843, study PRJEB7988) | marine metagenome | isolation source: saline water (ENVO:00002010), including
ACAACTTAACCAATCAGTATGGAATTGAGGAACATCATCATCACGAGTAAAACCACCTGTACTGATGTTATTGTTCGCTCTTCCAAGGGCATTAACGCCATTAGTACCAGTTTCACGAACAAATGTTTTCTCATCTTGAGTTTCACGAACACCTGCAGAAATTCTCCAAGCTTCATTTAACTCATAGGTGAAATCAAAATAGAAAGCCTTACTAGTTCTGTTTTGATGAGTAGCAGTTGAAGAATAATCAGTATGAATATATCCAGGAACACCTAAGAACCACTGAAGACCAACTGCAGCATATGCAGCAAAATTTAAATTATCCTCTGCATAGCTTACACCGGCAGTAAAATTAAACGGTCCGTCATACTCACTGGTTAAACGAAATTCTTGTTGCATTTGATCTCTATCTGTATTTCTAGAAGCATCATAAAGACTTGCAAATGCTTCACCAGTATAGGTACTAGCATTAAGTTCTTTATGATTTCTATAACCAGTAATAGATTTTAAAGTTAGACTATCACCAATAGCAAATGTTTGATTTAGGTATACACCTCTACTATCCATTCTATGACCTCTACAAGTTGATAGAACAGAGTTACAATGGAAGCTTTCACCTGTTTCAAATACATTAGTCCATTTTTCACCACCCCAATTAGGAGATGGAGTATGAATTCCACTAAAACCTAAAAGACAGAATAGCATACTACTTGGACACTCTGTTTCATTAACTGCTGCGGGAGTACCGGAGTCATCTTTACTTAACTCAAATGTTAAAAGAGCAGAATATGTAGGAGAAGCTTCATATAAAAATTTAATTTTAGCAGCTAATACATCTTTACCGCCTAGATCTCCACCATCACCTCTATTTGCAAGAGAAGTACCATCATCAGGCCAATTTCCTGTTGGATTAAAGAAAGTTGGTCCAGGGAAATCACTTGCAGGTTTAGAATTTCTGTAAAACCCTTGGTCTTTATCCCATATTGCAGCAATTCTCATTGCGAGTTTGCCTTCAACAATTGGAACATTTAAAGCAAGTTTAAATTTATTGATACTTCCTTCATTCCAGTCATATTGACCTTGTAAAGCACTAAACTCACCAGAATATTCATCAAGGACAGGTTTTTTGGTTGTAACTGAAATAACACCACCTGTTGAGTTTTTACCAAACAAAGTTCCTTGAGGACCACGATAAACTTCAATTTGTTCAATATCGAACATTTCAACAAATTGAGACTGGACGTGATTTAATCCAAAATCATCAACTAGGAAAGCCACAGAAGGATCTTCTGTAACCAGAATTGAAACACTACCAGTTCCTCTAATACCTCCAGAAACAGCATTAAAACCAGGCTGAGTTGTAAGGGTAAGATTTGGAACCAAAGAACCTAAATTTGTAACTTCATTAGCAAAAGTATTTCTGAAAGCTTGTTCAGTAATAGCAGAAACAGCAATAGCTGCATCTTGTTGGCCAATATCTCTTTTTGTACCTGTAACGACAATCTCTTCAATATCTAAACGACTGCTTTGAGCAGAAACGTTCTGGGAATAAAAAGAAATGATTACAAATAAAAATAATGTAAAAATTGAAATTAATTTTTTCATAAATTATCCTCCCCGGAAACAATAATAAGTTACACTAATTTAATATTAAATTAACTCTAAAAACAAGAATTTTTAGTAATTTTAGGAAAATTAATTTATTTATTAAAATTTGGTATCAATTTCATAAAAAACCCCGCTCTGGGCGGGGTTTTAAATTAAAGGCTTTAATTTTTAATTTAGAAATTAAAGTCCGCTTTTACGCCAACTGACATTGGGGCGCCATAACGTCCAAAATTCCATAAAGTAGCAACAGGATTTGCTGATACTCTATAAACTTCATCAGTTAGATTCTTACCCCAAAGAGTTAAAGCAACGTTATCATTTATATCCCAAGTGATATATGCATTTACTAAAGTACGCTCCTCAGCTTGAGTATTTCTTTTTTGTATAATAACTGGGTTTTCAGCTGTTCCTCCTGCAGCATTAGCTGGTAGAGGATTCACTTCAAACTCATCACGATAATGAACATTAACATTATAAGTCAATGAACCGCCTGATTGAAGATCTTGGAAATATGTTGCAGATAAACCAGCAGTTGTCTCTGGAGAAAAGGGTACGCTTAAACCTGAAAGATCAGGATTTATAGTTACACCAGATGGAGCGCCTACTGTTAAAGTACCAGCATCAAGACCAGGTGAGTATGAGTCATATTCATGATCCAATAACCCAAGGAAACCATCGAAACGAAGATTTTCATTTGCAACATAAGATACTTCAATTTCAAATCCTGTTGCTGTTGACTCACCTTCATTAACAGATGCTGTTTCTTGGAATTGAGTATCTCCAACTAAACGAACTTTAACTGAATCTCTTTGAAGACTATCGTATTCAGTTTGGAAGATAGCACCATTAATTCTGAGTCTTCCATCCATTCTGTCAGCTTTAAAACCAAACTCAACATTAATATTTTCTTCATCATTGTACGGTTGACATGTAAATACTGAACCACAAGTTTCAGTAAACCCACCAGCTACATAGCCAGTTGCGATACTACCATAAACCATTGTGTCTTCATCAACTTGATAATCTAAAACAACACGCCAAGTTGTTGCTTCAAAATCTTTACTATCGTTATAATTTAAACCAAAGCTCTCTTTAGGTAATGGATTTGTCCATGGACCTAGATATTGGTCAGGCGTAAAAATCAAAGCAAAACCAGCACCATCAGATGCGTACTGTTGACGACTAAATTTCTTTTCATCTTCTGAACGTCTTACACCAAGAGTAAGCTTAACCTGATCAGTAAAATCAAAAGTGGTATCTAAATAAATAGCTCTACTCTCTCTATCTTGAGAAGTTGCTTGAATTTCAGCTACATTTGCGAATTGTAAAGCAGCAGATGTTCCAGCAGGAGAGATTAGATCAACAAAACCTAGATTGCCGAATACAACAAAATCAAGATTATCTTCATAATATGCAGCACCTGCTACAAAATTAAAGAAACCATCAAACTCAGATGTAAGTCTAAATTCTTGTTGAAATTGCTCTCTAGCTGTATTTCTAGCTGCGTCATACAAAGATGTATAAGACTCACCTGTGTATGTACTATTTAAGATTTCGTCTTGATCACGAGAACCAGTGATTGATTTTAATGAAAAATTATCAAAATTAAATGTTTGGGTTAAATAAAAACCCTCAACTTCAATAGCATGACCTCTGCCAATACATGTAAAAGTATTACAAGTAGCAGATTCACCAGTGATAAATGGATCCCCAGGATATGGACCATCCTGGAAGCCAGGGAATCCTATAATTGGCCATAGATATGCTTCGGCACCACCGCCAGGTGTATCATTAGCTGTTGCTGGAGCATCACTACTGTCATCGACATATTCATAAGTAAAGTCTGCACGATAAAAGTCACTAGGTTCATAACGAACTTTTACTTTAGCAGCTAATACATCTTTACCACCAATTTTTGCACCATTACCAACAGATACAAATGTTCCATCCGCTTGTTGAGTAGCGCCAGCATCATTGATTTGGCCACCTTGACTGTAAAGTGCAGTAGAACCTGGACCACCAACTGAAATTATGCTTCCTGAAGGTTTACTATTGGTATAAAAACCTTCTTCTTCATCCTGTATAACAGATATTCTAACTGCCATTGTATCTCCAATTGGGAAATTAACAGCTGCATTAATCTTCTCTATTGAAGCGTCATTAGAACTATATTGACCATATGTTGTTTCAAGATCAAAAAATGTTTCACCAAGTACAGGTTTCTTCGTTGTAAAACTTAAAGCACCACCAGTAGTATTTTTACCAAAAAGTGTTCCTTGAGGACCACGAAAAATTTCAACTTGTTCCATGTCAAACATTTCAATTGCTTGAGCTTGAACATGATTAAATGCAAAGTCATCAACAACTACACCAACTGATGGGTCTTTAGTAACAAGAATTGATATAAAACCAGTTCCTCTCATACCACCAGCAATAGCATTAAAACCATTTTGTGGAGTAAGTGTTACATTAGGTGCAAGCTGACCCAATGCAAAAACATCATTTCTGAATGTATTATCTAATTGTTTGGCGGTTAAAGTTGAAACCGCAATTGGAACATCTTGTTGAGATACATCTCTTTTAGTACCAGTAACAATAATTTCTTCAATATCTAAACGACCGCTATCATCTGATTGAGCTATAACTAAATTAGATGTAAAAGAGACTGTTATTAAAGTTAGAAAAAGAAAAAGTTTATTTAATAGTTTCATAGATTTTCCTCCCCAGGAATTATTTTTATAAAAATTTGTAAACTTAATGTGGTAGTTAATATCTTAAATTAATATCTAAAACAAATTATTAATAATAAAAAAATATTCGAAATACTAGATTTAGTATTTATTATACTTTCTTAACCGTATATCTAGGGGTTACTAATTTTTCATAAAAATGAAAAATTTAAAATTATTATATAAAGAATTTTATTGAATAAATATAATTAGATTGAGATAATAATAATTATGATTATTTTACTTTCGCCAGCCAAAACACTTGACTATGAGACACCCTCAATAAATATTTCTCATACTATCCCAAATTTGTTATCCAATTCCAAAAAGCTTATTAAGAACCTAAAAGAAAAAAAACCTGAAGAGATTTCTAATCTTATGAATATAAGCGATAAGTTAGCCTCTCTTAATAGTGATAGATACAAATCTTGGAAAGGATTAAAAGAGAAATCAGAAAATTCGAAACAAGCAATATTTGTTTTCAAGGGAGATGTTTATCAAGGCTTAGATATAGATAGCTTTGGAAAAAAAGATCTTGAATATTCTCAAAATCATCTTCGATTATTATCTGGCCTATATGGTTTGCTAAAACCTTTAGATATTATTGAACCATATAGATTAGAAATGGGTACAAAATTAAAGACCGATAAAGGTAAAAATCTATATGAGTTTTGGGGTGAAGAAATTTGCAATGAAATAATCAAAGATCTTAAATCTTTAAAATCAAATACAATTATTAATTTAGCTTCTAATGAATATTTTGATTCAGTCAAGGATATTAAAAATACAGCTAATGTTATTTCACCTGTATTTAAAGATTTTTCAAAAGGTAAATATAAAATCATTAGTTTTTATGCAAAAAAAGCCAGAGGTTTGATGACTGCATGGATTTTAAAAAATAAAGTAAAAGTAAACGAATTAAAGAATTTTAATGTAGATGGCTATTATTTCGCTAAAGAAGAGTCATCTGAAAATTCTCCTGTTTTCCTAAGAGATTAGTTCATAAAATTGTTAGTAATTTTCAAAAATTTTTTTGCGCATAACACGATAAGATATCTTTTAGTATTTGCTTTCTTCTCTGGCCTTTTAGTCAATTATTTCGATCTATGGAATAAATGGCCTTTAATGCTTTTAGTTATTTTATTTGCCCCTTTTTATGAGTGGTATGCACATAAATTTATTCTTCATAAAGAGTTAACAATAAAAGATAATTGGTTTAGAGAATTTCAAATTAAATTACATCACGGACACCATGCAAAACCAGAAGATATCAATCTACAATTTGCTCCACCTTTAGCTATTATAACTCTATTTATTCAGACATATCTATTTTACTCTTTGCTATGTTTAAGTTTTAAAACTGCATTAGTTCCAATTTTTTCAACCTTTTTGTACTATCTCCTCTATGAGTGGATACATCTTGCTCATCATTCAACGCAATACATACCAATAACAAAAATTGGAAAAAGTCTAAAAGAAGCTCACATGCAACATCATTTTCATAATGAAAATTATAATTGGGGTATTACTAATCTTATGGCTGATTATTTTTTTAAATCATTAAAATCTTCAAAAGAAGTAAATAAAAGCCCAACAACCAAAAAAATTGCAGGCTATATAGAAGATTAATTATTAAATAATAATTTTTGTTGAGGAATTTTCTCTCTTGCCCTATAAGAGTTTATCAGTGGGGCCATAGCTCAGTTGGGAGAGCGTCTGGTTTGCAACCAGAAGGTCGTCGGTTCGATCCCGTCTGGCTCCACCAATCAATTAATGCTGTGATCCTAATTCCTCGTTTAATGACTTTCGTCCCAAAAAGAAAATTAGAAATGAAAGTGGACCAAAAATCAAAAATGTATTGCTTAAAGCTGTATTAATAGACATATCACTTTCATATATTACACTTGTAAAAAACGGAACGACTGTAGGACCAAGACTTAAGCCAACAATATTCATTATAAAAACATATAAACCTGAAATGGATCCTCTATAATTTTGAGGTGTCATTTTTTGCAAACCAGAAGCAAAACAGGCCATAGGCAGTGTTATAAAAAAGCTTATAACAAACATTCCAGGTAAAACGAACTTCTCATTAACAAATAAAAAGGTAAAAGCAGGAATTATTGCTACCGCGGAGGAAGAAATAAGAAATACAGTGTGAGTGGAATTCTTTATATTTCTTCTCTCTAAAAATTTCTCAACAACTGGTCCAGACAGAACCCCAAGAGAACCAGAAATTAGTGTAACAATTCCAAAAAGATAACCAACTCTAGATAAATCCCAACCGTGAATACGAGAAATATATGTTGGAACCCATGCTTGAAATGTATAAAGAAGAACCACAATAAATGACGCGGCTATCATTAGTGAAAAATAAGCAGAAAATTTACTCTTTATATACGCAATTACATCAACAAAGGACTCTTCATGCTGCTTTTCTTTATTAATTATTCCCTTTCTTACTGGATCAGTAAGAAACGCAAGACCTAAGGATAATATAAATCCTGGAATAGCGATAAGAATAAAAATCATTTGCCAAGGCTGAAGAGTAAACCCTAAAAAAACTATAGGATCGGTATAAAGTTGAATTACAAGTCCACCAAAAAGAAGGGCTAATCCCTGTCCAATATAAGGACCCATAAGATAAAAACTCATAGGAAAAGCTCTATCTTCAGGTCGGAATAAATCGGCAATTATTGACCATGAAGCTGGGGTCACTGCAGCTTCACCAGCCCCAACACCTGCACGAGAAACAAACAAACTATAATAATCACTGGAAAATCCATGAGCTGCCGTAGCTATGCTCCAAAGAATAATACCACCAATTAAAACAGCAATTCTATTAAATTTATCAACCATCCTACCAACAGGAAGACTGAATAGAATATAACTAATCATGAAACCAGGGCCAAGAATTTGACCCATTTGTATATCTGAGAGTTTTAAGTCACTTCTTATTGGATCAATAAGAAGATTAATCATGGCTCTATCAATAAATGAAACCGTATAAGTAATTAATAAAAGGGTTGTAAAAAACCAAGCATATTTTTTACTAGGCCAATCAATTTTTTCGTTCATAATTTCCCTCCGAAAGCCTATAAAATATAGCTAGCTTTATATTAACTTCAAGTGGCTAAAATTTTCTTCGCATAGAATTAACCCAATAAATTAAAATTAATTATTTCATGAATAAAAAAACCCCGCTAAAAAATAACGAGGTTAATTTAAACAAACTGTGATTAAATTTTTAATCCCAAGTTTTGATATGATACATTAAATTTGTACTTATCACTTTTCTAACACTATTAGCTCTTTTTTGAAATTTTTGACCAGATTCACTATTTAGTGTTGACGAAATACCGTCCATAAGAGTGTCTAAAGATGGGCCTGACATTACAACATAGTGAGTTCTATTTTCTAACCCAGTAAAAGTATCTTGATAAAGTGTCGCTGAACCAGGCAAATCTGCTGAATTCATGAAATCAGAGAATACTTCACCATATCTTTTAGCATCTTTAACTCTAACATTATATAAAGCTAAATATGGATTTTTCTCAAAGTCTACATCACCAAAATTAAGCATAGGTGTCCCAGCTCCTTCCAAACCAGTAACAGCTACGGTAGATAAATCTCTTAGAAAATCTTGTCCTGCTTGTGATTGAAAGATTGCAGATGCTCTCTCAAAAGAAGCACCATCCGGATGTTGCTGAACCGCACAATGTGTCTCAGGATTTTCTCCATTAAACAACATTGCCCACAAAGTAATAGATGGTAAATCTTTTGCGGCATCACTATTTATGAAGTTATCCATTTTTTCTACAACAGCCGCATCTTCAGTTGATGAAAAACAATAATAAGCATCCATTGGAGCAGCTTCTAGCCTTACAAAAGATAGAACTCCAAAAATCATCGGCATTAATAAATATTTTCTCATTTCCTTCTCCTTTTTTTATTGTTTATGGACGATATAAAATTTCTTCCTGCATTAATGATGAGCCATTGCATTGAGCAAATTCTGCTTCATAATCACGTCTATCTTTCCAGCCACCATTTCTCTCGGCCATTTTATTTTTCATAACGGATTCAACATCAGGATAAAGAACTATGTGCGCGAAAGTAGGAAGATTTGCACCACCAAGATGAGGAACAAAAGTTAACCAACCAATAATTCCATTTGGATTTTCAGTTATATTATTCGCGATTCTATTATGCTCAATAATCAAGTCCTCAGCTTTTTTTCCTTCACGAATATTACACCAATTCCATTCAGCATATCTCAAATCTCTTTTGTTAAGAACATCCTCATTTGCATATAGGAAATTACCTGAAGCAGCCTTTACATAACAAGTTGCAACATCTGCCCACTCATTACGAAGTTTCTCAGCATCTTTTTTACTTAGCCATTTATCCCATGTTTTACCAACATTTGGACCAATAAGAAATTCAATGAAATCATATTTCACTGGATTATTAAAATTACCATTCGAATAAAACGGGATATGACTTACAACTGTTAGCTCAACATCATGCTTTTTTGTCCACTTGTAAAACTTATCATTCAGAGAATGATAATCCTCCATTGTCTTACCCTCATTTAATTTACAAATATTGGCATTGATCGCGAAAGGTGCATTGCTTGATATTCCGCCCCCTAAGTTATTATCGCTAGCAAAAGACTCAGCAGTTAGTAATGTAAATGCAATTAAAGTACTAAAAAAAATTTTCTTCATTCCACCCTCCGTTAAATTAATTTGAATTTCTAAATAATTATGATTATTCAGAACCTAAGCTCACGTTTCTATTTCGTAAGATTAATCCTTAGGAAAGTTTAATACTTCCTCTGAATACAACTCTTCACCAGAGCAACTTGCATAATTATCTGTATAATCAACATAATCTACCCAACCGCCAGCTGCAAAAGCCTCTTTATATTTCATAAAAGACTCAACATCGTCATAGAAACCTAAATGAACAAAACCGCCAGGAGCTTGTGCTGCACCAGTAACAGGTTGAACTATAAACCAACCACTAAGACCAATATTATCTTTTTTAAGTTCCTCAACCATCATCCCATGACGAGCCTGTAAATCGTCTAATGAGACACCATCCTTTCTTGTGCACCAGTTCCAACTAACTACACGATCTTCATCCGACTCGAGAGCCTTTTGATCAGTAAATTGAGGATAAGCATGGCCCCACTTAACATAACATGTTGCAGCTTCCTGCCATTTTTTGGCTAATTTCTGACCTTCCTTAGTACCTAACCACATATCCCATGCCTTTCCAGTCGTATTATGAGGGCCAGCAAGGATTTCCTGAAAATCATATCCACGGTCAGAAACAAAATTATCATGAGGAAATAAAGGCATTTGCCTGGATACATAAACCTCCACATCATTTTTCTTTGACCATTTAATATAATTATTAACTGCATTTGAATAATCTTCCATAGTGGATCCTTCATTTAATTTACAAAAATTGACTTGAAAATTAAAATATGATTGTTCAGCATGGTCATCTGCTTTTAAAATTGATGTAAATGAAATAGTAGCCATCAAAGCTATAAAACTAATAATAAAATTTTTCATAATCCACTCCCATAGATATTAATAATAATTCTTAACTAGCGTCTTTCAGTTAAAAAAATAATAAAAGGGGGAAAAGTGAAAAATTTAATAAAAAATCAAAAACTTATACATAATATTGTGGATAGTGGGGATAACTTTTTATTTTATTGATAGCAATAAATTTAATTATGCAAATATAATATTAATTAATAAAGAGTCTAAGGGGTAAAAATGGATAATTTAAGACGTATTGTTACAGGTCATGATGAACAGGGTAAATCTATAATTATGATTGATGGAGGACCTTCAAGAACAATAGGTGAAGATGTTGGTGGATTATTTGAGATCTGGAATACAGATGGAAAAAAAATTGATAGTTTGGATAATAGGGATAGAGCTGATATTGAAATAATCTTATCTCCTGAAGCACATGGAACAAAATTTAGATATTTTGAAATTCAACCTACCCCAGAGAATATACCAAGAGAAAAACTTGAAGAAGCAGCAGCAATTGCTTTTGAAAAAATTGGCGCCGCACATGAGAGAATTGATACTTCTAGACATCATGCAATGCATCAAACAAAGACTATAGATTATATAATTCTATTGAAGGGGGATGTTACTCTTTTATTAGATAAGGATGAAGTTAGGCTTAAACCTTTTGATACGGTTGTTCAAAGAGGGACTAATCATGCTTGGGTGAATAATGGAAATGAACCTGCATTACTCATTGCTGTTTTAATTGATAGCGATATAAAAAGATAAATAAATTAAGAGGATTTTGAATTATATTCTTTTAATCTTTGTTCAATATCATTTGGATATGTCCAATCATCACCCATAGCCTGTTCTACTCTGAGTTCTTTAGGAATCTTATTTATACCAATAATTTTATCCACTTCTTGATGCCAATGATAAATTCTTGCCTCTTGGTAACTAAGCGGTACACCATCAAAAGCATAAGAGTTGACAGCTTTTTGAATCCAACCTCCAAACTGAAGATCCTCATCGAGAACATCATTAAATCCTTGAATTTGAGAGTCCCATATCTCAGGTCTTTCTCCTCCACCCCAATCAGGGGCTATCCACATAACCTCAAAAATGCACTCGTTAATACTTGTTGGCCACCATTGTAATATAGGAAAGCCTCTCTCTGACATTGGAGAAACTAAATTAGGCATTAAGTTATAGGATTGGGTACACGTTCTGGCGATATATCCAGCCGTCTCTATTTCAGGTCTTGGATCTACAGTACCAATTTCTATTCCTAACTTTTTAGTACCCTTCGGAAGCGGATGATAACTGGTCGCATTTGGGTCTGAAGAATCAGCAACACCATAAACTGGTAAATCTGGATAAGATCTACTTGGTGCTACCATTCTGCCATGGCCATGAGGATAGAAAGTATTTACATTTCCTCGATAATCTAAGCCTACATGAACTGTTTTAGGATGAATTGATTGAACATGGTAAACTTCCATATTTGCTTCCATTGCAATTTTCCAATTACACTTTACATCATAGCTGTACTGATCAACTAAACGCAGAGATCCTAGCTGGAATTCTTTAAGCTCTTCATAAATAGGACCTAAGCTTTCTTTCAAAGTAATTGCATCAAGGTCAAAATTTATAAATATAAGATTTCCCATTAACTCAATATTGATTTTATGAAGACTTCTGCAGCTATCATCAAAATCTACAAAGTCTTGAGGGTCCCTTTTACCTATTAAATCGCCGTCAAAATTATAATTCCAGCCATGGTAGCCGCATAATAAACTTTTTTCTTTCCCATAATCCTCTCTAACAATCGCAGCACCTCTATGACGACACATATTATAAAAAGCGGTCACTTCATTTTTATTTTTTCTTACAATAATAACAGGCTGACCTGTTTTTTCCCAAAGTTTATAACAACCAGTTTCTGGAATCTCATCTAGATGACCAGCCAAAAGCCAAGTCTTTTTCCACAAATTTTCTTTTTCTAACTCAAAGAATTCTTTATCAGTGTATCTCTTTCCTGGAAGATCTGGTAATTTAGGAAAAGTTGAAGGTGGAGATGTTCTATTCCTCTCGTATTCAATCAAATCTTTTATCTTATCAATTTGTACTTGATCCATTTTTTACCTCATACAATATGCGAAATTATGGTTATCAAAAAATTTAAACTATAGTTCCGCTTTTAATATCAGTATATTCATTATTTTCATAAACAACTGAACCATTAACAATAACTTTTTCATAGCCTTTTGAATACCGCATATAACGACTGGCCTCGCCAGGAAAATCATTCACGAATGCTTCATCAGAAATTCCTACTTCATTAATATCAAATAGGACTAAATCGGCAGCTTTACCTTTTTTAATCTCTCCTCGATCAAAGAGACCCCAATCATCCGCAACTTCTTTTGTCATTCTATGAATAGCTGTTGATAAAGATATTTTATTAGTATCTCTTACGTAATGTTCTAAAAGGTGAGTAGTGTCTCCTGTGCCACAAAATTGAGTAATGTGGGCTCCAGCATCAGATGCTCCAAAGTGACAGAGTTCATTCATAATAAGATAAGAAACGGACTCTTTATCAGAGTTAATTACATCCATAAGTTGAAATTCAGTCTTTAAGTCATCGGCATTAGCAATATCTAAAATCACTTGTCCAATTTCTTTTTCTTCAGTTTGAGCAATTTCAGCTAAATATTTTCCAGTATATTTTTTGTTATCATCCGAATAAACTTGACCAACTTTCAGCATCGGTAATGCAGCACTCATCCCTTGAGCATTTTTAGCTTCTTCAATAAGTATTTTTTGATTATCTATATTTGAAAATGCCTCTTTTCTATCTTTTACTGATAGATCCATAATGGATTTCCAAGTAGGCATTCCAAATAAAAGCATACTTGTCTCAGATAATCTCATATTCAAGTCAAAACAACGTGGCATAGTTTGGCCGAATACTTTTGCTCCCCTATCTCTCTCTTTTTTAAGAGCTTCCATAATTCTCTCTGCTTTAGGAGCATCAGGAGTAGATAATACTGGTTGAAAAGTACACATGATACCTGTCTCTATACTTATATCCCCTAACTCTTGAATATTTTTTAATTGAGTTTCCATATCAATAAAGTAAGGAACAACCTGCCAGACACCTCTTCCTGTTATTGTTGCAGCTTTCGCAAGTGCCATTTTTTCTTTTATGCATGAAAAACGGCTTGGTACAGGATCAAAATTCTCGTCAACATCGACATATGAAGATGAGACACCTAAGGCTCCATGCTTCATTGCCATTTCAACAATTTCAACCATTTGTTTAATTTCATCATCTGTTGCTTCTCTTTTCTGGCTATCTTCACCCATTACATATAAACGAACTGCAGAATGACCAATCAAAGCACCAACATTAATACCTAACCCAGGTTTGATATGATCAAGATACTCTCCAAAACTCTCCCATGAAAAAGGTACCGCTTCTTCAAAAGTAGGTTTTTTGATATCTTCAATTACCTGAAACATTGAGATAATTTTATTTTCACCGCCATTCCTAATTGGTGCAAGAGATAAAGAACAATTTCCTGTTACAACAGTTGTAACACCATGTTCAATTGAAGGAGTTGCATAACCATCCCAGCATAACTGTGGATCAAAATGTGTATGTATATCTATAAATCCTGGTGACAGTATTAAGCCCTTAGCATCAATTTGTTTATCACAATCATTGCTAATATTTCCAACCTCTTGAATGATACCATCCTTAATAAATACGTCACCTTCATAAGGATCTCCTCCAGTTCCATCAACAATGGTTGCATTTCGAATTACCATAGAATTATCTGACATTTATAGCTCCTAAAAATTAATGTATTTTTTCCTAGATAAAAAAAATTGTCTAGGCTTTTAATAAAAAAATTGTAAAGTATTAAAATGTTTACTTCTAAACGTCCAATAATACAAATAGCTTATGCAGTCAGAGATGTAAGAGAAGCCGCAGCATTTTGGTCTAAAAAATATAATATTGGACCATTCTATGTAAATGAACATATAAAAATACAAAATACTCTTGTTAATAGAAAAGAAAGCGAGTTTGACCATTCGTCAGCATACGGATGGAAAGAAAATACAATGATTGAGTTAATATGTGATCATGAAATTCAAGATATTCCAAAAAATAGTAACTCAAAAGGAATACATCACGTTGCCTGGATTGCTCCTGATTTTGAAAAAGAAAAAGAAATTTTAGAAAAACAAGGTTGTGAGGAGGTATTATCTGCAAACGTAGGGCACCGAAACGGAATGAAATTCGCTTGGTTTTATCCAGGTGATGAAATAAATCACTTCTATGAAATTTATCAAAAAAGCGATGACATTAATAATTTTTATGAATTTTTATATGAGCAATCAAAGAATTGGAACGGAAAAAATCCAGTTAGAGATATATAAGATATTAGCTGAAATTTTTATTCACAAAATCTAAACCACTTGAACCAGGGCATAATTCTTTTTCTGAGAGAATATTGAGAGGCTTATGGTTAGTGTTAATAGTATCATGTAAATCCATTTCATTCTTATCGAGATAAATTAAGCCTGTAACTACAGAACCATCGGATTGATGACCGTTAAGCACACTTAATGCATTTGATTTATCATAAGGGTTATGATTATTGTCTAATTTTCGTAAAATCATTTTTGAGCCATCATGAATTTCTACTTCTGTAGTTGTACCCTCATCATATTGAATCTTGATTTCTTCTTTATCAGGAATAACATCTAAAAAACCAAGAGCTTCATTATGCTCCCTAAAGTATTGGTAGCTTTTTGTGGATTGAATATGATTATTAAAAGTTACACATGGCGAAATGACATCGATAAATGAAAAACCTTTATATTTTAAAGCAGCAGTCATTAAAGGAACTAGCTGCTCCTTGTCGCCAGAAAAACTTCTAGCAACAAAACCAGCTCCAAGTTGTATAGCTAATGCAGCAAGATCGATAGATTCAAAAAGGTTATCCTCACCCTTCTTACTTTTAGATTCTTTATCGTTTGTTGCAGAGAACTGTCCTTTAGTAAGGCCGTAGGTCCCATTATTATCCACAACATAGAGCATATTAAGACGACGCCTTATAATATGACAAAATTGACCAAGACCGATTGAAGCAGTATCACCATCACCTGATACACCCAAATAAAACAAATCCCTATTAGCTAGATTAGCGCCTGTTGCTACTGAGGGCATTCTTCCATGAACTGAATTAAAACCATGAGATTTATTTAAAAAATAAGTAGGAGTTTTAGAAGAACAACCTATTCCAGATAGTTTAGCCAATTTATGAGCTGGTATTGATAAATTAAAACAGGCCTCAATTATTGCCGATGATACAGAGTCATGACCACAGCCTGCACATAATGTTGATAATGCCCCCTCATAATCTCTTCTAGTCAATCCAAGTCTATTCTTGGGTAATCGAGGGTGTTTAGCTGATGGTTTTTTTATATAACTCATTATTTTTTACTCATGCAGCAGTCTTTTTCTTTTTAGAAGCTTTTAACATGGATTCATTCTTCTTCAAAAGATTTAAATATTCTTTGACTATAAAATCTGCAGTCACTGGGCTGCCATCAAAATTTAATATTGAATGTATATTTGAACAATTTTTATTTAATTCGTTAATTAATAAAGATCTCATTTGCGCATCTCTATTTTGTTCCATCACAATTATATGATCATGCTCATCAATAAAAGATGAAATACCTCTTCCAAATGGAAAGGATCTTATTCTGAGTAAATCAATATTATGCCCTTGAGACTCCAAAATATCATTAGCTTCATCTATAGCACACGCTGTAGACCCAAAATATATTATACCTATGCTAGTCTCTTGTTTTGCTTTCTTTCTAATTGACCTAGGAAGATATTTAAGAGATTTTCTAAATTTCTTAGTAATCCTCATCATATTATCGGCATTGATTCTTCCGTCCTCAGTATAACCAGCAAAAGCATCATGCGAAGTACCACGCGTAAAATATGAACCCTTAGTTTCATGAGTACCTGGCAGTGTTCGATATGGAATACCATCTCCGTCAACATCAAGATATCTACCCCAGTTTACTAAATCATCTAAATCTTTTTTGTTCAGTACTTTTCCTCTATTATACTTTGTTTTATCATCCCATTTTAATGGATCAACAACCCAGTCATTCATTCCAATATCAAGATCACTCATTACAATAATTGGAGTTTGTAATATGTCAGCAAGATCAAAAGATTGCGCAGCCATTTCAAAGCACTCTTTTGGATCAGAGGGAAATAACAAAATATGCTTAGTATCACCATGAGAGGCGTAAGCGCACGATAAAATATCGGATTGCTGAGTTCTTGTAGGCATGCCAGTAGAAGGTCCACCCCTTTGGATATTAAACAATACTAAAGGAATTTCTGCAAAATACGCTAGACCAAGAAATTCACTCATTAAGGAAACTCCAGGTCCAGATGTAGCGGTAAATGCTCTTGCACCATTCCAATTAGCTCCAATTGCCATACCAACTGCAGATAATTCATCCTCTGCTTGAACAATACCGGCATTAACCTTATTTTCATCATTAACCCTGAAAATATTTACATATTTTTGAAAGGCTTCAACAAGAGATGTAGATGGGGTAATTGGATACCATCCAGCAACGGTTGCACCACCATAGACACATCCAAGGCCTGCAGCTTCATTACCTTGAATCAATATTTTTTTCTTAGTAGTCCTTACCTTTTTAACACTTATATCCAAATTAAGGTCTAAATTATTTTTAGCATAATCTATTCCTAAATGAAGAGCCTGAATATTTGGAGGAATGAGCTTAGGTTTCTTTTCAAAGTCTTCCTTAATTAAATTCTCAATAATCTTAATATCAATTTTCAATAAAACTGCTAATGCTCCCAGACAAACAATATTTTTAAATAATTGTCTTTGTCTTGGATCTTCGTAGTTATCTGAACAAATTTTGGCCATTGGAATACCAATGTAATTAATATTTTTTCTAGGAAATTTTCTTTCCATTGTATTATCATAAATTAAATAACCACCTGGAAGAATTTCTTTCATATCAGACTGATAAGTCTGAGGGTTTAAAGTTATAAAACAATCAATACCATCCCTTCTTGCAGCATAACCATCTTTACTTATCCTTACTTCAAACCAAGTTGGTAAACCTTGAATATTAGAAGGAAAAATATTTTTTGGAGTTACAGGAACACCCATACGGAATATAGATTTTGCAAACATTAAATTTGCGCTTGCAGAACCAGATCCGTTAACATTTGCGAACTTGACTACAAAATCATTTACTTTACTCATCCTGAACAACCATCTTTTGATTGAGCACCCATATAGAAGAATTTTTGCATATCCCATGCTCCAGTTGGACAACGCTCTGCGCATAACCCGCAATGCAGACATAAATCCTCATCTTTTACCATGACTCTAGATGTTGGTAGGACATCAGAAACATAAATATCTTCTTCCAAATTTAAAGCTGGAACTCTTAAACTAGCTCTTAATTTATCTTCCTCATCATTCTGAACAAAATTAATACAGTCTTCCGGACACACATCAACACAAGCATCACATTCGATACATCTATTTTCTTCAAAGACTGTTTGGACATCACAGTTAAGACAACGACTAGCCTCTTGAAAAGCCATCTCATCATCGTACCCTAGCTCAACTTCTAGTTTTCTGTTTTTTAATGATTCTTTTAAATCAGCGTGAGGAACCAATAGACGTTCAACTTCATCATAGCCATTATCATATGACCACTCATGAAGTCCCATCTTTGAAGATTCAAGAAATACATGAGGTTCCGGTCTTTCATTTAAATCTTTACCATTACAAAATAAATCTATCGAAATAGCTGCTTGGTGAGCATGGGCAACTGCTGTTATAATATTTTCAGGACCCCAAGCGGCATCACCACCAAAAAAAACTTTAGGAAGGGTTGACTGCATGGTTTTTTTATCAACAACTGGCATATCCCATTCACCGAATTCAATCCCAAGATCTTTCTCCATCCATTCAAAAGCATTATCCTGTCCAATTGCCATAAGAACATCGTCACATTCAACTTCAACCAAAGGTTCACCTGTTGGAATAAGTTTTCTTTTACCATTTGAATATTCTGCAGTAACTTTCTCAAAAAGCATTCCACACAATTTGCCGTCCTTTACAATAAATTCTTTAGGGACATGGTTTTCATAAATAGGAATATTTTCCATTTCAGCTTCTTCAACTTCCCAATCTGAAGCTTTCATATCAACCTTAGGAGATCTAACATAAACACCAACCTCTTTACCACCCAATCTAACTGCAGTCCTACAGCAATCCATAGCTGTATTTCCACCTCCTAAGACAATTACTTTTTTACCAATTTTTGACACATGTTCAAAAGCTACTGAAGCTAAAAAGTCTATTCCTATATGAATATTATTGGATGCTTCTTGCCTTCCAGGAATATTTAAATCTTTTCCTTTAGGAGCACCAGTACCTATAAAAACAGCATCATGATCAAGTTTTAAAAATTCCTTAAAGCTATTAACTTCATGATTATATTCTACTTTTAAACCCATGCTAATTATTTGATTACATTCTTCATCTAAAACTTCTGCAGGTAATCTAAAAGAAGGTATATTAGTTCTCATTAAACCACCTGGAACTGGATCCCTCTCATAAGCAGTACACTCATAACCAAGTGGTAATAAATCTCTAGCAACTGCTAATGAGACAGGTCCTGCACCTAATAGTGCTATCTTTTTACCGTTGGTCTTTTTAGGAGGCTTAGGAATTAATTTACTTACATCGTCTTTGTAATCAGCAGCAACTCTTTTTAATCTACAAATGGCAACAGGTTCATCTTCAACTCGAACTCTTCTACAAGCAGGCTCACAAGGCCTATCACAGGTTCTCCCTAAAACACCAGGAAAGACATTTGACTCCCAATTAAGCATGTATGCATCTGTATACTTACCAGCGGCAATTAATCTTATATATTCTGGTACTGGTGTATGTGCGGGACAAGCCCATTGGCAATCAACAACTTTGTGAAAGTATTCGGGGTCCGAAATATCCGTCGGCTTCATTGACATTTTAATGCAGGCTCATCTCTAATATTAAATCCCAATAATTTATATTCGAATCAGTCCTTAATTAATTACGAATCAGAAATTAAGATTCACTGACTAACAAGTCAACTTAATAACTAAAAAATAGGGCAGAAAGATGACTTATTATCCTAAAACCCGGGCAGTTTCCTGTTCATAAGCCTTCATATCAAAATAATCTCTCCAATTGCATATGAGACCATCTTTAAATTCCATAACCCCCATTACTAAAATATCCATCCACTGGCCATTTATTTCAAATCTGTCGGTTCTCTCTGTAAGAACAATTCCATCAGAATTTTCAGCAATATTATGGACAATCCACTCAATATTTGATGCCATCTGAATAAATGCTTCTAAAGAAGGTCTAATTTCATCCTTACCACGCTGAGGGTCCATTGGAATATTATGATAAAAACAATCATCAGTCATAGAGTCCATGATTCCATCAATATCTCTATTGTTCCAATGTTCGATAAATTTTAAAGCTCTTGTTGTATTATTCATTTCATATCCCCTAAAAATAAAACTTAATCATAATAAAATTTTTTCATATTTAATACGTAAATTTTTCTTTGTACTTTCCCCATAGCATTAAGTGGTAACTCATCAATCCAGATAAATAATTTTGGTATTTTATATTTGGCAATTTTTTCATTTAATATTTCAATAATTTCCTTATCAGGAGTTTTGTAATCTTCGCTCTCTGAAACTAAAATTGCTATAGGAGACTCGCCCAAATCTGAATGCTTAACACCAATTATTGCACTCTCTCTTATTCCTTTAATAGTATTTAAAATTATTTCAATTTCTTTTGGATACACATTGTACCCTCCAGAGATAATCATATCACTTGATCTTCCAGATAAAGTTAGCCTTCCTTTTTTATCAATCTGACCAATATCACCTGTTATAAAAAAACCATCCTCTGTAAATTCTTCCTTTGTTTTCTCTTCCATTCTCCAATAACCCCTAAAAACGTTAGGCCCTTTTACCTCAATTACACCTTTCTCATTATCAGATAAAATCTTTCCGTCTTTCATAGCTCTAATTGAAACTTTAGGAAGAGGAAAGCCAACTGTTCCCTCCAATCTATTTCCATGAAGAGGGTTGGAAGTGATCATTCCTGTCTCAGTCATTCCGTATCTTTCTAAAATCGAATGATTTGTTTTTTCTTTAAATTCATTAAAAGTTTTTTCAGTTAATGGCGCGGATCCAGAAATAAATAAACGAATTTTGTTGTATGACTCATGCTTAAATTCTTCTTCATTAACCAATCTATTATAGTAAGTTGGAACACCCATCATAACAGTTGACTTAGAGAGATTTATTACAACATCTTCGATATTAAATTTTTCCAAAAATATTATTTTTGAGGCACTTAACAAAGCTGTATTTAAGGCAACAAATAAGCCATGAACATGAAAAATCGGCAAGGCGTGTAATAAAACATCTTCACTAGTAAAGCCCCATATTTCTCTCAAGGCTAGCGCATTAGATGATAGATTGCCGTGAGTAATCATAGCCCCTTTTGATTTACCCGTCGTACCAGATGTAAATAAAATTGCAGCAATATCTTGATCGCTACAATTCTCAAATATATTCAAAGGTTTTGTTGATAAAATTTCATTAAGCACAGGATCGTTTTCTTTTGTTCCAATAGCTATAAATGAAGGCACGCCTAATCGTGAACAAATATTTTCAATTATATCTTTTGATTCTGGTCTACAAACAAATAACTTGGGTTCAATATTGTTTATAAAATATTCAACCTCGTTCTTCGTGTAGGATGTATTCAAAGGTGTATATATTATTCCAGTTCTTAAACAACCTAAATATAATCCAATTGCTGATAAGGATTTATCAATTTGACAAATCATTCTATCACCTTTTTTTAATCCCAAGTTATTTAAGAATGAAGCAAAATGTGCTGACAGAATATCTAAATCCTTAAAAGATATTTTTTTATAATTTGGAATTTCTAAGCAAGTTCTGTCTAGGTTTGATTTAAAATTTTTATATAAAATTTCATATAAATTTTGATTCATTGAAAAACCATATGATTAGTTAATTGGGATAACTAAACCCTCTCTTCTTGGGTCAGCTGATCCTATATATCCATTATCTTTTTTTAATGCGATATGAAGACCACTTCTTTTATTCTGAATTTTAATTGGATGACCTATGGATTCTAATTCAGTTTCTAAATTCTCAAGAACTGTATTTTTCTCTAATTCTGTATAATTACCTCTATTCATATAATGAGGCAATTCTGTGACTTCAGATGGATCTAAACTCCAATCAATAAGACCTAAAACTGATTTAGTTACATAATTAATTATACTTGTTCCTCCTGGAGACCCTGTAAGGGCAAATAAATTTTTATCCTTAAAAATAATTGTTGGTGTCATAGAAGACATTGGTCTTTTGTTTGGCTCAACCCTATTAGCTATCTTTCTGCCATTTAGTTCAGGCAACATAGAAAAATCAGTTAGTTCATTATTAAGTATAAAACCCCCCGCCATTAAATGACTCCCAAAAGGGCCCTCAACTGTCGAGGTCATAGAAACTGCATTACCATCTTTGTCAACTATGACAAAATGACTTGTGGAGGGTTTTGAAATATCAATATTTTTTTCAAATTCCTCTGCACCCTTAGGATAACCGTGTGAAATATTTTTAGTGTAGCTTCTTGAATTAATGATTTTTTTTCTTTCCTCTAAATAGGATTTTTTTAGCAAGCCTTCAACTGGAACATCAATAAAATCAGAGTCAGCCATATAATAAGCTCTATCAGCATAAGCGATTCTATTAACTTCGGAAAAGAGATGGACCATTTCAATAGAATTAGGTCCCATTGATTTAATATCAAAACTTTCAAAAATTTTAAGCATCATCAACATTGTCAATCCGCCAGATGATGGGGGGCCCATGGCACAAACATTATATGATCTATATTTTCTACATAGAGGCTCTCTCCATACAATTTGATAATTTTTTAAATCTTCGAGGGACATTTTTGAGTTTTCATTATCATTCTTTAGTGAGTCAATAATTAGTCTTGCAGTTTCTCCTTTATAAAAATCATCAGAACCATATTTTGATAATCTTTTCAGTGTTTTTGAGTACTCTATATTTTTTAATTTATAACCAACCGGAACAGGTTTCTTTATACCTTCAGGACTCTCAATAAAATAAAAGGAGGCTGCTGGCTCAATTTCTTTTAGAGGTTTGAGATAACCTAAAATTGAATTTAACGCTGGTGAGACAGAAAAACCATTTTCAGCTAAATTAATTGCATATTCAAAAAGATCTTCCCATGGCAATTTACCAAATTTTTTATGTGTCTCCTCTAGAAGTTTTATAATACCTGGAACACCCACTGACTGAGATCCAACAACGGCATCGGGGTAAAATCTTTTTTTATTACCATTCTTATCTAAAAATAAATTCTCATTTACTTTCGATGGAGCTTTCTCTCTACCATCTATCGAATATAATTTTGATGTACTTTCGTCCCAATAAAGCATAAAAGCACCTCCACCAATTCCAGTGGCCTGAGGTTCAGTAAGAGTAAGAACTAATTGAACTGCAACCGAAGCGTCAATCGCATTTCCACCTTTATCAATAATATCTTTTGCTGCTTTAGATGCATGGGGATTTGATGTTGCTATTATTCCCTTAGATGGGGATGTACTCTCTGCATAAATAGACGAAAGAGAGGTTAAGTATAGAATTATAAAAATAAAAAATTTCATAAAATCTCCAAAGCAATTAATTTTTCATACTATACAATTTTATAAGCTTTGTTTAGTTTCCTTATAATGATTAGTACAGGAAAAAAAAATCTAATTACAGATGTTGATGGTGTTCTAGTTGGAAACTCTCATGATGAGAAAGTTTTTACTGGATGCACAGTTATTACTCCTATTGAAGGTAGTATTGCATCAGCAGATGTTAGAGGGGGTGCTCCTGGTACAAGAGAAGTTGGGGCATTAAACCCATACAATTTAGTTGATACTGTTGACTCAATCGTACTTTCAGGCGGATCAACATGGGGGCTAGAGGCTGCAAGCAGTGTAGGAAATTATATTGGTTCACAAGGAAGAGGTTATAAACCATCTGAAAAGACAAAACATGTTCCCATGATACCAGGCGCAATTCTTTATGACCTTGCAAATGGCGGTGACAAAGAGTGGAAAGATAATCCTCCTTATTATGACCTAGGACAAGAAGCTGCAAAAAACCTATCTGAAGATATTATTCTTGGTAATAGCGGCGCTGGTTATGGTGCAATGGCTGGTTCACTTAAGGGCGGGCTTGGAAGCGCATCATATATTACAGAAGAAGGATTACAGGTTGGAGGCTTGTTTGCTGTAAATAGTTATGGTTCGGTTGTTAATGATGAAACTGGTCAATTTTGGGCTGCAACCGATGAGTGTAATAAAGAGTTTGGAGCAAAAGGTCCTCCTAATAAAGCTTCATTAAGTATCCTCGGCGGAACTTCAGCAGCTAGATCTATGCCTAAGCAGAATACAACAATAGGCATTATTGCTACCAATGCAAAACTGGACTCAAAAGGTGCAAAAAGAATAGCTATTATGTCTCACTCAGGAATGTCACGTGCAATCAGACCAATTCATTCACCTGTTGACGGTGATGTAATATTTGTATTAAGCACTGGTACATTGAGAAAAGAATTAACCCTGAATGATATAAATATAATTGGAGAGTTAGGAGCTAGAGTATGCTCAAGGTCTATAGCAAGAGGAGTTTACGAAGCAAAAAGCTTAGGGGATATGACCTCTTGGAAAGAAAAATATGATTAATTCTTTCTTTCCAATTTTTAGTTTATAATATTTGTATTGCGCCGGTAGCTCAGCTGGATAGAGTACTTGACTACGAATCAAGGGGTCGGGAGTTCGAATCTTCCCCGGCGCGCCATTTAAAATATTATAAAGGTAAATATGGATTATTTAATTTTAATACTATTAATTACTTTGCTAGTTGTAATGGCTTTAATATTTTTTAATATTAATAAACAAAACAAACGAACAAACGATAATAAGAATATTTTTATAGACTTTGAAAAAAATCAAGAAAATCAAAGTGAAACGCTTAATAGACAAGAAAAAGCATTATCAGATTTAAGAATTTCTATTGAAAACTTTCAGGAACCAATTCAGAAATTACGTAACTACTTGTCTGGTGGAACTAAAGCAGGACAGTTTGGTGAATGGTCATTAAAGGCTATCATACAAGATATTTTTCCTGAAAACAGATACAGAGAAAATGAAGAGATAATTGAGGGCAGCGGCAAAAGAGTTGAATTTGTAATTATCCTTCCAGGAGGATTACTTCAGCCAATTGATGCTAAATTTCCATCTGGTCTATATGACAATTATATAGAAGCCTCATCAAAAAGTGATAAAGAAAAAGTAAAATCATCAAAAAAAGATATTGAAAGACATGTTAAGAACGATGCCGAAGATATAAAAACAAAATATTTACTTACCGGTAAAACTTCAGATCTTGGAATTATGTATATCCCCAGTGAGGCTCTTATTCAATTGATCGATACATTAGATATAAGAGAAGAATTATTCAGAGATTACAGAGTATTAATTCTAGGTCCAAATTCACTTGCAGCTTACCTTCTGAGTATTTCTATGAATTATAGAGTTGAGTCATTTAATGAAAGAGCCTCTGAAATTATGAATGAATTTGGAAAGCTTAAAAAAGAGTTTGAAAAATTTAGCAATTCAACAAATGAATTAAGAAAAAAAGCAGAGGAAATTCTAAATAAGATTGATGAATATGGAACTAGAGAAAGACAAATGTCAAAAGCTATTGATAATATGGAAAATATCAATAAAGAAAAAAGATGATATATTTGATCACTTAATTTGACTTAACAATATGTTGGTTTTATAAACCCTGTAAGTTTAAATTATAAAGGTTAAATTATGAAAAGAACATTCCAGCCTAGTAACTTAGTCAGAAAAAGACGCCATGGTTTTCGTTCAAGACTGCAAACTGTAGGCGGCAGAAATGTCTTATCTAACAGAAGAGCTAAAGGTAGAAAGTCTCTATCTGCTTAAATATTTTATGAAATCTGAACAAGATGAAAGTGGCTCTAAAGAACTAGGGTTTTTTTTAGGTAAAATTACTAAACGTTCAGATTATGTAAAGGCCTCAAAAGGACAATACATAAAGACCTCAGCTCTGTTTCTTCAAAAAGTCAAAAGAGATGATAAAAAAAATCCAAGATATGGTGTTACAGCTTCAAAAAAAATTGGTAATGCTGTCGAGAGGAATAAAGCTAAAAGAAGAATAAGACATGCGATTAAAGAAGTTCTTCCAAAGTATGGAAAAAGTGGTTACGACTATGTAGTAATAGCTACAATTAAAACAAATAAAGTTTCTTGGAATACTGTTCTAAATGATTTAGAGAGAGCTTTTAAGGAGATTAAATAATGAATGATTCATCGAGGTATATAATGGCAATTGTTATAGCCATGATTATTCTCTTTACCTGGCAAATTTTATTTCCTGTCGAACAACCAAACTATCAACAAGAGAATGGTCAGGAAACATTGTTAGATGACCCATCTATACCAGAGGTTAGTAATATAATTCCTGTTAAAGCAGTTAGTTGTGAGTCTGAAAAGATAATTATCGATAACGATAGACTAGAAGGATCAATTGATCTTTGTGGAGCTCAAATTAATGAAATTTACTTAAAAAAATTTAATACTACTGCAAACATTGATAGCGATTATGTTCAATTATTTAAGAAGGATTCATATTGGGTTGAGTCAGGTTGGTTGGCACCAAGAGGAGCAAATTTTTTATTACCCGATGAAAATACTCTTTGGAAACTAGAATCACAAAATAGTATACTTTCACCAAATACACCTGTGGTTATTTCATGGGAAAATGGTGATGGTTTAAAATTTATTCAAAGATTTTCTCTAGATGAAAATTATCTTTTTACTTTTACCCAAGAAGTTGAAAATAACACTCTTGGACTTATAACACTGTTCCCCTTTAATAAATTGTCTAGGAAAGATTTGCCAACTAGCCAAACACTTGGTCTTCTTCATGAAGGTCCTGCTGGATGGTTTGACGAAAAATTAGATGAGCAAGATTATGATGATATTTATGAGAAAGATTTTCGAAAAGAATTTAAAAATGGCTGGATAGGAATTAGAGATAAATATTGGGCAACAGCAATAAGTTCACTTGATGAAGGTGAAAAAAAAGCTCACTTTAAAGTATCAAAACAAAATCAAGGCGATATTTATAGAATTGGCTACACTGGTGAGGCTACAAGCGCTTCTCCAGGTTCAACTTTGTCATCCAATGGCTTAATATTCATTGGAGCTAAAGAAGTTGATATAATTCAGGATTATTCAGATAAAAAGGGTCTCCCAAAATTTGATCTAATTATTGACTGGGGATGGTTTTATTTTATCTCCAAACCCTTATTTTATATTCTAGATTTCTTATACATATATACAGGAAATTTTGGAGTAGCTATTCTCCTTCTAACCGTTCTCATAAAGCTTGTTTTCTTCCCTGTCGTCAATAGATCTTATGTCCAAATGGCTAAAATGAGGAAAGTTCAACCAGAAATACAAAAAATGAAGGAACTTTATGGTGATGATCGCCAAAAAATGGCTCAAGAAATGCAAACCCTATATAAAAAAGAAGAATTAAAACCTCTGTCAGGTTGCTTGCCTGTATTCATTCAAATACCAGTATTCTTTGCGCTATATAATGTTTTACTTGTAACAATTGAAATGAGACATGCACCCTTCTTTGGATGGATTAGAGATTTATCTGCGCCTGACCCATTATCGGTATTTAATTTGTTTGGAATAATTGATTGGACCCCACCTCAAATTTTAATGATTGGAATTTTTCACTTATTATTTGGACTAACCTTTTTACTGCAAACAAAACTGAATCCAGCTCCTACAGATCAGATTCAAAAAACACTTTTTACTTGGATGCCAATTTTTATGATCTTTATTGCTGCTAATTTCCCAATAGGGCTAGTTATTTATTGGGCATGGAATGGTTTATTATCAATCTTGCAGCAAGCATATATTATGAAAAAACAGGGGATGGAAATAGCATTATTTGCAAATTTTGGTAAAAAAAATTCCAGCGAATAATTCAATGGCAACATATAAAAAAAATAATTTTTTTAAAAACTGTACTTTTGTAAAAGGTGTAGCGAATATCGAAGGTTTAGAGATAAGTAATCTTCCAGAAGTAGCCTTTTTAGGAAGGTCTAATGTTGGGAAATCCTCACTATTAAATGCTGTAACAAAAAGATCGAAATTAGCACATACATCTAAAACACCTGGAAGAACGCAAGAGTTAAATTTTTTTTCTGTAGTCATTGAAAAACCTGTTATGAACATTGTTGATATGCCAGGGTATGGATTTGCTAGAGCTTCTAAAAAAAAAATAAGAGAATGGTCAAATCTATCAAAATTCTATCTACAAAATAGATCAAACTTGAGAAGAGTTTTTCTATTAATTGATTCAAGACACAATATAAAAGACTCTGATAAAGAAATTATGAGTATGTTGGATGAATGTGCCGTTTCCTATCAGGTAGTTTTAACTAAAATTGATAAAGTCATAAATGAGGAGGATGTATTGTTAAAAACAAAGAATTCAATTCAAAAATTCATTGCTGTCCACCCTGAAATACATTCAACATCTTCACATAAAGGTAAAGGGTTAGAGGATCTAAGAAATACAATATCTTCCATAGTGAAATAGTATTAATGTATTAAATAATATTTAATGTATTATAAAAAAAGGGATTGATTGGGATTGATTATGAGTAAAAAAGAAGGAGCTGTTAAGGACTGGTTGAGTAATGCTGATATGCTGACAGCAGCTCTACCTTATATGCAAAAATATAATGGTTCGATTATTGTAATTAAATATGGTGGTAATGCCATGGCAGATAATGATCTCATTGAATCATTTTGCAATGATATTGTTTTTCTAAAACAGAGCGGCTTAAAACCAGTAATTGTTCACGGAGGTGGACCACAAATTGGATCAATGCTTGAGCGGTTAGGAATAAAAACAAAATTTGAGTCCGGAATGAGAATAACTGATGAAAGTACCCTAGAAGTAGTCGAGATGGTTCTAGCCGGTAAAATAAATAAAGATATTGCATCAAAAATAAATTCTGCTGGAGGAAAAGCTGTAGGCGTTTCGGGTAAGGACGGATCAATGCTTATTGCTGAAAAACTTACAAAACAAAAAAGTTTAGATGAGTCAAATATAGAAAAAATTATTGATTTAGGTTTTGTAGGTGTTCCAAAAAAAATTAATAATGAAATAATTGAAACACTTATTTCTGATGATTTTATTCCAATAATTGCCCCTTTAGGAATTAGTGATGATGGAAAGACATATAATATTAATGCTGACACAGCGGCTGGTGCGATTGCATCGTCCTTAAAATCAAAACGTTTACTTATTTTGACAGATGTAAAAGGGGTACTCGATTCTAATCAAAATCTTATTGAAGAAGTTAATGAAGAAAAAATAGCAAAAATGATTGAATCTGGTGAAGTTTCAGGCGGCATGATACCTAAAATCAATACATGCCTTAAAAGTGTCAAAGAAGGTGTTGATGCTGCAGTTATTGTTGACGGCAGAGTTAAGCATGCGGTCTTATTAGAATTATTTACTGACCATGGTGCTGGGACCTTAATAAGGTAAGGTATTTTTATGAGCCTTTCATTTATTAAAACATGGGTCTTTGATCTTGATAACACTTTATACCCTCCCGAAGAAAATATTTTTAGCCAGATTGATGAAAAAATGACTACATTTATTTCTGAAAATTTAAAAATTAGCCATGAGGAAGCATTTAATATTCAAAAACAAAATTTTATTGACCATGGAACAACATTAGCCGGATTTATGAATACAGGTAATAATAAAATAAATCCTGATAAATTTTTAGAGTATGTTCATGATATTAATTTAAGTTCATTAAAAGCAGATAATAACCTTAGAAAAATTCTTTTAATGTTACCTGGAGAAAAATATATTTTTACAAATGGCACAAAGAAACACGCTGAAAATGTTATAAAAAGGCTAAATTTAGAAAATATCTTTCAATCAATATTTGGAATTAAAGAAGCAAATTATTTACCTAAGCCAAATATTGAAACCTATAATTTATTTTTAAAAATTAATAATATTGATCCAAAAACATCTATAATGTTCGAAGATATGGGGAGAAATTTAATTCCTGCAAAAAAATTAGGTATGACTACAGTTTTATTAGAAAGAAAATTACCTAATAAAAATAATTCTGAACAGAAAGAAAAATATAAAGATTTATGGAATGATGATTATGACGCGGATTATATTATTGACGATATCGTAAAGTTCCTGAATAACGAATATAATTAATATTTAAAAAAGAGATAATTATGGATAAAAAAATAATTGATATAATTGAAAATGCATTTGAGAATATAGAAAATATTAACTCAAATTCTGATGAAGATATTATTTCTGCAATAGATGAAACTATAAATAACCTAGATCAGGGGAATATTAGAGTTGCAGAAAAAGTTGATGATAAATGGATAATTAATCAGTGGGTTAAAAAATCAATACTCCTATATTTTCGTATCAATGATATGAAATTAATCTCAAATAGCCCAGGAAATACTAATTGGTGGGATAAAATAGACTCTAAATTTAGTGACATGAGCGATGAGGAATTTAAAAGAGCAGGATTTAGAGCGGTTCCTGGGTCAATTGTTCGAAAAGGATCATTCATTGATAATGGATGTGTATTGATGCCAAGCTTTATTAATATTGGAGCTTATGTTGGAGCAGGAACTATGGTTGATACATGGGCAACAATTGGATCATGTGCGCAAATAGGTTCTAATTGTCATATATCAGGCGGAGCAGGAATTGGTGGAGTATTAGAACCATTGCAAGCGAACCCTGTTATTATTGAAGATAATTGTTTTATTGGAGCAAGATCAGAAGTAGCCGAAGGGGTAATTGTTCGTGAAGGAAGTGTTTTATCAATGGGGGTATACCTTTCATCATCAACTCCTATTGTTAATAGAGAAACAGGAGAAATTATCAGAGGTGAGGTTCCACCATATTCAGTTTTAATTCCAGGAACATTTTCACCAAATAATGATAATACAAAGCCATCGCTATACTGTGCGGTGATTGTAAAAATAGTAGATGAAAAAACTAGATCAAAAACATCAATTAATGAGTTATTAAGAGATTAACAAAATGATTAATATTGAAAATGGCGATCCAATAGTTCTTACAAAAGCTCTAATTTCTTGTCGTTCTGTAACACCGCAAAATGATGGAGCTATTGAACAACTTTCACATTGGTTGAAAGAAATGGGTTTTAAGTGTGATATTCTAAATTTTAAAGAAGAAGGAACTGATGATGTTCTTAATCTTTGGGCAAGAATCGGAAATGAAGAAGGTCCTTCTTTATGTTTTGCAGGTCATACCGATGTTGTTCCAGAGGGAGATAAAACTAGTTGGTCTTCTGATCCATTTACAGCTAATGAAATAGATGGAAAGATTATAGGTCGTGGTGCAACAGATATGAAAGGTGCTATAGCCTCATTTGTGTCAGCAACAAAGAAGTTTTTAGATGAAAGAGAAAATTTTGCAGGATCAATATCTTTTATCATTACTGGAGACGAAGAAGGTATTGCTATAAATGGAACAAAGAAATTATTAAATTGGATGCATGAAAACAACATATCTTTTGATGATTGTATTGTAGGAGAGCCAACCAACCCTAAAAGATTAGGTGAAATGATTAAAATAGGTAGGCGAGGAAGTGTTAATGGGATTTTGACTGTTGATGGTCAACAAGGTCATGTTGCTTATCCCCATCTTGCTAAAAATCCAATACCAATACTATTAAACATTCTTAATAACTTAACATCTGATCAATTAGATCAAGGTAATGAACATTTTCAACCTTCAAATCTTGAAATAACATCTGTAGATGTAGGTAATAAAGCAACAAATGTTATTCCTCAATCTGCATCTGCAAAATTTAACATTAGATACAATGATAATTTTAATAGTGAAACTATTGAAAATGAAATTAATAGAAGATTAGAGAATTTTAAAAATAACTTTTCTTTAAAATTAGATCATTCAGGTGACTCATTCCTTACTAAGCCAGGTAAACTTGTCAGTGATTTATCAGAGATTATTTTTAATAAAACAGGAATTAATCCCGATCTATCAACTTCAGGAGGTACATCTGATGCAAGGTTTATTAAGAACTATGGAAATGTAGTAGAGTTTGGTCTTATAAGCGAGACAATGCATCAAATTGATGAATCGGTTGCTGTTAAGGATATTAATGATTTAAGCGAAATATACTACGAAGTTTTAACAAAATATTTCTAATCATAATCGACTTTCTCTAGACAGAGACCCTCGGCTGGTGCAACAGGACCACATAGTGTTCGATCTTTTTTATCTAAGATTTCTTTGATTTTTTTTGGCTCCCACTTACCTTCTCCTACCAATTTTAATGATCCAACGATAGATCTTACTTGATTATGAAGAAATGATTTAGCTGAAACGCAGATAATAATTTCATTATCAAATTGTTCAATTTTAATCTCATCAATTGTCTTGGAGGGTGATTTAGACTGACAGTGAGATGATCGAAAAGTTGTAAAATCATGAAAACCTATTAAATATTTAGAAGCTTTAATCATTGATTCAGAATTAAGTTTTTTTCCTACCCTCCAGTATTTTCCTTTATCAAAAGTTAATGGTGCCCTTCTATTTATTATTCCATATTTATAATGTCTTTTGATTGCAGAAAATCTTGCATGAAAATCATTGTTTACTTCTGAAACTTCAATCACAGCTATAGGGTTTGGTTTTAAATGACTATTTAAGGCCTCTCTTAATTCATTGGCGTTTGTGGTTCTAATTAAATCAAAATGTGACACCTGACCTTTGGCATGAACGCCAGAGTCAGTTCTACCAGCAGTATGTATTTTCACATCTTCCTTTGAAAAATCTATAATAGCCTTGTGCAAATAGTCTTGGACACCACTATTATCTTTTTGACTCTGCCAACCATTAAAAGGTCTACCATCATACTCAATTGTAAGCTTCCATCTTGCCATTTATTCTAAAATTTCTCCAACTGATATAGGATTACCCCTTAAGTAATCTTCAATATCCATAATCTTTTTACCCTCAGGTTGAACAGATAAAATCTCTATCGCATTATTTTTACAACCTATAATTAATCCACCAGTGACTTCGCCAGGTTTAAAATTATTATCGGTAATTGAAATTTTGGCATCTAAAACTTTTACACGCTTATTTTTTTTAGTCAAAAACCAAGCTCCAGGATATGGGCTTAAAGCTCTTACTAATAGTAAAACTTCCTCAGCATTACTTTTCCAATCTAACCTACAGTCAGTTTTTTGAATTTTCTCAGCATAGGTAACACCTTCCTCTTCTTGATTAAAAGGATTTATTTTACCTGTAATATAACCATCAATGGTCTCAATTAGATTACTTGATGCCAGAGAAGATAATTCATCATGAAGAAATTTTGCATTTTTGTCCTTATTAATTTTAATAGGAAACTTTTTAATTATCTTGCCAGTATCGAGACCCTCATCCATTAACATAAATGTAATACCAGTTTCCTTATCACCGCTCATAATAGATCTTTGAATTGGTGCTGCACCTCTCCAACGGGGAAGTATTGAAGCATGAATATTAAGACAGCCAAATTTAGGAATATCTAAAATTTCTTTTGGCAATAATAATCCATATGCTGAAACAACTATAATGTCTGGATTAAGATTTTTAATAAAATTAATGTCGTCAACACTTTTAAAATTTTTAGGCGTATAGACTGGAATTTGTTTCTTATCAGCAAAGCTGTGTACTGGTGTTTTATTTTTTTTCATTCCTCTTCCTGACCTTCGTGGAGGTTGAGAAAAAATAGCAACAATATGGTGATCGCTATTTACTAATACCTCAAGCGGCTTAATAGAAAAATCAGGGGTTCCCATGAATACGATATTTAGCGATGAATTAACTTCTGAACTTGCCAAGTCACTTATCATCTTTTGGCTCAGAAGTTCTAGATTTAATAGATTTCTTAATGGCTCTATCTCTTTTTAATTTCGATAAATGATCTACAAACACAACGCCGTTTAAGTGATCCATTTCATGTTGAATTACAGTAGCAAGCATGCCTTGGCAACGGATACTCTGTTCATCTCCATTTTTATCTAAATAGTTAACTGTACATTCATCAGGTCTTTCTATTTCTTCCCAAACTCCCGGCACTGATAAACAACCTTCCTCATATGAGTTTAAAGTATCAGTAGGATCAATTATTTCAGGATTAATAAAAAATAATGGATTCCTTGCTTCATCGTCTCTAGAAATATCAATAACTAAAATTCTTTTTGGCACTCCTACCTGTATGGCAGCCAAACCAATACCTGGAGCTGCATACATTGTTTCAAACATATCATTAATCAATAATAAGATTTCATCATCAATAATAGTCACTGGTTCCGATATTGTTTTTAATAAAGGATTAGGGACAGTTATAATTTCTCTTATAGCCATTCTTCTTGATAAACTGTGAATAAAAAGAGTTCAAGTAAGATAAATAGGTTTTTAAAAAGGTTGTCTTGACTGAAGTGCTGTCTGCAATGTTCCATCATCCATATAATCAAGTTCTCCACCGACGGGAACACCATGAGCAAGTCTTGAAACCTTAACATTGCAATCCTTTAATTGGTCTGTGATAAAATATGCTGTAGTTTGTCCATCAATAGTAGCATTTAAAGCTAGAATAATTTCATCTACTTCTGGATCATTTGCTCTTTGAATTAAACTATTTATACCAAGATCATCAGGACCTACGCCATCTATAGCCGATAATGTTCCGCCTAATACATGATATTTACCTTTATGAACTGCAGCTCTTTCCAAAGCCCATAAATCGGCTATTTCCTCCACAACAATTATAGTTGAGATATCTCTTCTTTCATCAACACAAATAGAACAAATCTCTTCTGTATCTAAATTACCACAAGTGTTGCAATTCATGATAGAATTTGCAGTTGTAATCAAGGACTCAGCCAGAGGTTTCATTAATGATTCTGGTTGCTTTAAAAGGTTCAAGGCCATTCTTCTTGCAGATCTTGGACCTATTCCCGGAAGACGTGAAAGTAATGAAATTAAATTATCTATTTCTGAATTATTCATTTATCTTTTACTTTATCATTATTTTTATCACTAACTATTGATAATTTCTTTACTTCTTCAATTGATGTGATTTCGACTTTATCAAATTCGATTTCGGCTTTTTTATAAATTGGGTGCTCTTTAATTAGTGATTGAAGTTCTAGCTCACTATCATCTCTTTTTTCTTTAATGGTTTTTTGCCCTTGAGATAAAGAATTAATAATAATCCACTTTTGAGAAGTCCACTCCTGAAGTTTATTTGATAAAGTGGATAAGATTTTTTCATTATTATCTAAAACATTTAATTCTATTTTACCTTTTTCAAAAGATACAAGACTAACGTTATTTTCTAAATCATATTGAAGTCGTATATTTTTCTTTAATCTAGCTAATTCAATAATATCCTCAAAACTTTGAGGATTAGCATCATTAGTTTCTTCTTCTATTTTTTCTTGCTGAATGTGTTTTACAGATGTAGTTGAAAGATTGCTTGAGGAGTGAGCAATTTCAGAATTAGGAATTTTTTTTTCCGTTATCGATAAATTATCTTCTTCAATTTTTTTAATTATTTCATCTGGGGTTGGAAGATCAGAAATATATGACATTCTTATAATAGCCATTTCAAGCGCAGATAAAGGTTTTGAAAAATTTTTAATTTCTGATGATGCTTTTAAAATCATTTGCCAATAACGTGACAAGTGCTTAACACTGACTTTCTCTTTCAATGCCTTTATTCTTTTAAAACCATCAGGTCCTAGAGATAGATTGTCATCCTCGCTATTAGTTACCTTAAGTCTTGTTAACTCATGAATAAGATCACCTAAGCTTTCAATTAAATTTACAGGATCTGTACCGATATCTACTTGATCCTTGACTTCAGAAAGTGCTTTTTCTATTTCTGTAGTAGAAATATATTCATACAAATCTATTACTCTACTCTGATCAGACATCCCTAGCATTTGACGTATCTTTTCTTCTGAAATATTTCCATCGGTTGATAGCGCCATTGCTTGATCAAGTAAGGATAGGCTATCTCTTGCTGATCCACCGGAGGCTCTAGCAATCAAATCGATTATCGGATCATCAATAGAAACCATTTCTTTTTCACAGACTTTATTAATAAGTGACCGAATCATATCATTGTCAAATCTTCTTAAATCAAATCGCTGGCATCTGGAAAGAATCGTTAATGGTATTTTTTGTACTTCTGTTGTAGCAAAAATAAATTTTACATGTGCCGGAGGTTCTTCGAGGGTTTTTAGTAAGCCATTAAAAGCTGCCTTAGAGAGCATGTGGACTTCATCAATTATATATATTTTATAACGCGCTGATGAGGGAGAATAATTAACTGAATCTATTATTTCTCTTATATCTGCGATACCGGTTCGTGATGCTGCATCCATTTCAATGACATCTATGTGTCGAGATTCCATTATCTCTTCACAATGTTTACCAATCTCAGACATCTCTATATTTGGTTCATTTATTAAATCAGTCTCATAGTTAAGAGACCTTGCCAATAATCTTGCAGTTGTAGTTTTCCCTATCCCTCTTACTCCTGTTAAGATATAAGCATGGGCGATTCTATTTGTTTTGAATGCATTTTTAAGTGTTTGAACCATAATTTCTTGGCCCATAAGGTCTTCAAAATTTTGCGGACGATACTTTCGGGCAAGAACTTTATAGCTATTTTCAAAAGATGATTTTTCATCACCCTTTTTTGTTTCAGATAAAAAATCATCTTGGTTTTCATCACTCATAGTAGGAGTTGTATCCTTAGATGAGTCATTAGTTTCTTCTATATTGTCTGATGTAACCAAAATATCCTCTTAAAAAAAATCATATAACAATCTTAAAACAGTTTATACTTTTATAGAAAAAACCCAATACCATATTAGACTAATAAGATTAATTATCATAGAATATAGAGAGGTTTTTATGAATGTTTATCCAAATATATTTAGTAATAATCCACTAGACAGGGTTTCTTATTTAAGATCTAAACCAGAATGGATTAAAGAGACTATTGTAAAGGAAGATACTGTATTTGTTGCATTCTGGAGAGGCAAACCTTTTGTTTCAAATGTTCCAGGTTTAATTTCAGGAAATTCTTTACCAGAGCAACATAGCCCAGCATTATTTCCATTAAATTTTTTTGAAAAAAAAATTATAAATGTTTCTATGGTAATTTTCTTGGGTCTTTTAAATGGAAAAGCATATTTTAGTATTGATCTATCAAGAGTCTCCGATCCAGAAAATGAAGCGGGATTGAAAGACTTAGGAACTTTTGAGGATCTAATGGCACTATCCTCACAGGCAATAGATCCAGGTGAATTAGCAATTTTGGGACAAGCTAAAGCCATTTTTGAATGGCATAATAGTCATAAATTTTGTTCGCGATGTGGCTCTGAGAGTTCATTAGCTGAGGCCGGGTATAAAAGAATATGTAATGAATGCAACTCAGAACACTTCCCAAGAACAGATCCAGTTGTGATAATGCTTGCAACATATAATGACAGGGCCTTCTTAGGTAGACAAAAAAGATTTCCGCCAGGAATGTATTCAGCATTAGCAGGATTTGTAGAGCATGGTGAGTCAATTGAAGAAGCTGTAGCAAGAGAACTAAATGAAGAAGCTGGAATTTCTACAAAGGACGTCTATTATCACTCAAGCCAACCCTGGGCTTTCCCTTTTTCTTTAATGATTGGCTGCATTGCAGAAGCTAATTCAGAAAATTTTAAACTAGATGAAATAGAAATTGACGAAGGAAGGTGGTTTTCCCGTGCAGAACTTAAAGACGCAATAGAAGGTGATAAAAATTCTAATTTTTTTGTTCCACCGAGTATGGCCATTGCACATCATTTGATAAAAAACTTTGTATATAATAAATAGAATACCTATGAATAAAAAATTACATAAAATATTATTAAGTTTCATTTTTTTAATTACTCTTTCAGATCAAGTGTGGTCAGTAACAATAAAACCTGGGCCGCAATCATATGAAGAAATTCAAACCGCGTTAATTTTTGCAAACCCAGGTGATACTATAAACCTTGATGAAGGGATATTTAATTTTGAAGATGGTCTCTCTTTGAGTGTCGATAATGTAACTATTCAAGGTAAGGGAATGGATAAAACGATACTTTCATTTAAAAATCAAAAATCCGGTGCTGAAGGATTAATGGTTACATCTAATAAAGTTATTTTAAAAGATTTTGCCATAGAAGATACGATTGGTGATGCAATTGTTGTAAAAGGAGCTGAAGGAATATCCTTTATAAGAATTCGTACTGAATGGACAGGTGGCCCTAAAGAAACTAATGGTGCATATGGATTATACCCAGTACAAAGCAAAGATGTTTTAATTAAAGAGTGCATTGCAATAGGTGCCTCTGACGCTGGAATATATGTAGGCCAATCGGAAAGAATAAAAGTAATAGATAGCGTTGCAAAATTTAATGTAGCCGGAATAGAAATTGAAAATAGTTATTATGCCGAAGTAATTGGAAATATAGCAGAGCATAACACAGGAGGTATTTTAGTCTTTGATTTACCTGACCTTCCACAACAAGGAGGTCATAGTGTTTTAATTTCTAAAAATAAAGTCATGAATAATGATACTAAAAATTTTGCTCCAGAAGGAAATATAGTTGGCAAAACACCCAACGGAACTGGGATAATGATTATGGCTAATGAAAATATTGAAGTTAAGGAAAATGATATCAGGAATAATGCAACAGCAGGTATCCTTATAGTAAGTTATCAAGAGGAAACTGAAGATAAAAACTACAATCCAATTCCTAATAAAATATATATTCACAAAAATACCCTTGTTAATAATGGCTATGATGTTGATAAAAAAAGAGCTGGACCAATTTCAGATGTAATTCCAGGAAAAGCTCCCGAGATTATCTGGGATGGTGTAACACCTATAAGTGAATGGCTACGAATTAAACCGTCAAAAAGAGTAATACTAGGTAAAAATTTTTCAGATAAGGGTGAAGCAGATTTTGTAAATCTTAAATTAATGACTAAATATTTAATTCCAAGATTCCACAAGATTGATAAGAATCTTCATAATTATTTAGGGGAAATTGAATCATTGGAACCAGTATCTTTTTTGAAGGAAATTAATTGATAAAAATACTTAATTTTTTATTTTTGCTAGTATGTTTTTTGACAGCAATTTCTCTTGAGGCTTCTCCAAAAAAATTGTTATCAGATTATAATTTTTTTAAAAAAATAGAAACACAAATACCAAATGAAAATGTTATTCCCTACCATCTAGCTAGTCCATTATTTTCTGACTATACATATAAATTTCGTTTCGTATCTATGCCCAATGGAGAATTTGCTCAATACAACTATAATGAGGTTTTTAACTTTCCAGTAGGGACAAAAATTATAAAAACATTCGCATATCCAGTTGATGATCGAGATTTATCTCTAGGATTTCAACTTCTGGAGACAAGACTATTAATCAAAGATAAAAATGGTTGGTACCCGCTTTCATATATTTGGAAAGAAGATCAAGATGATGCAGAACTTAAATATATTGGTAAAACTATTAATACAAAATGGATAGATAAGAACGGAGTACAACAAGTAAATAGATATAGAGTTCCTAATATTAATCAATGCGGAAGTTGCCATAATTTGAATAAAGTAATAATGCCAATAGGTCCAAAAGGAAGAAATTTAGATGTTGATTTTTTCTATCAACATGGAATGGAAAATCAAATAGATTACTGGGAAAAAATAAATATATTAGAAAATATTCCATCTAACAGAAAAAATCCAACTGCTATTTGGAATCTAGAATCAGAAACAATAGAAAATAGAGCAAGAGCATATTTAGATATTAATTGTGCACATTGTCATAGAGAGGGAGGCTCTGCTGGAAATTCTGGTTTTTATTTATCACATGAAGAAACAAATAATACTAGCCTAGGTATAATGAAAAAACCTGTAGCTGCTGGTAGAGGAAGCGGAGGATTAAAATATGTAATTAAGCCTGGGATCTCCAAGGAATCAATACTATTGTATAGAATGGCATCCACTGATCCAGGTGTTATGATGCCAGAATTAAGTAGAAATATGGAACATAAAGAGGCTATTCCATTAATTAAAGAATGGATAGACTCAATCAACTAGGAGTTAAAAAATGACTGAAAATCATATAGAGACCGGAGGCTGTTTATGCGGGAAAATTAAATATGAATTCAATAGAAAAGACGTTATCTCCGCAGGTCATTGTCATTGCAAGGATTGCCAAAAAATAACTGGGTCTGGAAAAGCAACAATAATTTTTATTCCAACCAAAATCTTAAAAATTAATAATGATTATAAAGTTTATTCGGTAATTGGCCATGATGGGACAAATGTGCATAGGGGGTTTTGTCCTAATTGTGGTTCTCCAGTCATAAGTTATGTCACCGAACAACCGGATTTAAGATTTATTAAGGCTGGAAGCCTAGATGACTCATCATGGATAAAAATTGAGTCAAGTTTTTGGAGTGTTTCGGCAAATAAATGGGATCCAGTTAATGAAAACCTTCCTTGCTTTGAACAAAATCCTTAGCTTATAAAATTACCATAAAAAATACCCTCATCTAAAATAATAAAAATATATTATAAGATGAGGGTAGATTTATTAATTTAGAAATCTTTACCAGTTAAAATCAAAAGAAATACCATATTCTCTTGGTGGTAAGAAGTTTACAATTGCTAAAACTCCTGGAGCTTCAAAAACACTTGAAATGTATCTTTCATCAGCTAGGTTTTTAACCCAGAAATTTACTGACCAATCAGTACTGTCAGGAGTCCACATTAGATTTGCATCAATTAAATCTGTTTCCTGGATTGTTGATCTAGGTGTGTTTAACAAACTAGTGTTAAATTTCTCATCATTGTATTTATAAATGGCAGAAAGTGTTGCTTCACCTGATTGAGTCCTCCATGAATAATCAAAGCCTATATTTGCTGTAATTTCTGGAGCATTCTGTAGTCTATAGCCAGCCAAATTAATTACAGATCCGTCAGGATTAGTATATGGGAAATCATCGTACTCAGCATCTAAATATGTAAAAGCTCCATTAACTCTTAAATTTGATGTTGGTGCAGCAAAAAATTCAACTTCGATACCCTGTGTAGTTGCGTCAGCAGCATTAAGTATAGAATTACCATTAACATCAACTCCAAGAGAATTTTTAGTAAAGTAAATTAGCGCCAACTGAAGATCTTGATAATCATTTTTAAAGATATTTACATTTAATCTTAATTTATTATCTAATAGATCTGATTTCATACCAATTTCTATAGTTTCAACTATTTCAGGATCATAAGGCCCGATATCTTCAGGAATAGTTATTCTTCCAACGAAGCCTCCGGACTTAAATCCACGAGAAATATGACCATAGGCCAATGTATTATCAGAAAGTTGATAATCTAATCCAACTTTTGCAGACCAATCAGTCCAATCGTCTTTAGCCTGAGTACCAAAATCAATTCCAAAATCACTTAGTCTATCATCACCATAATAACGAGCAATGCCATCAAGACTTATAAAGTGAGTGACATCTACTTTCATTTCGGTTTCTTCTCTAGAATATCTACCCCCAATCTGAAGTCTCAGGTCATCAGATAGATCAATAAAACTATGGGCAAAGATTGCCTGAGAAGATCTATCCTGATCTTGAGCTGTTACTTGGCTAAATCCAGGCGAAGCAAATTGTACTCTAAAGTTTTGAGAGTGATAATATGAGTCCTCGCTTAGGTATAATCCATAAACTAAATCTATGTTATCCGATAATTGAGTATTAACTCTTAGTTCTTGTGTAATTTGCTCACCATCTGTTCTTCTATCAGTGGATGCTAGAAATAACACTGTGCCATCTTGATCCGTATATTCATGCAAATCGAATTGTTTAAAACTAGTAATTGAAGTTACTTTTCCAAATGAGGTTTCGTTCCAAACCATTTCTAGTGTTGTTGAATCTATGTTCATATCTGACATATCTTGGTCAGAACTATTCGCTGAATAGTAATCATCTGGTGCTGTGCATGGAGAACCAACAGGCATACAATATGAGCCATATTGAACACCAGCCATAGGTCCTGCTATTGTTCCAGGAGCAACATACTCTGCTTCACCTGGTTGTGCACCCATCCCAATATATGGCGCCCCATTTTTAGATCTTAAAATTTCATTTCTCCAAATAGCCTCAAAGCCATTTCCAGAATCATATTTTAAAGTTGCTCTAATCGAATTTATATCAATACTACCCATATCTGAGCCATCGTATACATTTGTAATGAAACCGTCACGTCCATGATGGAAACCAGAAAGCCTTAGAGAAATCTTTTCGTTAATAGGTAAATCAGCTGCGGCTTTAACATCAAAACGATTCCAATCACCAGCAGTAATCTGAACCTTACCATTATATTCACTTGAAGGAGCTTTAGTTACTATATTAACAACACCACCTGTTGTATTGGCACCAAATAATGTTCCTTGAGGCCCTCTTAAAACTTCAACTCTTTCAACATCGAATAAATCAACCAAAGAGGTCATATTAAAATATTGAGGAACTCCATCAATAGTAACCATGACGGCACTTCCTGCATATGGATCAGGCTCAATAGCCCCCATTCCTCTTACATTAAAAACTGCACCATGAGGTGTATTTGCAAATTGGCCAATTTGAGCACCAGGAACAAGTCCTTGTAAACTCTCAAGGTTTACAACGGCTCTATTATCTAAAACATCACCTGATAAAGCTGTTATTGCTATTGGAACAGTTTGAATAGTATCTTCTCTTTTTTGAGCGGTAACAACTATTTCTTCAAGGCCATAATTTTCAGATGACTCTTGAGAGAAAACCGAAGTAAAAGGTGTTACTAAAAAGAGAATTAAAGTTAAAATAAGTAAATTTTTCATATAAATACCCCCCTGTATTTTTATTATTCTTTTAAAGTAGTATATAATAGTAACATTACGCAACAACATTAAAGAAAAATTAATAATGAAAAACATTAAAAATAATGAACTTCAGATATCAGACATAAATTTTATGGACCCTAAAACTCAGAGCTGTCCTTATGAATCATACAAAATACTAAGGGATAAATGTCCAGTGTATCAATTACCAGAGTTAGGTTTCTACATGATAACTAAATATAAAGATGGTAGAAAAATTCTTCTTGAGCCAAACATTTTTTCAAATAACCCTACTCAGCATGAAAATAATTTAGATGAGGGCGCAAAGGCTCATGCTGAAATTATGGCAAAACATGGAGTAGGCTCATTTGTAGAAACTCTTCAAAGAACTGATCCACCAATACATACAAAATATAGGAAATTATTAAATAAAGCCTTTACAGCAAGTAGAGTTAAGGAAATGCAGCCATATATATCAAAGGTTGTAAATGAATTAATAGATAATTTTATTGATAAAGGTGAATGTGAGTTTGTGAAAGACTATGCTGTACCAATCCCTTCAACAATTATTGCTGATCAACTTGGTGTACCAAGAAAGATGCTCAAAAAATTAAAATTATGGTCTGATGCAATGATTATTTCATTTGGTGTAGCATCCGTAGATGATATGAAATCTGCAGCTTATCTTGAAGCTGAGTCACAGCATTATTTTGATAAAGTCTTTAATGAAAAAAGAAAAAATCCTTCAAATGATATTATTTCTGATTTAGTTAATCTTAAATTTGAAAATGGTGATAATTTATCAAATGATGAATTACAAGGTTTAGTTGCCCAGCTTTTAGCAGGTGGAAATGAAACGACTACTAGCTCAATCGCACATGGGCTTTGGTTATTATTACAACATCCAGATCAAATGAAAAAATTAATTGAAAATCCTGATCTTATTCCAAATTTTGTGGAAGAGGTTATTAGGTTTGAAACACCTGTTCAGGGCCTTTTTAGGACTGTTAAAGAAGATACAGAAATTAATGAAACAAAAATATCAAAAGGAAGTGTTTTGTTGGTAAGATATGCATCTTTTAATAGAGACGAAGAAATTTTTAAAAATCCAGAAAAATTTGATATAGAAAGAAAAGATGTAGGCAAACATCTAGCATTTGGGTCAGGCGCCCATCATTGTGTAGGAGCTATGCTTGCTAGAGCAGAAATGAAAACTGCTTTTAAACTTTTGTTGGAAAGAATAAAAGATATAAAGCTTAGCAAGCCATTATCAGATATTCCTCACAGCCCAAGCTTATACATTCATCAGCTAAAGGAATTGCCAATCAAGTTCTCAAAGAGATAGAACTATTTACTTTCTAGTATTTGATAGGAAATATCATTTTTATCCTGAGTACCCCTATATATCAAACCGCTAAAAATTTGATTTGGATCATCCCCGCAATATTTAATTGTTCTACTCCAGTCATATAAATATTGACGAAAAGATATTCTCCAGTCACCATCTCTTGACTCATATCTGTCTATATATCGCCCTGAGCAAGTATAATTAAACCCATCAGAAGCCCATAAAGCCAAAACATAAATTTCTCCAGTTGCTTTATTGTTTTCAATATCAATATTATAACTTTCATTAATTATAGTGTGAGATGTATCTTTTAGAGTTAAATTTCCAGCCACAATATCTTCACAAAATTTTTCATAGTGCCCATCATATGTTCCATATTTTACTTCGGCATCATTGTGAAAAGCTTGTTTGAAAATATCTAAATCGCAACGATCACAGCCTCTTGAATAATAAGTAACAGCTTTTCTAATTGCTTGCTCTGCTAAAAGAGTTTCAATATTTGTTATTTTAACCATTTTTTTTCCTAAAATTTAATTAAATTAATAATAAAAATAATATAAAATTTTTTATATATATAATCCAATAATTAAAGGGGTAGGGAAGAATGAACAATAATAATAAAATTCAAGAGTTAATCGATAAGCAGGAAATTTATGAGGTTCTTACAAGGTACTGTCAAGGTGTAGACCGATGCGATGTGGAATTGATTAAGTCGGTTTATCATGAAGATGCACAAGATGATCATGGTATGTTCAAAGGAAGGGGCATAGATTTTGCTCAATGGATTGTTGATTGGGAAAAGGAAAATATTGAAATGGGTCAACATGTTATAGGTAATTTTAGCTGTGATCTTCAGGGTGACATTGCATATTGTGAGACATATTGTATTTCCTTTAGCGTTGATAAATCAGGAAAAAATGCAACCGTTTATAATAGGTATATAGATCGCTTTGAAAAAAGAAATGACTGTTGGAAAATAGCAGATAGATTGGTTGTTTTGGATCTTACTAGAACTGATGATCCATCAGAACCATTCGGTGATGTTCCTGGGTGGGATTTTACTTGGGGAGTTCGTAGTAAAAAAGATCCAATGTATAAAAGATAACAGTCTTTTATATAGATTTAACCTTGAACCTCTTTTGGAAGTTCGCCATCGGGGTAAGGTATTGAAGTCGCTTCAAAAAAATGAGCATCCGTTTTAGGTGGGTCGCCTAAAGCAATTTCACTGAGAAAAATTTCTATATGTTTAGTCTTTAAATGATCCTTCAAAGACTGCAAATCTTCCCATAATTCTGTGATCCTGATGATTGAATTGTTATGAAGTTCAACACTAAATCCATAATCTATACAGCCCTTTTCTTTTCTAGTCTCAATTTCTAATTTTTCTACAGCTTTTTTTATAATTTTGAAATTTTCTTCATTGGTGATCATTTTTGCATTTACTACAATCATTTAATTCCCCTATCAAATTTTAGAAATATTATTAAATGTACTATGATTGCTTAACCTTCTTATCATTTAAATAATCATGGAGTGTTTCATGAAAAAATCGAACTCTTGACTCTTGTGCTGCTAGATAAGGTTCTTGATAACCTCTTGATCTAACACCCCTTCTTAAACCATCTGTAAGTTGCCAATCTTGATAAACAACATGATCCCATAGATCTTCGACACCTTTACCACCGTCATAATCACGGACATCTAATTCAACTTCTTGAAGTTTTACCGGATTCACCTTTGTGCGGCTAATAAATTCTTGCTCATGGCTATCATCTCTTCCAGTCTTACCTATACCTTTTGCTACACCACCAATTGGATAACCCATATCCCAAAGATCAAAAAAACATTTCTCAGGATCTGTTGGATGAGGAAACCAATTTAGTAGAATACAGCCATCAGCTTGAACACCCATTGCAATATTAGGAAAAACAAATTGAAACGGGCTTTCTGTTAATTCTTCATCAGATAAATTCTCATAATGAAAATAGCCCTTCTCTTTATAATTTTTTCTTTTAGCTTCTTTTAGGTCTAACCATCCTTGATCTGATAGATTTTCATAATCTGAATATTTAGATGTATCAACACCCCAATCTTCTAAAATCATTTTAAAAGGGTGATCCTCACCTTCAGGCACTCTATCTCTTAAGGATGGTCGACCCATCTGAATGATTCTAGCATGTCCCCCAGGAAACATTTCATATCTGGAAGTAAAATGATCTTGATCTATAACAGAGGGAACTTGAGGGTGTACAAATCTAGTATGATATGATTCATTAAAATTATCACAAAAGAATTTCCAATTTACATCGAGCTCAACCCTTACCCATTGCGCTCTGATTTGATCTTTAAAATTATGATTCTTATAAATTTCAGGTAAAGGGTTTAAATATTCCATAAGATCGGGTGCATCTTCATTCATTGTATAAAAAATAAAACCATCCCAGGTATCAACTCTTACTTCAACTAATTTTCTTTTTCCAACAGGACTTCCTTCAGGATAGTCATCCTCATCTGGGCAGCTAATCACATTACCATCTAATCCAAACTCCCAGTCATGATATGGACATCTAAATGAATTCTGAAAACTATCGCATTCAACAAGTCTTTGTCCTCTGTGCGCACAGCTATTATAAAAGCCTTTTAAAGATCCATCATTTTGTCTAACAATTATTACAGACTCAGTAACAAGGTCATGAACAATATAATCACCAGGTTCTTTTAGTTGGACTTCTCTGCCAGCAATAAGCCAGACTTTTGTCCACATGTGTTCCCATTCTTTAGCCATAAATTCTTTACTAAAGTATCTGTCATTAGTAATAGGATCGCCTCTAAGATTACTAGGCTCTTTACCATCAATTGCTAATTTATGCGTATCAACTTTACCCACTTAACACCCCCATTAAAAATTAAAATATTATAAGGAGATATATCTAATTGCAAATTATTTACTGTCTGTAATTAGTTTCACCGTGCGATGAAATGTCTAAGCCCTCTTCTTCATGAAAATCTTCTACCCTTAGACCTGTTAAAGCTTTTACAATTACTATAATAATTAGTGATGCAATAATGGACCATACGAAAACAGATGCAACACCAATTAACTGCACATTAAATTGAGATGATGCACTCATACCATCTGCATAACCTGCGCCCCCAATGTTAGAATCTGTTAAGAATGATACCAATAAAATACCTAATACACCTCCAGCGCCATGAACTGCAAAAACATCTAATGAGTCATCAACCTTAAGTGTATTCTTTACAAAGGAAACAAGGACATAACAAATAATACCAGCGGAACCACCAATTATTAAAGCGCCAATTGGACCAACGAATCCAGAAGCAGGTGTAATTGATGCTAGACCGGCTATTGTTCCTGTTACTAACCCTACTAAAGTAGGTTTTCCGAATTTCAACCAATCTATAAACATCCAAACTAAAGAAGCAGTTGCGGCAGAAACATGTGTAACTAACATTGCCATCCCAGCATCTTCATTAGCCGCTAGAGCGCTACCAGCATTAAAGCCAAACCAACCGACCCACAGCATTGATGCTCCAATCATGACTAATGCGGGATTATGAGGGGGATCAACTTGATCTGGAAAACCTTTTCTTGGACCAAGAGCTGCAGCTAATACAAGGGCAGAAATTCCTGCAGTTAAATGAACAACTAATCCACCTGCATAATCCAAAATACCCATCTCAGCAAGCCAGCCACCGCCCCAAATCCAATGTGTAACTGGGGCATAAACAACAACCAGCCATAAACCACTGAACAATAATACAGCACTAAATTTTATTCTTTCAACATATGCTCCAACCATTAAAGCAGGAGTTATAATTGCAAATGTCATTTGAAACATAAAAAATACAGACTCAGGAATATCTCCAGAAAGTGAACTTCTTTCAATTCCTGAAAAGAAGGAATTTTGCAATCCGCCAACCCATTGATTACCCTCAGAAAAAGCCAAGCTATAACCAACAGCAAGCCAAATCAAAGAAGCTAAACAAGCAATAGCTATACACTGCATCAAGACAGATAAAATATTTTTAGATTTAACTAAACCGCCATAAAATAAAGCTAATCCTGGCAAAGTCATAAAAAGTACTAAAGCCGTAGAAATTAAAATCCAAGCAGTATTTCCTGTGTCTAACATTATTATTCCTCCCTTAATATAAAATTTAATACGAAATATTAATATTACAACTATACATAATTAAGAATAAATTAATATCTATTTTTTATACTTTTTTGACAGAAAACCTATACTTTGAGGCTTAAATAACACAAGTTACACACTATAATTATCTATCCTTTTTTGATGAATAAACACCTAAAATAGTAACTTCTTCAGAATAATGAGATAATTCATCGAGTGCTAACTTTATTGACTCCTCTTGAAAATGTCCTTCAATATCAACATAAAACTGAGTAGCTAAAAAACTTCCATCAACTTGATAACTTTCCAATTTAAGCATATTCACACCATTAGTAGCAAAGCCACCTAAGGCTTTATATAATGCTGATGGAACATTCTTAACCTTGAAAACTAATGTTGTAATCATAGGACCATCCAATTCTGTTAATTTATTATCCTCACGGCTTAAAATTAGAAATCTTGTAGTATTAAACCCTTTATCTTCCATATTTTCTTTAAGGATTTTCAAATTATAAATCTCTGCAGCAAGCGGTGATGCTATTGCTCCAATGGATATATCATTTATTTCAGAAATTTCCCTTGCAGATCCAGCTGTATCTGCTGAAGATTTTGGATCTAGCCCCAGTTCCTTGATTGAATTACGACACTGGCTTAATGCCATCTCATGACTCCTTACTGTGGCAAGAGTTTTTAATGAGGAACCCTCTACTCCCATTAAGGCATGATGAATTTCAAGAAAAAATTCACCTATTATCTTTAGACCTGATGTTGGCATCAATCTATGAATATCTGCAACGCGACCTGCTATGGAGTTTTCAATAGGAATCATAGCGTAATCATTTTTTTTATTAATAACATTACTAAAAACCTGATCAAAAGTACCACAAGCAACAGGCGTTAGATCTTTATTATAAAGATCACATGCTATATGTGAGTTAGCCCCAGGCTCTCCTTGATATGCAATTGTTTTTTTCATATTAATTACTCAAGCTCTTTTCTTACATTATGTAAATCATCTTCTGTATCAACACCAATAGGTATATCATCTACGAAATCAATAACTATTTTCATACCATTATCAAGTGCTCTAAGTTGTTCTAATTTATAATCCTTTTCTCTTGTAGATTGATCTGTACTTATAAATTTTTTTAAGGATGATCTTTTATAACCGTAAATACCCAGATGATGATAGAGTTTATCATAATGATAAGACCCTGGCATCCTTACAAAATCATCAGCATATGCTGGCTTTAATGAATTGTTAACATAGGCTTTTACAACATTTGGATTTTCGAATTCCTTATTATTCGAGATTGGGCTGCAAAGAGTTGATATATCAGCATCTAAATTTTTTTCTAACAAAGAGCAGGTTAGATTTATAAAAGAAGGATCAATATTGGGAAGATCACCTTGTAAATTAATTATTTTCTCATATTTATTATCTTGATCGTACTTTTCTAATGCCTCAAAAATCCTATCAGAGCCGGACTCATGAGAAAATTTTGTCATAACAGCAATTCCATTATGAGAGTTTACTATGTCAAATATCTCTCTGTTGGGAGTAGCAACAATAACATCGCCACACTTTGATTGGTTTGCCCTATTCATAACGTGAATAATCATTGGTAAACCAGCGATTTCGGCAAGAGGTTTATTCGGTAACCTGGATGACTCCAAACGAGATGGAATTATTATTAAATTATTCATTTCTTATAGTAATCTCATATTTATTAATAAGGCTATATAAAATAAATCAAAAAAAAGAATTTTTTCTAGCAAAATTTTTAAAAGATGCTATACAGATGCCGCTGGAAATAAACTATGAATCTTAATCAAATAATTAAAATAATTTTTGCTGGTATTTTTACTTTTTTTGTAATTGGATCACTTTCATCAATAAGTAATTCCATTTTTTTAGAAAAAATTATTGATGACTTATCAATTACTTCTTCTGCCAAATTTAATGAACTAAGAAAAGAATTTTTTGAAACTCAAGCCTCTTTAAATGAAAATAAAAAAAATCTCACACACACAGTCGTTGGAAGAAAAGAATTAATCGAAGAGATAAGTAAGCAAGAGACTAAATTAAATGAACTGTCTTACTTTACTTCACCAGAGTCTGCTTCTGAGTATCTTCAAAAACTAAATACTAATCTAAAATCAGTAGAAGAAACTCTAACCCACTCAGTAATGGGAAGAGAAGATTTAAAGAGAAAAATTGATCTTGCTAAAGCAGAAATTTCATCATTTAAAAAAATCATGCCTTCTTCTGGTAATCAAGATTTAGCTGTGGATTTAAATACAGATAAAGATAGCTCTATTGAAGTTGTGGAAATAAAAGTTATTGAAAAGCCAAAACTTTCTTTTGAAGAAGAGCTGGCATTAGCATCTGTTGATGCTGGATTAAAGTTATCCAAAAAATGCACAGCTTGTCATAGCTTAAAAAGTGGTGGAGCTAATGGTGTCGGCCCAACACTTTGGAATATAGTAAATGCACCAAAAGCAAATATTGATGGTTATTCATACTCAAAGGCTTTATCATCAATGGGAGGAAATTGGACTATACAAGATTTAAACTTGTGGCTTAAAAGTCCAAAGAAATATGCACCTGGTAATAAAATGTCTTTTGCAGGATTAAGAAAAACAAAAGATAGGGCAAATATGATTGCTTTCTTGAACTCAATATCTGATGAACCAATACCTAATAATGGCTTGAATTAAGATTTTTCTTAATTTTTTATGACAATATTGAGATCTCCTTTTCCTGGCTAATTTAATTATTGACTATTAATGTAATTCTGTGCTGTTTTATATGCAATTGTATACAAAAAAAGGAAGGTAAGAAAATTGTCAAATCAATCTGAAATTAAGCCTTTGGCGAATAAGCTATTTAGCGGTGATTGGGGTAAAGAGCCTGAACCAAAGTTAGGGAATAAACCTATACTTGGTGATCGTTATACCTCAAAAGAATTTATGGCCCTTGAATGGGAAAAATTATGGACAAAAGTTTGGCAGGTTGCTGGTCTCGAACAACAAATAAAAGAACCCGGAGATTTTTTTACATTCGAATTTGGCCCTGAATCTATTCTTTGTGCACGTGGTGAAGATCAAAAAATTAGATGTTTTTACAATGTTTGCCAACATCGAGGTAATCAATTAGTTCAAATTGATGAAGGCAATCTTGATAGTTTTACTTGCGCATATCATGCTTGGAAATTTGGCTTAGATGGAAAATTAAATTGGGTACCAGATGAAGAAGATTTCTCACAGGGTTCGCCATGTGGAAAAAGAAATCTGATTGAAATTAAAACTGAGGTCTGGAAAGGTTTTATATTTTTTAATCTAGACAATAACAGTAAACCTTTAAGAGATTACTTAAACCCAATTATGGAACATATGGAAGATTATCCAATCTCAGATATGATAAGGACTCACTGGGTGACAGTTGAAGGAGATTGGAATTGGAAATGTGTTCAAGATAATTTTAATGAATCTTATCATACACCTTATGTTCATCCTGGATTGAAATATGTTGCCGAAGAGAAATATCAAGCATGTCAATTTGATATGTACGAAAGTATGCACTCAAGAATGCTTATGCCAGGTTTTATGCCTAGCGTTAGTGTATATGAAGAAGAAGATAAGGTACTAGAAATGATTGGTCCTCATATTGAATATTGGGATATGAAGCCTGATGATTATAAGGGACGTCTTCTTGATATAAGAGAAGATCTGCAGAAACAAAAAAGAAAATTAGATAAAGAAAAAGGTTATGATTTCAGCAAATTTAAAGATACTCAATTAACTGATCACTACCATTATACTATTTTTCCCAATATGTCTTTCAGCGTTAAACCTGATGGAATGCAGTGGTTACGAGGAAGCCCTCATCCTACTGATCCAACAAAATGTGTTTTTGATTATTGGTATTTAACACTTTTCCCAAAGGGCGTTGAAAAATATCATTCACCATCCCTTGGAATGGAAACAAATATTAATACTAAAGTTCCTCATATCAAAGGTCATCACGAAGAAGTCGATGTTGGACCTGGAATTAGTGAAGATGTTGCTATATGGAAAAGCCAACAAAAAGGTTTAAGTTCACGTGGTTACATTGGGGACTATATGCCTGAACAAGAGAACAGAATTCGTTATTTCCATGAAAATATTGACAGATACCTTTTTGGAAATAGCGGAGGAGATGCCTAAAATTAATACTTTATGGGGGAGTTATGAGTAATTTAGAAGTAGCAGCTGATAAAATTGCTATAATGGATGTAGTATATAAATATTGCAGAGCAATTGATAGGTTAGATAGAGAACTCCTTGAATCAGTTTTTCATGATGACTCCATTCATCACCATGGTGAATATAAAGGTCCATCAGCTCAATTCTGTGATTTTGCATTTGATATACTATCTAAAATGGAACATACACAGCATCTTGTTGGAAATATTCTAGTGGAGGTTGATGGAAATATTGCATGGTCAGAGTCCTACTGGCAAGCATTTCATAGGCTTGCTAAAGGAAAAGATTTTTCTGACTCAGGTGGATTTGTTGCGGATCATGACCCTAGTATTGATGAAGATGTTTTTATATCAGGGAGATATATTGATAAATTTGAGAAACGCGAAGGTGAATGGAAAATTGTAAAAAGACAAGGTGTTCATGATTGGGTTAGATTTGAACCTGCAACTGATAAAGGTTGGCGTGAAGGACCTGGCCCAGCACCAGGCAGGGGTGATAGGAAAGATCCTGCATACGAAAGAGATTAATTGAGTCTCTAGGAGCATTCAAAATGATAATTATATCAGCAACACTTAATTTTGAAACAAAAGAGCAAAGAGATAAGGCGATAGAAATTACTGCCGATATTCAATTAGCTACACGCCAAGAAGAGGAGGGTTGCATTAGCTATTGTTTTGCTGCAGATCCTTGTGTTGATAATAGAATTCAAGTTTATGAGCTATGGAAAGATGAAGAATCTCTTGTTGCACATTTTAAACATCATACTTATGCAGCAATGGTTGAAGCTCTGAATTCAATTGGCATAAGAGATACCGAAAACCAAATGTACTTAATTGATAAACATAAACCTGTTTATGATGAGGATGGAAATCCAAGAGAAGTATTATTTGCTAATGATTAAAAATCAATGACAATAAAAATCATAGATACTCATGCCCACGTTGTTCTAGGCAAAGCATTCGGAAAAGCTGGCAAGTATGGGCCTGAGACTGGTATGGATGAAAATGGATTGCCATTTTTTAGGATAGGTGAATATAAAATGAAACCTATGCAATATGAAAATACTATCTTTATGGAAAATAGTTTACGCATCGAAGCAATGGATAAACTAGGTATAGATTTGCAATTATTATCACCTAATCCTCTGACAATGTTTCATAAAATTGAAGGTGAAATCGCCAATGAATTTTGTAAAATTCATAACGACGCAATGGTCGACTCAATTAATGAATATCCTAATAGACTCTTGGGATCAGCAACTGTTCCATTACAAGATATAGATCTATCATGTAAAGAACTTGAGAGATCTATTAAAGATTTAGGTCTTAGCTCTGTATCAGCTGGTACTGATTTACCATTTGGACTTGATGACCCAAGGCTAGATGAATTTTATCAAACAGTAGTTGATCTAAATATACCATTATTTCTTCACCCAGCCTCGTCAGGCGGTGCTAAAGGACCAGATGATTGGAGAATGGGTAGATATGATATGAGTATAATGCTTGGTTATGCCTATGAAGAAACCTTAGCAGTAGCAACCTTAATCATTGGAGGTGTACTAGATCGACATCCTAATCTTGATATATGCATTTCACATGGTGGGGGAGCAATGCCTTATTTAATTCAGCGTTTCTCTGAAATGTCAGAATTTCGTGATTGGGCACCGGCGGGTGTTAAAAAAAATGGTTTCGTAAGTGAACTAAAAAAACTATGGTTTGATGCTCATGTTCACGGAGAAAAATCTCAAGCAATGCTATTCGATATCATTGGCGAAGAGAGATTGGTGTATGGAACAAACTTTGGTGGCTGGGATACTCCAAAGAAATTAGAGGACTTTGCACCCAATCTTACTGAAAATGCAAAAAAACTTTTAAGACTCTAAAGGGTATAAAAATGGATAAACAGAAAATTTTTTCAAACCTAAATTTATTTAAGGGTGATAGCGATACAATATGTGAAGATGCTTCAATTTGGATTGATGGAAATATTATTAAATACGCTGGACCATCTTCAGAATTTACAAATACATCGCATAATATTGAAAGAGTCGATTTAGGTGGAAAGACTGTTATACCTGGTATGACCGAATCCCATGCGCATATATCGTATACAAATAATGGTCCTCTTGAATTGGATAAAACCCCCATTGAAGAAGCGATGATTAAAACAGTTGATAATGCTCGCATTATGTTAGGGTCAGGGTTTACATCTGCAATAAGTTTTGGTTCGGTTCACCGAATAGATGTTTTCTTAAGAGATGCAATCAATAGTGGTCAAATTGCAGGTCCTCGACTTCTTGCTGGAGGTAGAGATATTTGTGCTATTGGAGGCAATGCCGATACTTATCCAGATCACGCAAAACCCCAAACTGAGGGATTGGCCATGATAACTGATGGTCCTTGGGAAATAAGGAAAGCTGTTAGAACTCTATGGAAAAATGGAGTTGATGTAGTAAAAGTTATGATTGATGGAGAGTTAATATCATTACAAGGAAGACCTGGTGATCTTGGCTATAAAGATGAGGAAGTGGAAGCTTTAGTAGATGAGGCTCATCGAAAAAAAATGAAAGTTGCCTGTCATGCTAGATCAGCTGAGGCTGTAAAACAAGCAGTAAGAAGTGGTATCGATTTTATTGGTCATGCTAACTATATAGACAATGAAGCTCTGGATCTTTTAATTGAAAATAAAGATAGAGTTTACGTCGGTCCTGCAATTGCTTGGGAAATGGCTTTTCTAGAAAATGCAGAAAAAATGGGTTTTAAAAATGACAGTCGTGAAGTTATAGGATACCAGAGAGAAGTCGAGGAAACCATATCATCATATAAAAAAATGAAGGAAGCTGGAATAAAAATTTTAGTCGGTGGGGATTATGGTTTAGATATTGCGCCCCATGGAACCTATGCAAAAGATCTTGAACATTATGTTAATCTATTTGGTTTTTCTAATGCTGAAGCTTTACACTCTGCAACAAGTCTCGGGGGAGAAGCAATGGATAATAATGGTTCATTAGGAACACTAAAGGAAGGTAAGCTTGCTGACTTAGTTATAATCGATGGGAATCCCCTTGAAGATATTACCGTGCTTCAAGATCATAAAAAAATTAAGGCTGTGATGAAAGATGGGCTTATTTACCAAGGGCTCACAAATAAAACAAATCCTTACTTAAATGAAAATTTATAAATTTTATCTCTTATCAAATTTAATATCTAAACTAGACATTGGCATAAAAAACATACTGAAATTATGTACAGGCTCAGAAATTGGTTTTTCAAGACTGATATTTTTTAGTCTTTTAACTAAAAACTTAAAAGAACTAATCATCTCCTGACGCCCTAATAATGCACCGGGACAATGATGAACTCCCGAACCAAAAGCTAAGTGAGCCCCAACACCCTTTCGATCTAATTCAAATTTATGAGGACATGTGAATTTCTCCTCATCTCTATTTGCAGGTCCATAACCCATCATTACAATTGAACCCTTTGGTATTAGTGTTCCAGATATTTCAACATCTTTGGTTGCCTGCCTTAATAAAAATTGAACAGGGCTTTCCCATCTTAGAACCTCCTCAATAAAAGGTTTAATTAAATTTTCATCTTCATTTAATTTTTCTAAAACTTCTGGGAATCTTATTAAGGTCCACATTCCATGATTAATTGCACTTTGAGTAGTTTCAAATCCACCAGTGATAAGTTGATGCATTAAATTTTGTAACTCATGCATACTTAGAGCTTCCTCGTCCTCTCCGTGCGCATGAACTAAGGCAGACATAAGATCCTCTTTTGGATTCTTTCGCCTATCTTCAAATACGTCTGCTAAAAAAAGTTGAGCCTCAAGTTCCGTTTCAGAGTCTTTTCTAACATCTTCCTCAGTCGCAATTGCTGAACGTGTTGCACCAAGCATTGAGTCAGCCCACTTCTTAAAAGTTGCAACATCTTTTCTATCCAAACCTAATTGTTCAGCAATTATTATTCCGGGCATAGGCATAGCGAATTCATTATTAAAGTCACATTTACCATTATCAATAAACCTATCTATTAATTGATTTACTACTTCATCTATGTAAGGCGTCATTTCTACAACTCTTTTTTTAGTAAACACCCTATCAACTAATTTTCTATAACGAGCATGTACGGGAGGATCAGTCCTTTGAAGGGTTTGAACATGTTCCCAGCCTCCTCCATCAACAAGGATTGATTGATGAAGATCAGCGAATGGTCCTCGTTGTGCCAACTTCACATCTGAGCTAAACGTTTCATAATCCTTAAGAGCTTGCCGAATATCGTCATATTTTGTCATCATAAACATTCCTATTTCAGGAATTTGATAAACTGGCTTTTCTTTATGTAGTAATTTATAAAATTCAAATGGATTGCTATTAATAACTGGATCTAAAAAACTATAATTTTCAATATTTTTATCAGTCATTTCAAAACCTTTCTTTAAACTTTACTCCAGTCATGCTGTTTAATCCAATCTTCAAAATAAGTTGGAGTAATATTAAGTAATTTATAAGCGGGTTCCATATCAATAGCTAATGGTGAGGGGTTTTGCTCATTATACCAAGTATAAAAAGCGGCCATACCACCGTATATCGATACATCTTCATATTCTTCAGATCCGGTAACTAACTTACTCATTGCACCTGCAAAATTTTTCGGATCTAAACTTTTAAATTTAATTTCTCTATTAAGGGCTCTGGAAAACCTCTCAGCAACTTCATCACCTAACAAAATTTCAGGACCACCAACATAAATTTTATCAGCTTTTATTGTACTGTTTGACAATGATGCTACCATAAATTTTGCAACATCATTTAAACAAACCCAAGATATTTTTAAATCGGATGAACATGGATATGCAAATGTATCATTATTTGTGATAGATGGCTTTGACCAAAAACGAGTCAAATTATCCATAAATACCATTGATCGAATAACGACATAATCCATACCACTATCTTCCATTGCCTTCTCTATGGCACGTCTTCCATCATGAGCCTCTAGGCCATTATCTTTTGGTGCAACATAACAGCTTGTATTAAAAACAATTTTCTTAACACCTTCATCAGCAGCGGCTTTAGTAATATTCTCCCCCCACTCCTGTGCAATTTTTTTATCAAAAACAAAAGGTAAATTCATAGCTATACCGTCAATATCCTTTGAGACAGCTCTTAAGGATTCAATATCAAAAAGATCTGCCTTAACAGGCTCGACATCACTTGAAGCATAAGCATTAAAGTCATCTGGATTTCTACTTGCCGCCCTTACTTTATAGCCATGCTTTAACAGTTCATCGATTAACGGTAATCCCTGATCTCCAGTAGCCCCGTATACAAGTATTTTATTCATTAATTTCCCTCAGAATTTAAAAAGTTATTTCCTGCAGCATGCTTACCTGCTAAGAATCCATATGTGAGAGCAGGTCCCAAAGTGCCACCTGCCCCAGCATAAACAGAACCAGTGCTTCCAGCCATAGCATTACCAACTGTATATAAACCCTCAATAATTTCGCCAGATGCGGATATAACTCTTCCAGAAGCATCTGTGCTCGCACCACCATTTGTTCCTAATGCACCAATATTAATTTCAACAGCATAATATGGAGGTTTATTTAATTTACCAAGAGTCGAAAAAACTCCTTCTTGGGATCTATCGCCATAAAAAGAGTCATACTCACTTTGACCCCTTGAGAAGTCTCTATCGTTACCTGAGTCAACATATTTGTTAAAATCACCAACGGTATTAATAAAGTTATTAGCATTTAAATCTAGTTTCTCAGCTAATTCTTCAAGTGTTTCAGAACTTATCATCCACTCAGGTGCGTCAGTTCCAGGCATAATGGTTGCAAATGGATATTTATCTTTAAAATTTGAGTCAAAAATTATCCACGCCGGTAGATTAGGATATCCATATTGATTTGGATCAAAAAAATGAAAAGCACCAGCTAATGCAGAATAATTAGTTGCTTCATTACAAAATCTTTTACCGTCTTTATTTACCATAATTGAATGAGGAAGAGTTCTTTCAATTAAAATTGGTGAAGACATTTGTTCACCCTCGGGCCACTCATCATTAGGAATTGACAATACTGGAGACCACCAAGCGCTTGTCATATTACCCAAGGCTGCTCCAGCTTCTTGAGCGAGCACTAACCCATCACCATTATTTCCGGGAGGTGATGCAGGTGCATTTAAAGGACCTCTCAAAAAAGTGCTAACCAAATCTTTGTTCCACTCAAAACCACCAGTAGCTATAATAACACCACGACGCGCATTAATTATTTGAATCTTATTATCAACCTCAATTTCTATTCCAGTTATTCTATTACCATCTTTAATCAATCTTTTAGTTTTAGTATTTAATTGTGGTTCGATGTCCCTATCAAGACAGCCCTTTAAAAGCGCTCCAACTAAAGCTTGGCCAAAACCTCTAGAGTCTTTTTCCAATCGCTTTGCCATAACATCATCAGGAACTATACCTGTGCCACCGCCCAGAGGTGTCTCACCAAGAGTCATTGGAAGTGGAGAGCCATTATTACGAATTTTGGTAGCCCAATCACCTAAAATTGAGTAATCAAATAAATTATTATCAAGAGCTCTTCCTCCGCCCTCAATTGCACCTGGACGGTCAAGATAATAGTCTGGGTATCCTTCAAGTATTGAAAACTTTGCATCTGTTTTATTTTCAAGAAAATCAAGCGCTTCTGCACAATTGTCGATGAAAGCTTCTAATAAATTTAAATTAATATCACCATGTGAAAGGGACATAAAATAATCAATTGCTTTATTTCTATCATCTTCAATACCTTTGGCTTTCATATGACTATTCATTGGTGCCCATATTATACCACCTGAAACACCAGCTGTTCCTCCAACAAGGGACTGTTTCTCGAATAGACCGACAGATGATCCATTTTCATACGCAGTTATTGCGGACATCATTCCGCTAGCGCCTGAACCTAAAATTACAACATCGTACTCTTTATTCATAAAAATCTCCTATAACGACATTAAATAAAATATTGTACTTTATCTAGATAAAAAGATTGAAACAAAAATAAAAAATTAGATATTTATTTTGAAATTTTTAGCAAATTACTTAATCTAAAATTATAAATATATATATTTTGAGGTGTGGTATGGATTTAGGTATTAGGGGAAAAAAAGCAATTATTAATGGTGGAAGCGCTGGAATGGGTAAAGGCAGCGCAATTGCTCTTGCAAGAGAAGGTGTTGACTTAGTTATTTCATCTCGTGGAAAAGATAGACTTGAAAATACATGTGAAGAAATAAGAAAAGAGACCGGTGTAAAGGTTATTGGAGTAGCAACCGATCATAGTACTGATGAAGGAAGAGAGAAAATAATAAATGCTTGCCCTGATCCAGATATTTTGGTGGGAACATGCACACCACCAATGACTACTCCTGACTATGAGAAAATCTCTCCTGATGACTGGAGGAAAACTTTAGAAGTATCACTTTTAAGTCCAGTTTCATTTATGAAAGAATTAATTCCCGGAATGGTAAAAAGAAAATGGGGAAGGATAGTCAATATTGGAACTGGGGCGGCAAAAACACCTGCTGAGGTAAGAATTTTATCTGGAGGGCCTAGAGCTGCATTAGTAAATTACTCGGTTGCAGTTTCTAAAAAAGTTGCAAGACACAATGTAGCTATCAATAATATTCTACCTGGAATGCATCATACAGCCGCAACAGGCGAAACCTATCAAAAGCTTGCAGAAAAAAATGGTACGTCTTACGACGAAGAGGTCTTTGAATTTGCAAAAAAATGGCGAATACCGGCCAGAAAATTTGGCACGTCTCAAGATTTTGGTGATTTTGTAGCAATGTTTTGCAGTGAACAAGCAACTTATGTCATTGGTCAAAGCTTAGTAATCGATGGTGGCATCGATAATACAACTTTTTAAAGGAAACAATAATGTCAGAAAAACCTATACTTCTAGATATTCATGATAAGATAGCAACAATTACTCTAAATAGACCTGATCGAAAAAATGCTATTAACACAGATATGGTTAATGGCTGGGTAGAAATTTTAGATGAGTGCAGAGATAGTGATAGTATCTCGGCAATCATATTGACAGGGTCCGGTGAAGCTTTTTGTGCAGGGGGTGATAAGGCAAATCTTGGTGCAAATAATAAAATAGATCCATTAGAAACAAAAAATCATTTCTGGGATCACTTCCAAAGAATTGCTAAAAAAACAGCGCAAATAGAAAAACCAATAGTTGCTGCTGTAAATGGAATGGCAACAGGTGCTGGAATGGATATGAGTCTTCATTGTGATATCAGATTTGCTTCAAAAAATGCTATCTTTAGAGCTTCCTATGCAGCGTTTGGCCTAGTCCCTGGAAACGGAGGTACGTATTTCTTGCCACGTATTGTTGGTACATCAAAAGCATTAGAACTGTTTTGGTCAACTGATGTAATCGATGCTGAGGAAGCCCTGAGGATTGGCTTAATAAATAAAATATTCTCTAAGGAAGAATTAATCGAAAAAACAAGAGAATGGATAAATAATGTTTTAAATCAAGCTCCAATTCCTGTTAGAGTAATTAAAAGATTAATATACCAGAATGTAAATATGGACCTTAATACAAGCTTAGATTTAATTTCTTCTCATATGGCTTTCGCAAGAACAAGCGAGGACCATGCAGAGGCCATTGCAGCATCCGAGGAAAAGAGAAAACCCAAATTTAAAGGCAAATAATTTAAGGATTAGAGATGAGTGCGATAGATAAAAAATTTCAAAGTAAAAACTTCAAGAACTGGAGTAACTCTGATTTAAAAAATATTCCTGTTGATGGAAAAAGATATAATTCTTATGAGTTTATGGAAAAAGAATGGGAATATATGTGGCCAAAAGTATGGTTACTGCTTGGTCGAGAAGAAGAAATTCCAAATGCAGGTGATTATCAAATGGAAGACTTTGGAAAAGAAAGTTTTTTGATGGTAAGACAAGATGATGGTTCAATTAAATCATTTTACAATGTGTGCCAACATAGGGGTGCTCGTTTAACTTTTAACGATCTGGGGACTACTGAAACATTCAATTGTCCATATCATGGTTGGAAGTGGAGAAAAGATGGTAAATTAATTGAAGCGCAGGACTCAGAAGACTTTCCCCAAGGGGATCCATGTCAAAATTTGAGACTCGAAGAGGTGAAAACAGAAACTTTTGCAGGCTTCATATGGGTCAATATGGATAGGAATGCCTGTTCTCTCAAGGAATGGCTTGGACCAATATGGGATGACTGGCAATCATATGAAATTCATAAGTGGAAACGTTATGTTGCTCAAACAGTAAATATGCCTTGTAACTGGAAGATAATTTTAGACAACTTTAATGAATCCTATCATTTAAATACTGTTCATGCTCCAGAAAAAGCTGTAACCAAAAAAAGAATGCCGAGCGGTGTTGATACTAGCTACAAAAATACACAATTTGACTTATCTGATGAAGGTCATAATAGAATGATAATGCAAGCTGGTTATGGACCCGCTGGCTCTTTTGAAGAAGGCGGTATTATTGAAGATCCATTAGCGACAGTAATGAGGGACTGGGAGATTGATCCGAATGAATTTACTGGTAAAGGATTTGATACAAGAGAAGCAATACAAAAAGCAAAAAGAAAATTGGGCCCAAAAAGAGGCTACACTCATTATAAAAATCTTCACGACGAACAGCTCACAGATGCATTTCATTACACTCTTTTTCCAAATTTTGCAGTTTCACTTTGGGCTGATGGATTTCACTTTTTAAGAGCAAGACCACATGCAACCGATCCAGAAAAATGTGTCTTTGACAACTGGTGGTATGCCAGTAATCCTGAAAATGAAACATCACCAATCAGAAGTACCGTTGGTATTCATGAAAGAGGTAATTTTGCAATAGAGCCTGATGTTTTTGATCATGGTGAAAAAAGTCTAGGTCAAACAATTGATCAAGATGCTGTTGTTTTTGTATTTCAGCAATATGGTTTACGCTCAAGAGGTTTTAATGGCGCATATTTTGCAGGTCAAGAAAAACGTGTTCATCGTTTTCATGAAATGATTGAATCTTATTTTAAGGAATAGTCTATGGAAAAAAAATTAGAAAAAGTTATGTCAAAATCTGAAATTTATGATCTTGTTTGTAAATATATGCGAGGTTTAGATCGCTTAGATAAAGACCTTTTTAGATCTGTATTTCATGATGATGCATACTGTGATTATGGATTCATTAAAACTGACCCAGATTCATTTGCTACATTTTGTATGGATGCATTAAAAGATCATATAGCCAATCATCATATGATAGGAAATTCATTAATTGAGTTTGATGATGAAAATGAAGATACAGCTTATGGCGAAATTTATTTTAATGCTTATCACAAAACTATTGAAAATGACGTCAATACTGATGTAATTATTGCTGGAAGATACCTTGATCGTTATGAAAGAAGAAATGGGATTTGGAAAATAGCTTACAGATCAGAAGTGAATGATTGGTCGAGGACTGAACCAACAAATGATCCATATTTTGATGACTCAGATTGTCACAGAGGAAAAAGACAAGATGATGATGTCTATTTCAGGGAAAAAATGTATAAACCACAAACCTAAATTATAAAATAAATATTTATTGTTAGAAAAAATGCAATTTGTTACTAAAGAACGATTAATTGATCCTTATCCTGATTATAAAAATTGGAGAGAAAATAATCCAATTTGGTGGGCTGAGGATGTAAATGCATGGGTGGTATCTAGATACAAAGATGTACATATAGTCCTAAAGAATCCCAAATTATTTTCATCAGCTGCTATGGGTGAAAGAGATCATGAAATCTCCTTACCACTTCTAACTGATGATCCTCCTAGACATACTAAGCTTCGAGCAATTATGAATAAAGCTTTTACAAGCCGTGCAATGAAGTTAATGGAAAATGAAGTTAGGAATATGTCTAATGATTTATTAGATAAATTAGACATATCAAAACCAGTTGATATCGCTCATGAATTTACTATTCCACTTCCTATTTCTGTTATCTCACAGCTAATGGGAATACCATTTGAGAGAAAAGATGATTTTAAAAGATGGTCAGATGCTTTAACAGGAACTGGGAGTGAAACAGAAATAGAAAAAAGAATGCCTGAAATAATAAATATGAGAAATTATTTTTTATCACTTATACCCTTAAGAAAAGAGAGCCCTGGAGATGATCTTATAAGTAAGGTTGTAAATGCAGAGGTAGATGGTGAAACCCTGGATGAAAATACAATTGCAGGATTTAATATGTTGTTACTAATTGCTGGAAATGAAACAACAACAAATTTATTAAGTAATATGTTAAACCACATTTCATATAATCCAAATATATGGGAAGAGTTAAGACAGAATAAAGATCTTGTAGATGCTGCTATTGAAGAAACACTTCGTTTTGATTCTCCAGTACATTGGGTAAGTAGAAGAGCAACTAAAGATACTGAATTATCAGGCCAAATTATAAAGAAGGGTGAAAATGTTTTTGCTATAATGGGATCAGCAAACAGGGATTCTAGCCACTATGAGAATCCTGATGAATTCAGACTTGATCGTAAACAAAATAAAGATCACCATACTTTTGGGCATGGTATTCATTTTTGTATGGGCGCTCCTCTTGCAAGACTAGAGGGGAAATATGCACTCGAAGGATTGCTAAATCGATTTGAGGAAGTTATCCCTTTAAAAAATGCTAAAAATCAGAGAACGAGCTCAAGTATGTTAAGAGGTTATCATCATCTGTGGTTAAATTTAAAATAATTAAATCCATTTATTTGAACTAAATTAATTTTTTAATTATCCATTTTTTATGGCTTGATTTGGTGAATTTCCTTTTTGAATTTCTATTTCCTCTCTAATCTCTTCTTGTTTTTTTTGGGTAATTGGATAATCGCGAACACAAAAAATAGCAATTATTAAAAATAGTGGCAGACCAAAGCAAAATAAGATTCTTAAACCGAGGATTTGTTCTGGGCTATTTATTGCACCAGGACTGGAGTCAAAACCAATTAAATCAAGATATGTAAAAGCAAAGAACGGTGCTATAGCTATAGCCATTTTAGTTACAAATGACCATGCTGCAAAGAACTGAGCAGCTCTATCTTCACCTGTAAGATAAGTATCATAATCAATAACATCTGCTTTCATAGAATGCGGGATAAGGTGAAAAGTTGACCCAGCTAATCCAGCTATGAAAGTAATTGGAAACATCCAATAGTAATCACCATCGCCCAAAAAGAAATAACAAGGTTGCAATATTGTAAAAACTAGTAAACCAATTTTCCATGCATTATGTTTTCCAACTTTTCTAGAAAGCCAGAGCCAAAAAGGAATACCTATAAGATTTGCAACATAATAAAATACAAAATAGAGTATACCTTGTTCTTCTTCACCGGTTACACCTCTAATAAAGAACATAACAGTTAATGTTGAGAGAGTAATACCTAAATAATTAAAAAAATATGCAAAAATAAGTTTTCGAAAAGCACTATTTTGCCACATAGCGATTAAACCTTTTTTTACTGAACCTTGTTTAACTTGATAGTCCATCCTTTCTGGAACATTAAAAACTGAAAGACTAATACAAACTGGAATAACCATTAGTAAACAAGCGCCAATAATAATAACTGTCTCTTCAGCGCCACCAAAAGCAAATAAGAATAATGCAATTGCAGGTAAAAATTTTGAAATTGCATTGCCAAATGTACCTATAAACATTCGCCATCCAACTATTGTTGATCGCTCATTATAGTCAGAGGAAAGTTCCGCAGCCCATGAATAGTATGGAATAAATAGCATACTCCATCCAAACCATAAGACTAAAAACCAAAACAAAAGGTAATGTCCACCTGACCCTAAGTTTAGAGATAAGAAATCTAAACTCAAAGGAACCCACTCCCATGCTTCATTGGGAAAAAATATTTTATATGTTGCTATCATCAGAAGAGGTATAGAAAAAAACATCCATATGCGCCTTCTGCCCCACTTAGTATTGGTCCTATCGCTCAAGAATCCAATTAAGGGATCGGTAACTGCATCAAAAGATCTTGCTAAAAGCATCACTAAAGCTACAGCAGCAAAATCAAGCCCTAAATCAGAAACATAATAATTTGGTATAAAAGCCAGCAAAGGAAGAGAGGCTATAGAAATAGGCATCTCAGACAGACCATAAAAAAATAGAGTTTTCTTTTCTAGAGGTTTATCTGACATTAGTTGCCTACCCTATCCTTGACCATAAAGAATCTTTACTTACCCAATCATCAACCCAATCATGGAAATGTTGTAACCTCTCCTCATCTTTACTAAGTAAGGCACTTTCAAATCCTTTTGAATGCATGCCTGCTTGCATATCATTTAGATAATGAATATCTTGATCAATTGTTATTGTGAATGATTTTCTACCCTCAACAACATCCTCTCTTGTAAATATATCATGTTCAGGTCTCGTTCCTGTTTGTTCATAAAAGGATGACCCAGGTAATAGTTCTAATCCTTTTTTTTCATCACGAACTAGTTGAGAAGATATTTGGAAAGACCATTTTGTAAAAGAGCATTTATTTGGATCAGACTTATGTGGTTTTGGCCCAAATATCCATAGTCTTTCAGGATGAATGGTCATAAAAATATTCGGAAAAATATCATATTGCAAAACATCTGAAACCTGATCATCAGAAAACTCAGAGTAATCAAAACCTAACTCATCACCTATTACTCTTTTTTGTTTTTGAATAGCCTTGCGTATCTCTGGAACTTTCCCATAAAATTTTTTAGGATCGAGTCGTAAACCCCTCAGGTAATCCTGCATAAATTCTGGAGGTTCGTCTGGCATTGGATATCTAGGGTTAATTACAGGACTAGCAACCATTGTACGGGTATGACCAAAGGGCCACAAATCATTTTCAGCATCACAACAATCTACAAAACTTGCATGTTGAGGGTGGATAAAATCAACATGATATTGCTCTAAAAAATTATCCCGAACTGTTTTCCAATTTGTTTCTAAAACATTAACAGTTTGATGTTTAACAAGATTCATTTCCTCAAATTTATATGGCTTGAGTTGATCTATTATTGGGCCCAAGAAAGTTTCCAAAGATGGAGAGTTCTCATCCATATTAATGAAAATTAAACCTGCCCAGACTGACACCCTAACTGATTTAAGTGACTTCTCTTCACAAGGAACACCTCCCTCAAATAACTCCCTATCTGGAACATGCTCAAGCTTTCCGTTTAAAGCATAAGACCATCCGTGATAAGGGCAGGAAATTTTATTTAAAGAACCAGATTCAAGAGTTACAATTTTATTACCTCTGTGTTGGCATACATTATAAAAGGCAGAAATCCTCTCATTTTCATCTCTAGTAATTACAATTGACTCTCTACCAATATCGTAAACAAAAAAATCACCTATCTCTGTAATATCAGCCTCAATTCCTGCAAAAAGCCATGTTTTTGTCCATATACCATCCCATTCCATTGCCATAAAATCTCTAGAAATATATCTATCTTTCGATAAAGATGCAGACTTACTAGGCAAAGATGAAATTTCTTTACTGAAATCTATATAATTAAATTTTTGTGGCATTTAGCCTCCCTATTTAATTTCCCATTATTTAATTTAGTCAGATTATTAACATAGTAAAGATATGAAATATTTTATATTAATTTTCATGTTCATAAATATTCACTAAAAAAATTTATAAACTTGACCAAATAGATATTGGGGTTTTGAATATGATCTTTATCTGGGGGTACGAAATGATAGTTGTTAATGCAAAAGCTAAATCAAACAATAATGACATTATAAAATTAAAAAATATAATAAATGACTTAGAACAAGAGACTCTTAAAGAGAGAGGCTGCATTGATTATGCATTTAGTGTTGATATAAATAATCCAAATGTTCTTAGAATTACAGAGCTATGGGAAGATTTAAAAAGCCTCCAAGATCATTTAAAAACTCCTCATGTAGATATTTTTAGAAATGAGATGGCAAAAAATCCTATAGAAATTGAAGCTCACTTTTATGAGGCTAATGAAATATCTTATCCAGGTTAAAAAATGACTGAAAAAATTAGCTCTTGGAATATTGGTAAAGTAAAAGTAACTAGAATTGTTGAAGTTGAAAGAACAGGTCCTATGTTTGTTGTTCCAGACGCTATTCCAGAGAACATCATAAAAATGCCATGGCTCAGACCATACTTTGCCGATGAAGAGGGTAATACAATAGTAAGCGTACACGCTTTAGTCATAGAAACATCAGAGAGATGTATAATTGTTGATACATGCCTTGGTAATGACAAAGAAAGACATATACCTGCATGGAATAATCTTCAAACAAAATTCCTAGAGGATCTTGAGAGAGCTGGGTATAAAACAACAGATATTGATACTGTTTTATGTACTCACCTTCATACTGACCATGTTGGATGGAACACAGTTTTAATAAATGATAAATGGGAACCAACTTTTAAAAAAGCTGACTATTTATTTGGAAAAGATGAATGGGACTATACAGAAAAACAAATAAAAATTCCTGCATATGCAGAATTTATTAATGATTCAATTATTCCTATTATAAAATCAGGATTAGTAAAATTTGTTGAAGTCGATGAAAAAATTTGTGAAGAAGTTAAACTTGAACCAACCATTGGTCATACGCCTGGTCATGTAAGTATTAAAATTGAATCTGAGGGAAAAAAAGCATCAATAACAGGTGATTTTCTTCATCATCCATGTCAAATGGAAAAACTTGACTGGATATCATCTGCGGATTGGAATCCTGAATTAGCTAAAGAAACCAGAAAGAAAAAATTATTAGAATATGCTAACGAAGAAATTCTTGTTTTTGGTACTCATTTTGCAACACCTTCGGCTGGCTTTGTAAGAAAAAAAGATGATCATTTTATTTTTGAAGTTCAACACCCTTTAGAAAAAAGATAAAACAAACTTCAAAAAACATTTACTAAAATAATTTTTTTGTCTTTAATTAATGAATAGGAGAGATCGAAATGAGTTTAAATGATGATGTAAAACCAGGGGAAGCAAGATGTCCTGGTCATCCTACTACAAAGGAATTAATTAAAGGAGATAAAGGTGGTGCTCCAAAAGCATTACTTGAAGAATCATATGAATTCATTGGTGATGAAGATATCCCTTATGAAAGATATACATCACAAGAATTTGCAAAAAAAGAAGATGATCGAATGTGGTCCAGGGTTTGGCAATGGGCATGTCGTGAAGAACACATCCCTGAACCAGGTGATTATTATGTATATGATGTAGGTGACAGATCTGCTCTTATAGTAAGAACCCAGGATAATGAAGTAAAAGCATATTTTAATTCATGCCTTCATAGAGGTACACAACTTAAACCATCAAATACAAATGGTGTTTGTAAAGAACTTAAATGCCCATTTCATGGTTGGACATGGTCACTAAAAGGTGAATTAGAGTATTTACCTTGTGACTGGGATTTTCCTCATGTAAAAAAAGATAAATTCAGTCTTCCTGAATTAAAATTAGAAATATGGGGTGGTTTTATTTTCATAAACTTTGATCAAGATGCAAAACCTTTAAGTGACTACTTGGGTGTTCTTCCTGACCACTTTAAAAATTGGAAATTAGAAGACAGATATATTGAAACACATGTAATAAAAAAACTTCCAGCAAATTGGAAGGTTTCTGCAGAAGCATTTTTAGAGGCATACCATGTTTTAGAAACACACTCGGAAGGAGTCTATACAGCAGGTGATGCAAATGCAGATTATGATATTTTTGGTGATCATGTATCAAGATTTGTTCATACCATAGGTTATACAAGCCCTCACATTGAAGAAAATAGACCTTCTCAACAGGAAATATATGATATTCTAATGGGTAGAAGGACTGATGAAGGTGCTGGAAAGAAACTACCTGAGGGTGTAACCGCTAGAGAGGCTTATGCTGAACATGTTCAAAACAATATGAAAGAAAAATATAAGCAAGATTTCTCAGGTCTTACAGTTACTGAAACAATTGACTCTATTGAGTATTTTGTTTTTCCAAATGCGTTCTTCTTTCCAGGCCTACAATTATCTATGGTTTATAGATTTAGACCAAATGGAGTAGATGGAGCGCTTTTCGATTTACTTTTCTTGAGACCAAAACCAATTGATGGTCCATGTCCGCCGCCACCAGATGCATTTGAACTTGAGATTGAAGATAGCTATACTAAATGCCCAGGTACTGAATTCCTTGGTGCTGTATATGACCAAGATACAAACAACCTTCTTTCACAAACAAAAGGTTTTAAAACAAGTTTAAAAAAAGGCCAATCTCTTGGTAATTATCAAGAAGCAAGAACAAGGCATTTACATCAAACAATAGATAAATATTTAGAGGAAAAAAATGGCTAGATTAAAAAATAAAGTTGCCGTGGTGCTTGGTGCATCATCAATTGAAGGACTAGGCGGGGTAATAGCTAAAACATATGCTAACGAGGGAGCAAATGTTGTTGTTAGTGGAAGGCGTCAAGAACCTCTTGATCAGTTAGCTAAAGATATTAATGGGACAGCCCAAGTTTGTGATATTACGAAAGATGGTGATGTAGAAAATCTTTTTAAGGTCGCTAAAGATACCTATGGAAAAGTTGATATAGCGATTAATACAACAGGTATATATGAGCCAGGGCCATTAAATGAATTATCTAGAGATCATTTAAGAAAATATTCAGAAGTTAGCTTTATAGGCCCAGTTATTTTTATAAGAGAGGCGGCTGAAATAATGGAGGAAGGAGGATCAATCATCTCGACTACTTCCGTAACAGTTGAGTTATCAGCTGTTGGTTTAGCTGGATATGTTGGTACAAAGGCAGGGACTGATAAAGTGATCCAAGTAGCAGCAAAAGAATATCAACATAAAAGATTAAAAATTAATTCTTTGTCCCCTGGTTTAGTTGATACACCAATGACAGGTGGATTATTTGAAATGGAAGGACCGATAAAAGCAATGACTAAAGAGTCACCTTTAGGAAGGTTAGCTGATGTTAATGACGTTGCTAATGCTGCCCTATGGCTTGCCTCAGATGAGTGCTTCACTACAGGTGATTTTATAAGAGTTGGCGCGGGTATTCATTTAAATCGCTTACCTACAGCTGAAGAAATGTATGGTCTATAATTTATTAAAAATGGAGAAATAAAATGACAGGAAGATTAGAGGGAAAAGTAGCAATTATTACTGGAGCAGCAATGGGTCTGGGTGCAGCCGATGCCGAGCTTTTTGCTTCAGAAGGTGCTCAGGTAGTTTTAACAGATATTGCTGAAGATAAAGGACAAGCCCTTGCTGATAAATTAGGTGGTACTTTTTTTAAACATGATGTTACTGATGAAGATCGATGGATAGAAATTATTAATGAAACAGAGAAAAAATACGGACGCATAGATGTACTTGTAAATAATGCCGGTATTGTTAAACCTGGTGACCCTGAAAATCAAACAACTGAAGAATATAGGCTAACAATGTCTGTGCATATGGATAGTACTTTCTTTGGCTGTAAATATGTTATTCCTGTCATGGCAAAAACAGGTGGTGGATCGATTGTCAATATGTGCTCAATTGCATCAGTGCAAGGTGAGTCATATGTTGCAGCATATTGTGCAGCTAAGGGAGCAATAGAAGCTTATAGTAGAGCAGTTGCAGTACACTGTGGATTAGCAAAAAATGGTGTACGCTGTAACACAATTCATCCTTCCGGAATTGCCACACCAATGGTAGCAAGTGTTCCAGCATTAATGGAGGAGAAATTTGGTCCTTCACCGGTTCAGGAGGCACCAGTTGATACAAATAAAGTTGGAGAGCCAATGGATATTGCAAATGCTGCTCTTTACCTTGCATCAGACGAGTCAAAATTTGTTAATGGAGCACAAATACGTGTTGATAATGCAATGTCTGTTGTATCAGGAAATATGCCTGAGTAATTTTGGAGACACACATGGAAAAAATTATTAATTATTTTGACGATGAAACACGTCTTGAAGGAATCTTCTTTCCTTGCGAAGGAAATGAAAATGCTCCTGTTGTTTTAGTCGTACCTACATACGCCGGAAGAGATCAATTTACTATCGATAAAGCTAAATCAATGAATGCTCTGGGTTATTCAGGATTTGCGGTTGATATGTATGGAGAGGCTAAAATAGGAGAAACTCCGGAAGAGAATATGGAATTAATGAATAATATTCTCTCCGATAGGCCTATGCTTCAAAAAAGAATGCAATTAGCTATAGATGCTGCAAAAAAAGAAGCTGGAGTAGATAATTCAAAAATAGCAAGTATTGGTTTTTGTTTTGGTGGATTATGTGTTTTAGATACTGCTAGGACAGGACTTGATATAGCTGGAGTTGTTTCCTTTCATGGAATCTTTAATAAACCAGGTAATACCGATGGTAATAAAATAAAAGCCAAAGTTTTAGTTCTTCATGGAAATGATGATCCAATGGTACCTCATTCTGATGTTAATGGTCTGGCAAATGAACTAACTGAAGCTGAAGCTGATTGGCAGATACATGCTTATGGATCAACATCTCATGCTTTTACTAACAAGGAAGCAAATTCTCCTGAAATGGGAATGGCTTATAATCCTGATGCAGATAGAAGATCATGGAAATCAATGACAGACTTTTTAAAAGAAGTTATTGGCTAAATTGAGCTGAAGATATATACAATAAAATATGAGTGATAATAAACAGCTTTCCGTTCATGCATTTGTTGTACCAGTAACACCATTTCAGCAGAACTGTTCTATAATATGGTGCACTGAAACAATGAAAGGCGCCGTTATTGATCCTGGTGGTGACATTCAGTCAATCCTCGATGCAATAAAAAAATATAATATCTCAATTGAAAAAATACTTATCACGCATGCTCATTTAGATCATGCAGGAGCTACAGCTGAACTATCAAGAATTCTTAATGTCCATATTGAAGGTCCGCACAAAGATGATATGTTTTTAATAGAAAGTCTTGAGGAGCAAGGAAAAAAATATAATTTTTCACCTGCAGAGTCATTTAAAACATCAAGATTTTTAGAAGGTGGAGATGAAGTAAAAATTGGTAATCAAATATTTGGTGTTAGACACTGTCCAGGTCATACACCTGGTCATGTAATCTTTTTTCACGAAGAAACAAAATTAGCCGCTGTTGGTGATGTTTTATTTCAGGGCTCTATTGGTAGATCAGATCTTCCGAGAGGAAATCATCAACAATTAGTTGATTCTATTGTGAACGAGTTATGGCCACTTGGTGATGAAATGAGATTTATTCCCGGCCACGGACCAATGTCTACTTTTGGTAATGAAAGATTAACAAATCCTTATGTTTCTGATTTTGCTTTGGGAATTGATCGAGAAGTAAATGAAGCTCTAAAAAAACAAGAAGAAACAAGGGAGTAATTTTTGAATCTCTCCGACAGCCGTTTTCATAGGCGAGCTGGCCTTTCAGGATTATATTTTATACAAGGAATGCCTCAGGGCTTAATATATTTTGCCTTATTAGACTGGTTAGCATCAGTTGGTTTTAGTATTAGTGATATTGCAGTAGTAATGTCGCTAGCCTCTCTTCCTTGGACTTTTAAAATTTTAATTGGACCATTTGTAGATACAATAAAGTTATCAAAAATGGGAAAAAGGAAGCCATGGATATTTTTTTCATTACTATCTTCTAGTCTAATTTTTATTATTTCCTCAAATTACATTTCCACTGAACTATCATCCTTAGCTATTGGACTAAATCTATTTGCTGTTATCCTATTTACTTCAATTTTAGATGTTGCAACGGATGGTTTAGCTATCGATACCTTAAACCAAGATGAAAGAGGTATAAGTAATGGATTAATGTGGGCTGGTAGAACTGTTGGTGTAAGCTCAGCTGCAGTTTTTGCTTCATTTACAATTAATGAAATAGGTTTAAAAGAAACATTTTTATTTTTTGGTTTTTTAAACTTTTTCTTTTCTTTACTTTCGCTCATAATGAAAGAAAACAAAGATGATCAACTTTTATCACTCAAGCTTACAGAAAAAATAGAATTCTCTTATTATAAAGATACTTTTTTAAACTTATACAACAAGTCTAAAATACCAATTTTTATTTTACTTATGGGTTTTTGCTTACTCTCAAATATTGCATTTGGGATGCATTATGTAAGTATTTCAAATTTATTTATAACCTCTAATAATTGGGATAATTCTAATTTAACTGAAATACGTTCAATTGGCTTATATGTAGGAGCTGGAGCAGCTATAATTGGTGGTTATTTATCAGATAAGTTTAATCCATATAGAATTATTATAGTTTCCCAAATAATGATTGCTTTGGTCTTTTTGCTAATAGCAATATTTGAAAATAATATTTCAAATTTTTATATTGGTTCTTTATTTATAATTATAATTTCTGCACTTGGATCTTGTCTTATGTCAGCAAGTCTATCGCTATGCATGGGTCTCTCTATGACTGCAGTTGCGGCTTCACAATTTGCTCTTTTAATGAGTATCAGACATTTCTCAAGAATAATTGGTGAATGGAGTGCTGGATTACTAGATTATAACGATATCTCTTTAAGCAATTTATATTTTATTATGTTTTTGGTTTCATTTTTACCAATTATCATTATTTACAGAATGAAAAACTTCACCCACAAAACGTAAATTATTTTTTAGATATTATAAACTTGACACCTTCTCGCTCAACGTTATATTTGCGCTCCTAAAGAGTTTTTTAATTCTTTTTGTACAAATGGATATTTATTATGTATGCAGTAATTCGAAGTGGTGGAAAACAGTATAAAGTCTCAAAAGACGATATTATATCAGTTGAAAAGTTAACTGCTGAAGCAGGGGATAAAATTAGCCTTGACGAAGTATTAATGATTAGCGAAAAAGATAACCTTATTATCGGTGATCCAACTATTAAAGGTGCCACAGTTAATGCAGAGGTCGTTGAACAAACAAGAGCTAAGAAAATAATCGTTTTTAAAAAGAAAAGAAGACATAATTATAGAAGAAAAAACGGACATCAACAAAATTTGACCACTTTAAAAATTGTTGATATTAAAGCTACTGCTACAAAAAAAGCAGCAGCCAAAAAAGTGGGAGCGCCTAAGGAAGAAAAACCGAAAAAAAGCGCATCTGCTAAGAAAACAACTGCAAAAAAGACGGTAAAAACCGCTACAAAAACAAAGTCTGTTAAAAAAGAAAAGGCTAAGGAGTAAGTTATGGCACATAAGAAAGCAGGTGGATCATCTAGAAATGGAAGAGATTCAGCAGGAAGAAGATTAGGTGTTAAAAAATTTGGTGGTGAAAACGTTATTCCTGGTAATATTATAGTTAGACAAAGAGGTACTAAGTGGCAACCTGGACGAAATGTTGGTTTAGGAAAAGATCACACAATTTTTTCTCTTATTGAGGGTACAGTTAGCTTTAAAAAGTTAAGAAATGGAGGCCCGGTAATCTCTGTCGATCCAATTGCTGAGAAAGCTAACTAAATTTAAAACTGCCTAATTTATAGTTCTAAAATTTTTAAAATCTGTTACTTATGAGATAGGTTATGAAATTCCTTGATCAAGCAAAATTATATGTCAGCTCCGGAAAGGGTGGAAACGGTTGTATAAGTTTCCGTAGAGAAAAGTATATTGAATTCGGTGGACCTAATGGTGGTGATGGAGGAAAAGGCGGAAATGTATCTATTGAATGTGTAGACGGTCTAAATACTTTAATTGATTTTCGTTTCAAACAACACTTTTCAGCTAAAAGTGGTGAGGATGGAAAAGGTAATGAGAAAAAAGGGAGTAACGGAGAAGATATAATTCTCAAAGTGCCTAGGGGTACAATTATTCTTGAAGAAGATAATCAAACTATAATCGCAGATTTAAAAGAGGTCGGTCAAAAATTAGTTTTACTTGAGGGTGGTAATGGAGGTTTTGGAAATAGCCATTTTAAAGGACCAAATAATCAAGCTCCAAGGCATGCAAACCCTGGTTTAGAAGGTGAAGAAAAGTGGATATGGCTTAGGCTGAAATTAATTGCAGATGTTGGATTAATAGGGCTTCCTAATGCAGGAAAATCAACCTTCATTTCATCTATCAGCTCAGCAAAACCAAAGGTTGCAGATTATCCATTTACAACATTAAATCCAGTGCTTGGTATCGCTAGTCATAAATCTAATGAAATAACTATAGCCGATATTCCAGGTTTAATTGAAGGAGCTCATGATGGGAAAGGACTTGGAGATAGGTTTTTAGGGCATGTTGAAAGATGCAGTATCCTTATTCATCTAATAGATTGTCTTTCCGATGATCCTTATAAAGACTGGGAAACAATAAGAAGGGAAATTAAATCATATTCAGAGGATTTATCAGATAAAAATGAAATTATAGCTTTATCTAAAACTGATACCATTAGTGCAGATGAGATAAACAAAAAGATCAAATCTTTAGAGAAAATAACTGGTAAAGAAGTTTTTGCATTATCATCAGTAACAAATAAAGGTCTAGAAGAAATACTAAATAAAGTATTAAATGTTATTAAAAAAAATAAACAAGTAGAAGAAGTAGAGAAATGGTCGCCATAAACAATATATCAGATTGTAAAAGAGTAGTTATCAAAATTGGCTCTTCACTTGTAACTGGTAATTCTAATGATATTGACAAGAAATTTTTAGATTCTATTTCAAGTGATATTCAGAATCTTCATAAACAAAATAAAGAGGTTATCTTGGTTTCCTCAGGAGCAGTGGCTTTAGGTAATAGAAATAAAAATAAAAAAAAATTATCACTTTCAGAAAGCCAGGCAGCCTCATCAGTCGGACAAATTAAATTAATTAATGGTTGGGAAAATGCCTTAAAAAATAAAGGGATTAAAATAGCACAAATTTTAATTACTGCTGAAGATACAGAAAACAGAAGAAGATATTTAAACGCTAGGGCGACTTTCGAGGAATTACTTAAAGAAAAATATATCCCAATAATTAATGAAAACGATACTGTTGCAACCTCTGAAATCAGGTATGGCGATAATGACAGGCTAGCTGCAAGAGTTGCAGGAATGCTTTCAGCTGATTGTTTAGTGTTATTATCTAATATAGACGGTCTTTATACCAAAGATCCAAAAAGTCAGAATGGAAAACTTATTACTGAAATAAAGGAAATTGATGAAGATATAATTTCAATGGCTGGAAAAGAGAGCCATCAGGGTAGTGGTGGAATGATTACAAAAATTGAAGCTGCCAAAATTTGTATGTCGGCTGGCTGTAATATGGTAATTTCTTCTGGTAATAATGATAATCCAATTTTATCTATCGAAAGAGGACAAAATTGCAGTTGGTTCTACCCAAACCAAATTTCTAAAAATTCTTTAAAAATCTGGTTATCTGGGCAGCTTAAACCAAGTGGTAAAATTTATACAGATGAAGGTGCCAGTAGTGCCCTATTAGCTGGAAAAAGTCTTCTTGCTGCTGGAGTAATTAAAATTGAAGGTACTTTTGATAAAGGTGATACCCTTGTTATTTATAATAATAACAATAAAGAAATTGCTAGAGGACTATCTAATTATAATTCAAAAGAATTAGAGAAAATTATTGGAAAAAAATCTGAAGAAATTGAAAAAATCTTGGGTTATGCTGTTAAAGCTGAGATAATACATAGAAACAATCTATCTTATTCAGGAGAAAAAGAGGTTTAGATGTCTAAAGAATTAGAAAAAGAATTAATTTTAATGGGAAAAAATGCAAGAAAAGCGTCTCAAATCCTAACACTAGCAAATTCTAATCTTAAAAATAGCGCCTTAGAAGCTATGGCGGTTGATATTGAAAAAAATAAAGAGAATATTCTTGAAGCTAATATTAAAGATGTTGAAAAGGCGAAAGCAAATAATATATCAAAATCATTTTTAGATAGATTAATCTTAAATGATGAAAGAATTGAATCCATATCTGATGGTCTAAGAGAAATTATAAAGATTGAAGATCCTGTTGGTCAAACTATGTCTAAATGGGATAGACCTAATGGTTTAAATATTGAGAGAATAAGAACTCCTCTTGGTGTTATTGGTGTGATTTACGAAAGCAGACCAAATGTAACAGCTGATGCAGGAGCTTTATGTTTAAAAGCAGGTAATGCAGTTATACTAAGGGGTGGATCAGAAAGTTATTACTCTTCAAACGCTATCTATAATTCTTTAAAAAATGGTCTAATCAAAGCTGGTCTTCCTGAGCACTCAATTCAAATTATACCTACCACAGATAGAAATGCCGTTGGATATCTTTTATCAGGATTAAACGACTCTATTGATGTGGTGGTACCTAGAGGCGGAAAAAGCTTAGTTGAAAGAGTTCAAAATGAAGCAAAAGTACCTGTATTTGGCCATCTCGAAGGTATTTGTCATGTATATATTGATAAAGATGCTGATGTTAAAAAAGCTATTGAAGTAACAGTAAATGCAAAAATGAGAAGAACAGGTATTTGCGGTGCCGCCGAGACGTTATTAATAGATAAAGAAAACGCTGATATTTTCTTACCTAAATTAGCTGAGGCTCTAGAGGATTTGGATTGTGAATTAAGAGGATGTAATAATTCGCTGAAAATAATTAATGATATGATTCCTGCTGAAGAGAATGATTGGAGCACTGAATATTTAGATGCAATAATTAGCGTAAAAATTGTTGATGGAATAAGAGGCGCAATTGATCACATAAATAGCTATTCAACTAGTCATACTGACTCCATTATTACCGAGAATATTAAAACTGCGGATATTTTCCTAAAAGAAATTGATAGCGCTATTGTTATGCATAATGCCTCCACTCAATTTGCAGATGGCGGAGAATTTGGTATGGGTGCGGAAATAGGAATAGCAACTGGAAGATTTCATGCAAGAGGTCCTGTTGGAGTCGAACAATTAACCAGTTTTAAATATATTGTTAGAGGATCAGGACAAGTAAGACCCTAATGGAAGAAATCCTTACAAAAGAAATATCACTTGGGGAAAGTTCTAGGATTGGCTTATTTGGCGGCTCCTTTAATCCTGCCCATGAATGGCACTTTCAGGTAGCAAAACATGCTTGTGAAATTTTAAAATTAGATAAAATCATTTGGCTAGTATCCCCTCATAATCCACTCAAGGATAAAAAAACTTTGTTTTCGCTGGAGGATAGATTAGAAAGTGCAAAAAAAATTGGAAGATCTCCAAATTTCATAATTACAGATGTTGAAAAAAAATTAGAAACACAATACTCAATAGACACTATTTCAATTTTTCAAGAAACCTTCTTATCAAAAAAATTTGTTTGGATTATGGGATCAGATAATGCAGCTCAGATACAACAATGGAAAGATTGGAAATTAATTTTGGAAAAAATAGCTATTGCAATTTATCCTAGAGCTACTCATCCATTAGATGAAGTAGAAAAAATATTAGAAAAATACTCTAATAAAATTGATGAGGGAAATGCTGAAGATCTAATTAAGCTTGAAACTCCATGTTTTACCTTTATTAATGGGCCAATGAATGATATTTCCTCATCAGAGATTAGGAGAAGAAATAGTTGAGTAAGAAATTAATCAATCAGATAATATCTAATTTAGATGATAATAAGGCTCTTAATATTAATTCGCTCTCATTAAAGGGTAAATCCGATATTGCTGATTATCTAATAATTGCCACTGGTACATCTAGTAGGCATGTTTCATCCTTGGCTGAAAAAACAGTTGATGATCTAAAAAAGAATAATATTAAGAATATAAATACTGAAGGTTTAGATAAAGGTGACTGGGTCTTAATTGACGGCGGAGATATAATAATCCACTTATTTAGAGAAGAAGTTAGAGAATTTTATGATATTGAAAAACTATGGTCATCGTCCATAAAACTTAATTCTTCTAAAATATAAAATGGAATTAAAAATTATTTCATTAGGGCAACTTAAAAACAATCCCATTTTAGAAATACAGAAAGATTATCAAAAAAGAATTTTAAATTTAAGTAAGTCCGTAGGGTTTAAGAAACTTTTAATAAAGGAACTACCAATTTCAAAAAAGGTGTCGGCTAAAGAGCGGCAAATAGAAGAAACAGAGATAATTTCTAAATATATTGAAAAAAATAATTATAATATTTTTCTTGATAGCGATGGAGATAATATAGATTCATTGGATATATCAAAGATTATTTCAAAAAATTCCTTTGATGGAAAAAATTTAATCTTTTTCATCGGTGGACCAGATGGTTTTAACAGGGATATATTAAAAGCCGCTAATAAAATAATCTCATTTGGAAAAGTAACTTGGCCACACAAACTTGTTAGAATTATGCTCCTCGAGCAATTATATAGGGGTATAACAATATTAAAAAATCATCCTTATCACAGAAATTAGAAAAAAATTTGCCTTTATTTTATAGTTATATGAGATAAGAATACGTCCAGAGAAAATCTGATGAAAAAAATTTTAAACCCAATATTATTCTTAATTTTTCTTAAACTAACCTTATGGTCGGATTTATTTGCATCAGAAAAAATTAAAGTAGAAAATGATGAACTTCTCCAATCCGTTATTAAGCTTGTTCAAGAAGAATATATTGATGAAACTAAGGAAGATGAAATTATTGAATCTGCAATTAACGGAATGCTTCAATCTCTTGATCCACACTCTGTATATTTAAATCAAAAAGATTTTAAAGAATTAACAAGCGATACTAAAGGTGAGTTTGGAGGGCTCGGAATTGAAGTTACGATGGAAAAAGGACTAATAAAAGTAATTTCACCAATTGATAAAACTCCTGCTCAGAGGGCTGGTATTGTCGAAGGTGATTTAATAACCCACATAAATAAAGATCCTATTTTGGGGAAAAGCCTATCAGAAGCTGTTTCTTTAATGAGGGGAAAACCAAATACAGAAATTGAAATTACTATTGCCAGACAGGGTCTTGAAGAAGGTTTTGATTTAAAGCTTACTAGAGAAATAGTTAAGGTTCCAGGTGTACTAGTAAATGTTAAAGGTGAGAAAAATGATATTGGATATATCAGAGTTTCTTCATTCAATGAAAAAACCTCTGATGAACTTTATAAAGAAATAATTAAATTTGAGTTTAATCCTAATAATCAGATCAAAAGTTATATTTTAGACCTCAGACGTAATCCAGGTGGCTTATTAAATCAAGCAATACAAGTTACAAATTTTTTTCTTGATGAGGGTAATATTGTTTCAACAAAAAGACCTCGTTTTGATAAGACTATCAATGAATATAAAGCAAAAAAAGGTGATCTAATTTTCGGAAAGCCACTTCTTGTGATAGTAAATGGAGGTTCTGCTTCTGCTTCAGAAATAGTTGCGGGCGCTTTACAAGATAACAAAAGAGCAATTATTTTAGGAACAAAGACATTTGGCAAAGGATCAGTTCAAACTTTATTCCCATTAAAAAAAAATAATCTTTTTTCACCAAATGATCTTTATGGAGCAGTAAAATTAACAACAGCTGAATATTTCACCCCTTCAGGAAAATCTATACAAGCAAAGGGAATAGAGCCTGATATTATTATTACCCAAAATTTTGAAGGTGAGAAAAATGACTCATTAACCGTAGGTGAAACAAAATTAAATAAATATATTAAAAATGAGAATGAAAATATTGAATCGGGTTCTTCAGCGTATATACCTAATGAAGAAATAAAAGATATTCAACTTAATGAAGCAATTAAAATTTTATCTAATTTAAATAAAAAAATTTAAATGAATAATACTGAAAAAATTAAAAATAAATTAAAAATGCGAAAAGCTGTTGGCATTATTCTTATGAAAGATGATGGTTTAGTTTGGACAGGTAAAAGAAGAGATGGTCCAGGAGTTCGAAGCGGTGAAAAAAAACTCTGGCAAATGCCTCAAGGAGGAATAGATCAAGGAGAAAAGCCTATAGATGCTGCCTATAGAGAATTAGAAGAGGAGACTGGTACTAAATCTGCCAAGATTCTTTTTGAGCATGAATCATGGTTTGAGTATGAATTACCAAATGAATTAATAGGAAAAGTTATAAGTGGCTTTAAAGGACAAAGACAGAAATGGTTCTTAATGAAGTTTACAGGAAATGATAGTGAATTTAATTTAAATAAACATACTCCAGAATTTGATGATTGGATGTGGAGAGATTTAAGTACAATGCCTAACCTTGTTGTCGACTTTAAAAAAAAATTATACGAAGAATTGGTAAAGGAATTTACTGAAGAAATAAGTAAAAATAAAACTATATAAAATTTTCTATAAGAGATTTGCGTTCATCAAGTAAAACTTTTTCATCTTCTTCTGCAGAGGCTAACTTTTCATTGATAATATCAAGTTCACTTTTTAAAACTTTGCTGTCTGTGTCAGATAAGTTAAGACTAGTTTCAGCAAGAATGGTCATTTTATCCTGAGTTATATCTGCAAAACCACCCTCAACAAGATATTTTTTTACATTTCCTTGCTCGAAAGTAACTTCAACTATCCCCTGCCTAAGAGTTGTCATAAAGGGTGCGTGATCTGGAAGTATACCTGCATCACCATCTATACCTGGTATAAGAACCATATCAACTTCTGAAGAAACAATAGAGGCTTCTGGCGAAACAAAATCAAAGTTAATTTTATTATTCATATTACTATTCTTCTGCTGCTAGTTTCTCTGCTTTAGCTATAGCATCCTCGATAGTGCCAACCATATAAAACGCGGCTTCAGGTAAATGATCATATTCACCTGCGCACAATCCTTTGAAGCCTTTAATAGTATCCTCTATATTTACTAAGATTCCAGGAGAACCTGTAAAAATCTCAGCAACATGGAAAGGTTGAGAAAAGAATCTTTCAATTTTTCTAGCACGGGAAACACTCAGTTTATCTTCTTCACTTAACTCATCCATACCCAAGATGGCAATAATATCTTGGAGAGCCTTATATCTTTGAAGAATTTCTTGTACATTTCTAGCTACATTATAATGTTCTTCACCAATAATTCCCGGTTCCAAAATTCTACTTGTAGAATCTAGAGGGTCAACAGCAGGGTAAATACCTTTTTCAGAAATCGCTCTTGATAAAACTGTTGTTGCATCAAGGTGAGCAAATGAGGCTGCCGGCGCAGGATCAGTAAGATCATCAGCAGGAACATAAATAGCTTGAACGGAGGTAATAGAACCCTTGTTTGTTGATGTAATTCTCTCCTGCATTCCACCCATATCAGTTGCTAGGGTTGGTTGATATCCAACAGCAGAAGGTATACGACCTAATAAAGCGGAAACCTCTGAACCAGCTTGTGTAAATCTGAAAATATTATCGACAAAGAATAATACATCTTGACCCTCTTCCCTAAAATGTTCAGCAACAGTTAGCCCTGATAGCGCAACACGTGCTCTAGCTCCAGGAGGTTCGTTCATTTGACCATAAACTAGTGAGCATTTTGATCCATCCCCACCACCTTCTTTATTAACGCCTGATTCAATCATTTCCCAGTAAAGATCGTTTCCTTCTCTGGTTCTTTCGCCTACTCCAGCAAAAACTGAATATCCACCATGAGCTTTAGCAATATTATTAATTAGCTCCATAATTAGGACAGTTTTTCCAACACCAGCACCACCAAAAAGGCCAATTTTACCTCCTTTTGAATAAGGGCATAAAAGATCAACTACCTTAATTCCTGTAACAAGCATCTCACTTTCAGTTGACTGCTCGATAAAATCTGGAGCTGGTTGATGAATAGCTCTAACTGACTCTGTCTTAATATCACCTTTTTCATCTACTGGTTCACCTATCACATTCATAATTCTACCTAGAGTTTCATCACCAACGGGAACTGAAATAGGTTGGCCAGTTGATTTTACATCATGCCCTCTCTCTAAACCTTCTGTAGTATCCATGGCAATTGTTCTTACGGCATCCTCTCCAAGATGCTGAGCTACCTCTAATACAAGACGTCTACCATCTGTTTCAATTTCTAGAGCCTCGAGAATTGCTGGTAAGCTATCCTCGAACTTAACGTCAACAACAGCACCCATTACTTGAATAACTTTTCCTTGATTAATTTCACTCATAATATTCCTCATATTCCTCGTTTTTAATTTTTAAAGAGCTTCCGCTCCTGAAATAATTTCAATTAGTTCAGATGTGATTGTTGCTTGTCGAGATCTGTTATATGTAATTGTCAATTTATCAATCATCTCATCTGCATTTCGTGTAGCATTATCCATAGCAGTCATTCGAGCACCCTGTTCACTCGCAAAATTCTCTAAGAGCGCACTAAAAACCTGAATAGATAAATTCTTTGGTAACAAGTCACTTAAAATTTCAACCTCACCAGGTTCATATTCATAACATGCCTCCTGTGAGGGGCTATCTTCATTATCATCTACTTGAAGATTACATGGAATAATCACTTGTTCAGTAGGAATTTGAGTTAGTACAGACTCAAATTTTGAAAAATAAAGATGACAAATATCAAATTTATCTTCTTCAAAAAGTGTAATAATTTTTTGAGCTATTTGATCACCCTGTACAAAACTTAGATTACGAACTTCTGAAAAATCGAAAAAATCTATTATTTTGTCACCAAATTCACTAGATAGAGAAGCTTTTCCTTTTTTGCCAACACAAATAAACTCTACTTCTTTTCCTGCATTTATTAATTCTCTAGCTTTTTGACTCGCTAACCTAGTAATAGATGAATTAAAACCACCACATAAACCACGCTCAGATGTTGCAATGACAAATAAATATCTTTGTGATTTACCATTTCCTACCAAAAGTTTTGGTGCATTATCATCACCTTCCATTTCCCTTGATAAGTTACCAACAACTTGAAATAATTTATCAGAATACGGCCTTGTAGACTCAACAGCATCTTGAGCTTTTCTTAGCTTAGATGCTGCAACCATTTGCATCGCTCTTGTGATCTTTTGTGTTGAAGCAACACTGGATATTCTATTTCTAAGTTCTTTTAAATTAGCCATAATTAATTAACTATTTTTTTTAAAATTATCCAAAAAACTATCTAATGCTTTTTTAAGAAGTTCTTCATTTTCATCACTTAATGTATTGCTAGATTTAATATCATCAAGAATATTTGCGTAGTCTTTCTTAATAGAATCCATTAATTGATTTTCAAAATCAGAAATTTCATTTACTTCAATTGTATCCATATAGCCGTTTACACCAGCATATAGAAGAACAACTTGTTCTTCAGTAGCTAATGGCGAAAATTGACCTTGCTTTAATAACTCAGTAAGACGTTCACCTCTCGCAAGAAGTTTTTGAGTTGAAGCGTCTAAATCTGATCCAAACTGAGAGAAGGCTGCCATTTCTCTATATTGAGCAAGTTCACCTTTAATGGATCCAGCAACTTTTTTCATTGCTTTTGTCTGCGCAGCAGAACCAACTCGAGAAACTGAAAGTCCAACATTAACAGCTGGTCTTATTCCTTGAAAGAATAGATCAGTTTCTAAAAAGATTTGGCCATCTGTAATTGAAATTACGTTAGTTGGTATGTAAGCAGAAACATCATTTGCCTGAGTTTCAATAATGGGAAGAGCTGTTAATGAACCTCCACCGTTATCATCATTAAGCTTTGCAGCACGTTCTAGTAAACGCGAATGAAGATAAAAAACATCACCTGGATATGCTTCACGTCCTGGTGGTCTTCTTAGCAAAAGAGACATTTGCCTATAGGCAACAGCTTGTTTAGATAAATCATCATATACAACCAATGCATGCATAGAGTTATCACGGAAGAATTCTCCCATTGCACAGCCAGTGAAAGGTGCTAAAAATTGAAGCGGCGCTGGTTCAGAAGCTGTAGCGGCAACAACAATTGAATATTCTAAGGCTCCGTTTTCCTCTAAAGTCTTTACTATTTGTGCAACAGAGGATCTTTTTTGACCAATAGCAACATATATACAATATAGTTTTTCATTCTCATCGCCGGATGCATTTACTTCTTTTTGATTTAGTATTGTATCAACTGCTACGGCAGTTTTACCTGTTTGTCTATCTCCAATAATTAGCTCTCTTTGGCCTCTTCCGATTGGTATCAGAGAGTCAATTGCCTTTAGACCTGTCTGCATTGGCTCATTAACAGACTGTCTAGGAATAATACCTGGAGCTTTAACATCAACTCGTCGCATTTCTGAAGATTCTATTGGTCCTTTTCCATCAATTGGATTTCCAAGTGAGTCAACAACTCTTCCAAGAAGACCTTTTCCTACAGGCACCTCAACAATAGAACCTGTCCTTTTAACAGTATCACCCTCCTTAATTGATGAGTCATCACCAAAGATAACGACACCAACATTATCCTCTTCTAGGTTTAATGCCATGCCCTTAATATTGCCTGGAAATTCGACCATTTCACCAGCTTCAACATTATCAAGGCCATAAATTCTTGCTATACCATCTCCAACAGATAAAACCTGACCGATTTCAGAAACTTCGGCTTCCTTGCCAAATTCTTTTACTTTCTTTTTTAAAATTGCTGATATCTCAGCTGGTTGTATATCCATTATTAAACCTCATTCATAACATTTTTAATTGATTTTAAACGGGTTAAAAGCGAAGTATCTATCATTTTCGATCCCATTTGTACCACTAAACCGCCCAAAATTTCTTCATCAATAATTACCTCAACATCAATATCTAATGAAAAATGATCAGATAACATCGATTTTATATTTTCCTTTTGCTCATCGCTCATAGGCTGAGCAGAAGTTACTTTTGCAGTTGCTTGTTTATTTAGATTTAGCAAAAAAGAATGAAAAGCTTTTATTATCTCTGGTAATAAAGACAATCTTCTATTTTCACATAACACACCAATAAAATTTTTAATTATTCCATCAATTTTCATTGATTCCAAAATGTCATTCATTAAAGAAAGCTGCTCGTCAGCAGAGAAAATTGGGCTTCTAATAACAGACTTAAAATCATTATTGTTGTCTATAAAGGAAGAAAGCGACATTAGCTGGGTATCAATTTCTTTGATAAAGTTATTATTTTTTTCTTCTTGAGCGATCTCAAAAAGAGATAATGCATACCTACCCGGCAACCCTACTGCAGAATCTGATATTGATTGATTCATAAAATATAACCTATTTTTTATAAGCTATTGAATAATAACGATAATTTATAAATAATGTTTCCAAAAGATATTTTTAAAATCTTTATTAAATGGTGGTAACACAAGCTTTTCATCCATGCAATATCAGAAAGCGATTCTCTTATAAAAAATAATAAGGATCTATATCAATAGACATCCTAATGGAAGACGGTTTTTTTAAATTATTAGTCCATAAATATAAAAACTTTTGAATATTTATATTTTTATTTGCTTTTACAAGAAATCTATAACGCAATCTTCCTCTAACTTTTGTAATTGATGCTGGAGCAGGTCCAAGAACAGAAACATCTTTTACAGTGGGGATATTTCTTTTTAAAACTGTACAGAAGGAAATTATCTTTTCTTCATCTTTATCCGATAAAATAATTGACGCTAATTTTCCATATGGAGGTAATTTATTTTTTTTCCTTATATTAAGTTCAGTTTCAATAAATTCATCCCTTGCACCTTTTATAAGAGACTGTATTACTGGGTGCTTAGGAAAATATGTTTGCAAAAAGGCTCTTCCTTCACGATCTTCTCTACCGGCCCTTCCTGCAACTTGATGCAATAACTGATAAGTCCTTTCAGCGGCTCTTAAATCTCCATTTGCCATTCCTAAGTCAGCATCAATAACTCCAACACATGTTAGAGAAGGGAAATGATGACCTTTAGATATAATCTGAGTACCGACTAAAATATCCACTAAACCATTTTTCATATCAGATAAAATTTTATTGGACTTAGTAGAATTATCTGATGATAAGGACTCAACTCTTGAATTAGGAAAATAGGACTTAATCTCTTCAGTAACTCTCTCTACTCCAGGTCCATAGGCGATGAGAGAATTTTTTGAATTACAAGAATTACAATCTTTAGTTGATTTAATAGAAAACCCACATTGATGGCAAATTAACTTTAAATTATACTTATGCTCAACTAGATACGAGTCACATTTCGGGCATTCTAAACGACTTCCACATTTCCTACATAAGGTTAAAGGTGCATAGCCTCGTCTATTTAAAAAGATTAGAGCTTGCTCATTGTTTGATAATGATTTTTTTATTTCGCCCTTTAACGCTTCGGATATCCATTCCTGATTTTTATAATCCTCATCACGCATATCAATAAAATTAATTGAAGGTAATTTAGCTTTACCAATTCTCTTCGGCAAACTTAGCTTTGAATACTTACCTTTATTAATATTATAAATTGTTTCAAGTGATGGAGTGGCTGATACAAGTACTACAGTAGCCATTTCGTGAAAACCCAACGAAATAGCCATATCTCTTGCATTATAAATTACACCCTCTTGCTGCTTATACGTTATGTCATGTTCTTCATCCACGACAATTAAGCCTAAATTCTTAAAGGGTAGAAACAGAGAAGACCTTGCCCCAATTATTAACTTTGAGTCTCCTGTAAATATATCTTGCCAAATATCCTTTCTTTTACCTTTAGATAAATTTGAATGCCACATTACTGGCTTAATACCAAAACGTGACTCTATTCTTTTAAAAAGATCTGCTGTTAAAGAAATTTCTGGTAATAATATTAATGACTGTTTTTTCTTACTAAGAGATTTTTCAACAGCTTCAAAATATACTTCAGTTTTTCCTGAACCCGTTACACCATCAATTAAAAAACAATTATATTTATTATCACTAATAGATTTATTAATTTTATCTCTAGATTTCTTTTGATGATCATTTAAATCAACCTTAGATATATTTTTAAAATTTATGTCTAATTCTCCTCTAAATGACGTAGGTACTAAACATTTTTTATTAATTAAATCTCTTATTACTGACCGAGAGACTTTTGCTTCATCAACTATTTCTTTTAGTGAAAAATATTTATCATTAATGAAAACTTTTTTGATCCTATCTCTTGAAGATGTTTTTCTTATTTTTTCATAATTTTTTTCATCAAACCTATACTTTAGATATGGTTTCTTTTTTTCTAATAAATATGATTGAGGTATAAATAATTTTAAAATTTTTCCTAAGTTTGAGTAATTATAATTACTCATAAACTTTATAAATTTAATCCTGTTATGTGAAAAAATAAACTGAGGATAATAATCAATAATTTCTTTTAATTTAGATTTTTCTATTTTTTCATCGCTATCATCCCAAATTATACCAAAAAGCTCCCTCGATCTAAAAGGAACCTTAACTATCATTCCTTTTTTTATATTGAAGTCCGCAGGTACCAAATATTGATATGCCTTATCTGAGTTAGTAGCTAAAAGAACAGAAATTTTTTTCATCTTATCAAATTCACATTACATAAAATATGTTACACTTGCATCGAAATATATTGAGTCGCAACTAACAAAAGGAATAATCATTATGAAATTTTTTATAGATAGCGCAGATATTAATGCAATAAAGAAATTTTCAAAAATCGGAATGGTAGATGGTGTAACAACAAACCCTTCAATTATTGCAAAGTCGGGGAGAGATATTAGAGAGGTTATTACCGAAATATGTGGAATTGTTGAGGGCCCAGTCAGTGCAGAAGTAACAGCTACACAAGCTAAAAAAATGATAGAAGAAGGAGAATATTTAAGTAAAATTGCAAAGAATGTTGCTGTAAAAGTTCCGTTAACCTGGGATGGCCTCGAGACATGTAAGGTGTTATCAGATCAGGGTATAATGGTAAATGTAACTTTATGTTTTTCCTCACAACAGGCATTATTAGCAGCAAAGGCAGGTGCAAGCTTTATCTCTCCTTTTATTGGAAGGCTTGATGATATTGGTGAGGATGGTATGGATTTAATAAAGGATATAAGAGAAATTTATGATAATTACTCCAATCTAAGTACAGAAATTTTAGCTGCTTCGATTAGGACAACCGACCACGTCCGAAGAGCTGCGATAATTGGTGCTGATGTTTCTACATTACCTCCCTCTGTTTTAGAGGAATTAGCTATGCACCCATTAACTGATAAAGGGTTAAAAGCATTCTTAGATGATTGGGAAAAAAGTGGTCAAACGATAATGTAATTAAGTATGAAAGAATTAGTAGATTTTTTACCAAAGTCAATAAAGTTCAATTCCGCCTCTGATGATCTTAAAGAGGAATGTTTTAATTTTTTGAAATCGTTTGAGTTACAAGGTAAAAGTCAATTAACCATAGTAGAATACTCTAGGACAATATCTCACTTTATAACGTTTTTAGAGAATTATTTAGGACATCAAATCAAACTAGTTGATATAAAAAATTTAGATAAGATATCAATTAGCTCGTATTTGGCATTTTACAGAAATCCAGAAAAAAATAGTTTTTTAAAAAATATTAAAAATAATTTCAAAAGTCAGAAATATTTTTTTGTAACAAAAACTCCAAAGAAAATTTTAGATGAAGATAAAGTATTTTTTTCTAAAAAAGATACTTTAAAACTGCTTGAAGATTTAGAGATATTCTTTGGCGGCCAAATAAAAAAAGGAACAGAAATTCAAAAATCTATAAAAATTAAGAATCTTTACAGCAAAGTTGAGAGACTAAGAAGAAACGGTTGTATTAAATTAGATAAAGTTAAGAAAGAAAAATCATCGAGAAGTGTTGCTAGAAATATATCAGTATTAAGAACTTTTATAGATTTTTTAAGTAAGTCCAATAAGTGGGAAAATCATGCAATTAATAAAATTGAATCTTCAAAATATATTTCTAGAACCGATGATAAAGTATTTGAGGAACAGGATATTATAGAGTTTCTAAATTTTATTGATCCAGATATTCAATCAAAAAATATTAATGATAAATTTTTTAGCTGGGAGCATAGACGGGATTTAGCTATTTTATATTTTTTATACTCATCGGGACTTAGAGTTTCAGAAATTCTTCAATTTAAGATGAAGGATTATCCTTTTAAAGAATATACAAAAATCATAGGTAAAGGTAAAAAAGAGAGGTATATAATAATTTTAGATGTGGTAAATGAAAAAATTAAATATTATTTAGATAATCTCTTGGAAAAAGAAACGAGTATTACATTAGAAAAAAGTGATCCTCTTTTTCTTAAGCATATAAATGGATTAAAAAAAAATTTATTGTCAAGAGATATTCAAAGAACCATGAAAAAATTAATTAATGAATTTGAAGGTAATTATCCCATTCATTCTACACCTCACTCTTTAAGGCACAGCTTTGCATCGCATATATTAAGAGGTGGAACAGATATAAGAGCAATACAAGAATTATTAGGGCACAGTAGCCTAACGAGTACACAAATTTACACCGAACTAAATGAAAAAACCCTACTCGATGTCTATGACAAATCTCATCCCCACACAGGAAAAAAAGAATAATTACATATGTAATGCTCTATTATCAGAAGCCAACGCAGCTTCTTTAATTGCCTCTGATAGAGTTGGATGTGCATGACATATATGTGCTAAATCCTCTGCTGTAGCTTCAAACTCCATAGCCACTGCAACTTCTGCAATCATTGTCCCTGCCTGAGATCCAATTATATGAACACCTAAAATTTGATCCGTTTCATCAGATGATAATATTTTCACAAAACCATCAGTTGCCTTATTTACCTTTGCTCTTCCGTTTGCCAAAAATGGAAATTTACCAACTTTATAGCCTGTACCGCTTTCATTTAACTGCTCTTCAGTAAGACCAACAGATGCAACCTCTGGGTTAGTATAAACAACGCTTGGTATAATATTATAATTAACATGACCTGGTTTACCCTTAATCAATTCCGCTACAGCAACACCTTCTTCTTCGGCTTTATGAGCTAACATTGGCCCTTCTATTACATCTCCAATTGCCCAAACTCCTTCGACATCAGTACGGTAATTTTTATCGGTTTTAATAAAACCTTTTTCATTTAATTGAATACCAAGATCATCATCAAAAAGACCTATGGTATTTGGTACTCTTCCAGTTGAGACTAGAACAACAGATGAATCTAATGTACTTATCTCGCCAGAAGATACGTTCTCTATTTGAACTGATAATCCATCTGATTTTTCTTCAACGCCAGTAACCTTAGCTCCAACAATAAACTCTATTCCTTGTCTTTTCAGAATTTTTTGAAATTCATTTGATAACTCCCCATCTAACCCAGGGGCAATCTTATCTAGATATTCGATAACAGTAACCTTAGACCCTAAACGACTCCAGACGGATCCAAGTTCAAGACCAATATAACCTCCGCCAATAATTGTTAGGTTCTCAGGTATTTTCTCCAGAGAAAGCGCTCCTGTAGAGGAAACTATTTTTTTCTCATCAACTTCTATTCCGTTTAAGGATGCGGACTCTGATCCAGTCGCAATAACAATATTTTTAGCCTCAATTAATTTCTCACTTCCATCGTTTAGTTTAATATTAATTTGATTGGAAGATAATATTTTTGCTATTCCATATATGCTTTCTACTTTATTTTTTTTAAAGAGAAAATCTATACCTTTGACATTACCATTAATACCCTCTTCTTTATAATTCATCATTTCCTGAAGATTAATAGAGACATTATCAACATTTATTCCCATTGAGGATGAAGATTTAGTCTCATGATATACTTCAGAAGCATGAAGAAGAGCTTTTGAGGGAATGCAGCCTACATTAAGACAAGTACCACCATGGGCCCCTCTTTTATCAATACAAACGACATTTAAACCCAATTGAGCTGCTCTTATCGCACAGACATAACCTCCTGGTCCTGATCCTATAACTGCTAAATCATAATTTTCTGACATACTATCCTCTTAATACATTTAAAAGTGTTTTACCTAATGATGCAGGTGAGTCTGCTAGTGTAACTCCAGCTTTCTCTAGCGCAGCTATCTTATCTTCAGCACCGCCTTTACCACCAGAAATTATAGCACCTGCATGGCCCATTCTTCTTCCTGGGGGTGCCGTCAGACCAGCAATAAAACCAACTGTTGGTTTTTTTATAGAGGACGACATTAAAAACTCTGCAGCCTCTTCCTCAGCTGAACCACCAATTTCACCTATCATTATTATTGACTCTGTTTGATCATCATTAAGAAATAAATCAAGACAGTCTATAAAATTAGTACCATTTACAGGGTCTCCACCAATGCCTATGCAAGTAGACTGACCCAACCCACATGCGGTTGTTTGTCCAACTGCTTCATAAGTTAAGGTTCCTGATCTAGATACAATACCAACATTCCCCTTTTGATGAATATGACCAGGCATAATACCAATTTTACATTCACCAGGAGTAATTATTCCTGGGCAATTTGGTCCAATAAGACGTGTATTAGAATTTATTAAAGCTTCTTTTACCTTAACCATATCTAAAACTGGAATACCCTCGGTAATGCAAACAACCAATTCTATATTGGCTTCAATTGCCTCTAATATTGCTGCAGCCGCAAAGGGTGGAGGGACATATATAACGGAAACATTTGCACCAGTCTCATTCACGGCCTCTGAAACATTGTTAAAAACAGGTAGATTGAGATGGGTTGTACCACCTTTACCTGGTGTAACACCACCAACCATCTTTGTGCCATATTCTATTGCTTGTTCAGTATGAAAAGTACCTTGGCTTCCTGTTATTCCCTGGCAAATTACTGTTGTTTCTTTATTTATTAATACTGACATTACTTTACCTCTGATATTGCTTTAGTGATCTTTTGAGCAGCATCATCTAAATCTGAACCACTTATCACTTCCAGTTCAGACTCTTCGATAATCCTTTTACCTTCTTCAACATTTGTCCCTTCAAGTCTTACAACAAGTGGTACAGAAATATTAATTTCTCTAGCTGCATCTAAAACACCTTCTGCAACTACATCACAGCGCATTATTCCTCCAAAAATATTAACTAAAATACCTTTAACATTCTTATCGGATAAAATTATTTTAAATGCTTCTGTTACTTTATCTTTTGTAGCTGAGCCTCCAACATCCAAAAAGTTAGCAGGTTCCTCACCATATAATTTAATTATATCCATTGTGGCCATTGCTAAACCAGCACCATTTACTAAGCACCCAATATTTCCATCCAACTTAATATAGGTTAATCCAATTTTATTAGCAGCTAACTCTGCTGGATCCTCCTCATCAGGATCTCTAAGCTCTTCAATATCTGGGTGACGAAAGAGTGCATTACCATCAAAATTTACTTTTGCATCTAAACATATCAGATCATCTTCACCAGTTAATACTAATGGATTAATTTCTAATAGACTCATATCAGTCTCAGTAAATGCTGAGTAAAGATTCTTCAATAAATCTGCACTTTTTGCATAAAGGGATTCTCCAAGCCCCAAGGCTTTTGAAATAGATATGATATCTTGTTCTTCTAATCCTGTAGAAGGATTTACATCAACAGTAATTATTTTTTCAGGAGTTTCAGCTGCTACCTCTTCAATATCCATTCCTCCTTCAGTAGACGCTATAAAGTTTACGCGTGAATTTGCTCTATCAACAACAATTGATAGATAAAGTTCATCAGCAATATTTGTACCTTTTTCTATATAAACTTTTCTTACTTCTTGACCTTCAGGGCCTGTTTGATGAGTGACTAAATTCATGCCTAAAATTTCATTAGATACAGATTTAACTTCATCCAAAGATTTAACAACCTTAACTCCGCCTCCTTTGCCTCTTCCACCAGCATGGATTTGAGCTTTAACGACCCAAACATCACCACCTATTTTCTCAGCAGCGTTAATTGCTTCATCAGGACTTAAGGCTAAAAAACCGGGTACAGTTGGTACGTTATAACCTTTTAATAATTCTTTTGCTTGATATTCATGGATATTCATTTTTTTTCACCATCTTTTAAATATTAATTTTTATTTTTTAAGGACTAATCTTTTATCAATTTTGGAGCAAGCCTTTAACAAACCCCTGACAGATGCTACAGATTGATTGAACATTTTCTTTTCAGAGGCATTCATTGAAATTTCAACAACTTTTTCTACTCCCTTTGAACCAATAACCACAGGTACTCCAACATAAAGATCTTTTATTCCATATTCTCCAGATAAGTTTGCTGCACATGGTAAAACTCTTTTCTTATCTTTTAAATACGAGTCAGCCATTTCAATCGCAGAGGCTGCAGGAGCATAGAAGGCTGAACCAGTTTTTAATAAACCAACGATCTCAGCACCGCCATCTCTAGTTCTTTGGATAATTTCATTAACTCTTTTTTGTGTTGTCCATTTCATTTTAATAAGATCTGGCAATGGTATACCAGCAACTGTAGAATATCTTGGAAGAGGTACCATAGTATCACCGTGTCCACCTAAAACAAAGGCAGTTACATCTTGTACAGAAACGTTAAACTCTTCAGCTAAGAAGTACCTAAATCTTGCGCTATCTAAAACACCAGCCATACCAACTACTTTTTTTGCTGGAAGACCTGAAAATTTTCTTAGTGCCCATACCATTGCGTCTAGAGGATTTGTAATACAAATAACAAATGCATTTGGAGCATACTTCTTTATACCTTTGCCAACATCTGACATAACTTTTAAATTAATTGATAATAAATCATCTCTACTCATTCCAGGTTTTCTAGGTACACCGGCTGTAACTATTACAACATCGGAACCCTTAATGGCAGAATAACTATTTGATCCTTTCATTTGAGAATTAAAGGAACTTACAGGAGAAGATTCTGCTAAATCAAGTGACTTACCTTGAGGAATACCTTTAACAATATCAAATATTACTACATCGCCCAGCTCTTTTAAACCTGCAAGATGGGCAAGAGTACCACCTATTTGCCCTCCGCCTATTAAAGCTATTCTATTTCTTCTCATATTTTCCCTCTTAATTAATTTAATAAAAATTTATTGATACTTTTAGCAATCGTTTTAGAAAAAACCAATCATTATTACAAATATTCTTTTGATCTCATTTCGTGCAATCTAGAGACACATCTTTTAAATTCAAATTGGCTGTCACCCTTCTTATAAATTTCTTCAGGTTGACCTTCTGCCGAAATAAAAACCCTCTTTCTGTTATCATATAAAGCGTCAATTAATGACACGAATCTTTTTGCTTCATTTCTTTTTTCAGAAGGAAGGATAGGTATTTTTTCTATAAAGATAATATCGAATTCCTTTGAAATTGCTAAATAGTCTTCAGCCCCTAGGGGCTTTACACAAAGTTCTTCAAAATCAAACCTTGCACAACCCAGTGCTTGCCTTGCAACTCTTATTTCTCTTCCCTTAACAAAAAGAATTTTCTCCTCATACGGCGATCCATTTGTAATGTTATTAAATATTTTATCCATTGCCTCTTCGGTTAAGTCATTTAGAGGTGAATAATAAATTTCTGCGTCTATAACTCTATTCTTTCTATAATCTTTTCCACTGTCGATATTTATTACCAAACAGTCATTCTCTATATAATCAATAAATGGAACAAATCGATCCCTATGTAGACCCTCAAGATATAAGTTTGAAGGCTTAATATTTGAAGTAGAAAAAATAATAGTTCCTTGATCAAATAAAATTGTAAAAAGTTTCTTTAAAATAGAAGCATCAGCAATATCAGTAACCTGAAACTCATCAAAGCATAAAAATTTTATTTCTGATGCAACTTCTTCAGCAACTGTTACCAGCGGGTCTTTAATTTGTTTACTATTTCTAATTTTGTGCAGTCTATTGTGTATATCTATCATAAATTCCTGAAAGTGAATTCTCTTTTTTTTCTCAATTTTTATCGATGAAAAACATATGTCCATTAACATAGTTTTACCAACCCCAGCTTCACCATATAGATAGATACCATTTTTTGATTTAACTGGGTTCAGGAGTTTTTTATAAATTTTTGATTTTAATGAAAATTCATTTGAAAGAAATTGATCGATAGCAGTCATTGCTAATTCTTGATTTGGATCAAATTTTATAAGATTCTTTTTTAAATAATTCTTATATGTTGAGAGAGAACTCTTCATTCATATTGATTAGAAAGAAAATTTATTTTCTTGTGGCTAATTCCTTTTTTATATCGGCAATCGCTTTTGCTGGCGAAAGTCCTTTTGGACATGATTTTGCACAATTCATAATTGTTCTGCAACTATATACTTTAAAAGCATCATCGAGTTCATCTAATCTTTCCTCTTTGTACTCATCTCTACTATCTTTAATCCACCTATTAGCCTGTAAAAGTGCAGCTGGACCGAGATACTTATCAGGGTTCCACCAATAACTCGGGCAAGATGTAGAACAACAAGCACACATAATGCATTCGTACATACCGTCAACTTTTTCTCTATCTTCTTTTGATTGATACCATTCTTTTTCTGGTTGATCTGACTTTGTTTTTAACCATGGTTGAACAGATTTATGTTGCTCATAAAAGTTTGTTAAGTCTGGAACTAAATCTTTTATCACAGGTTGATGGGGCAATGGACTGATTTTAATGTCACCCTTTACATCATCAATCGATTTAGTACATGCTAGAGTATTTACACCGTCAATATTCATTGCGCATGATCCACATATTCCCTCTCTACATGATCTTCTAAAAGTTAATGTAGGATCAATTTCATTTTTAATTTTGATTATTGCATCGAGAACCATTGGTCCACATTTTGATAAATCTATTTCATAATAATCAGTTCTTGGATTTTCGTCGTCATCGGGGCTCCATCTATATATAGAGAATCCTTTTTTATTTTCACAATCGTCCTCTAAAGGATACTCCTTTCCTTTCTGAACTTTAGAATTTTGTGGAAGTGTTAATTCAGCCATTAATTACTCCTAATAAACCCTTTCTTTTGGAGGGATGTAAGCTATATCGTTACTTAATGTATATTCGTGAACTTTTCTATATGAAATATCAACTTGACCATTATCGTCAACCCAGGCCAAAGTATGTTTCATCCAATCTTCATCATTTCTATCAGGAAAATCCTCTCTTGCATGGCTACCTCTGGATTCTTTTCTCTCATCAGCTCCAGCAATAGTTGCAATAGCTTGAACTATCATATTATCAAATTCTAAAGTTTCAATTAAGTCAGAGTTCCAAACTAATGATCGATCTTTAATTCCTATATCGGCCATACCTTCATAAACTTCACTAATCATAGCCCTGCCTTCTCTAAGAACTTCATCAGTTCTAAATACGGCACAATTATTCTGCATAGTTTTCTGCATTTTCAGTCTTAACTCAGCTGTAGATGTAGAGCCTTTAGAATTCCTAAACTTATCCAATCTATCAACTGAATTTTGACCAGCATTTTGAGGAAAATCTGTTTCATAAACTCCTGGTTTTACAGTTTCAGTACATCTTATAGCTGCAGCTCTTCCTAAAACAACTAAATCAATTAAAGAATTTGATCCTAGACGATTTGCACCATGAACTGATGCACAAGCGGACTCACCAACTGCCATAAGACCAGGTACTATATTATCTTCATTTTCAGGTGTAGGATTAAGAACTTCACCCATATAATTTGTTGGTATACCACCCATATTATAATGAACGGTTGGTAAAACAGGAATAGGTTCTTTAGTAACATCAACACCAGCAAATACTTTTGCTGATTCAGATATTCCTGGTAATCTCTCAGCTAAAATATCTGGATCAATGTGGTCAAGATGAAGATAAATATGATCTTTCTCCTCACCTACACCTCTGCCTTCAATAATTTCAACAGTCATCGCGCGAGAAACTACATCTCTTGAAGCTAAATCTTTTGCTTTTGGAGCATATCTCTCCATAAAACGTTCACCCTCTGAATTCACTAAGTAGCCACCTTCTCCTCTGGAGCCCTCAGTAATTAAACAGCCTGCACCATAGATTCCCGTTGGGTGAAACTGAACAAATTCCATATCTTGTAGAGGAAGCCCTGCGCGAAGCACCATGGCTGATCCATCTCCGGTACATGTATGTGCTGAAGTAGCAGAGAAATATGCTCTTCCATATCCACCAGTAGCCAAAATTGTTTGAGAAGATCTAAATCTATGTAGTTTTCCATCCTCCATACATAAAGCCACTACACCAACACATTCACCGCTTGGTGCCATAATCAAATCTATTGCAAAATATTCAATAAAAAAATCTGCAGATGCACTTATTGATTTACCGTATAATGTGTGAAGTATAGCATGGCCGGTTCTATCAGCTGCTGCACAAGTTCTTTGAGCAGGGGGCCCTTCTCCATATTGAGTGGTCATTCCACCAAAGGGTCTTTGATAAATCTTACCATCTTCTGTTCTTGAGAATGGAACACCAAAATGTTCGAGCTCATAAACAGCTTCAGGAGAATTTTTACATAGATACTCTATGGCATCTTGATCGCCCAACCAGTCAGCACCTTTAACAGTATCATACATGTGCCATCGCCAGTCATCTTCGCCTAAATTTCCTAGAGCTGCGGAAATTCCACCTTGAGCGGCAACAGTATGGCTTCGAGTAGGAAATACTTTAGAAATACATGCAGTCTTTAGTCCACCTTCTGCAGCGCCAAGAGTGGCTCTTAATCCAGCTCCACCAGCACCTACTACTACTACATCGTACTCATGGTCTATAAATTCATAATCTGACATTTATCAATCTCTTATATTTAAAAAACAAAACTTTATATAACAAATGCATTATCTTTATTAATTAATACTATAAATTATTGTTATTAACCAAAGAAATACAGTCTTAATAAACTAAAACAAACCAATATTAATCATTAACAATGATGTTGCCAATGCGACAATAGTTACCATAATCAAATTTAACTTTCCTAACAATGATCTGGCCTTTATACCATCTACATAATCATCTAAAATATGATTAAGGCCAATCCACATATGAAATGACATCGATAAAGTAAAAAGTATAACAATTAACCACATTAAATTATTTGATAGGCCCACAAGAACAAGATCGTGCGATTTATTAATATTATTAATAAAAAAATTAAAAACAATTACACCCAAAATAATATTAAGAATTGCAGTTATTCGCTGCTGTATAAAATGTTTTGTTCCTTCTTTATGATGCTGCATAATTAAACCTATAAAATCCAAAGCAAAGAAGCGGAAATAAAAGAGAACAAAATCGTTAAGCGAGCCAACCATTCAATTGAGTTTAAATCAAAACCCAAACCAATATCCCATATAAAATGTCTTATACCGCCAAAAAGATGATGAAAAAATATCCACGTAAATAAAAAAAGAGCTAGTTTTACAATTGATAAAGAAAATAACTGATTGACAAAACTATAGGCATCTTGGCCAAAAAATATTGATAAATACCATACTAAAAACAAGAAACTACCTAGATACAATATAAAACCTGAAATTCTATGCATCATAGACATAATCATGGTGAATGATATTTTATACACCTGTAAATGAGGTGACATAGGTCTTTCAATGGTGTCTATTTTGTTTTTATTGGCCATTATAGATATTGCTCATAAGATTAATCTAAATTTAATGATTTATTAAGGTGTTAAATCTATAGTGTAAACATAATTTTAAAAGAAAATAATTTTATGAAAAAAATTGCAGGAATCGATGGTGCTAAAGGAGGATGGGTATGTGTAAGTGGTTACAAGAACAACCATAAAAAATTGCGCTTAGAAAAATTTGAATACTTTAGCGATATAGAATCAAGAGACTTTGATTTAATCCTCGTCGATATTCCTATAGGTTTAGATATTGATCTTAAAAAAGGTGGAAGAATTGTAGATAATTTAGCCCGTAAATCACTTCTGGCAAATAAATCGAGCATATTTAATGCTCCATCAAGATTAGTTCTAAATGCAAAAAATTATGAGGAAGCCAATAAAATAAATAAAAGCAAAGGCATGGGGCTCTCAAAACAAAGTTGGAATTTAGTTAAAAAAATAAGAGAAGTTGATAGTTATATAAAAAAAAAGAACGAGACAATTATTTTTGAATCCCACCCAGAGATAATTTTTCAAACAATGAAAAAGGGTAAAGTTCACTCAAAGAAAAAGGATGAAGATGGGATAATTGAAAGAAAAAATTTATTAGAAAAAAATGGCTTCAGTAAGACCTTTATAGAAAAAAATTTATTTAAAAAAGATAACTTCTACAAACAGGACGACTTTTTAGATGCGTGTTCATTGTTTTGGTCAGCCAATAGGGTTGCTTTAAACAAAGAAATTAAAATTCCAAATAATAAGATAGTTGATATTGATGGAATAATAATGCAGATAAGAGTTTAATATAAAAACTCATCATTCAGAGCTTCAGCAATTTGTATAGTATTCAAAGCTGCACCCTTTCTTAAATTATCAGAAACAACCCAAATATTTAAGCCATACTCAACAGTATCGTCTTTTCTAATTCGAGAAATATATGTTTCATCTGTTCCTGAACATTCGACTGGGGTTGAGTAACCACCATCATCCCTTTCATCTATTACTTTACAACCATTTGAATTTTCTAATACTTCTCTCGCTTCCTCCTCAGAAATATATGAATCAAATTCAATATTAATTGACTCAGCATGACCAATAAAAGTTGGAACCCTAACACAAGTCGCATTTACTAAAATATCTGGTCTCATGATCTTTTTTGTTTCATTTATCATTTTTTGTTCTTCTTCGGTATTTCCATTTTCTAAGAAAGGACCAATATGCGGTATAACATTAAACGAAATTTGTTTAGTGAAACTATCTGGCTCTACTTCCTGATTAGAAAAAATTCCTTTTGTTTGATTAAATAGTTCATCCATCGCATTTTTACCTGCGCCAGAAGTTGATTGATATGTAGACACGGTAATACGATTTATAGATGCAATATCATCTAAAGGCTTTAAAGCTACAACCATTTGTATGGTCGAACAATTAGGATTAGCAATGATATTTCGTGTCCTATATTGATCTAACATTTCAATATTAACTTCAGGCACTATCAAAGGGACATCGTGATCCATTCTAAATTTTGAGGAATTATCAATTACAACGCAACCTTGTTCAGCAGCTATTGGTGCGTATATTTCTGCAGTCTTACCACCTGCAGAAAATAAAGCAATTTCAGTATCTGAAAAATCATAATTTGCTAAATTTTCTACAATTAAGTCTTTGTTACCAAAAGAAATCGTATCACCTTCACTTCTCTCTGAGGCCAAGGCTACAACATTTTCACAAGGGAAATTTCTCTCAGAGAGAATATTTAGCATTTCTCTTCCAACATTTCCTGTAGCACCAACTACTGCTATCTTATTAATACTCATATCTTGCCCTAAATAAGTTCATTAAGTTTAGAAATAACAGCATCACCCATTTCTGAAGTTGATATTACTTTGCTATCATTTGTTGATATATCTTTTGTTCTTAAGCCAGCCTCTAAAACATTGGAAATAGCCTTCTCCAATAAGTTAGCGTCATCAATTCTTGAAAAACTATATCTCAAAGCCATTGCAAAAGATAGAATAGAGGCTAGAGGATTTGCAATCCCTTGTCCTTCAATATCTGGAGCTGAACCATGAACTGGCTCATATAAAGCATTAGTAAAAATTCCATCACTTGCTTTACCTAGTGAAGCTGATGGAAGCATACCAAGAGACCCTGTTAGCATAGCGGCTACATCAGACAACATATCACCAAATAAATTATCGGTGACAATTACATCAAACTGTTTTGGCCACCTAACTAACTGCATACCACAATTATCAGCCAACATATGCTCAAGTTCTACATCGGAATATTTTTCATTGTGTAATTTTGTAACCTCTTCATTCCAAAGTAATCCAGATTCCATCACGTTACGCTTTTCAGAAGAGGTGACTTTATTATTCCTTTTTCTTGCTAATTCAAAAGCTACTTCAGCTATTCTTTGGATTTCCCATGATTCATATACTTGAGTATTAATACCTCTTCTATTTCCAGAACCAAGGTCTTCAATTCCTCTAGGCTCACCAAAATATATGCCACCTGTTAATTCTCTAACAATAATTATATCAAGACCTTCTATAATCTCTTTCTTTAAAGCAGAGGCGTCAACTAGAGCTGGAAAGCATAATGCTGGCCTTAGATTTGCAAATAAATCTAAATCTTTTCTTAATCTTAAAAGACCAGCTTCCGGTCTATTCTCATACTCAACATTATCCCACTTTGGTCCACCAACAGCACCAAAAAGTACCGCATCTGACTTTTTGGCTAGCGACATTGCTTCTTCGGAGATAGCAGTCTTATTCAGATCATAAGATGTTCCACCAACATTTTCGTATTCTATTTCGGCCGATAAATTAACTTCTTTATTAAACCAATTTATAACGCGATCGACCTCTTTCATTACCTCAGGGCCAATTCCATCACCTGGTAAAATTAAAATTTTATAAGACATATCTCTAATCCTTTACAGGATTCCTCCAAGCAAAATTATCCAGAGTTATCTTTTCGTATTCATCTATAAAAGAAGATCTTTCAAGAGTTGAACCAATATCATCCAATCCTCTTATTAGGCAATCTTTATTGATCTCATCAACCTCAAAAGGTAATTCTTTGTCTTTAATAATAATTAATTGATCAATCAAATTTACTTCGAATTCAATTCCCTTCATTGAGTCATCTACTAATAAATTTATTTTATCTTCACTCAGCTTTATTGGTAAAATACCATTTTTAAAACAGTTATTGAAAAATATATCAGCAAATGATGGGGCTATAATTACTTTTATACCAAAATCCAATATAGACCATGGAGCATGCTCCCTGCTAGAGCCACAACCAAAATTTTTTCCAGCGATTAGAATTTTAGCCTTGGTAAAAGGATCTTTATTTAAAATAAAACTTTCTATTTCATTACCATTCATATCATAACGCATTTCATCGAATAAATTTTTACCTAAACCAGAACGCTTGATGGTTTTAAGAAATTGTTTTGGTATAATCATATCAGTATCAATATTCATCATAAGGCTTAATTGATTACCCGACTTATTAAGCATTGTTGCCGCTATACCTTTTATTGATGTAAATTTTTCCATGACTAATTAGTTAGCTCCCTGACATCAGTTAAACAACCCTTTATTGCTGCAGCTGCTGCCATACTAGGACTTACTAGATGTGTCCTTCCTTCTCGTCCCTGCCTCCCTTCAAAATTTCTATTTGATGTTGATGCACATCTTTCTTTAGGAGATAGCTTATCAGCATTCATAGCTAAGCACATAGAACACCCTGGCTCACGCCATTCAAATCCAGCGTTTAAAAATATTTTATCAAGACCTTCTTTTTCGGCCTGTTCTTTAACTAAACCTGATCCTGGAACAACCATTGCAACAACATTACTTGATACTTTTTTTCCTTCAACTACCGATGCTGCCTCTCTTAAATCTTCTATTCTGCCATTTGTACATGAACCAATAAAAACTCTATCTATCTCAACCCCTTTAATTGGTGATCCAGGTATCAAATCCATATAATCAAGAGATCTTTTTACTGCACTTCTTTTTGAGTCGTCCTCTATATCTTCTAGTTTAGGAATATTACCATCTATTGATATAACATCCTCCGGACTTGTACCCCATGTAACCAGAGGTGATAAATTTGTTGCATCAATCTCAATTGATTTATCGTATTTTGCACCTACGTCACTAGGGAGAGTTTTCCAATACTCGACAGCTCTGTCCCAATCTTCACCTTTTGGTGCCATAGGCCTGTCTTTAAGATATTCAAATGTTTTCTCGTCAGGAGCAATTAAACCTGCTCTAGCACCTGCCTCAATAGTTAAATTACACAAGGTCATCCTTCCTTCAATAGTGAGTGACCTTACTGCTTCACCAGCATACTCAATGACATATCCTGTTCCTCCAGCTGTTCCTATTGCGCCGATAACAGATAAAGCTAAATCTTTTGCAGTAACATTCTCATTACATTTTCCATTAATAGTTACTTTAAAATTTTTTGCTTTTTTTTGAATTAATGTCTGTGTCGCAAGAACATGCTCAACCTCTGATGTTCCTATCCCATGCGCCAAGGCACCGAAGGCTCCATGTGTAGACGTATGACTATCGCCACAAACTATTGTTAGCCCTGGAAGAGTAAAGCCTTGTTCAGGACCAATTATATGAACTATTCCTTGACGCTTATCGCTGGTTTTTATGTATTGGATCCCAAATTCGTTACAATTATCCTCAAGAGTTTGAATCTGTAGCTCAGACTCTTGATCTCCAATTCCTTTTGACCTATCTGTTGTTGGAATATTATGATCAGCCACCGCAAGAGCATTTAAAGGTTTCCTGACTGAACGATTGGACATCCTCAATCCTTCAAAAGCTTGAGGACTGGTCACCTCATGTATAAGGTGTCTATCAATATACAACAGGCAGTCATAATTATCTTCATAGACTAGATGAGATTCCCATATTTTATCATAAATTGTTTTTGGCTCAGACATAATGCCCCCTCTCATTAAGGAGAATATATCCTAGGTTTCTTGCGTAGCTTCGGTCTCATCGGATTTAGCCTCGGAAACTTTAGTAGCTTTTTTTGATATATCGCCTTTACGTTCAGTAATTCTAGCTGATTTACCTCTTCTAGACCTAAGATAGTATAATTTTGATCTTCGAACACTACCCAATCTCACAACCTCTATGGAGTCAACTAGGGGGCTATAAAGGGAAAATACTCTCTCCACTCCCTCACCATAAGAAATTTTTCTTACAGTAAAGTTTTGATTAAGGCCTTTTCCTGAACGAGCTATACAAACTCCCTCATAAGCTTGCAACCTTTCTCGTTGTCCTTCCTTAATACGAACATTAACCTTAACGGTATCACCTGAACGAAATTCAGGTATTTTTTTGTCCTTCATTAATTCTTCAATATGTTTAGCTTCTAATGATTCTACTATGTTCATAACAATCAACTTTAAATAATTTAAATTTTTTTAACTGAGGTAGGTCAATTAGCACAGACATTACCTATAAGTCACCATATTTTTACTATATTTTATCTTTTTTCTTGTCAATTAAGTCAGGCCTTCTCAATTTTGTTAAACTTAATGCTTGATTTTCCTGCCATTCCTTAATTGCTTTATGATTGCCTGATAACAAAATATCAGGAATTTTCATGCCCTTAAATTCATTTGGCTTTGTATATTGAGGATATTCCAATAGCCCATCAGTAAAACTCTCTATTTTTTTTGAGTTATTATTACCCAAAACATCAGGCAATAATCTAACTAAAGAGTCTAAAAATACTATTGTTGCTATTTCACCACCTGATAAAATATAATCTCCTATAGAAATTTCTTCAATATCATGTAAATCAATTATTCTTTGATCAATCCCTTCAAAATGGCCGCATATTATTGAAACACCTTTAGTCGATGAAAATTTTTCAATTGTATCCTGTTCTAGAGGTTTTCCTTTTGGTGAAAAATATATTAAAGGCCTATCTTTCTTGAAACAATGATTGATAGCAGTATCAATAACATCAGCTCTTAAAACCATTCCAGGACCCCCACCTGAAGGTTTCTCATCTACAGATTTATGAGGACCAAGGCCATACTCTTTCAAATCATATATATTTAAACTCCAAATACCTTTTTTAAGAGCTTTTCCAGATAAACTTTTGCCAAGTGGACCAGGAAACATTTCAGGGTATAAGGTTAAAACATCTGCAGACCAAGTCATTCATTTATCCTATTAATCGATTTCCCTAATTATTAGTTTACTGTTAATTTTTACATCTATAACAAAATCTTTTGTGAAAGGGATCATTTCAATCTTACCGCTAATGAGTTTAATTTCAATAACATCACCTGCACCAAAATTATATATTGCTTCAATTTCTCCAATCAAATCACCTCTTGGTGTCTCTACGCTCAACCCAATAAGATCAGAATGATACCAATTCTCACCGTCTAATTTATTTAATTGATTAGAATCAATAAATACGTCTTTATTCTTAAAAACTTCAGCTTCTTTTCTAGAATTTATATCGAAAAATTTCAGAGAAAAACTTTCACCTGAAATGAAATGTTTCTGTACTTTATGTTTCTCTTTCTTTTCGCCTAAATAAAAATATTCATATGATTTAAATTTTTCTAAATCTTTAGAAAAGTAGTTTATTTGGACATTGCCCTTTATTCCCTTAGCATTACCAACAACACCAATAAAAATCAGATTGTTTTCTTCATCTACCACAAAAGACTAGATAACATTATTTATCTTCTTTGTCAGCTGGAGCTTCTTCAGCTGGGGCTTCTTCGGCTGGGGCTTCTTCAGCTGGA